>Ga0102814_10000166_pt1 | contig 47379 bp, 29 predicted proteins | sample ColrivemetaGS741_FD_79112 | JGI IMG/M metagenome (GOLD analysis project Ga0102814, IMG submission 79112) | Estuarine microbial communities from the Columbia River estuary - Flood tide ETM metaG S.741 | ecosystem: Environmental > Aquatic > Marine > Intertidal zone > Estuary | place: USA...
ACGACTTTAGAGACTATATCAGTAATCAAGAACGATTTGAAGTTACTTGGAGTTGTTCCCCAAAACTTAGTGTCAGCGGAGAACGCTGGGAGGATGCTATTAACCCTGATATTGCTAGTGAGTATTTCGCTGTTCATGGTAGTGAACTTTATCTTAAGTTTGTTGTGGCTGACAGTGTGGACGTCGAAGAAGTTAAAAGAGCTGTTGCTGAGTATAGGAGCGCCGGGATCGAGTGTCCGGTATATCTTATGCCGATGGGCGGAAGAAGCGAAGAATATTCCCTCAATGTTAAAGAGGTTGCGGAACTATGTATGGCGCAAGGGTGGAGATTCACCCCAAGACTCCATATCGACTTATTCGGCAATGCATGGGGGACTTAGTCCAAATGATCTTGATAACTACTATAACGAACAACACAAGAAAGCGATGAACGCAGAAATTGATAATAACTTAGAACAAAGAGTTCGAAAGGCAGGTATATGATGGGATGGTTAAATAAAAAAGTAAAAGACTTAACAGGAGTAACAGCTAAAGAAAAAGCTCTTGAAGTTGAAGCGGCACGTCTTAAAGAAGAAGAAAGCGAACTTCTTAAAAAGAAAAACCCTAAAGAATATGCAACACGCAGAAAAGAACCGTGGGTAAATGTACTTGACATGAAAGTAAATCAAGACAATATTCGAAACGGGTTTTTTGAACTTGATTGGAACAAGTACTTCATTAAAGATCTTATTACAGCAGGTTACGGAGTTGATAACGATCCAGAAGAAGAGATTGTAGATAGATGGTTTCGTGATATTGTATATGGCATGTTAGAGCAAGAAGGAATGGACACTGATCGAGGTGCTGGCTATATTAATATTGTGCCAATTGATAAAGGTAAAAGTGAAGTATCTTAATGCTTGACAACAGCCAGATCTGGTGCTATAATAGTACTATAAATTACAAAAAGGCAAGACTATGTTAGAAATCTTAGGCATTACACTATTAGTTGCATTAATACAAAATGGCGACATTTTCTCATTATGCATATCAGGGTGTTCATAATATGGCAACTCATATATTAGTAGACACAGCAAATACGTTCTTTAGAGCTCGTCACGTAGTACGTGGTGATTTAGATACTAAAGTAGGTATGGCATTACACATTACATTGAGTGGTGTTAAAAAGGCATGGCAAGACTTTGATGCAGATCATGTTGTATTTTGCTTAGAAGGTCGTTCATGGCGTAAAGACTTTTATGAACCTTACAAGCGTAATAGACAAGTTGCTCGTGATAAAATGACTGTTACTGAGAGTGAAGAAGATAAAGTCTTCTGGGAAATCTTTGACGAGTTTAAAGACTTTGTAACTACTAAAACTAACTGTACTGTTATGCGTCATCCGCAACTAGAAGCAGATGATCTTATTGCAGGTTGGGTACAAGCACACCCTAATGATAATCATGTTATTATTAGTACTGACGGTGACTTTGCACAACTTATTGCACCTAACTGTAAACAATACAATGGCATACAAGACATTACTATAACACATGAAGGTTACTTTGATAAGAAAGGTGATCGTGTAATTGATAAGAAGACTAAAGAAGTAAAGCCTGCACCGCAGCCTGACTTTATGTTGTTTGAGAAGTGTATGCGTGGCGACACAAGTGATAATGTGTTTAGTGCATACCCAGGTGTACGTAAGAAAGGCACTAAGAACAAAGTAGGACTTATTGAAGCATATGACGATAAGACTTCAAAAGGCTTTAACTGGAATAACATGATGTTGCAACGCTGGACTGATCATGAAGGCGTAGAACATCGTGTACTAGATGACTACAATCGTAATGTTGTGCTATGTGACTTAACAGCACAACCTACAGATATTAGAGAGATTATTGACACAACTATTGCCGAACATGCAGTAGCAAAAGATGTTAAACAAGTTGGAATGCGTTTAATGAAATTTTGTGCTAAGTGGGATATGCAGCGCATTGCAGATCAAGCACAGTATTTTGCAGAGCCACTAAATGCAAGATACCCGGAGTAGGAATTAATGATGAAAGCAAAAACCATTTTAAAAGATAAATTTTGGATTGTTGAAAGTGACGGTGAACGAGTAGGTACACTATCACTTACGGAAGACAAGTATCTTTTTAGTTCAGGAGCGTCTACACAATATTTTGATAGTGAACGTGCCTTAAAAAATACATTTGGTAAAGATGTATTTACAGATACTATTACACAAGTAATAGAAGACAAGGAAGTACCAGTTAAAGAAGTTTATAACTTTCCAACTAGTTGTTCTCCATATAACAGTTTATACGATGTAAAAAACAAACTGCCGTTGTTTACTAAGAGCAATAAAAGTAAGAGTTTGTATTGTGCAGGATACTATATAATTCACTTCGACAAGGGTTGGGTTAAAAGTTTTTGCCCAAAACTAATTACTATCGAACGTTACAACTTTAAAGGCCCATTCAAAACAGATATTGAAATGAGACAAGCATTGAGTATTGAAAATGCAAAATGAGCCGTTAAACACTTTTCCAATTCAGCAATTTATACAAAAGGTAAAGGTTGCTGACAGTAGTAATTCTAGAGAAATTAAACTTAGTATAGCTGAAGCAAAGGCTTTAGCATATACTTTAGGTATTACTATGTCACGCTTAGAAGGCGATTTAGAGCGTCTTATAGCGTCATACAGCAATGGTAACGAGGAAGTTATACAAGTTAGTATGGATGGCGGGAATAGCGACTGGAAGTAAACGTTAAAGGTAAACTGCGTAGTTTACTGTCTTAAAGAGATAAATATATGCGTACATAATTAAGGATACGCATATGAGCAGACCAAAACCAAAAATACTTTTAGAGTACGTAGATAAACAAACTTATCGTGCAGAACAGATTTTAGATGCGGAAGCAATATGGGCTGTGTTTTATAAAACTAAACCATTTAATCTTAAAAGCCTAAACGCTATTACAAATTACCCTGGACCAAAATATAAGAAAGTATCTTTTTCAAATCCAGGACATGCAATAAACTTATCCAAAAAACTTAACAGTTTATTCAACTGTGATGATTTTACTGTTGTTATGTTAACATCAGGCGAGATAGTTACAGACGAATGAACTGGAAAGAAACATATACTAAAGTCTTTCTTAAACAACTTAACAAAACTGTAAACGATGCAGCTGTTTCTGAGTATATGCCTCTTTGGTGGCAAAATACAAGAGAGAAAACTTCCGGTGGATTGCGTTTAACTGAGCTTGGGTTTGATATAGTTAATCAAATTGATTTAGCAACATACGAAATACCATATCCAGCTGACATGCCTATTACTACACAGATCATAATCTTCTTAGACAAATTTATTGACTGTCCTTACTATATTTCTAGAGGCAGTATATTCGTTACAAGCGAACGAAAGGCTGTTGAACTGGGTCTCTTTTCAGGAGATCTACGCAAGTACGGACTATCCAAAGCATTAACTAGACAAAAAAAAGACAAATAAAGTTCCATTAACGGTTGACAACCGTCCTATTAGATCGTATAATAGTATACATAGTTAGAAATTAGCACTGATAACTTAATACACTAGAGAGGTAATACAAAATGGAAAACGTAGCTATTCGACAAATTACACCCAACAGAGCAAAGGGCAGTCTTTTTCACGCAATGAAAAAGAAACGTCCAGTGTTTTTATGGGGTCCCCCAGGTATTGGTAAATCTGAAATTGTTCATCAAATTGGTGAATCGTTAGAAGCCCATGTTACAGACATTCGTTTATCACTATGGGAACCAACAGATATTAAAGGTATTCCGTACTTTGATTCAAATGCAGGTACAATGGTTTGGGCTCCGCCAGCAGAACTTCCTACAGAAGAATTTGCAAAAAAACACAAATATATTATTCTTTTCTTAGACGAAATGAATTCTGCGGCTCCTGCTGTACAGGCGGCTGCATATCAACTTATTCTTAATCGCAAGATTGGCACTTACAAACTTCCGGACAATGTTTTAATTGTTGCGGCAGGTAATCGTGATGCAGACAAAGGTGTTACATACAGAATGCCAGCACCGTTGGCAAACCGTTTTGTTCACTTAGAACTTACTGTGTCATTTGACGATTGGTTCCAGTGGGCTGTAGTAAACAATATACATGCAGATGTTGCTGGTTACTTACAGTTTGCAAAGAAAGACTTATATGACTTTGATCCAAAAAGTCCTAGTCGTTCTTTTGCAACTCCCCGTTCGTGGACATTTGTATCAGAGCTGTTAGATGATGGCTTAGATGCAGAAACCACAACAGACCTTGTATCAGGTGCCATTGGTGAAGGTCTTGCTGTTAAGTTTATGGCACACCGTAAAGTAGCGTCAACTATGCCTAATCCAACTGATATTTTAGATGGACAGGTAACTGAGTTGAAACAGAAAGAAATCAGTGCTATGTATTCCCTCACTGTTTCACTTTGCTACGAACTAAAAGAAAGCTCAGACAAAAACGATAAGAAGTTTAATTCGAAAGTTAATAACTTTTTACGTTTTGCAATGGACAACTTCGAAACCGAGCTGGTAGTAATGGGTATGAAATTGGCGTTGACCCAATATGAATTACCAATTGATCCAGATGAAATTGAGTGTTTTGATGAGTTCCACGAGCGTTTCGGCAAGTATATTAAGGCCGCTCAAACAAGGTCTTAAGGTGTGTTGGGTTTGGACGTTCCCGTACAAAAAACGTCCAATTACTCTTGACTTTTATGTCAAAATACTATATACTTATAGTATAAACAATGCAGAGAGGACATAGCATATGAGCGTTGCGGGCAAACAACTTTGGACACCAGACCCAGATATTACAACTGAAGCATTAGATGCAATGCGAGTTGATGTGCTGGATAGAATTATTGTTGCACGAATTGGGCTTTTATTACGTCATCCTTTCTTTGGTAACATGGCTACACGCTTACGCATTAAAGCCGCAGACGATTGGTTACCTACTGCCGCAGTAGACGGTAGAAACTTATTTTTTAACACTCAGTTTTTTAATGCAATGTCAAATCAAGAAATTGAATTTGTTATTGCACACGAAATTCTACATTGTGTATTTGATCACTTAACTCGTAGAGACGATAGAGATCCAATGATCTTTAATATTGCAGCAGACTACATTGTAAATAATATTCTTGTTAGAGATCGTATTGGCGATAAGCCTAAACTAGTTGATTGTTATCAAGACTTTAAATACGACGGTTGGGCATCAGAAGAAGTTTATGATGACATATTCGAACAAGCTAAACAGAACGGTGAAGAATTTCTTAAAGAGCTTGGAGAATTATTAGACGAACATTTGGACTGGGAAGGCAACGGTGAAGAAGAAGGTGGTAGCGGCAATAATGGTAACGTAAGTAAATCGCAACCAAAATATTCTAAAGAAGAATTACGTGAAATACGTGATGAAATTAAAGAGAATATGATGACAGCGGCGCAATCATCTGGTGCAGGTAATACACCTAAAGAAATTGAAAGAATGATTTCCCAACTTACAGAGCCTAAAATGAACTGGCGTGAAATATTACGTCAACAGATTCAAAGTACTATTAAGAATGATTTTACATTTATGAGACCATCACGTAAGGGTTGGCATATGAATGCTATTCTTCCAGGACAAAATTTTGATGAAACTATTGATATATGTGTAGCTGTTGATATGTCAGGATCAATTGGCAATCAACAAGCAGAAGACTTTTTAGGTGAAGTGCAAGGTATTATGGACGAATATCAAGACTATAATATTAAGTTATGGTGTTTCGATACAGCCGTTTACAATGAAGCAGAATTTAGTGCAGACGGTGGTGAACGATTAGAAGAATATGAAATTATCGGTGGCGGTGGTACTGAGTTTGACTGTAACTGGGAATACATGAAAGAACACAATATTCAACCTAAAAAGTTTATTATGTTTACAGATGGTTATCCTTGGGGTAGTTGGGGTGACGAAGATTACTGTGAAACAGTATTTGTTATTCACTCTAACTTTGATAGAAAATTACAGGCACCATTTGGTATAACTACTCACTATGAGGATGCCGCATAATGGTTAAACTCAAAGAACCAAATCCGTTAAATGTATTTAGGATTCGGCAAACTAAAGTTAAACCTCATCATTTTGAATCTATAGCCATTCCTTACACTTATAATGTTGAAGAAGCGTTAAATAAATGGATACGGAAACATCTTAAAGGAAGGTTTCACGTAGGAAAAGTTTTAAAAGTAGACGACCAGAATCAGATAAACAGCATGATAAATATTGGCTTTGAAGACGGAAAAGAACTTGCATACTTTATGTTAGCTTGTCCACTTTTAAAATATAAATAACCAACGACAGTTAAATACTACTATTATTAAGGAGATAATTATGTCAGAAGAAACTAAAGTAAACGAAACAGAAGCACCGGCAGCACCAGCACCTGATCTTACTGTTCAAGACTTAAATGGATTAAAAGCTATTATTGACGTTGCTAGTCAACGTGGCGCATTTAAACCAAATGAAATGACTACAGTGGGTCAAACATACACTAAGTTAGAAAACTTCCTGCTTGCTGTACAAGCATCGCAAGTACAACCAGAAGGTGGAGAAGAAACAGCGGCACCAGCAGAAGCTCCCGCAGGAGAATAATATGGCACAACCATTAAAGCATATTGGAAGACATGTAGGTAGCAGAAAAAAAGTTGCGGTAGCATTTAGAGTGTTACCTGGCGAAGCAGACAATTGCTTAGTAGTACCTACAGAGTCATTAGATGCTGCAGAACATGATTCATTAATGACATTGATTGAATCAAATGCAGGTCAAAATGCAGAAGAATTAGCAGACGCAATGAACAGAGTAACATTACCGGATGGCATGAATATGTTAAAAGGTTTTCATAAGTATGGAAAATTATACAAAATGAAAACTGATGAAATTGAAATGACTCCTGATAATAAAAGCTCAGTGAAGTTAAGTGAACTTAACAAACTAATTGCTGAGCAAAAAGGAATTACAGTCGAAGATTTAGCTGTTAGTGGTACAAGTGGTCAACCTGTTGCGCCAGCAACAAGTGAAGCAATGCCAACAGCAAATACAGATGAGAAAGTGTTAGATGATGCTACACTAGCTGCTCAGTACCGTTCACAGGCAGATGCTCTATATAAAGAAGCAAAGAGTTTGAGAGAACAGGCAGAGGAGTTGGTCCCTACGAAAAGGAAGACCAAATCTAGTGCCAAAAAAACCTAAAAACAAAAAACTACCTCCCGAAGTAATAACTCATTGGCCAGAAGTTTTTGACGAAATTGATATGAATGTAGTACCATTAGAGTATCTACATTCTATCAGAGTTACGTTTAAAGACGGTAAAGTGTGGGATATTGATCTTAATAGTCCTAAAAATAAAGAAGTCACTAGCGTACAAGATAGTCTAGATGAACTATTTGATGAATATGAAGATCAAATACAAAATGTAGACTTTCGACTAGACACCGACCGAGTTAAGAAAGATATTACCAAACGTACCCGTCGATTCCTTAAACTTGGAAAGTAATTGTTTCTGTGTTAAAGGCATAAATACTAGTAGAAACTATTATTACTAGGAGTTAAAGAATGGCTTTACAGATCAGACGAGGTATTGAGTCAGAACGCACAGGTGTTGTATTCGCCGAAGGTGAGCTGGTCTATATTACAGATACCGATAAATTATATATAGGCGACAATAGTACCGCTGGCGGTATTGAAGTTGGGCCAAAAACATTATCCGAATTAGGTGCTGTTTCGCTAAGTGGAAATTTAACACTAGGCGGCAACAATATTGATGGAACTGGAAATATTAATATTACCGGTGATATTACAGCATCAGGAAACATTACAGCAGGCGGCAATATTGATATTGGTGATGCTGCAGATGATACACTTACTATTTCAGCTAAAGTAGACAGCGGTATAACTCCGAATGCGGACGCTACATACGATTTAGGTTCAACTACATTAAAATGGAATAACATACACGCAGTAAGACTTGACGGTGACGTTGAAGGTAGTGTGTTTGGAGATGATTCAACAGTACTTGTAGACGGAGTTAACAGTAAGATTGTTGGCGCAGTAGATACAGCAAGTTTAACAGTAAGTTCAACTAACGTTGCAATTGGTAATAGTGCAGGTTTAACTGGACAAAATGGATTTGCAGTAGCAATTGGTACATCAGCGGGTCTTACAAATCAAAGTACAAAAGCAGTAGCAGTTGGTGATAGTGCAGGCAACATAACGCAAGGCGAATACTCAGTAGCAGTTGGTAATCTTGCAGGTCAAACTACTCAAGGCGCTAACGCAGTAGCAGTTGGTAGAAGTGCCGGTGTCCAAGTCCAAGGCGCAAGCGCAGTAGCAATTGGGTATGAAGCAGGTAGTACAGGTCAAGGCGCAAATGCAATAGCAATTGGTGAAAAAGCAGGTTATGCAAACCAAGCCGCAAACTCGATTGTAATAAACGCAACTGGTGCAGAAGTATACAACACTGGAGCAAGTAGTCTAATAATTACACCAGTACGTAATGCAGTTGGTACAACCGCAGTGATGTACGATGCTACGACAGGCGAAGTAACACATACAGCAACTCCTTCATTTAGCATAACAGGTAATGCTGCTACAGCTACTAACGTAGCATACTCAGGCTTAACAGGCACAGCGCCAACCTGGGATCAAGATACAACAGGTACAGCGGCAATAGCAACAACGTTTACAGTAGCAGATGAAGGCACAGATACTACATGCTTCCCAGTTTTTGCTACAGCGGCAACAGGAAACGTAGGCGGAAAGACAGACAGTGTATTAACATACAACAGTTCAAACGGCACACTATCAGCAACAGCATTTGTTGGAAACATTACAGGTGATGCAGCTGGTGACCATACAGGAACATTTACAGGTAATGTGTTTACTAACTTAATTGACAGTGCTGACTCGTCAGCTATTGTTATAACTCCTTCTTTACGAACATCATCTGATGTAACAATTGATCAAGAATTAAGAGTTGGTAGTCAAAATACATTTGGTCCTAATGGCAAATCAGTAGCAATTATTCCGTCTTATGATACTGGAACTGGTAAGGTTTCCACAGATACACTAGAAGTTAGAGCTATTCAAATTACAGACGTCGACGGTGGAATAATTACGTTAACTGGTGAATTAGACATATCAAAAACTTTAACTACAAATGCCGGACATTTAGGGTTTGGAGATAATAACTTACTAGCATATAGCGGAGTATCAGCAAGTCTAAGAGTTGCTGAATTTACTGGTGATCTTGATCAAGCAGGCGACTTTGAAAATGCTGCAAACTTTAATAACTATATGACTGTTGATAGTACGGTTGCAGACTTTGGTACTGCTGTTAAATTTGCTAGTATGACAACCGGTGTGCGAAATGCACTAACACCAGCGGCTGGTATGGTTGTGTTTAATACTACAGAGACAAAATTACAAGTATACACAGGCTCTGCTTGGGAAGACTTACATTAATAGTTAATACAAACTCATAAAAAAAGCACCATTAAGGTGCTTTTTTTTTGGCTTTAATTTATTAGTGTATTACAATTTTAGTATACATTCAACTAGTTTAGTGCCTTCTTCTTCGTTTGATTCTAACGCTACGCCTACTATTTGTTGTCCGTTAAAGTGTGTACTAGCAATTCCGTTATCATGCACGTAAACCGCTTGTCCTTTGCTCACAGAGCCCGTTACAAGCACTGGAACTCGTCCTTTAAGTGCTAGTGGTTGTCCGTCTGCTTCTGCATTCATTAAGAACGCTGGTTTTGCAGATATAACACCTACTGGTATTGCTCCAAATGCAGCTCTTTCTGATTCAAAACTTGACTGTGCGCCAATTGCCATTACTGTACCTGTTGGGTGTTTTTCGTTAGTTGTATATTTCTCTGCCAAGTCAGCATAGTTTGCAGTTACAGCATTACCAGTTAAGTCACCTACAAAAGTACCTACGCTTAATTCAAGTCCACTTGCTGTAAATGATGCATGGGTTGCGCCTGCTCTTGATACAGTAATGTCGCCGCCTGCACCAGGTATTGCTACACTACTAGTACCATTAGATATTGAAGATGTACTTACACCTCCCACACCTGATGAAATAGCACTATCAACTTGTGCTTGTGTATATGTTTCTGATTTAGCATAAACATCTAAGTTAGTTCTTGCACCAGCGGCTGTTCCAGAACCAGTACCACCTTCAGTTATTGCTAGTGTACCTGTTGCTCCTGCTAAGTTAAGTGAAGTAGATGTAAGTGTTCCTACAGTTAAGTTATCAAAGTAACCGTCACTTGCTGTTCCTGATTCATTAACTTGGCCAACAAATTTAGTTGCTGTAACTGTGCCTGCAGCAAAATCGCCACTTGCATCTCTAGCAACTACATTATTTGCTGTATTTGTTGTTGTTGCATTTAATCCTACTTTAATAGTTACACCTTCAGCTGATGCTGGGTAACTGCTTGGATTTAAACTATCGTTAACACTAACATTTATATATGTTTCTCCAGTATCACGTATTACTCTTTCTATGTAATTGCCTGTTGTATCTGTTCCTAGTGTTACAGAATCTCCTGATGTTGTTAGTGCAATATCTAATGATCCTTCGTCACCATTAAATACTCCGCTACCTGTTACATCACCTGTAAAGTTAAGTGTTAAATCATTTGTCCACTTAGTAGCATTATCGGCTGTACCGTCTAATGCACCAAAAAATGTTGCTGCGTTTAAAGATCCTGTTGCATCTCTAACTGCTACAGTATCAGCAGTTGGTATAACTGCCGCTGATCTATTTTCAACGCCAACTTGCATAGTAGCTGATCGAGTAGCAATGCCATTAAATTGATTTGCTGTTAGGTTACCACTGGCGTCTCTAACCGCTACAGAGCTTGCTGTAGCACTTGCAGAGCCTGTTGCATAGCTTGTTCCGTCTACTGCAATGTTTGTTGCGTTAACAGCTAAATCTGCGTTTGTAGCTATACCTTGAAAGTAGTTTGCATATAAATCGCCGCTTGCATCTCTTGCTGAAATTGTGTTTGCTGTAGCCGCTGTTGATGCACTTCTATATTCTACACCTACTTTTAATAAATCTGATTTTTGACTAGTACCTGTAAAGTTTACAGCATGTACAGTATTCCATCTATTTCCGGAAGTACCTAAATTGTAAATGCCATCACCATCTGGTCTAATACTTGCAGGCCCGCTTGAAGGGTCAATAATAAGTGGAGTTTGTATAGTGCCAGTGCCATCGTATGCTATTAATTTAATTAGACCGCCGTTTGTAGCATGAGTAATTAGTGCATTTCCGCTTGATGTATTAAGTCTAAATTCGTTTGAACTACCAATTCGTAAACCATCTGCGTCTGCAATGTCAACTCTGTCAGTAAATACTGCTGTTGCACGTTGTATAAATTCTACTGCATCAGTGCCACCTAATCTATCTGTGTTAGATGCTGTACCGTGAAATCTTTCTACTCCACTTTGTACACCTGTTGCATCATCCGAGTCAACTAATGTAATACCTTGGTGTATGTAACTAAAGCCCTGTATAGAACTTCCAGTGTCTAATGTAAATGCATCTTTTGATGCAACAAACATTGTTTTATTATCAACTATACCTTTTAAAACATAGTGTTCATGCGGTAATTTTAATTCTGCTGTAGTGTCACTAGGCGATAATAAGTTATCATAAACTAGTGTTTCTACCCATTCTGTTTGGTTAGCACTTGCTTGCTTTGGTCCAACTAATACAAACGCAGAACCGTTATATACGTGTAACTGTTGTTGTACATCATCAAACCATAAATCACCTTTGATTACATTTGATGCTGATGGAGTGCTTGGCAAAACCCCAACTCTTAAATTTGCTAAAGGATTGAAAAACTTATTTGCATTACCGTCATATACTTTAAGTCTTCCAACGCCTTCGTCGTCTGTATCAAACCAAAGTTGACCAGCAATAGGTCTTGGAGGTTGGTTTGCCGAAGCAAAGTTTTCTAACAATGATACAAAATTTTCATTTTGCAATTCACCGTACCCTGAATAGTTCTTACCGACTAGTTTTAAATCAGTAGTATTATCAATAGTACCGTCTTCTATTATTGTTAGAATAGTATTATTTGTTTTTTCAATAGTATATGCCATTATTTTTCATTCCCTATGTGCGGTATATGTATTTATCAGTATTAGGACCAATTAGTCTCTGACTGTTTGGTCCATACTTTACCACTACCAGGGTCAGTTACTTTCCAAACTTGCTTCTTACGTGTTACTGACAATGATACTGTACCCGTTGCACTGTTAAAGTTAATATCTTCTAATAGAGCTTGCGGATTTTGCCCTCCATCTGCTCCTCCAATACCAGTAAAATCAACTGATATAGTTTCTTTTGTTGCAGATCCTGCAACGTCAATACCTGTAACTGCACCACCATACTGTGTAGTAATAATGTTTGCTACACTATTAAGTGTCTTTGCTGTTGGGTCTTGATAAAAATTAAGCATTGACTGTAATTCCTCATCAATACTTGAATAATTTGCTGTTGGTAAGCCAGTAATATCAATTTGCATCATTACTGGTGAAAATGCTAATTCTGTATCTACATATCCTTTAGTTACTACATGATCATTTGTATCTTCAGTATCACTAGGATTATCTACAACGTGTCTAGCACTTAACGGCGTACCAACATTTTTAATTTTAGTAGCATTAAAGTCAACTGCTGACTGACTTACAATCTTTAAGCCTGCATTAAATGTAGTAATTGTTGGCGTTGCTGGGGTTGTTCCTTCGTTATATGTAATTGTTAGTCCTGGGCCCGGTATTGTACTACTTTGTCTTACTCTTACAGTATCTAAAATACCAACATTTGCTAATCCTGATGCTGTTGTAATATCTGTACCAAGTGCGCCTGACGATATTACATCATGCCCATTAATTTTATATGTTTCGCCTGTAGGAATATTAACACTATCATTCAATTCAAAGAATGGACCATTAGTTAAGTCATTAATCCATTTGATAGTTTTGTCATTTGCATTAGTACTACTAGGTGCGCCTTTAATTGTAACACCTGCACCAGTTGCAGTTGCATCTGAACGCTGTATTATATTTGTTGCTGTAATGTTTACACCGCCACTTGTTTGTAAATCACCTTTACCAACTATTGTTATTTCATCATTTCCAACAAGAAAGCTATTGTTTATTGGTTCAATAACCAATTTGAATGAGTTGTTAACAATATCAACCTGATATTCTTTAAATGTACCTGTTGCTAATATAGTATTACCTGTATGACTTTGTGTTACTTGGTCACCTACCGCAAGTGTGTCAGCAAATGAGCTATTAACTTGTCCTGATAAAGTTATAATTGTATCTGCATGTCCAAGTTCGATATTATAATCATCAACTGTTAATGTTGCTGTTTCTAAAGTAGTATTACTACCTTCAATAGTAATATCGCCTCTAACTCTTATATCACCAAATACGTCTAATGTAGCTGTTGGTTCGTCAACAGTTACGTTAATTCCCATATATCTGTTAACAGCGTCAACACGTATTGGATCAAATTGTCCAACAACGTTTGATGCAACTAGTCTAAATCCTTGATTAACAAGATTACTGGATAAGTTAAGGAATGTTCCAGAAACATTTAATCCTGCTTGTCCTGTGTCACCAATTGTTAATCCGCCCTTAGTTTGAATATTCAAAATACCAGTAGTTGTGCCTTCTGCATCAGATGGTAAAAACTGAGATGCTGTTTTTCTTCTTAGTAGTCCTGTATTTGGATCAGTTTCTGAAGTAATTAAACTTGTTGCTGAATCAGCAACACCTCCGATTCTAAAATTATCTTTATCAACAATATTAATACCCTTTAATACATCACCTGTTAATCCTGGTAATAAATCAACGTCATCGGGTCTTGGTGTAAATGTGTCATTACTAATATAAGCAAATGCTGCATTACCAACTGACCATTTAATAACTGTGTAATTCAAACTTCTTGTATCAACAATTCTTAATGTTTCAAATCCACTTTTACCTTGAGATGAAGTATATGGAGGTCCTACTAGTACTATGTCGCTTCCGTCAAAGAAGTATAACTGGTTGTCATCATTGTTTATCCAAATGTCACCTGCCACCATTTGTGGTTGTGTTGCACTAATAATTGGACCGTTTGCTTTAAACGTTGTTCCGTCATACACTTTTAATCTATTTTCACTAGAATCAAACCAAAGTTGACCAGTAATTGGTGTTCCTGGAGTTGCTGTACCGCTAAAGTTTTCTAAAAGTTTAATAAAGTTTTCGTTTATAACTTCGCCAAAACCTGTATAGTTTCTTCCAATTAGTGTAATGTCTGATGATGTTGTATCAATCTGTCCGTCAACTAGTTCTACTAGTAACGATCCGTCTGTTTTGTTTAGTTTATAACTCATTAGCCCCCAACTCCTGTGTATATAATATAATTAACTGTTAAGTATGGGTTCATTAAACTTACAGCATCTCCTGTACCGCCAGTTTCCATGCCACCTGTTCTTGGATATTTTAATCCGTTTGCTGTTCCTACTAAGTTTGTATCAATAATAGCATCACTATCACCTGTTGTAGTTGAATCAGGATTAATAACATAATACTGTTGCGGTGTTGCTCCATCATCTTTAAGTTCATGTTTGTGATCAGGTAAATTATCAACTGTAATAGTTGTAGTTTCAGTACCACTTTTAGCACCCAATGTATCTGCTGACGGAACAATATTTGCTGCTGTGCCGCCCATGTTATCTGCACCTAACGGTAATCTTCCTCTTAAATCAGGTATTGAAAAGTAGCCTGTTGGAGAATTATTATCGTATGTGTTACCAATAACTTGAGATAGTTTTTCGTATGCTGAAGTTAGTTCGTTTTGTCCATGACATAGTAGCCACCCATCAGGTGCTGTAGCACCTGCATACGGAGCAATAGTGCCCACCGGTGTTAATCCTGTAATTTGATCAAATATTGTTGATCTTCTTACTTTGTAAATACCAATTTCGCCACTAACTCTGTTAACTAAAAATTCATCGTCTGTTTGTGAATTATCTTTAATAGTTTTAGCAGATATAAATTCGTTTGTAACTTGTGTTTGGAAAGTAACTGTACCTTGTTGACCGTCAAAGTCAATATCGAGTAAACTTTCAACGTCACCTGTCATTCTAAATACACTTGGCGATGATAGTTTATCAGCACTACCTGCTCTACCACTAACACTACCTTGTACGTTTCCGTTTAAAGAACCTACAAACTCAGTAGCATACATTGCTTTCCATTTATTTGTTGTACTACCTATTGATCTTAAATTATTATCCTGAGGAAGAATGTCATTCAATGACGAGTTACCTAGTACACTAATACCGGCACCTACTGTTAAGTTCTTTGCTACAGCTGCACCACCTGCTAAAATTAATGATCCTGTACTTACTGATGTACTATCAGTTAATCCGTTAATAATTACGCTCGAGTCAGTCTGTATGTCGCCGCCGACATCTAATGACTTTTCAGGGTTTAAATTGTTTATACCAATATTAGTATTACTATTAATCCTTAATGGAGTTGCTGTTACACCCGCATTATTAGTTTTAAAATCAATACTTGATCCGCTAATATCATGACTAATAACGCCTGCTTGACCGGTAATTCTTAATCTTAACGAATTACTAAGCCCAACACTTATTCCTCCATCATTTTTAATATTAAGTTCTTGCTCTGCAATATTAATTGCACTCTTTCTCATAAAGTCTGTGGACGGAACTACAGCACCATCAATTACTAAATTTTCTGCTTTTTCTGCTGTTCCTAAATATTTAGGAATACCGTCGCCTGTAATATCTTCTGTAGATAAATTATAACCTGGCTTAATAATATCAAAACCTTCGATATCTGTTTTTGGTATAAACGTATCCTTTGACATAATAGCAACAACTTTGCCGCCTATTTCAACTTGTAAAATATCAAATATAGCATCAGTAGTAGAAGTAACTTTTACAGGTTTAGTACCTGTAGCTAATCCTTCTGCAAATTCAGGACCTACTAGTAACCAGTTTGACCCTGCAAACAAATATAACTGTTGGTTATCAGTATCAACCCAAAGATCACCTACGACCGAGTTAGATGCTTCGGGTGCTAAATTAGCTTTCTTCAAGCCACCTGCAGCTACCCAAGTAGTACCATCATATAATTTAAGCTGGTCAACTCCTGGTGTTGTATCATACCAAAGTTGTCCTTCTGTAGGATTAGTTGGAGATATTGTATGTGCAAAATTCTCTAATAGATGTAAAAAGTTTTCCGAAATTGCTTGTCCATACGCTGTTGTATTTCTTCCTGGTAAACTTAAACTAGTTTCTGCGTTAAGTGTATTGTCCTCAATTACAATTACACCCTTATTAACCTGATCTGAATATCTAATATTATATGCCATGTCTACGCCTCATTAAATCCGGTTAAACTTTGGACCCTTACTGTATAATCAATCTGTATAAGTCTGTTTAAACTCTTTTGTACTGGGTGGAAAATAACATGTGTTAAAAGTTTTCCTAGGCCAGTTCCTTGTGCTGAACTTACTAGTCCTAATTCGTCAAAAACAAATAAACTTTCTGTATCTGATGCTGTATCAAAAGCGTCTTGCCCGCTGGGCTCACCGTAATCTAATAAACAACTTACAAGTATATCAGTATAGTTTGTACCACTTACGTGTCTTGTTTCAATTTTGTTTCTTACAGGATCAGTATTATTAGGATCTACAGCAACAATTTTTTCAAATGTTTGATTATATAAACTTGCATTTGAGCCTGTTGAGTTAGGAGTTAGATAGGTAATAATTCCTGTTGGATCAACTGATGTTCCACCGTTACCAAATGCCATTTTGTAAATTGGCCCTTGCCCTACTGAAGCTAAACTTTCAGCAAGTGCAATACTCATGTTCTCGTAGTGGATAGCGTTCCTTTTATCAATAAGAACTTCTCCCGATCCTGGGTCTGTAATTTTAATGTGTCCTTGTAAAAGTACACCATTCATGTCTTTAAATTTGTCTGTCATATTATCCACCTATACTGTATTTATTTTGGTAAGTCAATTGTTTGATCTCTCAAGAACTCTGCAATTGGATTTTCTGCAACTCTTAGTGATTCTCCTGAACTTTGCCATATTTTTCCTATTTTCCTTATTATAAACACTTTAGTTCCTGCTACCGGAACAGTATTCAATGTTACTGTATTACTACTTAGCGTAAATTCTGCATCTACTGTAATATCTGCTTCTGGACTATCTTGATCAATAGTAGTATCAAATACTTGTATTGCATTTTTTCTTAGTCTTCTACCTGCAACAAATACCTCAAATTCGTTAATATTAGTTGTAGCCCAGTCTAATATATACGATGCTGTTGAACCGTCTGCTTCAAACTGTAGTGTTCTTATCTCATCAGTATAAGGAACTGTTTGATAAGCACTCTGGTCCATCATTTCTTCGCCTGCTTTGTATACTTCTTTAACACCTGTACCTAATGTACCACGTCTTAATTGAGACAGTACATTATTTTCTACTTTAAAGTATTCTATTCTTTCTCCGTCTATAAACACTACTCCAGGAACATTAATACTAGGGTCTGGTTGACTAATTCCTTCTGCACTAATTAGTGTAATACTATCGTCATAGTAGTTTAAATTTTCATCTAACGCATAAATCTTACTGTTATTTAAGCGTTTGTAATGAGTTCTGTTTAACATATCTTTGAATATTCTAAATCCAAATTTTTCATTAGCACGGTTACCTGCAAAATGTACAATATCTAGTCTGTCGCTCTTTACTAACGGCTTTGTAACTTTTAAATATTTTAAATTTTCAGTTATTGTATAATCTATGTTAGCAGATAATAACTGCCCGTTCAATGATACCCAAAGATATGCTGGATCAATTGCTGGGCCCCGTAATTCTACTAACCCTTGTGTTAACTTGTTGTATTCGTAATAATCATCACTGTCTATTACAAGTGTACTTCGTGTAATAATATCCTGTGTGATACGTTCTATATTTTGTATGTCATGTTTATTAAATTTATAAACATCTACCTTAGTACCTGTTGTTGGAGTATTGTTAAGGATAACTCTATCTCCAGATTCAACTCCTTTAAATCCAGTTACTTGAGTTGCTGTTGCTCCACTTGATAGTCCTTCAATTTGTATTGTTGGATCATTTGTTAGTGTTGCTAGAATAGCAGTTGAGTCACCGATTACTGTAAGTTTACTACCTGTAAACGTTCTTACTGTTGCTTCGTGTTGTGTACTATCTGCAGATCCTATACGAACTTCTTCGTTCTGTGAAAATTGTCCTGTAATCGAATCGCTGTCTAGTGTCAATTCAACATTTCTATCAAACTCGTATTCACCGTCATTAAGAACAAATACATCTAAAGTATCACCATTGGATCCTATGTTGTCAAATAATATAACAGCACTATTATTGAAATCCCAGTTAAAGTCTTGTAAGTAAGTTAGTTGTATATCGTTAAGGTATACAGCAATATCTTCCGGACTAACTGATGCTCTTGCTACTTGATGTAAATCAAATGTATATTCTCTGCTAGGAGATATTATAAACTGTTGATTGTACCCTGGATATAATATTTTATTATCAACTTTAACAACTACATTGTGGCTTAATGGTAATGAACTTGTAGGTGCTGTTGATAATGTAAATCCAACACTACTTCCGTCACCTTCAAATCTATCTACAGTTACTTCACTATAACTTACACTAGTTGATGCATATACAGCATAATATATAAACGACCCTGCTTCTGGAGGAGTAATAAATTTAAGTCCTACTAAACCAGCCCTGCCATCGTACGATGAATCTGTTTCAAATATTTCTGCAACAGCTTTAGTGCCATCTATACTGATATATGTTGATATGTTTTGATTCCATAAAACATTAGTTACAAATATTTGTGTACTTCCGTCTGCAATAAAGTTATCAATATCAAGTATATTTTCTCCGTTGCCAGCCATTGATATGATTGACACACGTTGTCCTACATTTAATGCTTCAGTAAATGTTATTGTCTTACTAGTAAAATTAATTTCATATGGTAATTCATTTTCTTCGTTTGGTCCCAATATTATATTATCTACTTTAACTATTAGAGATTCAATATTATGTGGTAACAAACTTAAATCAAATACTTTGTTTTGTGTTGCTGATGCTGTATAGTTTCTTACAGCAATAGCACTTCCGCCGTCTGCTACTTTATCAATTACTGTAATGTCTAATGTGTCTAACAATTGTCCTGGAACTAATTCTTCAGGTCCTTTAGACGTTGTTGACGATACAAAATTATCTCCGTCAATTGTTATATCTTCAGATTTTAATCCTGTTGCTGTGCCATATGCAAGATTGCCGCCTTCTACTACAGTATCAAGTGTAAATGTATCAGGAAGGAAACTACCATCACTGGACGCTTTTCTAACAATAATAGTATCACCGTCTACTAATGGCTTATTAATATCAAGCCCATCGTTGTCAGTATAAATTATTGTTTGCTCGCCGTCGCCTGTTAAACTTTGTGTTATTGCATTTGGATTTGCTACAGGATTGCCTGTGCCAAAGTTTGGATCATCAATTCTTACACCATTTAGGTATATGTTGTAAACTTCAGTATCTTCTAAAGGCTTAGAAAGAGTTATTTGTGTTGTACTTCCGTCTAGTGTAATTATTTCATCTTCAAATGCATCATCATAACTATCCCAGTTATTTGCATACCAAGGAGCATTATCCCAACCTAAGTCTTGACCAAATTCGAAACTCTTAACTTGTACGCCACCGTAATCAACGCCATCCATTAACTGTGCAAAGTCTTTACCATAAAGGCCTGTTTCTGCTTCATAAAGGAATTGTATACGTTCTGCTGCATTAAGTAGTTCTAATGATCTATTGTAAGTAACTACAATAGTAGAACCTAACAATGGTGCAAAACTAAATTCAATTTGTCCTGTATTTCTTGTATACCCTTTTGTTACATCTGAAACATTTTTATATATGTATTGACTACTTAACGCTTGTATACCGTCAATAGTTATATCAATAGCATTTGTTTTTAATTGTACTGGCCATTTTGTATTAAATTTAAGTTGACTTCCGGTTGCTGTAAATGTTTCAACTTCTTGTATATCAGATAAACTAACCTCAGAAGCAATTCTATCAAACTTCTGTGCAATCCTTGTTGATCTAATTTTACCGTTAATTAGTATAACTGAAACAATTGGCTGTGTGCCGTTTGTTTGAGTTCCTTCAAACTGTATTTGCGGAGCTGAGTAATATCCTGTGCCAGGATCTAGAATTTCAATTTTCTTAATTATTCCATTACCAATAAATGCTCTTGCTGTAGCACCTGTGCCGCCACCGCCGACAAATGTTACTAGTGGTGTCTCGGTATATCCAGACCCACCGTCTTTAATAAGTACTGATCCTACACTGTAAGAAGAATTATCTACCCAATGTTTTGCAGGATATTGTGTTACATCTGTAAGAACACTTGACAATACGTTATCTTTGACAATAAAGTCAGACGGTATAATTTTATCAAGGTTACTATTATATTCAGCTGGTAAATCGTAATCTGCTATAACTGAACTTGTATTATCATTCCCTTCATATGCACTTAAATATTCTCGTATATTAGTTTTATAGGGCTTAACTTCATTTACATATTCTTCAAAACTAGGTAAGTTATCATTTTGATAATTAGTTTTTTGTATTAATTTACCAACATTATGTTTTGCTTTAATAAAACTAGTTTTAAATGCCCAATCTACATATGTTTGTTCTGAGAACACATATCTTAAACATGCAAAAAATAGATTGTTATATTCTATTTCTAATTCGCCTATAAAGAGGTTATCACGTAGTGCTATTAGTATTTTACGTAATGCTGTCTTATTAGTAGCATCACTACTAATTGAATCTACAAACTGTAACGTGCCGTTTTCTCTACCAATTGTTCTATAGTTTATTGTATAGTCAGGAACATCAGCATTTAATGTTTTCTCTAAAAGTAACCAACCGCCGGTTCCAACATTTTCAACTTTAACAATATCACCGATACCGTCATTAATAGTATTCAACTCATATGTTTCTTGAATAAGATAATCAATCGATGTTAATTGACTGTATCCTGTTTCATACCAATCTACATAGTTCCAATAATCAGATACATCAAACAATTCTTGTGAACTAATTTCAAATTTTTCTGTTGTGCTGTTCCAAGCATATATTGCCCAGTCACCGTCTAGTGTTGCATCAGCATTTACTAATACACTTAACGGACGTATAGTTAATGTTAACGATTCAGCGTAGTTCGTGCCACCGTTAATAACTGTTACAGAAGTTAATTGTCCCAGAGCATTAATTGTACTTTCTAACTCTAAGCCTTCACCTGTACCGTTTATTGTAATTTTTGGTCCGCGTCTAGTACCACCTACGTTTATATTATAAGAAGGGTCTGCATAACTATAGCCTTTATCAATAATATTAACTTGTGTTACTATGCCGTTAACAACAACTGGTTCTATTTGTGCAACTTTTGCTTTCGCTGTACCAATAGTAGTTAATTCTGCATCAGTATCAACTTGCCTATCCCATAATGCAGAGATTGCACTTGGTGCAGGGTCTTTTTGTAATAACGCTGTGATATTATAATTATCATCAATTAACTTCTCTTTTATAACAGAATTTACTCTGGTAAATGCTTGAGTAGTTGCTTCAACCCTATCTACAAACCAACTTTGTCTTGGTCTGTTTAATATACCGTATTTTTGCTTTGTACTTAATGCTGGATCTGGTACAGGTCTTCCATATGCATCTTGTCCTATGATACTATCAAACCATTTAAGCTCTAACGTTGATTTAGGTTTACTTGTATATAACCCTTCACTAATTATCTGGTACTCGTTATGTACATTAATAGTTTGATCGTCAATAGTAAAGTATCTAAAATTAGCTGCTACTTCATCATTTACAAATAATTTATCACAGTTTCTAGTTACAAAACTATTTTCAGAAAGCATATTAGCAAACTTTAAGTTTTGTGAAACCGGATCTGCTATTATTGCTGCAACATCATATGCAGATTTAGATCTATTTTCAGTGTCTGGTGTAATTTTTTTATCTTTAACCCAGAAATAATATTTTGTAGTAAACGTACTTGAAATCTTATCGTATTCTTTTCTAGTACAATATGCTGTTTCACCGTATTTTGTTTTACCACTTATTCCTTTACGTACTCCTGCAGGCGTATCTGCTTGTGTGTCCCACTGTGTTGGAGTTAGTGTTGTTTCGATCCATTCATAAATATCTATCGATGCACCCGGTGCTAATGTGTTCCAGCTATTTGAACTGTAAATTGAATCGCCTTGATATGCATTTAAGAATTTTGTTGTACTTAAATCCCACCAAAGTTTTCCAATATTTGTTACACTCCAACTATTATACTCATCAACTGTTACATTTGTATCCGAAGCAATAGTGTATGTTGCAGGATCGTAATAAGTTTTAAATGCTAAATCTTGTTCTGCAATTCCTGATATTTTACCTTGTACCGGATCAATTAAATCTAGTGAAGTTAAATAATTATTTGAAGTAGTGTTGTATAAAAACGATCCTTTAAACTTATCAAGGTCAACTTGCGGATTTGGTTTTCTACTTAATGTCCAAGTATTAACGTTATCTTTTTCAAACTGTACAACTTTACCTACTTTGTCGCCAACTGTGTCGTTTATTAATCCTACGTAAACTTTGTCATTCTTAATAATAATATCTCGACCAAAGTCTTTAACATCAAAATCTCTGTATGATAGTTGTTGTCCGTACACTAGTGCATCGTTAATTCTTTCGTACAAGTAAATAGCACCACTGTCAATAATTGTTCTACTAAAGTTTGTAAACCCATTATCAAAAACTGTTCCGTCAGTATCATATGTAGTATCTAATTCAATATTTCCGTTAGCACTTGACACAGCTAATTGATTGCCGTCAAAACTTAGTTGGTAACCAAAGTTCTCAATTGGTTCGCTGTTCTGTGCAACTAATGTTTGTATTAATTCATACCCTGTTTCTTTTTGTGAATATACAAAAACTTGTCCTTGTCTAGCGGACAAATATGTTGAGCCTGGAGCACCTACTGCAATTAGTTTTCCGTCATCAGCGACACTAATTGTTTCGCCAAACTCTATTGCATCGCTTGGAATTTCTAAAATTTGGTATAAGTTATAATGTTCATCATGATACTTGTAAACTGATACACGCTTTATATCACCGTATGCCGATATTGCAGCAATTGTTTTTCCGTCATCACTAACATCAAACGATGATCCAAAATCTGTTACATCATTCTCTAACGTTGAATCCTCAGCATAATTATATCCTAGTGTGTTAGGAATAGATCCAATAAAATCAATATGGTCGTTAAGTAGTATCCATTTAGATGCTGTAAATGCTTCGCCTTGAATGTTAGTTAATGCTTTATAAAAATTATTATTGTAATATACAATGTCATCAATATAATATATTATTGAATTATTATAAATGCCTCTAAACTTGTCATCTTTAGATAATTGCCAGTCATATACTTTGCCAGTTTCGCTTGTACCTTTTAGTACTGAGTAAATCTTGCCTGCGCCTTCTTTACTGTTTATTAGTAACTTGTACAACTCTCCAGTTTTAACTATTTTTAATTGTTGTCCTAGTCTTCTTTCACTTATCCTATTTGGTAATATAAACCCATTTACTAAGTCATAACTCGAAGTTGTTGTATTATATTCATAAACATAAAATACGCCTTCGTTAGTAAACGAACTTGCAAGTGCTGTATTAACTACTGGTATGTTATATACCTTTTCCCAATCATTATTTGCAACTTCAGGAACTAGTGATAAACGCTGTGTTCCGTTTCTATTTTCTTCTACCCATGTAAAGTACTCTAAATCAAATCCTGATATTACATCACTATCAAACGAAGCAATATCAGTTGCCCTATTTCGTGTTGGTATTGGTAAGTTCTGTGTATGATCAAATACAAATAATTTACCAATTGTGTTATCACTAATTGAAGTTCTTATTGATGTACCTATTACATTTGACTGAGTTTGTACTGAATCAATAAAGCGTATTTCGTATGCTGGTAAACTTTGTGCGCCAGCAGGACCGTAATCTGCACCTTGTGTAAATGATCCTGAAATAACTTTGATATAATATCTTGCATCATTACCGTCTCGTTGGTAATAAACAATCTCAGCTTTACCGTTAGTGCCTTCTACTAGTGTATCTCCAATCGATACTTGATTAGTTGTATCACTTAATAATACATCAACGTATCCGTCCCATATATCACTAGGTACATGAGTACCATTAATAATTTCTGTAGTTAATCCACTAAATGTTTCGTCAGCTATTGTGCCATCTATATTTGTAATCTTGTTTAACCAAACACCAACCTTAGGATTTAATCCTGCTGCACGGTCTGCAACAACTTTGTCACTTATAGTCTTGTCTGCTCTAAGTAACCATTTTGGTGATAACAAGTCAATTCTTGCATCAGCGGCTGTGTTAGCATTACCGTTATAACTTATGTTAGTAATATAATGACTTTGCTTTTGAAGTACTTTACCAGTTGTAAGTTGTACTGGCGGTATACTAAGCAAACTTTGTATACTTGACTTATATGGAAGTGGTGCTGACACATCGCCAACTAATCTTACGTCTTTTAGTACTATACTAGGAGCGTAATCAACTAATCTTGCATTTGGATTAATTTTAAACCCAGGCTCAATAGTATCTAATGATATTTTCCAATATCCGCCCAATACATCACTAGTTTCAATTTTTTCATGTGCAGGTCTTATAAATTCACCAATTCTAAATGTTGAACTTATTTCAAGTGTTCCTGATTCAGTAAACACACCATTTTTACTGTTAGCGTATATTACTAGTTTACCTAATTCAAATTTAGTATATACAACTGTTGCATTTCCTGTACTAGTTGTTATTTCGTCCCCTATTACAGGAACGTTTAGTGGATCAAGTATATAAAATATTTCATCTACTTTACTTTGAACTGTATGCACATTACTTGTAAGCCAGTTAGTGTCTACACGAACGTCTGTATCAATAATTTCAACACTAATAGTACTATTAGTATAGTTAACTCCGCCTGTGATTAAATTAACAGCAGTTATTCTACCGTTTGTAACCGTTGCCGATGCTGTTGCACTATTGCCAGTGCCAGTATCTGTAATTTTTATTATAGGAGCAGTATACCCTGTACCTTGAATAGGAGTAGGATTACTTGGATCAGCTAAATCGTTTTTAATTGTTAGGTTATAAACTGTACCATTGCTGTCTAATTCCCATTCTAACTCGCAACCAAATCCAATCATTCTATTATCAAACAGTGATCTAACTTTTCTTAGGTTTCCGTTGAAGACTCCTCCAGGAATTGCACTGCCTTGGAACTGTGCGCCTTGTGTATTATTTGTTCCGTCAACTAGTGTATCAATAGCATATGTTGTATACAAATAAACTTCTTTAGTTGACTTAACTTTTACATAATACTTGTTGTATTCCAGTCCTGTAATACCTTTATTTTGTACTACATTAAGCGGCAATGTTTGATCTGAATTATCAAACCCTGATGTTGAAATAGTATCATTAGGAATATCAGTAACTAATATTTCGTCACCGTCTAACAACCCATGCTCTAAGTTTGTTTGTAATCTAATACCTGTAGTAACGTTTGTTACGTTTTCATACTCAGGAGGAACACTTTCAAATTTAATATCAATTATTTCAAACTTATCAATTGGTTCGTAACCATGACTTACTTCATTCCAATCAAAGTATACTTTATCTCCAGGTACACTACCTTCGTACGCTCCCGCTGGAGCTCTTACTAAGATGTGATCTGTTTCAGTATTAGGTAATGGATAGTCACCTGTTAATATATTTTTACTTTCGCCAACAGCTTCCCAGTTAGCGGGTATTCTTGAACCCGGATTTGACCTTGCTACAGCAATGTAAATATCTCCAAGGTATGTTGTAATATTTCCAACGTTATATAGTGTAGATTCACTAAACGAACTATATTTGTTTAGCAAGTAATCTTTAACTTGTGGTGCTGATTCAAATGTATCAAAAACAACATTTGCTGTTTGACCTTTTACAATTCTTCTTGCTTTCCATAAACTGTTGTTATACTCAACAATAGATGCAAACGGATATTCTACACTTGCATTAAAATCATCTTTAAAGTTAGATTTTACATTTGATGCATCTGGTGCTGCAATTACTAAGTATTTGCCGTCTGTGCTCATTGTAATTGATTCACCAAATTTTGAATTTGCTTGTGCTATATCGGTTATAGGTGCAATTTCTTGGACCAATGTTGTAGTTGTGTCATCGCTAGTATAAACAAGTACTTTTCCATCTTCATTGTTTGGAGCACCTATAGCAATTATTGTATTATCATTAGATGCAGTTATTGAACTACCAAAATTTGGATTAGTTGAGTCAGACTCTAAAGGATTAACTATTGTTAAATTTTCATGATAAGATGCTGAGTTTTTAATAACTCCCCATGTATCATCTCCCATATTATCAATCCACAAAAGTTCTCCATTGTCAATAACATTTTGTGTATATATGTTTGCATCTGCTAGTGTTGGTACTCTATTACTTGCAAATTTTGTTAATACGCCTTTGGCATTAATAATAGGATCTTCAAGTGCTATTGTAGATGCAACTGTTACTGTGTTAGTTGCCGAAGATGTTACTTTAAAAAATCCTTCAAATCCAGTTAAGTTTGTAATACCAATTATGTCGTCAGTAGCAAAAGAACTTCGTTTATCTAATGTTATTATAGCAGACGTTCCATCTGCTGTTACACCAGTAACAGTAAATCCACTATCAATATGTTTATATACATTCCAACTTTGGTTTTCAAATGTTACCCATACATATTGTCCGTTATCTAATGTGTTAATATCAATATTTAAAATATCGTCTTTATTAACAACAGTATGTTTTACATCTTCACTTCTAACATACCCTGCTGTTCTAATTTGTGTTTGACCTTCAGGAATAAACTTAGTTGGAAACGGTGTGTTATCATAATTATTAGGCTTAAGATAAACATCTGTTTCTGGTATATTGTAAACAAGATTATCTGTTTCATCTTCGTTAGTTAATCTAATAGGCTGTGGACTTAATTTAAACTTTTCTTCGCTAAGTTTAATTTCTAGTTCATCAAATCCGTCAGCTGCTCCGTATTGTCCTAGACGCAACGCCCATTCTTCAAAAAATTCTAAACTTTCTTTATCTGTTGCACCTAGTGCGTCAAATAATTTTGTAAGAGCGTTTTTAGTACCTTTGTCTTGTATATACCCTTGATAGAATTTATACTGACTTACATCGTCATTAATAATATTAGCAAGATATTCACGTTTTTGATAACCAATTAAATGTTGTGCAATTTCTTGTTGATCTACATCAAAGTTATCAGTATCAAGATCATAAAAATCTGCAAACTGATCAACTTTGTAATTGATATTTGTTAGTAACTGTGCTTCTGGTTTAGCATCAAGTCTTAACCAATCACTCTCTTTAAAATTTTGTATTCCTGAAACTTTTTTATAAGCACTATAATAAAACTCTTTGTTTTTAACTATGCTTCCGATTTCATAATCTTTGTAAGGCTGCCATAAAGTAATTTCAGCACTGTCATATAAGAACCCTGGAATATTTAAACTGCCGTCCCAGTCTGCTGTTCTATATCCTAATAGTTTAATTCGTTCTTGTCTATAACCTGCTTCCTTATCATAAATTACATCTTTAAAATCTGTTTCATTGTCTAGTATAATAACATGTTCAGTCTGCTCAGCAGCTAATTTAATAGCATATATGCCGTCGGCTGTATTTTTAGGCTTAATATTAAATTCGTCATTAGTCCTTGATACAGTTAATACATCTTCTTTAAGTTTGGTTCCGTCTGCTTTAAATATTGAGTAACCAAAGAAGTTATTAAATACATCACCAATTACTGTAAAGTCACGTTTGAATGTTACACCGTCTGCTAGTGGGCTCAATGATATTAAACTTCCGGATTCCCAACCTTGTGTGGTCCAGAACAAAAATTCTTTAGAACTTAACTTAAAGTTCTTGATTGATTGCATATCAGCATCAAACCCGTCAAAGTTAAATCCTAATGATTCTAAGTACCTTTGGTAACCTAATAAAAAGTCAACTACTTCTTGGCTTGTTCTAAGTAGTGTTCCGTATGGTAAACTTAATATTTCTGATTTCCAAGATGTTCTAAAGATTGCTTCTCTTCCACCTTCTGTTGGCAGTGCAGATAGTTTTATAAATTTACTTCCATCAAATGCTTCAGTACTAGTATGCGATTCTTTAACTCTATAGTATTGATCGTTATATTCTACTAGCTGGCTTTCTAAATATTGTTTAGATTCATTCCACTGTACAAATGCTTCACTAACACCACCAATACTTACTACAGGGTCGCCATTAAGTACATTATAGCCATAATATTTAAATACTGGATTTGTACTGTCGTAACCTCTAATTATATAACCTAACTGAGAACGTTCAACAACTACACCACTATATGTAATAATGTCAGTTGGTGAACTCTGCGAAAGTACAATATTGTAATTCTCTTCTGGAATGAATACATTACCTTCATTTAACGGAGTTCTAGAATCTAATATTAAATTAAATTTAGATTTATCTGTAAATCCGCCTAGTCTAAATGATAACTGGTTAGTAATACTTGCTAATTTATTTTGATATTCTGTATAGTTAGTAAGAACATTACTTGCTAGATAGTTTGCAATAAAGTTTACTAAGCCTGCTGTTAATACACGTACATCAACTGCTTGGCTATTGTTTGGAAATTTTAAATCTTTAAGATTAATTCTTTTTGAAGTGTCTGCGTAAACAACTTGTCCTGCATTATTTCTTACAGTTCTAGATCTATCAAATCCTAACCCCATAATTTTTGAAGGTTGATTTAAACACCAAGCTCTTACCAATGCAAATGGATATTCGCTACTTCTACGCCAGGCTGTTTCTGCAGGTGCTTCGTCACCAAATACAAATGGTGTAGATGTTAAACTTCCAATAAACCCTTGAGCGTATCCGCTTTCTAACGGACTTTTTAAATTGCCGCTTTCGTCAACTGGTAAGTGTTGTGTTAGATTAGATCGTTTGTACTGTTCTTTAATAACAACTGATGTATTAGGTTGTCTAATTAAACCGTTTTCAATATCTTCCCATAAAAATAAATTATCTTTAGTATAAGGTGCTGGACCATATACTGTTTCCCACCAACTTGGTTTAGTAAAGAAGCCTTGCATTTCCCACGGATGTGTATGTGGGCGATCTGTATCATATGCTTGCTTATAAACTGATCTCCAATAACCTGGTAATTGCTTACCACTAGGTGATGTCATAAATCTATAATTATATGTAAATGGATTGCCTCTTACATAACCTGTATTTTCTGTATAGTCTACATCGCCAACTGATGCTAACCAACTTGCAAAATCAGTAATTAATGCATTATCGATATCAGTCTTAGCAATACCAGTGTCTCTATCTTCGCCGCCTAAAAATTCATGTATGTTAACAATAGACGAATCGTATGATATTTTAATATTATTGTATATTCTTTTTTCTAGTTCTAGTAACAGGTCATCTCTGTAATCGTCAAATGCTATAATTTTAGATCCGTCATGCCCTTGTATAACTTTTCGAGGTGTTATATATGAATTGTCAGTATGCACACTTGGAACAAATTTAGGATATAGTCCTAACTTAGACGGTGTTGGCGGAATAAACGATCCGTCTGTTGTCTCGTATTCAAATATATTAATTATGTCGCCATTTTGTGTAGTCTTTGTTATTACACAAAATCCTTCATTGTTAAATGTATAATCACTACCGTAAATTATCTGCTCATCATTGATGTAGACTGTAACTGCTCTTACACTTAATGTAGTATTGTCGTGTGTTTTTGTAAGTGCATAAAATTGATTATTTGTATCAAATACAGTATACGTTATTTTCTTTTCGCCGCCTGCAGGTGCCATGTCACTAAAGTAAAATGGCATATCTATATTTCTATTTTGGCTTATTTCTTTTAAGATGTAATCAACGTGAGCTTTAACTGTTCCGTCGAAGCCAGTATTTAAACTAGTTTGTAAAAACGTTCTTTTAAATTTTGCATATTCTCTTCTATTAAATTCAAGAGCCTTAATTATATTTGTGTCTTTATCTGTTAAATGGTATAAAGATAAATTAATTGGGCCAGTATGCTGTACAAACTTTTTACCATATATAGCAATGTTTCCTAAATCTCTTAAATTACTATTTCCTGGATACACCCCATTAAAGTTATTAATTTCTTCGACTACTGATCCAATATGATCATTAACTTCGCCTAGTGTAAATGATTCAATATTTTCATTACTTGGATTGCGTTCAAAGTTTGCTGGTATTTCGTATAGGCCGTTTTTATTTTTAATTGTTGCAGACTTAGTTTTGATTAAAACAATGTCATTTTCATCAAGTTCGGAATTAAATACTACTTTTGCATTATGAGATGTTGTATCAATTGTATAGTCAGTGTCTTTAAAATTTAGGGTGTTATTAACAAAAACTTTTATAATTAAATCTGTTAGTTCAGCACTTCGATCATATGTATCAATTTCAAAAACTGTTTGATTGTCTATACTTGTGTATTGTCTTAAAACATACTGACTACTGTTAGTAGGTGCTTTGATCCAAGCATTAACATATGTAAACGAATCAATATCTGTAAACTTTTTTAAGTTACATGTGTCTGTTTTATTTTGAATAAGTGTAGTGCTAATTTCTGTAGCGGTATATGTAAACGTATCTGCTAATAGATTAAAATCAAATACAATATCTCCAACATTAGATATACTTCTATAACTTAACGGAAATCCTAGTTCACTATCATTACTACCTGTGCCAACTTTATAGGAAAATATTTTATTTCCTGTAAATGTTGTGTTAGGATAATAACTTGTATCACCTAAACTATAACCTGAATCGTCAAATAAGTCAAATAACGGTTGTTGGTTGACTTTGGTCTTTTCTTGTGTTTCATTCCATGACGATCCGTTGTAATAAAACATTTTACCTTTGTTACTAACACCATTTAGTACTAGTACTGTTTCATTATTAACAGGTAACGAATCAGTTTCCTCTATTAACGAAATCTGTCTGTTTCCTTTATGTGTTATGAAAGAAACTTTAAATATTTTTCCAGCTTGACGAATATCTTCTTCTGCTGCAAATAACACTCTCATACCATTAACAAGTTTTATTCCGTCAACAGTATATCCTATTGATCCTTCAATAGTTGAAAATATGTCAGTAGTAAATGTATCAACTAAATCTACGTTAGTTTTACTTTGCGAGCCAAATGCATATAATTTTAATCCTGTATTAAATTCAATAATTGGCCTAGATGCTCTTGCACTTTGATCTACTGATATTTCTTGATTATTATATGCCGCTGATTTTTCAATTACATCTCTATGGAACCATCTGTTATGTCTTGACCAAGGACTTCTTTCTGGTGATCCTCTATTAATAACAATGTAATCTTTAATATTTGTGTAACCACTAGCATTATCAAAAGGAAGTCTATCAAAAGAGTTTGTATCAAAAGGTATTGACAAGTCAGTAACATAGCTACTTGTAACTTCTAAATCAGTTTCACTGACTAGTGCAATCTTATCGCCTACTCCTTCAACATACCATTCGCCCTTACTATATTTTTCAGGAGTAACGTTTCCTTGGAACTCTACTTTCATTCCGTTTGATAATGTTAAACCTTTAACAGTAGTATAGTTCTTTTTACCTATAATATCATATTCAACATCAAGGAATGTATTTTCGTCAATGTCTTTAACTTTAATTAATCCACCGTTATTAATATCATTATTTGCAACATAGTATAACAACTCAGGTGCACCTGGTTGTACTGTAAATGTAATTGTTCCTTTTTCTACATTTTGTTGCGAAACTCCGTCATCATAATTAAATTCAGCATCTAGTGTTTTCTTTGTTTTTATTGTAAACGGAAATCCTTCTGAATTAATTTCAAAAGTATATGTTTGACCTCTATATAATGTTATGCTCGGTAATTGTGTTTGTCCGTCTGGTGAAAATATATAAGCAAGGTTATCTGCATTATTAAAAAGATCAACAGTGTATGTACTTTGTACACCACGTGATTGTCCTGCTATACTTACAATTTGTGGACCATTTGGTAGCCAATAATATTCACGGAAGTTAGTAATCTTATCTAGGTCAATATTTGGATTCCAGGCATAATATTCTTGTGCATTAAGACTATCTTGACGCTGAGAATTACCACCAAAGTTTGCTATTTGATTTATATAATCAATATAGTCTTTTCTAAAGGTATAATTACCTAATTCATTTTTAATTACTAAAGACGGTTCTAATTGATAGTTTTCTCTATTATCTGAAATTTCACTAATATACGAATCATCTGCTACAAATGCTTTAGATTCTTTTCGACCAACAAACCCGTTAAGTTTTTCTGCAACACCAGGTTGCACCATTTGATCAAGTGTACTTTCTAAAAACTTTTGATTTGTTTGTGTTCTAAAATATTTAGGAAGTAAAGCAACACTCTTTTTATTATTTTCACCATTATTTGGTAATGGGAATTCCTGCTGGTCATTATCATATGCCATTAGTAACTATAGCCTCCATTGCTTGAACTACTACTTGATGAGCTACTTGAGCTACTTGAACTACTTGAACTACTACTTAATGCTACTGAAGTAACAGTATTATTGTTGATCTCAGTTACTACAGCACCAGACGCTTTAAGTTTTGAAGCTGTAACCGCTGATATTATTTCTACGTCTGCAACAGTTGATCCGTTAATAAAAATTTCATCTGCTTCTGCTTTAATTTCAAACAAACTACCAAACGCTGAATTTGTTTTATTAGGAACAATAACAATTGACGAAATGTTAGGTGCTAGTTCGTTCATAATATATGTGCTTAGTTCTGAGAAGTAAAATGTTTCACCAAAGTCCCAGTTTTCAAGTGCAAAGAATCTGTTTATCGCCGAAATAACATTTGCCTTAACTTCGTTATCATTAACAACTTTATCAACATTTTTTACTATTTTAAATGTTGCTTGTAAATCAGTATTTGCAGATGTTCCAAACAATGGTTTATATTTTACTGGATGATAAATTACATCATCACTAATTGATTTAATTTTGTTTATTTCGCTACCGTAATTTGTAAACAAACTATCTGACGTAGGTGTTACTGGTTTTAAAGGTATTGCACCTTGTAACCACTGTCTATACAATGTATCATAAGATCTAGTTAGCATATAAACATCAATTATGTTACTACTACTTGGATCAATTCTATTACTTTCGTCTGCGGCGTGTTCATATTGGAAAATAATATTATCTCTTCCAGGATATGCTCTATAATCAACTGTAAGTGTTAACGTTTCAGCTTCTTCATTATATACTTTAAACAACCCAACATCTACAATATAAAACACTGTACCATCAATATACGACGATAACCCTGCTTGTATAATATCATTTTCTGTTGCAACTATTTTTGTAGTTGCTGTTCTCCAACTTACAAATTTATAATCATCAATGCCGTCATAATTTGTATACTTTTGTTGTATTACAAATTTATCAACTAAGTTTGTAGGTGCGCCAACATATTGTGTAAACATGTCTGGGTCATCTACAACACCATCGTCGTCTGAATCAAAAAATCCTACTTGTATTTTTTTACTATCTACGTAACCTTCTGCATCTCTATACTCTTGCAATATTTCCCAATCAAACGGAACTGTAAACGGTTGTGTAGATCCTGGCTGTGTGTTAATAGACATAATTCTAACTTTGTCTTTAACAATTTTATTTGTTTGTGGATCAAATACTTTATCACTACTATCAAAATAAAATCTAATTTCTTTATCACTTTCAAACACATATCTTTGACCATGCGTTGTTATTGTATACGTTTCGCCATCTGTATTAAATAATAACATCCAACTATTATCAAGTTGTTGATTACTAGTATCGCCTGTTTTGCCCATACCAAATGCTGATGTTTTATCTAAATTACTTTCTGTAATTAGGCGCCATAAATTTTCACTAACACTGTATCGTAATCCAAAAGTTTTATATTGGAATATTTGATCAATCATTTGTGTTTGAATATCTGTATCAAGTAGTGTTGCAAATTTTGGAATAATTCTTTCAATTACCGGATATGCATTTGTACCTGCAGGTGCTGCTGGAACTACATCATTAAATACAATTGGACCTCTACCGTCAGCATAATTGGTCTTACCGTTTCCATTAACGCCGGAAACTTTAGTCCACATATATTTGGTTGCGCCTGAGTGTAATGGTTTTCCTACCTCGTCTAGCATCAATGTACCATCAGGCATAAAGTGATAACCTTCGGGCGAAACAAATTTAACCATTGCTCCTGGTTGTATATATTTTAATGTACTACCAGTAAATGTTGATAATGTATATTTTACTCCTTGCAAGTCCATTAAGTAGCCTGTAGAAATATTTTGATCTTTAGTTACTTGTACAAATTGTGCATTTAAGTCTGTAACTACTTGTAATGGAAATTTAGTATAATAAAAATTTCTTAATGACGGATCTAGCAATAACGGTTCAACTGTAGAACTAATAGTTCCTTGAATATCATTACGTGTTGTAAACGTAAAGTTAACTTTGCTATCTAAGTATTGTGTATATATTGCGCCGTCTTTTCCGTATAAATTAGTTTTAGAATATTTTCCTGTAGCGTCTAATAAATCAAAGTATCTTGAAATGCCGCTTGATGTTCTATTAACGGCTTTTACTTTAACTATTTCTTGGCTTACTGATAACGGAGCAACATTATAATCTTCACCAGTTATCATTCTGTTCTGTGTATAGTAAGTAGATGGAGCATTTGATTTTATACTGTCATTGCTTTCGCTTTCAGCAGAATTATCAACTGTGTATTTTAGTTCGTACTCTATTGTTAAAGTTTCTTCTGTTCCAGTTTTACTAAAATAAGGTATAGTAATGTTTATATTAGTCATTTCATCAGGACTAATTACAAAACTTCTATTATCACTTGCTCTATAATATACTTTAAAGTTTCCTTTAGGTAGCGTACCAAATACACCATCACTAAAAATTAAACTAATTCTATCTTGTACTCGAGTTAATACACTATAAACATTTCTAATATTTTTACTTAAACTATTATAAACAATATTGTTACCTTCAACTGAATTAACTTTACTCCAAAGTTCAGTTTCGTTACCTGTGGTGTCTAATTTATACAACCAAACATCACTATCGTTTACATTAATAGCATCAAGATTTACTGTTTGATTAGTACTTGGTGTACTAATTGAAAATGTACCTTGGTCTAATGATCCTTGTCTAAAGTGTGAAAAGAATCCTGTGTTATTACTGCCAGCGCCTTGTCCGTCATCTTGATAAACAAACGCAAAATTATTTCCTGGTAGCGGAGCTTCTTCTAGAATTTCATTGCTTTCAATGTTTGTTGATACTAACTCAAATAACGTTCCTCGTCCACTAATATTTTTTGTAAAGCCAAAGTTCGGAACATCTGTATTAAGTGCATTGAATCTATATTGCTCTGCACTTATACCGTTAACTGTATCTTTCTTAACTGGGCGTCCAACAACACCGTTAGCCGGTAATGCAGAATTTAAAACTTTAATAAATTGTTCATACCAATCTTGGTTTGAAACATCATTCCATACTATAGTTTGCCCTGCTAAGTTATTACCGTTAGAGTCTATAATATCTTCTGACGTACTAATACTTTCCATTTTAAGAAGACCGTTAGCAGATTGGTTACGTTTAGGATTATATGAAAGTAGTCTTGCTAAACGTATAACGCTTTCTCTGCGTTCTGCTAATTCTAAGAAGTTTTCTCTTGCATTAAGATCTGCACGAAAAGCAAGGTTTTGTCCTAAGTATGCAATTAAATCAATTAATGCAAGGTATTCGCTTGATTCAATGTAATCATTAAAATCCTCAGGATAATTTTTCCTTAGGTAATTAATCATTGTACGTCTTAAATTGTCAAAGTCGTAGCTCTGAAAATCAGCATTTTTGAAGGACTGGTAGACTCTTTTCCAATCCTCTGAAATTAATAATTTATTTTGTCTATCTGTTGACGACATTGTGTTTCCTCGCTATAGTGTATTTATTACATCTAGATAAGTGCGTATATTATTTCTGTTATGTAAGTCCATTATCTTCATCAAATTTGAACTGTAGTTTTTCAGATATGTTATACGGCAAATATGTAAGTTCACACTCTATTTGTAGCCCGCTTTCGTATGGTACTACATCAATTGCTGTTACTGATACTCTTGGGTCAAAGTTAACAATCTGTGTAACATTTTTTACTATTGCAGATTTTAAATTTTCTGTAAGAGGTTCAAAAAGTACGTCCCATATAATAGTACCAAATTCGGGGTTTTCTAGTTTTTCACCTTGACGTATGTGAAAATGATTAATAAGGTCTTGTTTAATAAGTGCAATATCATAAAGTGTATTAGTAGAGTTCTCTGGATTAGTCGTTGATATGCCTCTATACGCCCTGCTTTCTACTACAGCTCGTGGCTTCTTATTTGTACTAACGTCTACTGTTTTATATAATTTTTTTTCTTTTGTACTCATGTCTATATTTACCTACTATTGCGGACCAGCTGCAGGAGCAGATATTGGTTCGTCTACCCGCTTACCGGCTTCAATATTTGTGCCTGCGGGCTCTGTAGTTAATGATGCTTGTGGAACAAGTTCGCCATTAACTATCTTGCTATAAAATCCTTTTCCTATACCAATACGTCTGCTTGTTTCTGCTCCGCCTTGATTAGCATAACCTACAGCCTTTCTAAACGATTCACCTAATGCCGAAAAACTAGCTTCTGCTGGACTAATACCTTTGCTTTTAATATAAGCAACAGCAACTTTAGTTGCAATGATAGGATCATTTACTAGATCAGGATTATCTACAATTTGCGGTGTTCCAGCTTTCTTTCCGTATGTTTCATAATTGCCTTTAAATGTTAACTGTATTAGTCCTCGACCTCTATATTTGTAACCTTCATTTTGAGCGTTACCGTATCTATTACCATATAAAGTATTACCAATTGCCGCAGGGCCTGCATTTGCAAGTTCTTGTGCAAAAGCGTCTGTTTTAACACGACTTGGATATACTTGACGTAATCGTTTAGCACTATAATTTAAGTTTTCACTTCTAGGTTTAAAACTACACTCTGCTTGAGGCTGTGCCATTGCCATTGCAAGGTATTCTGCATTACCTGCTGTTACTCCTTCAGGATTATTATTAGGATTAGCACTGTTTAAGCAAGATGCAGGATCAAGACCAAGTGCTGTTATAAGTTGATTTAAGAAGTATTGCTGTAAGTCTGTTATTGGTACAGGTTTAGCAGGTTGATCGCCAACTGGACCTACTTCTCCTGGAACTACTGATTGTGGACCATCAGCGTTTGCTGTTTTTCTATATTCGCCACTTACGGGCTGTTCGTCTCTTGCATCATTAACTAGTGGAGTTGACTCCCTTAATGTAGGACTAGGTGATGTAATAGGATTAGTTTTACTTGGTGTAAATGTTAGTGGATCTAAACTTTCATGTCCTAACCATGGTTCGTGTTGTGGAACTCTAACAGGGAATAAAGCAGGCGCTGCTACTAATGCTTGAGATGCTTCTGTTGCTTCTGCCGCCGAAGTTGCTGCTGGACCATTCATGTGTATTTCTGTCGCTGTTTCGATATGGTTTCCGCCGCTTAATATTTGTGTATCGCCTTCGGCTGTAAAATAATTATATCCTGGCGTATTAAGATCTAAGTTTGCTTGTTTATCTTTTCTATCACCTACAGTAAGAATATCAAGTGTTGCGTTACTTGTTATAGAGTGAGCATCAGTAACTATTAAGTCTCCTGATCCTCCAACAAATAATTTTTGATTAGCGCCAACAAACTGATCTAAATCTGCACCAACATCAATTTTACTGTTAACACCAATTTTTACATCACTGTTTACAGCCGCTGTCATTTTATAGTCTCTGCCAGCATTAACATTAAAATCTCTACTTGCCGACATATTGATATCTCTGTCTGCACTTATGTTTAAATCAACTGAAGTTCTAATAGATATACTGTCATCTGCAAAGATATCAATTTTACCGTTAGAAGACATTTCAATCCAGGAACTACCTCTAGCATTACCTATGTAAATTAAGTCTTCTGAATTATGTAATAATATTTGATGGCCTGTTCTAGTACGCAACCTTACAGATTCATTAAATGGTATAGTTGGCAATCCGTCTGTTTCGTCAAGTAATACATTTGCATATTCTGATGGGCCCGAACTAGCAAAACTTTTTCTTAAAAGTTTATCATCACCGTCGTCAAATACTAACGAAGTTCCTCCTAGTCTTGCTGAATGTATATTATCTTTAGCACCATATACCCCTTGTGGTGATTTAGGTGCACCGTCCCTTTTATCTAACGGTCCAGGAGTTGACATACCAAATACCATGCTAGGAACTTCACGCCTTGCACTTGCATTTGATAGTCCTCGAATTTCGTCTCTAAGTAACCCTTGAGCACCGAGTGTAATTTCAAAATCTTTGTTAACTGGTTTTAAATATGTACTTGGTATATTTCCTGAAACTACACCAGGCACAGCTTTGTTAAATTCTCCGACTGGCAATCTCTGTTCTTGATCTTCATTATTAAACTTTGATCCAGGACGAGATTCAGGAATTGTAAAATTCATATATGCGTCTTGTATACATCCAATCCAGTACCCATTACTAATATTGCCTTCAACAAATATTACCATAACCTTAGTTCCTACGTCAGGCGGAACTGCCCAAAACCCTGATACTTGTTGCGTGTTTTGGTAGGTGTCATTTTTATTATTTCCGTTTAACGGAGTACTATTATAAAAAGGCGACATATAAGAAACTGTAACAACTTGTCCAGTACGCTCTGGTTGGTTACCAGATGATGAATTCTTTAGTAATTCGACTTGTAAAGAACCCATAAATTTAGTATCAAGATGGCTTACAATTATTGCTTCGTACGGTCCTGCATTCATCGGAGCCTTTGGTAATACTGATCTTCTTTCTTGTGCCATATTCTATTGCGCCCCTATCTTATTAGATCCTTCGCCACTTAACGATGTTTCGTCACTGCCTTCTTTAATTACTGTTTCGGAATTTGGTGTTCCTAATGTTCCAGTATCATTTTCTTGGTTAGCTATTCGAATTGCTTTTAATGTTTGTTTAAATTGTCCACCCTGAATTAAATTTGCTACTTGGAAAATTCTATATAATCCACTAAATGCTTTTACTGGTTGAGTATCGCTTGGAAATTCCATAGACCCATCTTGGGCATCGCCTGATTTATAATCAACAGGAGTTCTAAAATTTAATTTCATTAATACTTCGTATTGCTCGTGTGACGGAGTATTATCAATAGTAAGTGATTTTTTAAATAGTGGATTAGGTAAAGCTGAATAGTTTCCTTGACCACTATCTGCTAGAAAAAATGGATCTCCCATAATTTCCATTTCAATGTTTATTAAGTCAACATTTGAGTTTACTAGTGCTTCTTGGAAGTCTCTTGCTATTCTAACGGCCGTAGTATTAGTTCCTCTGCCACCGCCTGAAAATCCGCTGTCTTGATTATCAGCTTGTCTTGATTGTGACGACCCGGAGTCACTTTTTACGTCTCCAACACCGTCAGCTGTTTTAACTTTTACCGAATCATTTGGCTTAGCAGAATCTACAGTAGATAACTTTTCAGCAGCTGAACCTTCACCGATATCTGAAGATATTGATTTATAATATGCATTATCAAGTGTAATATCAAAGTTTAATATATCTTTGTTTAACCCAGAATAGATGTAATTGTATTCTTTAACAACTCTTTTTGTTTTTGCTTTTATTCCTGTAGCAGGTGCATTTGTAGCTTTAAAAATAGAAGCATCAACAAAGTATGGATATACTCTATATACAAATAACCTGGGATGTTCTCCGGTTGCTGTCACAGCTTCAGGGTCTTCGTTTAGAAATACCTGTGTGTCAATTCTAAACCACGGTATATCACCTTCAGAATTTTCTTTAGTAAATGCGGATATTGCTTTACCGTAGTCACTTAATAAAACTAGTTCTTCTATTATTCTTTCAATTGACGCACCTTTAGCAAAAGTAAAAGTTTTAAATTTATTACTAATCGAAAGTTTGTCGCTTCTAAAAACTTTTTTCTCTTTATCGTGTGTGAACTTAGATAGCCCAAACGGAACATCACCTTGATCAATAAAACTTCCTGTTATTTTAGCTTTACCAATATCGTTTGCGTTGTCAAGAGATTCTGATTGTTTTTTAACAGCCTCTTCTGTTGCTGTTTGTTTTTTGCCAGATGATATTGCTAATATTCTTTCTCTAAATTCTTCAAAGTTAGCAGGTACTTTCTCATCGGAGCCACTAATACTTTCGTATAACTTTTGCATATATTCTTCTTCTGTAGTAGCTGCGCCTTCTTCATTAGTTAATAATGTTGACAGCTCTTTTGGAAATAAAAATACATATTGATCTGGTGATTTAATTTGTTTTTTATCTTTTTGTGTTAACAATCGTTCGTTAAGAACTGATGACAAACTTTGTGCTCCTGTCTGTAACAATGTTAACATATTATCACCTGTTAATACTACATCAGTTTTAACAGTTTGTATTTCATCCGATAATGCTGTTTCATTCCATGCTACTGCTCTAACAGCATAATGGCTTCCGCCCTGGTCAACTCTTAAAGAGGAATTAATTAACTTAATTGGAAAGTGCCTTATTTCGTTTGTTGGTATAATATTACCATCGTCATCGTAACCTACAAATTTAATACTTAATAAAAAAGGAGCTCTATTATATGAAGAATCATCACCGTTTGCTTGCTTTACAGCAGCTTGAAGTGTTTGATAAAATAATCCCATACTGTAAGGTTCAGTAATATCAAAGCCGATCATAGTAGCATTAGTAGTACGTGTTCTTGTTGTAGGCATCATAATTGTTGCAATATCAATATTATCAATAAAGTATTCAATCTGCTTACTGCCAGTTTCGTATGCTGTTAGCACTTTTTTAGCGCCTGCGCCGCCACCGGACTGTAATATAATTGCACTACCTGAGCCGGTTATTCTATATGTTAAGTCTGGATTGTTAACTTCATAAGGACTTAGTGCTGACAATGTTATAATAGTATTAGAACTAGAATATTTTTCTAATGTGTTAGGCAGTGGCAAGCCGCCAAGCATTTCTCTAAAAAAGTCTTCAGCATTTTGATTACCGGAAGATTTGTTACTTTCCTGTGTCGGCTTTTCTGTTGATTCTTCTGTAGGAGGTGTGCCGTTACTAACTTCTATGTTTCCGCCATTGTCAGCCAATTTATACTCCTAAAAGTCTTTTTAATTTTGAATCTTGTGGAAGATAAATTTCAGTGCCTGCAATCATGTCATAGATTGGATCTTTAATTACATCCATATTACGTTGTGCAAAAACCCACCATAATTTGCTGTCACCGTAAACGTCATATGCTAGTAAGTCTGGTCTATGTGTATATTGAGGTTGTATAGTATATAACACATCATCCGACTCTTTTGGAACAGGTCTGATTTTTAAAATTCCTAGGTACTCTTGACCCTCAATTTTAGTAGTGTGCCACGGACTGCTTGTTGTATATGTTGCCATTAAATGTACCCGTTACCTTTTCCAATATAGTCGCCGTTAACAAATGAACTCATACTAAATGCTTGTACTTTACTACGAGAGTAAACTGGTGATAATGTTACCGCTACTTGGCTTTGTGCCGGAACAAAAGAAAAGTTGCCTCCGCCTTCTGGAAAGTCAGTTTTTAAGTAATCAACATCTGCTGGCATATCAACTGTAAAGTTTTTAATAATACACGAAACATCGTTAAACACAAAGTCTCCATATCCGTTTAGTTTAACAACTGGTGGCGGATTACCTGAATTATCGCCGGTACCATAAAACATCTTAGTTACTGTTCGTAGGTAATGCACAGCAGCACACCAATATCGTGCTTCTTCTGAATTTTGAACAAAAAAGTCGCCTGTAATAACCATATCATCCACTTGTGATGATTGATAGTTGTAAAACGGATAATTACTATGTATAGGCTGCAAAGCATTATAATTTGCACTATGACTCATTAAAATTGTTGGAGTGTAAGGAAAACATAAGCCGCCTGTTTTATTTAAAGGAGCAAATGCTTTATTATCTTTATTCGTTATAATTTTTGGAATGCTTAATTTGACTCGCCAATCATTGCCTTCATCTTCTTTAATACTTGCTGAGGCAAAATCTGCTTTCAGCGGATCACTACTAGGTCCACCACGTAACAACTTACCAAGGCCAGCTGCATCGGCAATATCTTCTAAAGCACCTTTTCCTGCATCCACTAAGGAATTACCGGTCTTTTCTAATGATGAGCCAAAACTTTTGCCTGCTTTTTGTAATGCTGAACCAATTGACATATTACTCTCCTATATAAAGTATTTAGTTGACTTTATTAACAGAGTAGTTTATAATAGATACTAACAACTGGAGAAACTATGAGAAAAGTAAATTATTTAAATAATAAAGACATACTAAAAGAAATACACAAGTCTAAATCTAAATTTAGCAGTTTTACCGAAGAGTCGTTTGCTCAATTTGATATCATACTACCATCGATTGACAAAATTAACATCAGAACCATTGCTGAAGCAAAACGTAATAAAGCAAAAAGATTGCAAGTAGAAGCATTTGATGCGTCTAAACTAGCAGGTGAAAAGCGTAAACAAGCAGAGTTTGAAGTCGATTATCGTAAAATTAGCAAATACGAACTAGTATTTCGTATTATGTCATTTGACCATATTCCTGAAGAGCCTGGTCGTAAGAAAAATCCTAAAACAATAGCAGATACAAAAACTAAACTTAATTTTCCGCCGTTTGTACACTACATGTTTAATGACAAGGACGAACTAGAACTGGTAGGTAAGAGTCATTGGATTGGTGGTATGGGTAACGGATACTTTTCTAAAGACCATACACAGGTAACAGAAAAACTTGCTCGCATGTGGATGAAGTTATGTGACAGATATGCCACCAGAGGTAACGTTAGAGGTTATACATATAACGACGAAATGAAAGGGCAAGCAATTTTACAACTTGCTCAGATCGGCTTACAATTTGACGAATCAAAATCAAATAATCCGTTTGCATATTACACTGCCGCTGTAACTAACAGTTTTGTACGTGTTATTAATATTGAAAAACGTAATCAGAACATTCGAGATGATATTTTAGAAATGAACAATATGAATCCTAGTTATACTAGACAGCATAGCGGAGAATGGGAAGCACAACAAAAAAGAGAAATGGAAAAAACCTCTAAATAGGGGCTTGACATTTGTCTATATTTACGTTATACTATTAACTAAGATTAAAGGACTTTATTTTGTTTAAAAAAGCTGCTGTCTTTACAGACATACATTTTGGACTAAAAAGCAATAGTCGTTTGCACAATGAAGATTGTGAAACGTTTATTGACTGGTACATAGAAACTGCAAAAGAGAACGGGTGTGAAACCGGTATTTTCTGCGGTGACTGGCACCATAATAGAAATAGTCTAAACTTGAATACTATGGATTCAACTATCCGTAGCATGGAAAAACTTGGAAAAGCATTTGATCAATTTTTCTTCTTTGACGGTAATCATGATTTGTATTACAAAGATAAAAGAGATGTTAATTCTACAGCATTTGCAAAACACATTCCGGGTATTACATTTGTTGACGAATTTACAGTAATTGAAGATGTTGCAATTGTACCTTGGTTAGTAGGCGACGAATGGAAAAAGATACAAAAGTGTAATGCAAAGTACATGTTTGGTCATTTTGAACTACCTAGTTTTTATATGAATGCATTAGTAAAAATGCCTGACCACGGAGACTTGCGTCCTGAACATTTTAAAAATCAAGAATATGTGTTTAGTGGACATTTCCACAAAAGACAACAACAAGGAAAGATTCATTACATTGGTAATGCAATGCCTCACAACTATGCAGATGCATGGGACGATGATAGAGGAATGATGATTCTTGATAGAGAAAATGATAAAGAGCCCGAATACATTAATTGGCCTGACTGTCCAAAGTATCGTACAGTAAAACTTAGCCAGTTACTTGATCCAAGTTCCGATATTATTAAAAGTAAAATGTATCTTAGAGTTACGATAGATTTACCTATTAGTTACGAAGAAGCAAGTTTTATTAAAGAAACGTTTATTAATGAACACGGATGTAGAGAAATTAGTTTAATAACTCAACAACAAATTGAAGAAATGTCTACTGAACTTGATATTCAACAATTTGAAAGTGTAGACCAAATTGTTGCTGGAGAAATATCTGCACTCGACACTGAAAACTATAACAAGAAAACGCTATTGGATATTTATAACGAGCTATGATAAAACTTAAAGATCTTACTGTAAAGAATTTTATGAGTGTGGGTAATCAAACCCAAGCTGTTGACTTTAATAAAGAACAACTTACACTTGTACTAGGTGAAAATTTAGATCAAGGCGGCGATGACAGCGGCTCACGTAATGGTACTGGTAAAACTACTATTATTAATGCACTTTCATATGCGTTGTACGGTTCAGCACTTACTAATATTAAACGCAATAACTTAATCAACAAAACAAACTCTAAGGCAATGTTGGTTACGTTACACTTTGAAAAAAATAATATAGACTACAGAATTGAACGTGGTCGTAGTCCCAATATTATGAAATTTTATATTAACGACCAAGAACAGCAAATGGTCGATGAATCACAAGGTGATAGTAGACAGACACAAAAAGATATTGATGGCTTGTTAGATATGAGTCACGACATGTTCAAACACATTGTTGCACTTAATACATATACTGAGCCGTTTTTAGCAATGCGTACAAACGATCAACGTGCTATTATTGAACAATTGTTAGGTATTACATTATTGTCTGAAAAGGCAAATACACTAAAAGACGAAACTAAAAAAACACGTGATGCTATTCAAGAAGAAACAATGCGTATTAACGCTGTACAGTCAGCTAACGAAAAAATCGAAGCAACAATCGGCGGATTACAAAGTAAGCAAAAAGCATGGCTCAGTAAACGTACTTCTGATGTCTTAAAATTAAAAGAAGGTATCGACGAACTAGAGCATTTAGATATTGATAAAGAGTTAGAATTCCACGAAAAATTATCAAACTGGAATGAACATAATACAGCTATTATGGCTCTTAGAAAAGAACTAAGCACACTGGAACCTGCATTAGTACGTGCTGATAAAAGTGTCAATAAGTTAACTAAAGATATTGCAGATTTAGAAGATGCAACATGTTACACTTGCGGACAAGAGCTTCATGCAGACAAAAAAGCTGAAATTGAGGCAAAGAAAGTAAAAGAATTAGATGACGCAGTTACATATCAAAAAGAAATAAGTGACAAACTAGTTGATGTTGCAAAAGGCTTAGAAGATATCGGTGACATTAACGGCAAGCCTACTACATTTTATGAAACAGCAAAAGAAGCATATGAACATAGACAAAATGTTGATGCTCTTAAACAAGCATGGGAAACAAAGAAGCAAGAAGAAGATCCTTATCAATCACAAATAGACGATCTTAATAACGAAGCAATACAAGTAATTGATTGGGCTCCTGTTAACGATCTTACTGACTTTAAAGACCATCAAGAGTTTTTACTAAAACTATTAACTAACAAAGACAGTTTTATACGTAAAAAGATTATTGATCAAAACTTAGCATACCTTAATAATAGATTAACATACTATCTAGATAAGTTAGGATTGCCGCACTTGGTTATTTTCCAGAATGACCTAAGTGTAGAAATTACGCAACTTGGTCAAGACTTAGACTTTGATAATTTATCAAGAGGCGAGCGTAATAGATTAATATTAGGAATGAGTTTTGCATTCCGTGATGTTTGGGAAAGTTTATATCAAAAAATTAATTTGATGTTTATCGACGAACTAATTGATAGCGGAATGGATACCGCAGGCGTTGAAGGTTCGCTTGCTGTTTTAAAGAAAATGGGACGAGAAGGCGGAAAGAATGTATTCTTAATCTCGCACAAAGATGAATTAATTGGTAGAGTTAATAACGTACTAAAGGTAATAAAAGAAAACGGTTATACCAGTTATGAAAATGACATAGAAGTTTACGAAGAATGATTGAAGACGACACACATGATAAACTAACTAAAATGTATCTTGCGTATTTCAAGGAAAACGAAAAATTTGAATCACGAAATTCAGTTAGAACACATCAATCAGCAAGACGATGTCTAAGAGAAATTAGACGTCTTGCAAAGGTACGTATGGACGAAATACATACAACTCATTTAGAAAAACGATCTAAAAACCACAACGACGAAGGCACGAATTAAGGCTACGGTAAGTAAGTTCATGCAGTGGACTTATAAAGGAAAACAATTGGAATCTATTCCAGAAGAATATGAAGGATTTGTTTATCTTATTACTAATACTACTACAGGGCAAAAATACATAGGCAAAAAACTAGCAAAGTTTAAAACTACTAAGCCACCACTCAAAGGCAAGAAGAACAAACGTAGAGGCTACAAAGAAAGCGACTGGCGAACATACTACGGTAGTTCAGACAGACTAAACGCAGACGTAGCAGCACTAGGCGAAGGCAAGTTTACAAGAGAAATACTATACCTATGTAAAGGTAGGGGCGAAATGTCCTACATAGAGGCAAGAGAACAATTTGATAGGCGAGTACTCGAAACAGATGATTACTACAATGGTATCATTAATGTTAGAGTAGGCGGATCAGATAAACTCAAACAGGCATTGCTAGAACATCACATACAGGCAAAACATTCCAACACATAAGGTTGGCGGGCCAGACTAAGAATACCGCTGTGGAAAAAGCTCTCGTATAGAAGCACACGTACATATTGATTGACACACCAGAGTGTGGAAGCCACCAAACAAATTGGGCTCACTAGTTGATAT
>Ga0102814_10000170_pt1 | contig 46703 bp, 46 predicted proteins | sample ColrivemetaGS741_FD_79112 | JGI IMG/M metagenome (GOLD analysis project Ga0102814, IMG submission 79112) | Estuarine microbial communities from the Columbia River estuary - Flood tide ETM metaG S.741 | ecosystem: Environmental > Aquatic > Marine > Intertidal zone > Estuary | place: USA...
ATTTACTTTCCCTGGCATTATAGAACTTCCTGGTTCATTAGCAGGAATAATTAATTCTCCAATTCCAGAACGTGGTCCAGAAGCCATCATTCTAATATCGTTTCCAATTTTATTCAAAGCAACTGCTAATTGTTTTAGTGCTCCATGACTTTCAACAAGGGCATCATGAGACGCTAATGCTTCAAATTTGTTTTTAGCAGTTATAAAAGGTAGATTAGTAAAATCAGCTATTTTTTTTGCTACAAGTAGATCATAACCTTTTGGTGTATTTAATCCAGTTCCAACTGCAGTTCCACCTAAAGCTAATTCAGCTAAGTGAGGTAACGTATTTTTTAAAGCTTTTAACCCGTGATTTAATTGCGAAACATATCCAGAAAATTCTTGTCCAATAGTTAAAGGAGTTGCATCCATTAAATGAGTTCTACCAATCTTAACAACATCCTTAAAATCTTTAGATTTTTTATGAAGTGTATCTCTTAATTGTTCAATTCCAGGAATTGTTATGTCTGTTATCATTTTATAACAAGCAATATGCATTCCAGTTGGAAAAGTATCGTTACTAGATTGAGATTTGTTTACATCATCATTTGCCTTTAAGATAGGCTCACCTATACCAATTATTTTTCCAGCTAATTCTTGTGCACGGTTTGCAATTACTTCATTAACATTCATATTGCTTTGGGTTCCTGAACCAGTTTGCCATATAACTAAAGGAAATTGATTATCATGTTTCCCTTCTAAAATTTCCTCGCATACAGCAGAAATTAAATCCCTTTTTTCTTTAGAAAGCACTCCTAAATCACAATTTGCATGTGCAGCAGCTTTTTTTAAGTATGCAAAACCATATATAATTTCTAAAGGCATAGAAGCTACTGGTCCGATTTTAAAGTTATTTCGTGAACGTTCGGTTTGTGCTCCCCAATATTTATCAAAAGGAACTTCTACGGTACCCATTGTGTCTTTTTCTATTCTGTATTTCATATGTTTAAATTTTTATTACGTTTGTTCATTACTACCCAGGGAGGAATGAACAAACGTAAGCTTCAAAAAATGTAATAATCTATATTATTGTAAATAAATGGGATAAATTAACCTTTTTAATACTAACTATTTTCTACTTCCATTGTATATTTGCAAGAGAAAAATAAAGTTACAAAAAATTATATAAGATGTCTGAATTTAAATATCAAAAGCCGTTTCCTATTACAAAGGACACTACTAAGTATCGTTTATTAACTACGAACCACATTTCTGTGGTGGAGTTTGATGGACGTAAAATTTTAAAAGTTGCACCTGAAGGTCTTGAAATGCTTTCACAAGAAGCATATCATGATGTGTCCTTTTATTTACGTGCTTCTCATTTAAAAAAATTAGAGGATATTCTTAAAGATCCAGAAGCTACTGATAATGACCGTTTTGTTGCATATACAATGTTATTAAATCAAATGGTTACATCAGCTGGTGAATTGCCTACTTGCCAAGATACGGGAACTGCAATTTGTGTTGCAAAAAAGGGAGAAGATGTTTATACTGGAGCAGTAGATGCTGAATGGATTTCTAAGGGAGTATTTAATACTTTTCAAACAGATAATCTTCGTTTTTCTCAAATTGTTCCTCAAACAATGTTAAAAGAGAAAAACTCAGGGACTAACCTTCCTGCTCAAATAGATATTTATGCTGAACCAGGTAATAAATATGAATTCTTATTTATAACAAAAGGTGGTGGTTCAGGAAATAAGACCTACTTGTATCAAATGACAAAATCGTTGTTAACGGAAGAAAACTTAACAAATTTTGTAAAGAAACACATCATGGATTTAGGAACTTCAGCGTGTCCTCCTTACCACTTAGCATTTGTGATTGGTGGAACTTCTGCCGAAGCAAATTTAGCAACTGTAAAAAAGGCATCTGCTGGTTATTTAGATCATTTACCAACTGAAGGTAATGATGGTGGACAAGCATTTCGTGATTTAGAATGGGAAGAAAAAATAACAAAAATTTGTCAAGAAAGTGGAGTAGGAGCTCAATTTGGAGGTAAATATTTTGTGCATGATGTACGTGTAATTCGTTTACCTCGTCACGCAGCATCTTGTCCAGTTGGATTAGGAGTGAGCTGTAGTGCTGATCGTAATGTAAAAGGAAAAATTACTGAAGAAGGTATTTTTCTTGAACAATTAGAAAAAAATCCAGCTCAATATTTGCCAAAAGAAGCACCGCATTTAAAGGATGCAATTGAGTTAGATTTGGATCAACCAATGGAAAAAATTCGTAAAGAACTTTCAAAGCATCCAGTTAAAACACGTTTTAATTTAAGAGGAACATTAATTGTTGCTAGAGATATGGCACACGCTAGAATTAGTGAAATGTTGGCGAATGGTGAAGAAATGCCTCAGTATTTTAAAGATCATCCTGTCTATTATGCAGGGCCAGCAAAAACACCTAAAGGAATGGCATCTGGTAGTTTTGGACCAACAACAGCTGGCCGTATGGATCCTTATGTTGATCCATTCCAGAAAGCAGGTGGTAGTATGGTTATGGTTGCGAAAGGAAACCGTTCACAACAAGTAACAGATGCTTGTAAGGCAAATGGAGGTTTTTATCTTGGTTCTATTGGAGGACCAGCTGCAATTTTAGCTAAAAACAGTATTAAATCTGTAGAAGTAGTTGACTTCCCAGAATTAGGAATGGAAGCTGTTCGTAAAATTAGAATTGAAGATTTTCCTGCATTTTTGTTGGTTGATGATAAAGGAAATGATTTCTTCGCAGAATTTAATAGTTAATTAATAATAACATTTAATTTATAAACACCAAATAGCTTTCTTATTTGGTGTTTTTTTATTCATTTAGTTTATTTAATCATTATATAAAATAAATAAACAAAGACTTGTTCTAGAAATTGATTTAATGAAATTAAGAATATTCAAATGAAAAGGAAATGTATAATTGTGTAATTTTATAGGACTTGAATAAAAAAAATAAAAAGTACTGTAGTTAATAAAAAATAAATATTATTTTTGTAAAAATTAATTTAAGCTTTACACGTAATGGATTTATCACAATTTTCTGGTTTTTTAGTATTCTTAACAATCTTTACAATGGGATTTTGGTTAATGATATTTTTACTAACATTTGTAATTCCTTATTGGTTAGTAGGTTATTTTAAAGAAGCTTGGAAATATAGAAAAGAAGGAAAAGCAGTACCAAAGAAATAATTATATTATTTTATATATAAAAAAAGGGCAACTAATTAATAGTTGCCCTTTTTACTTTTAAGCTTTAAACATTTCTTCTTCGCCTCCGCCTTCAAATTCACCTTGCTGTCTTTCTCTTTTCTTTTTCTGATTAAATCTATAAGTAAAATTCAACATTATTTGACGTTGTCTCCATTGAAATTCACCAACTGATTCTGTTGTTGGAGAATAACTGGTAGATTTTCTTTTTCTTGAATTTAATAAATCACTAACATTTAAAGATAAGGTTCCATTTTCATTCATTATATCTTTACTAAACGCGAGGTTTATACTCACCATACCTTCACTTTTAGATTGAGCTCCTTCAGATGGTCCCATATACATAGCTCTTGTTTGCCAATCTATTTTCCCTGGTAATGTTACACGAGATTCCAATCTTGTAAACCAACTTACATCGTCTGAGTCATAATTTACATTATCATACTCACCCTCAGTAACAGATTTAAAAAAGTTAAAACTGTTAGAAAGTCTCCACCATTTATAAGGATTGTAATTTGCAGTAAATTCAAATCCGTATCTGTCTTGAGAACTTAAGTTTACAGGGTTTCTAATAATTACTAATGTTGGCACATCGTTTATTAGCCTCGTATCTTCAGTTTGTACCATTTCAATATTATTTATTGCATGTTGGTAATAAATTGAAGAATTTAAGGTAAATTTTTCCCATCGTTTTAAATATCCTAAATCAAAAGAATTTGTATAAGTTGGATCTAAATTTACGTTTCCTTTTCTAATATAGGTTTCACTTGTTCTAGATTCAAATGGATTTAAAAACCAATGACGTGGACGTCTTAATCTTTTGCTATACCCTAATGTTAAACTTTCTGAATCATTAAATTCTAAACCTAAATTCACAGTTGGAAAAAGCTCAGTAAACTTTTTATCATAATTTTCATTGGTTTGGATTAAATCAATTTTTCTATCTGTTGTTTCTGCTCTTAAACCTAATAAATAAGAAAACTTATTTATTTTTCGACCATATTGAGAATAGATAGAATAAATATTTTGCTCAAAATCTAAGGTGTTAGAAAAATTGGTGTTGTTATAAAATTGATTCGTATTTTCATTAAAGTCCTCAACTAAATAATCTGTATTTAACTGATTTAAATCTGCTTTAAAACCAAACTCAAATTGAGAATTTTCACCAAGAGGTAATACATAATCACCTTTAATTAAAATGTCTTTGGATTCTTCATCTGTAGTATTTTTTTCTGGAGCATTTTCAATATAACTTGGAAAAGTATCAAAGTCAGAAATATATGCATTGCTATCTTCAATACTTTCTCCATATTGAAAATCTAATGTTAATTTATGTCCATCTTTATTAAAGTCTTTAGTGTAATTTAAGGCATATTCCAAGGTTTTATCTTCATCTTTCTCAAATTCGACGCGTTCATAGGTTCTGTTTAAAATGTTTTCTAATCCCAACTCATTGCTTACATTTGTTGACACATCGTCGCCTTTAGATTTTCTATAAAGTACTGTTCCAGTTAATGAGCTGTTATCAGACAAAAAGTACTCTATTCCAAATCGTGTATTAAAATTATTATTCTCTCGATCATATTCACTTTTTTCATTTCGATAACTTGAAATAGCACCAAATTCATCAAAAAATGTAACGTTATTTGAAGAATTCCCAGGCGCATTTCTGTAATTATAACCAGTACTTGTAAAGAAGTTTGCTTTATTGGTTCTAAAGTTTAAATTTATTGAACCTCCAAAGTTATCTGGATTTCCAGCAGAAGCAGTAAAAGATCCGTTAAAACCTTGTGCTTTACCTTTTCTTAATATAATATTTAAAATTCCAGCAGTGCCTTCAGCATCATAACGAGCAGAAGGGCTTGTAATAACTTCAACTTTTTCAATGGCATCAGCAGGCAGTTGACGTAGCGCATCAGTACCACTTAACCCAACTAAACCGGAAGGTTTTCCATTCACTAATATTCTAACATTTTCATTTCCACGTAAACTCACATTTCCTTCAACATCAACTGAAACAGAAGGGACATTATCTAAAACATCAGAAGCGGTACCACCTTTAACTGTCATATCCTTTCCAACATTGTATATTTTTTTATCTAAACGTATTTCAACGGTACTTTTTTCAGCAATTATTTCAACTTCATTAAGTGACTCAGCATCAATATTAAGTGAAATAACACCTAAATCTGTATTTCCTGTAATTTCTTTATTTTTATATGTTATAGTTTTAAAAGAAATAAATTCAATAGATATATTATATGTACCTTTTGAAACTTGAATTTCAAAAGAACCACTATTATCAGTAATACCTCCAGTTACAATGTTTCCATCTAAAGATTTAATAACTATGGTTGCATATTCTAAGGGTTGCTTTGTTTCATTATCTATTACTTTTCCTGTTATGGAAATTTTTTCAAAAGTTTCAGCACTTTTTGCGTTTGAAGTTGATGCAAAAAGGCTTATTAAAACTAAAAATACAAGATTTTTCATGAATGATTTTTTTGTTAATTATTATGCAAATATACTTTAGATTTGTGGAAGAAAGTGTTAACTAGTGTTAACGTTTGTTTAATTAATTATAAATTATGTTAAACAAAAATAGAAATACTTATGATTATTTAACTAATTATAAATGAAGTATTTACCTTAATTTAATAGTAAGAATAGGTAAATAAAATGTGTTTTATTACAATTTTGGTATAGTTAAAAAAAACTTAATTTTTATAAAATGGATTTTATAATTTCTGGTGGACGACCAATTACGGCCTTCCCATCATTAATTACAATTGGTCTTTCTATAAGTTTTGGATAACCAACCATTGAGTCAATTATTTCTGAATCGGATAATTCCTTGCCTTTGAAATTTTCTTTCCAAACGGCTTCATTTTTTCTAACCAAATCTATAGGTGCAATACCTAATAATTTTATAATTTCTTGTAATTCTTTTTTTGAAATAGGAGTTTCTAAGTATTTTATAGTTTCAAAAGAAAGTTTGGAATCTTCTAAAATGGCTAAACCTTGTCGGCTTTTACTACAACGTGGATTGTGATATATTTTCATTTATAAATTTTATTCAAAAATAAGGAAATATTTAGGAAGATAGTTAATTTAGTAATTTGGTTTATTTTCCTTTCTTTCAAAATCTATTTTTCTGTCTTTTTTGCTCTGGTTAAACCTGTAGGTAAAAGATAATAATACTGTTCTGTATTTATTATTTATTAAACTTTTCGAAAAATAATTAGTATTAAATCGATTTCTATTCGTTTCTCTAGATTTAAAAACATCATCTACTGTTAAACTAATTGAAGCTTTATTGTTAAATAAATCTTTGTTTACAGCTGCACTAGCATATGTATAGGCTTTTTTAACAGAATAAGCACCTTTTGATTCTAAATAATGTACTGCGTTTATTTGTAGATCAAATGCATTTGGTATTTCAAGTTGTGTTAACAAGCTGAAATTACCATTAATACTTGCGTGATTAAAATCTAAAATAATATCTTGTTTTACAGTATTAATGGTTTTAAAAATACCTTTTTGATCATAATTATAAATATTTATACTCCCTGAAAAATTTAAAATATTTTTTGGTTTATAAGTTACATTTACACTAACTCCATACATATCAAAAGTACCGACGTTTGCTATAGTGCTAATAATTTTATCAGCTCCATCAATAAGTACTCCAGTTTCATAAGTAACATCTTGCCAATAATTTTTATATCTTATGAAGCTTAATGATGGTGCAAACGTTAATTTATTTCCATAATATAAATAACCTAAACTGTAGTTATCTATATTAATTGGGTTTAAATCTGGGTTTCCAATGAAAGATGAAGTTTCACTATATTTTTGTTCAAAAGGCTGTAATCTATAATAATCAGGAATTTCAAAAACATTGTTGTAGCTTAAACTTAAGCTTTTTAAATCATTAAAACTGTATTGCAAATAAATTGAGGGGGCAAATTCATTAAATTGTTTAGTTTGAGTTGAATTTAAGTTTTGATAATTAACACTTGTTTCAGCAAATTCTCCTCTTAAACCTATACCCAAGTAAAACTTTTCTGCTTCATATTCATATTCAATAAATGCAGCGTGAACATCTTTTGTATAATCAATATTATTATTAGAATTAGTTCCTGTATAGGTAAATGGAATTTTTTCAAATTCACCATTATACCCAATCGTATATTTTGATGATTTTCCAATTGGATTTTCCAATTTAATATCAAATACTTTATTATTCCAAGTGTTTTTTTCTACATATTCTTCATTAGTATAATTAATATTGGAATTTGTAATTGTATTGTTGAAATTATCAACATCTTTTGTATAATTTATAAAGGATGTTATTTTTTGCCCCTCTTTTTTAAAATTATGTTCAAAATCTACTACAAATTCAATTACATCATTATCAAATATTCCAGCATGGTATCTGTCATTTGAATTGAAAAGCAAATGGTATTCATCAAAAACACTTGATTTAGTAAGCGTATTTCTTTTTTGATTAATATTTTGAAAATTTATACTAGTAGTTAATGTAGTTCTATTTGACAGATAAAAATCTGAACCTATAGTTCCATAAAATGCATTGTTTTTACTATTAAACTCACTACTTTCATTTAAAAATGAAGTGGTAATGTTATTTGCGAAATATTCATTTTCAGAAAAAGATTTTATTATAGGATTGCTATGGTTGAAAGAAGCATTGGTAAAAAAGTTTATTTTTTTTGTTTTACTATTTAAAGTAATTAAACTACCATAATAATCTTTAAATCCTGCGGTTGCTGTAATGGATGCGTTTAAACCTTCGTCCTTCCCTTTTTTCAAAATAATATTAATAATACTTAAAGCTGAAGCTTTATATTGTGCTCCAGGACTCGTAATTACTTCAATATTTTCAATTGAACCTGCTGGTAAAGATTTCAACGCATCAGTTTTGGTTAATGAAGAAGATTTTCCATTAATCATTACTTGTACATTTCCTTGACCTTGAACGGTAACGCTTCCATCTGGATCTACTGATACCGAAGGAATATTATTTAGTACATCAGTTGCAACTCCTCCAGCAGCAGCAATGTCTTTATCAACATGAAAAACAATTTTATTTGGCCTAAATTCTATTGCTTTTTTTTCACCTATAATTTCAACTTCATCCAAAAATTCAGTATCAACTTCTAATGCAATTGTACCAATATTTAAATTTCTATTTATTGAAGAAATATTTATGTTTTTTGATTTGTAAGAAATAAACTCTATGAAGGCATCGTAAGTTCCTTCTTTTACATCGATGCTAAAATTACCTCTTGCATTTGTAATTGTACCGCAATTTATAGCATTGGAATCTATTTTTTTAAATATTATTGTTGCATCTTCTAAAGGTATTTTGGTAGAGGCATCTATAATTTTTCCTGAAACTGTAAAAGTTTGTACATTTTTAGTTTGGCTAATATTTATTAATGGGGTTAGTATGATTAGTAATAATAAAATTCTTCTCATATTAAAAAATGTTTATTTTTTCATAACAATTTTGCTAGTTATTTTAGCAATAATTTAATCTTTATTTTAAACAAAAATACTAATTATTACCAATTGATTGCTATTTGTTTAAAATAATTTACTGTTTGTTAGTTTATTTTTATTTTGTTCTTTCTAAAATAAAGCATTTATTAATATTGTTGAATACTTTTTTTAAGGCAAAAATTATTTTTATAATGAATTGCGTTTAATTTTAATTCAAGTGCAGCTATCACGTTTTCTTTATTATCATCAATAAAAATAGCCTTTTCGGGAGTAATATTGTACCTATCAATAATAAGCTTGTATATTTCTGGAAATGGTTTTCTAGTTTTTTCTTGCCCAGAAACGACCACACCATCAAATTCTTTAAAAAAGGGAAATAATTCTAAGGCTTTATCCCATTTTTCTGCACTCCAATTCGTTAAAGCGTATATTTTGTATTTTTTTGAGGCTGTTAATTCTCTAAAAAGTTCAACATTTTGAAGTATAGGTCCAGAGAACATTTCTTCCCATCGTTCATAAAATTGCCTAATTTCTTTTTGATATTCTGGGAATTCAGCAATTTTTATAGAGTTTGCTTCTGCAATGGTTCTACCCGCATCTTGTTCGGCATTCCATTTGCTTGTACAAATTGTTTTTAAAAACCATTGTACTTTTTGCTCATCGCCAAATATTTTTCTATATAAATATTCAGGCTTCCAATCAACTAAAACCCCTCCCAAATCAAAAATAATAGTATCAATTTTAGCACCCATTACAATTCGTTATTATCTTCAGATTGACCTTGCTGCATTAAATAAGCCTTTATAAATCCATCAATTTCTCCATTCATAACAGCATCAACATTTCCTGTTTCGTGAGAAGTTCTAACATCTTTTACCAATTTATAGGGATGCATTACATAATTTCTAATTTGAGAACCAAAATCTATTTTCATTTTTCCTGCTTCAATATCACTTCTGGCTTCCTGTTGTTTTCTTAATTCAATTTCATATAACTGTGATTTCAACATTTGCATGGCTCTATCTCTATTCTCATGTTGTGAACGAGTTTCTGAACAAGAAATTTGAATTCCTGTTGGTTTATGGGTTAGTTGCACTTTTGTTTCAACCTTGTTCACATTTTGACCACCAGCACCACTAGAACGTGAAGTAATAATTTCAATTTCAGCAGGATTAATAACAATTTCAATGCTATCATCAACCAATGGGTAAACATAAACCGAAGCAAAACTAGTATGGCGCTTTGCGTTGCTATCAAAAGGAGAAATTCTAACCAAACGGTGTACACCATTTTCACCTTTTAAATATCCAAAAGCGTATTCACCTTCAATTTCTAGGGTCACAGTTTTTATCCCAGTAACATCTCCCTCCTGGTAATTTAATTCACGAATTTTAAATCCTTGTTTTTCCGCCCACATTAAATACATTCGCATTAACATTATTGCCCAATCACAACTTTCCGTACCACCGGCACCTGCAGTAATTTGAATAACAGCACTTAAACTATCTCCTTCTTCTGAAAGCATATTTTTAAATTCTAGGCTTTCAAGTAAATCAATTGCTTTATCGTATAATTTTTCTACTTCTTGTTCGGTAGCTTCTCCTTCAGTATAAAACTCAAAAAGTATTGCAGTTTCTTCAAAATAGGTTTTTAAAGTATTGAAATCGTCCACCCATTTTTTTTTGGACCTCAGTTCTTTCATTACAATTTCTGCCTCTTTTGGATGGCTCCAAAAGTCAGGATTTGCAGCTTTTTCCTCTTCATTTGATACTTCAATTATTTTCTTGTCAATATCGAGGTAAGTTTTTAACTTGCTGATTCGTTCTTGTAATTTATTTAGTTGCTCGTTTGAGATCATATCAATGTTTAAGAAATACAAAAATAACTTTTCATTTTTAAACAATGAAAAATAATTTTAAAGCTTAACTTTTTAAATTATATATTTAAATTCACTAATTTTTAAACTGTTAAAATGAAAAAAATATTATTAGTTTCTTTATTGTTTGTTTCGCAACAATTTATTTCTCAAACATTTCAAAAAACTAAAGATTTACAACAATTTAAAGGTTTTTTTAATTTTTATTATGATGAATCTAATGACAAGATGTTTGTTGAAATCAATAATTTAAATGAAGAATTTTTATATGTAAATGCTTTGGCAGCTGGTGTGGGGTCTAGTGATATTGGTTTAGATAGAGGCCAGTTAGGGAGCACTGCGGTTGTAAAATTTATAAAAGCAGGCAATAAATTATTATTAATTCAACCTAACCAAGATTACAGAGCGGTTAGTGAGAATATTGAAGAAAAAAAGTCGGTTGAAGAGGCTTTTGCACAATCTGTTTTATTTGGTTTTCCTATTGAAGAACAAATCAAAAACAGTTTTTTAATTGATGTTTCATCCTTTTTTTTACGAGATGCACATAATGTTTCTGATAGACTTCAAAATACACAACAAGGAAATTATAAATTGGATTTAAGCAAAAGTGCTTTTTTTATGGAACGCACCAAAGCATTTCCTAAAAATGTTGAATTTGAAGCTATTTTAACTTTTGAAGGTGATGCAAAAGGAAGATATATTAGTAGTGTAACTCCAAATTCTTCTTTAATTACTGTTAGGCAACATCATTCATTTATTGAATTACCAGACAATAATTATAAAATGCGAAAATTTGATACGCGCTCTGGTGCTATTGGATTCTCATATTTAGATTATGCAACTCCAATAGAAGAATTTATAAAAAAACAGTTTGTTATTAGACATAGGTTAGAGAAAAAAGATCCAAATGCTGTTATAAGTGAAGCAAAAGAACCAATAATTTATTATTTGGATAGAGGTGCACCTGAACCTGTAAAATCAGCCTTGTTAGAAGGCGGAAGCTGGTGGAATGAAGCTTTTGAAGCTGCAGGATACAAAAATGCATTTCAATTCAAAGTGTTACCTGAAGGAATAGATCCTTTAGATATTAGATACAATGTTGTGCAATGGGTTCATAGAAGTACAAGAGGTTGGTCTTACGGTGCAAGTATTGTTGATCCGCGAACTGGAGAAATTTTAAAAGGCCATGTAAGCTTGGGTTCATTAAGAATTCGTCAGGATTATTTAATAGCACAAGCATTATTAGGTGCTTCTGATAAAATAGGAGAAGAAAATCCATTATTGCAAATGGCTTTGGCTAGAATCAGACAACTCTCAGCACATGAAATAGGACATACTTTAGGATTTACTCACAATTTTGCGGCAAGTTTTAATAATAGATCATCTGTAATGGATTATCCACATCCATATATAAAATTAAACAACGGAGAAATTGATTTATCTCAGGCCTATGATACAGGAATTGGAGACTGGGATAAAGTTACAGTTGCATATTCCTACCAAGATTTTCCTAAAAATGTAAATGAAGAAAACGAATTAAATAAGATCATTCAAAATTCTATAGATAAAGGAATGAAGTTTATTGCTGATTCTGATGCTCGTGCACAAGGAGGTGCACATATTTATGCGCATTTATGGGATAACGGTAAAAATCCTGCTCAAGAATTAGAAAGAATTTTAAAAGTTAGAGCAACTGCAATTAGTAATTTTTCAGAAAAAAATATTGGAAAAAATGAACCTTATACAGTTTTAGAAGATGTATTTGTTCCGTTGTATTTTTTTCACAGATATCAGGTTGAAGCAACTTCAAAAATGATAGGAGGATTGGACTATTCGTATGCAGTTAAAGGTGACAATCAAATAATTGTACAAGAGATAGATGCAACTATTGAAAAAGCAGCTTTACAAAGTTTACTAAATTCAATAAGTGTTGAAACGTTGCAAATACCAACAAATTTACTAGAATTATTTCCACCTAGAGCATACAGTTATAATAGGAGTAGAGAGTCTTTTGGTTCAAAAAACGGAGTTGCTTTTGATGCTTTAAATGCTGCTTCAACAGCTTCAGAATTGGTGCTGGATTTATTATTTAACGTGCAAAGAGCTTCAAGAATGGTGCAACAAAAAGCACTTTTTAAAAATCAGTTAGGTTTAGATGAGATGATCGATGAAATTTTTGATGCTACTTTTAAAAAGAAATACGAAAATAATTATGAAAATGAAATTCAGCAAAGTATAAATGCTGTAGTGCTTCAAAATTTGTTGGAATTATGTAGCAATACTAACGCCACTTTTCAAGTAAAATCAATTACCTTAGCTAAGTTAAAGGAATTGAAATATTGGTTTTTTCAAAATAGAAATAAAAAGGAAAAGAAAAGTAGGGAAAATAAAATGTATGAAGATGGTTACATAAATTTGATAGACAACTTTTTAGCACATCCGGAACAATTTAAAAAAGCCGATTCACCTAAAATTCCTGATGGTTCACCTATTGGAACTGTTGGATGTGATTTGGGTCATTTATAAAATAATTTAATTTAGAATATGCAAATAAATTTAATTAGTGATACGGTCACTAAGCCTACTAAAGGTATGTTAAAAGCAATGATGAATGCTGAAGTTGGTGATGATGTTTTTAAATCGGACCCAACAGTAAACAAACTTCAAGAAAAAATAGCCGAAATGTTTGGTATGGAAGATGCACTATTTTTTCCATCAGGAACTATGGCAAATCAAACAGGAATTAAAATTCATACACATCCTGGCGACAAAATGTTTTGTGACAAATGGGCTCATGTATATAATTTTGAAGGTGGAGGAGCTGCATTTAATTCAGGAGTCACTTCACATTTAATTGATGGCGAAAGAGGAACATTTACAGCCGTTCAGTTGCAAGAAGCAGTTACTGGTGGTAGATCAGATATTCACGTGCCATATTCCAGATTAGTTGCAGTTGAAAATACAACAAACAAAGGAGGAGGAGCGTGTTGGGATTTTGAGGAATTATTAAAAATCAGGAATATCTGTTCAACCAATAATTTAGCATTGCATTTAGATGGAGCACGTTTATTTAATGCATTGGTTGCCAAAAGAGAAACTCCAGAACAATATGGTGAAGTTTTCGACACCATTTCAATCTGTTTATCAAAAGGGTTAGGAGCACCAGTAGGTTCACTATTGTTGGGTTCAAAATCTCATATTGAACAAGCTTTAAGAGTTCGAAAATTATTTGGTGGAGCCATGCGTCAGGTTGGTTATTTAGCTGCGGCAGGTATTTACGCATTAGATAACCATGTGGAACGATTAGCAATTGATCATACTAGAGCAAAGATTATTGGAGCTACTCTTCAAAATTGCCCATTGGTTAAAAGTGTAGAGCCAATTGAAACTAACATTATTATTTTTAACGTAATTGACTCGATAAACGAACAAGATTTTATTAGTCGTTTAAAAGATGCTAGTATTTCATTAATATCAATGGGGCAAGGAAAATTACGAATGGTTACTCATTTAGATTTTACTGAAGAAATGTTAGAATCTGTAGTACACACAATAGATCATATATAATTTGAATACAGATGGTTTTTTTTAAAACAAGTGTAACAGTAATATTTATTCTAATAAGTTTTACTTCATTTTCACAATCGAAAATTGACAAAATATTAACTGAAATTTCAACAGCTACGTCGGCTAATCGTATTGAATCGGATATTAAAAAGCTGGTAGATTTTGGTACACGTCATACGTTATCAGATACTGTTTCAACAACCCAAGGCATTGGAGCTGCCAGAAGATGGATTAAAACTGCTTTTGAAGAAGTTTCAAAAGATTGTAATAATTGTTTAGAAGTTAGTTTTTTAGGTGATTTAGTAAAAGCAGATGGAAGACGCATTTTAACAGATACTAAAATTGTAAATGTATTGGCAATTCAGCGTGGTACAAAATATCCTAATCATTATATAATTATGTCTGGAGATATAGACTCCAGAGTTTCAGATGAAAATGATTTTACTTCCGTTTCTCCAGGAGCAAATGATAACGCAACTGGAATGGCAGGTGCATTAGAAGCTTCACGTGTTTTAAGTAAATATAAATTTCCAGTTTCAATAATTTATGTAGGACTTTCAGGTGAAGAACAAGGATTGTATGGAGGAAAGATTATGGCAAAACATGCAAAAGATAATAACTGGAATATTATTGGGGTATTAAACAATGATATGATTGGGAATGTTGAAGGTATTGATGGAGTGATTGATAACAGTACTTTTAGGGTTTTTTCTGAAGCCATTTCTATGGAATCTACAGAAAAAGAAAGAGCTAGTATGCGATATTACGGTGGTGAAGTAGATGGACCATCTCGTCAATTAGCACGAAGGGTTGATAAAATTACAGATGATTATATGACAAATTTAGATGCTATAATGATTTATAGATTGGATAGATTTGGTAGAGGAGGGCACCATAGACCATTTAATGATGCAGGTTTTACTGGAGTTAGAATTATGGAAACTCATGAAAATTATAACCGTCAACATCAGGATATTAGAGAAGAAAATGGTATAAAATATGGAGATGTATTGGAGGGTGTAAATTTTGAATATGCGGCTAAATTAACTGCCGTAAATTGTTTAACATTAGCTTCTATTGCTGCTGCCCCTTTAGCTCCCGAAAATGTTATGATTGCAGGAGCTGTTCAGGCATCAACACGATTAAAATGGGAAGCCGTTAAAGATGAAAACATTATTGGCTATAAAATATATTGGAGAGATACAACTTCACCGCAATGGCAATACAGTAGGTTTGTTGGAAATATTAGTGACTATACACTTAAAAATATTATTATTGATAATTACTTTTTTGGTGTTTCTAGTGTTGGTGAAAATGGTGCTGAAAGTTTAATTCAATTTCCAAGAAAATTAATTCCAAGTGGTATGTAATTATAAAGTGTTCATCTCGACTTATATTAGAAATAACATTTATAATGAAGAAATTTACACTAATACTATTTATTTTTACTTTTATTAATGGCTTTGGACAAGCTGCAGTAACCAAAAATAATACTATGACAGATTCTACTTTTGAAACGGCAACTTTTGCAAACGGATGTTTTTGGTGTACTGAAGCAGTTTTTCAGTTGTTAAATGGTGTTGAAAGTGTAACTTCAGGTTATACAGGTGGTATTTTAAAAAATCCTTCTTATAGAGAAATAACTACTGGAAGAACAGGACATGCTGAAGCAATTCAAATTAAATTTGATAGCTCAAAAATTAGTTTTCAGGAAATATTAGAAGTTTTTTTTAGTACCCACGACCCAACAACTTTAAATAGGCAAGGCTACGATATTGGTACCCAATATAGATCTGCTATTTTTTATCATAATTTAGAGCAAAAGGAAATTGCTGAAAATTTGATTGAAGCGCTTACGAATGCAAAGGTTTTTGATAAACTAATAGTTACAGAAGTTACTAAGTTTGACATTTTTTATAAGGCTGAAGAGTACCATCAGAATTATTACAATAACAATAAAACTCAAGGCTATTGCGTTGCAGTGATAAATCCGAAGTTGGAGAAATTTTTAAAACAGTTTAAGTCTAAACTAAAACAATAATAAAATATTGAATAAAACAATAAGTATTTTAGGTTGTGGCTGGTTAGGTAAACCTTTAGCTATTAAATTAATTAAGAAAGGTAATTTAGTTAAAGGATCTACAACTTCAAAACATAAGTTTAAAGAGTTCGATAATTTAGGAATTCAACCATATTTAATTTCATTAGAAAATTTAAAGGAGAATATAAATGATTTTTTAAATACAGAAATTCTAATTGTTGCATTGCCTTCAAAAAATATAATAGGGTTTAAGAATTTAATAAAAAACATAAAACAGTCTTCAATAAAAAAGGTACTTTTTATTAGTTCTACTTCTGTATATAAATCAGAAAATTTAGAGGTTACTGAAGAATCGGAATTAGTTGATTCACCTTTAGTTGAAATTGAAAATATTTTCACTTCAAATCAAGAATTTCAAACAACTGTAGTTCGTTTTGCAGGATTGTTCGGATATGATAGAAAACCAGGAAATTTTTTCAAAAATGGTAGAGTAATTCCATATCCAGAAGGTTATGTAAATATGATTCATCAGGATGACTGTGTTTCAATATTAAATAAAATTATAGAAAACAATAGTTGGAATGAAGTTTTTAATGCTTGTGCAGATTACCATCCAAAAAGACGAGATTATTATATTAAAACAACAGCCGATATAGGAAATATACCGCCAATTTTTGAAGAAACAAAAAATACGGTGTTTAAAATTATTTCAAATAAAAAATTAAAATCAGTATTAAATTACAATTTTAAATATGCAGATTTAATGACAATTAATTATGGGGACTTAGAAATTTAAAATAGTTTTATTTTACATTTTTATATTTTAAATAATTGGCATCTTAATTGTTATACTATTGGAAAAGATTATTTTTATTTATGCAAAAAAAATACAAGTTATTATTATTAGGTTTATTGTTTGATGGTATAGGAATGCTCTCCTTTGTTGTGCCATTTATTGGGGAATTTTCGGATGTTATTTGGGCTCCAGCTTCCGCCTTTTTAATTTATAAAATGTACAAAGGAACAGAAGGAAAAATAGGAGGCTTAGTTACATTTGTTGAGGAAGCCGGTTTTTTTGGAACTGATTTTTTACCAACATTTACATTAACTTGGATTTATAGATACTTATTAAAAAAGGAAAAGGAAGACTAACTTTTCTAAAATAAATTCTTAAACCCCATTCTTTTAAGCATTTTTTTTGTAAAAAAATTCCAAAAGAATTTAAATTGTCCGAAACAAAAACCAACCAATGGCAAGGTTAATTGATAAATTATAAAAATTAAAAGTATTCTAATTGGCCAAAAGACCCAAGGATTTGTAGTTTCATAATTTAAGCCAATAAATTCAGTTAATGGTTTTGCAATCCAAGCAGCAAATGACCCGTTAATTGAAAAAACCAATATAATTAATACTACTTGAAAGTTAGAGGTTAATCCCCAGCGTTTTTTTAATTTCTCCATTTATAAAAAAATTTCGTTGCAAAAATACATTTATATTTTATAATCAAAATTTAAAACAAAAAAAGGTCAAACTTTTTAGTTCAACCTTTTTTGTTATTATTAATAAGAAGAATTTATTTTCCAAATAAACCACCAAGTAAACCACCTAGTCCTCTTTTCTTTTTAGAATTACCGCCAAGTAACATTCCTGCAACATCATCAATAATACTTCCGTCACCATCTGCATCCAATAACCTAGACACTAAGCTTTGTTGGTCGTTCGAAGCTCCACCAAGCATTCCACCTAATAAATCTCCAATTCCATTTTGATCACTTACACCTTTTTGACGAGTTTCTTTACCCAAAGCACCCATAACTAAAGGACCAGCTACTTTTAAAATATTCATGGCAGTACCTAAATCTATCCCACTATTTTTACTTACTGCTTGAGCAACATTTTGTTCTTTTCCACCAAATACATGTCCTAAAATCCCAGCACCATCATCAAGTACATCTTGATCAACTCCGCCACCACCTAATATACTACCTAGGTTATCTAAAATTCCACCACTATGTTTTTCATTTCCTAATGCTTTTAGTAATCCTGAGGCACCTTCTGGAGTAGAAGCATTGTTTTTCATTGCGCCCAAAATTAATGGTAATGCTACACTTAAAGCACTTGTAGTTTTTCCTTCGTCTTGCCCAAATTGCTTACTAGCACCACTAATAAGAGTTTTTCCAAGGTCGCTATTTAATAAATCTAAAATTCCTGCCATTTTTTTGTTTTTAGGTTAAAATATTTATCTAAATATAATAATAATATTCAAAAGATATGACACAGATTTATTTAATGAGTCACAATAAAATAAAATAATACAATTTTCGTTGTGATTTTAATGGCATAAAATTTGTAAATTTTTAATGATATAATTTTAAAATTAATCTATTATGAAGAAAATAATTTTACTGTTTTTAGTACTTGTAAGTGTTACAACTACCTTAACTGCTCAGGAAATTTCTAAAAACGCAATTGGAATACGTTTTGGTGACAATGATGGTTTTGGAGGAGAAATTTCTTATCAAAAGAAAATAGAGGATGGCAGAAGAATAGAAATAGATTTAGGGTATAGAGATCATAAAGATTATGATGCTTTTAAATTATCTGGAATTTATCAGTGGGTTTGGAATATAGATGAAGGTTTTAACTGGTATGCTGGCTTTGGAGCAGGTTTAGGCTCTTGGGGTTATAGTAATGGAATAAACAGTGATAGAGATGATGGGCTATTTATAAATGCAGATGGGAATGTTGGAATAGAATATAATTTTAGTGGTCCAATTTTAATTTCGTTAGATTTTAGACCAGAAATCGGAATTATTGGAGATTATGGAAGGGATACCGATTTAGATTTGGCGCTCTCAGTTAGGTATCAATTTTAAGAAATAAATAAGAATTAAATTTAAAAAGCACTTCTTGTGCTTTTTTTATGTGTAAAATTCAGGTTAGTTTTCAAGTAATTTTTTATCTTTCGGAGAATTTTAAAATGTTTTAATGAAAAAAATAGCATTACACTGGCAAATTATTATTGGGATGGTTGTAGGAGTTGGAGTTGGAATTTTAATGACTCAATTTGAAGGTGGTAAAGAAATTGTACAAGATTGGATTAAACCATTTGGAAAAATATTTATTAATTCATTAAAATTAATTGCTGTTCCCTTAATTTTAGCTTCACTTATAAAGGGAGTTTCCGATTTAAAAGATATTTCAAAATTATCAAAAATGGGTGGAAGAACAATTGGTTTGTATTTAATAACTACTGTTGTAGCAGTTTCTATAGGCTTAGTATTAGTAAATGTAATAAAACCAGGTAATTCAATATCAGAAGAAACCAGACAAGAACTAGTTTCAAACTATTCAACAGATGCTGAAAAATACAAAGAAGAAGCATATAAACAAAAAGAGAGTGGACCACTTCAAGCATTGGTAGATATTGTTCCAGAAAATATTTTTGGAGCTGCAACAGAAAATAAAAATATGTTGCAAGTTATATTCTTTGCTATATTTTTTGGAATAGGTTTAATTTTAATTCCTGAAAAAAAATCCAAACATGTCAAGAAATTCTTTGACGGTTTTAATGAAGTGATTTTAAAAATGATTGATCTAATAATGTTAGCTGCACCTTATGGAGTTTTTGCATTATTGGCAGCTTTAGTAGTAGAATCTCCAAGTATAGATTTATTTAAAGCATTAGTTTGGTATGCGTTTACTGTTATTTTAGGATTATTATTAATGATTGCTTTTTATAATTTAATTGTTTGGATGGTTACTAAAAAAAATCCATCAACATTTTTAAAAGGAATTTCACCAGCGCAATTATTAGCGTTTTCAACAAGTAGTAGTGCAGCAACTTTACCAGTTACTATGGAGAGAGTAACAGAGCATTTAGGAGTTGATGAAGAGGTTAGTAGTTTTGTATTACCAATTGGTGCTACAATTAATATGGATGGTACAAGCTTATACCAAGCGGTTGCTGCTGTATTTATTGCACAAGCATTTGGTATGGATTTATCCTTGGGTGTTCAATTAGGAATTATAGTAACTGCAACCTTGGCAAGTATTGGTTCAGCAGCAGTTCCTGGTGCTGGAATGGTAATGTTGGTAATTGTTTTAGGGCAAGCGGGTATTCCAGAAGCTGGTTTGGCATTAATTTTTGCAATTGATAGACCCTTAGATATGATGCGTACTACAGTTAATGTTACTGGAGATGCTTCAGTATCTATGTTGGTAGCAAAATCATTAGGTAAACTGCACGAACCAAAAATAAAGGATTGGGATGATAATTATCCTAAAAAGTAATCTTAAAAATTTAATATAAAAACCTACTTTTTATTTCTGGTGATGGAATCATACAACTTTCCTTTTTTCCAAACCATTTATAGCGGTTTTCAGCAATAAAATAATAAACCCAATCTCTAATAAATTTTGGAATAATTATTAATGCATACAATAATTTAAAACCTCCTGTTAAATTTTTAGAAATTTTTAGCGCAGCAGTTGATTTTTCATAAACTGCATTATTTTCAATAAGTATAATTGAATCTAAATTAATTTTTTTTGAATTGTATTGTAACAATATTTCTTTTGCAGCGTCTGATTGTAGTGAAGCAAATTTAAAATATGCTTTTTTGTCATGTTTAATAATAAAGTTTACCAATGTGTTGCAGAGGTTACAAACACCGTCAAAAAGAATAATTGATTTGTTTTCAGTATTATTCACAGAGCAAATTTACATATTAAAAGAAGAATAGGGTTTTAACATAAATTTAATACCAGTTCTAAGTAGCAATTTATATTTTCGTTATTAAAATAACAACCAAAAAATGATAAAAATTGAAAAACTTCATAAATCCTATCCAATAGGAAAAGATTCTTTACACGTTTTAAAAGGGTTAGATTTACATATCAAAGAAGGTGAATTCGTTTCGATTATGGGATCTTCGGGTTCAGGAAAATCTACCTTATTAAACATTGTTGGTTTATTAGATACCCATGATGAAGGTAATTATTATTTAAATGGACAAAAAATTCAAAATTTAGATGAAAAAAAAGCAGCAATTTTAAGAAATAAATTTTTAGGTTTTGTTTTCCAATCATTTAATTTAATTACCTATAAAACGGCGGTTGAAAACGTTTCACTTCCTTTATACTATCAAGGTATGGGAAGAAAAGAACGTCAACAAATTGCATTACATTATTTAGAAAAAGTTGGTTTAAAAGATAGGGCAAATCATTTACCAAGTGAACTTTCAGGTGGTGAAAAACAGCGTGTAGCTGTTGCCAGAGCGCTTGCAACAAAACCAAAAGTAATTTTAGCAGATGAGCCAACAGGAGCTTTAGATTCTAAAACTTCTGCTGCAGTTATGGAAATGCTAAAAGATATTAATAGAGAAGGAATGACAGTTTTTGTTATTACTCATGAAGAAGATATAGCAGAACAAACTGATAGAATTGTGAGATTGAAAGATGGTGTAATTATAAGTGATGAAAAAGTTAATAAATCAGTAAACGTATAAGTTATGTTTGATTTAGATCGTTGGCAAGAAATTTTTCAAACATTAAGTAAAAATAAGCTTAGAACTGCATTATCTGGTTTTACCATTGCATTCGCAATTCTTTTGTTTACGTTGTTGTTTGGTGTAGGAAATGGCTTAAAACACACGTTTGAAAAACAATTTGCAAGTGGAGCAGTAAATTCAGTATACATTTATGGAGGTAGAACTACAAAACCGTATAAAGGATTGCAAAGTGGAAGATCTATCCAATATAGAAATGATGATGAGAAATTTATAAATGAAAAATTTGAAAAAGAGATTCAATTTTTTAGTCCTAACATACAACGTAGTATGCAGGTTATTTATAAAGGAGAACAAAACAGATATACAGTAAGGGGTGTTTATCCAGATTATCAACCATTAGAATCTTCAGTTATTCAGGATGGAAGGTTTTTAACCTATTTAGATATTGAACGAAGAGCTAAAGTAGTTGCAATTGGTAGGTTAGTTGAAATAGATTTATTTGGTAGTTTAAGTGCACTTGGAAAAAATTTAAATATTGAAGGAATTTCATATAAAGTTGTAGGTGTATTTAATGATCCGGGTGGTGATAATGATGAGCGTTATATTTATGCACCCTTTTCAACAATTCAAGGAATGTATAAACCAAATGATGAATTAGATTATTTTGGTTTAACCTTTAATCCTGAAATGGATGTGGACCAAGCGGTAGCATTTGGCAATTTACTTACTACATTATTAAAAGAAAAACACAGTGTAGATCCAAGAGATCAAGGTGCAATTAGGGTTCGAAATAATGCTGAAGGAACAAAAAATGTGCAGCAATTTATGTTGGTTTTAAATATTATTATCCTATTCATTGGTATTGGAACCCTGGTTGCAGGTATAATTGGTATTAGTAATATAATGGTGTACATTGTAAAAGAACGTACTAAGGAATTAGGAATTAGAAAAGCGTTAGGAGCTACTCCGAAATCTATTGTAGGAATGATAATGTTGGAATCAATTTTTGTTACTGCAATAGCGGGTTATTCCGGATTAATGATTGGGGTTTTTACCCTAAGAGCTCTAGGTGATACATTGGAAAAATATTTTATTTTAAATCCAAGTGTAGAAACTTATGTTGTAGTAGGAGCAACAATTGTACTAATAATTGCAGGCACAATAGCAGGTTATATTCCAGCAAAAAGAGCTGCCAGAATTAAACCAATTGTAGCGTTAAATGACGAATAATATCTAATATACAGGTAGCACAATGAAATTCTTATTCGACAAAGATACTTGGCAAGAAATATACAGTAGTATTCGTAAAAATAAAACACGTACTGGTATTACTATTATTGGTGTAATGTGGGGTATTTTTTTGTTAGTTGTTTTGTTAGGTGCTGCAAAAGGAGTTGAGAATAATTTTAATAAGCTATTTGGTGATTTTGCAACAAATAGTGTATTTATTTGGGGACAAGAAACAAGTAAACCTTTTAAAGGTTTTCAAGAAGGAAAGCAAGTAGCGTTAAAAATAGATGATATTGATAAAATAAAAAATGAAGTAAAAGGAATTGACTTAATTGCTCCACGAAGTCAGGCAGGTGGTTTGGTTGTTAGGAAGTTTCAATCTGGAAATTTTAATATTTCAGGTGATTTTCCTGTTTTAGATAAAATTCAAAATAAAGATCTTATTTATGGGAGGTTTATAAATGATAATGATATAAATGAAAAGAAGAAAGTTTGTGTTATTGAAGAGGAGGTTTATAAACAGTTATTTGAAAAGGACGAATATCCAATTGGTGAATTAATTAGTATAAATGGAATTAATTATAGTGTTGTTGGGCTTTTTAAAGAGAGTCAAACAATAAGGTTGGGAGATAATATCCACATTCCATTTACAACTTTTCAACAAGTTTATAATAGAGGAGATAACATCAATTGGATGATTATTACAGGAAATCCTGATAGTAGCATTGTTCAAATTGAAAAGGATGCACAGTTAATATTAAAGAATTTACATAAAATTCATCCTGAAGATAAAAGAGCATTAGGCGGAATAAATTTAGGTGATATGTTTAAAAAAATGACCGAGTTTTTAACTGGTATGCAGTTTTTAACGTGGTTTGTAGGTATTGCTACTCTTATTGCAGGAGTTTTTGCAATTGGCAATATTTTATTAATTACTGTTAAAGAAAGAACTAAAGAAATTGGAATTAGGAGAGCTTTAGGAGCAAAACCTTGGGAGGTGAAACGACAAATTATTTTAGAATCCGTTTTTTTAACAAGTATTGCTGGTGCACTTGGGATTATTTTTGGTGGATTTGTTTTAATGTTAATTGATGCAACATTAGGTAAAGGACCTGAAGCATCTTTAACAAATCCAACAGTTGATATTCCTGTTGTTTTAATTGCCGCTGTTACACTTGTTTTTTTAGGTACATTAATAGGTTTAATTCCGGCACAAACAGCAGTAAGTATTAGACCTATAGAAGCATTAAGAGAAGAATAAATGAAATTAAAATTTAATTCATAAAAGAGAATGAATTTTTTATTTGATAAAGATACTTGGCAAGAAATTTATAGTAGTATTCGAAAGAATAAGATGCGTACTGGTATTACCATAATTGGTGTGATGTGGGGTATTTTCTTATTGGTGGTTTTATTAGGTGCAGCTAAAGGAGTGGAAAATAATTTTAATAAATTATTTGGAAATTTTGCAACTAATAGTGTGTTTATTTGGGCTCAACAAACTAGTAAACCGTTTAAAGGTTTTCAAGAGGGAAAAAGTTTAACTTTAAAAATGTCGGATTTAGAAAGCATTAAAAGTGAAATTAAAGGACTTGAATTTGTGGTCCCACGTCATCAAACTCAGGCAATGGCAATTAATGATTTTAAATCAGGAAACTTCGGAGTCTTTGGAGATTATCCAGAATTGGATAAAGTTCAAAAGAAGGATATGGTCTATGGAAGATTTATTAACGACAATGATATAATTGAAAAGAGGAAAGTTTGCGTTATTGAAGAAGAAATTTATAAACAGTTATTTGATAAAGATATATATCCAATAGGTTCTTACATTAAAATAAATGATATAAATTATAATGTTGTTGGAATGTATAAAGATGGGCAAATAGGAAGTGGTGGCCCTCAGGGAAATATTCACATCCCGTTTACAACATTTCAGCAGGTTTATAATAGAGGTGATAGTGTTGGATGGATGATGGTTACTGGAAAAATGGAATATGATATCTCACAAATTGAGGCCGACATAAAATTATTACTAAGAAACATACATAAAGTGCATCCAAATGATGAAAGAGCTTTTGGAAGTTTTAATTTAGGAGAAAGAATTTCCCAAGTAACAGGTTTTTTAACAGGAATGCAGTTTTTAACTTGGTTTGTTGGTATTGCAACATTAATAGCTGGAGTATTTGCCATTGGAAATATTTTATTAATTACGGTTAAAGAACGAACTAAAGAAATTGGAATAAGACGTGCCTTGGGTGCGAAACCTTGGGAAATTAAAAGACAAATAATATTAGAATCGGTATTTTTAACAAGTATTGCAGGGGCTTTAGGAATCATTTTTGGAGGTTTAGTATTAATGATAATTGATGCAACTTTAGGAAGTGGCCCAGAAGCAGCATTAACAAATCCAACTGTAGATATTCCAGTGGTAATAATTGCAGCTGTAACATTAGTGGTCTTAGGAACACTTATAGGAATGATTCCTGCCCAAACGGCAGTTAGCATAAGACCAATTGAAGCATTAAGAGAAGAATAAGATAGAAATTAACTAATAAGAAAATAATTAACTAATGAAAAAAACAATAATTTTTGGAACAATAGCAGTGTTATTAATTGCAGTATTACTTTGGTTTGCAAAAAAAAATAGCAAGTCTCCTATTCAATATGAAACTGAAAAGCCTTTTAAAACAAATATTGTTAAAAAAACAGTAGCAACTGGAAAAGTTGTTCCTTTAGAAGAAGCAGAAATAAAACCAAAAGTATCAGGGATTATTGAAGAGATTTTTGTTGAGGAAGGTGCAGAAGTAGCAGTTGGTGATTTAATAGCAACTATTAGAGTTGTGCCTAATGTACAAAGTTTAAACAGTGCTCAAGGAAGTGTTAAAACGGCTCAATTGCGTTTTGATAATGCAAAAACGAATTATGACAGAATTAAGGGCTTATTTGAAAAAGGGGTTAAATCTCGTTCAGAATTTGAAACTACTGAGCTAAGTTATAATGGCGCTCAACAAGATTTAAGAAATGCACAAGATAATTTGCAAATTATTAAAAAAGGATCAGCTGCGGGAATGGGAAAGACTGCGAACACCTATGTGAAAGCAGAAATTTCAGGTACTATTTTAGAAATTCCGGTCCGTAAAGGAAATCAAGTAATTGAAAGTAATACGTTTAACGCCGGTACTACAATTGCAACTATCGCAGATATGACCAAAATGATATTTGAAGGTAAAGTTGATGAAGCTGAAGTTGGAAAAATTAAAAATGGTACTGTTCTAGAAGTCTCTTTAGGAGCAATTGAAAAGAAAAAATATCCAGCAAAGTTAAATTTTATTGCTCCGAAAGGTACTGAAGAAAATGGTGCTGTTCAATTTAAAATTAAAGGAGATGTAACCTTAGATGACGAGTTTTTTGTGAGAGCAGGGTACAGTGCAAATGCTGATATAGTTTTAGAGAAAAAAGATAGTGTGCTTTCAATTAAAGAAGCTTTATTACAATTTGATAAAAAAACTGAAACACCTTATGTTGAAGTGAAAACTGGAGATCAAGTGTTTGAAAAACGTGATGTAGAGTTAGGTATTTCTGATGGAATAAATGTTGAGGTTTTATCAGGTGTAACAATTGATGATGAAATAAAAATATGGAATAAGACTTCTAAAAAAGAAGAAGAAGAAAATGATAATAATTAGTAGTTAATATTCAAAGATATAAAAAAAGCGTTTTAATTTAATTTAGAACGCTTTTTTTATATCTTTATCGAAATACTTTTAGTCATAAATTTTTTCTCATTTTAATTATTGTTTATGATTTTTATCAGAAAAAATTTGAAAAAAAAGTTCGAAATTTATACATTAAATTTAAAAGCCAATAGGATATGGAGAGTCAGTTATTATTCTTAAGTGATCTAAACTTCAATTTAGAAGTGTGGAAAAGAGAATTAAAATTTCAAGAAAGTGAAATGGATTATTTTGAAGAAAAATTAGAGCATGTTGCCATTCGAAATTTAGGGAATGACGTAATGAGGCAATTAGAATCTTTTCAAAATAAAATAATTCGTGAACGTGAAGTAATGGGACATTTAAGACACCGAATACGAATGAAAAAAAGAGAAATAGCACAAGCAAAATATGAAAATAATGCAGAAGTAAAATTTCATGAAAAGCAAGTGTTATTAAAAGATGAAATGAAAACATTTGTTAAAATGCATTACGATTTAAAAGAAGATATGATGGATTTCTTCCTTAAATACTTATAATAAAAAAAGCCGCTTTTGCGGTTTTTTTTATTTTCACGAAGTAATTATGGTATTTATTTTTTTTAAGATTGTTTTTTCCACCACGAATAAATAATAAGAGGCAAATATTAGCCCTAAAAAAACTAAAAGCATAAATACTGCACCATAAATTCCCAAATTCCAATTAAACAAAGTTAAGTTGTTAGAAATCATAATAATATATTTTAACATAAACTTACAATTTTATTAAAATCATTCTTCAACTTTTGTTACAATATACCAAATAAAACAACTACTTTTGCAGCCTTAAAAAAAATTTGGAATATGCAATCTATTAGAAACATAGCAATTATAGCACACGTAGATCACGGTAAAACTACTTTGGTTGATAAAATTATTGATCAAGCTCATATATTAGATGAGCGTAAAGTGAGAACTGAGTTATTATTAGATAATAATGATTTAGAACGTGAACGTGGAATTACTATACTTTCAAAAAATGTATCTATTATATATAATGGTGTGAAAATTAATATTATTGATACTCCTGGTCACGCCGATTTTGGAGGAGAAGTTGAGCGTGTATTAAAAATGGCTGATGGAGTTTTATTATTAGTTGATGCTTTTGAAGGGCCTATGCCCCAAACACGTTTTGTACTAGGTAAAGCCTTAGAATTAGGGTTAACACCAATTGTTGTTGTTAATAAGGTAGATAAACCAAACTGTACTCCAGATTTAGTGCACGAAAAAGTATTCGATTTAATGTTCGCTTTAGATGCTTCAGAAGAGCAATTAGAGTTTGACACTATTTATGGTTCAGCTAAACATGGTTGGATGAATACTAATTGGCAAGAAGAAACAGATAATATTATTCCTCTGTTAGATTCAATTATAAAAAATATTCCTGAGGCGCCATATAAAGAAGGTACTGTACAAATGCAAATTACATCATTAGATTTTACCTCTTTTGTTGGTAGAATTGCTATAGGACGTGTTTTTAGAGGTAATTTGGAAGAAGGAAAAGATTATATGCTTTGTAAAGCAGATGGTACTACTAGAAAAGTACGTATTAAAGAATTACATACTTTTGAAGGTCTTGGTAAAGACAGAACTTCTAAAGTAAGAAGTGGAGATATTTGTGCAATAACCGGTATTGAAGGTTTTGATATTGGTGATACTATTGCAGATTTAGAAAATCCTGAGCCGTTGCCAAGATTAAAAGTTGACGAACCAACAATGAGTATGTTGTTTACAATTAATAACTCTCCATTTTATGGTAAAGAAGGAAAATATGTAACCTCTCGTCACTTACGTGATCGTCTATTCAAAGAAACTGAAAAGAATTTAGCCTTAAGAGTTGAAGAAACGGATACTGAAGATAAGTTTAATGTATTTGGTCGAGGAATTTTGCATTTATCAGTTTTAATTGAAACAATGCGTAGAGAAGGGTATGAGTTACAAGTTGGGCGCCCACAAGTTATAATTAAAGAAATAGATGGCGTTAAATGTGAACCTTATGAAACATTGGTTATTAATGTTCCTGAAGAGTCTGCAAGTAAAGCAATTAACTTAGTTTCTTTAAGAAAAGGAGATTTATTAGTAATGGAACCAAAAGGAGATTTACAACATTTAGAATTTGATATTCCTTCTCGTGGGTTAATTGGATTACGAAATAAAATATTAACAGCAACTGCTGGTGAAGCTATTATAAATCACCGTTTACGTGGTTTTGATGCGCATAAAGGAGAAATTGCAACTTCAAATAATGGAGCTATTGTTTCTGCTGAAACAGGTAAAGCAACAGCTTATTCAATTGATAAATTGCAAGATAGAGGTAAATTCTTTATTGATCCAAACCAAGAAATTTATAAAGGACAAGTTGTTGGAGAAAATAATAAACAAGAGGATATGGCTGTTAATTTAATTAAAGGTAAAAAATTAACAAACGTGCGTAAATCTGGTACTGATGACAGTGTTAAAATTGCTCCAAAAATTGATTATTCATTAGAAGAATGTATGGAATATATTAAAGATGATGAATATTTAGAAGTGACGCCATTGAGTTTACGTATGCGAAAAATATCATTTAGATAAAATACTATTTCAAACAATTTAAAAGCGCTTTCATTTAATTTAAATGAAAGCGCTTTTTTTTAAAACTATTCTAAAATTTTCTAGTCTAACATAATATGTAAGATTAATTACCATAACTAGCAACATAGGTTACTAACTAATTTTTAGAGAGGTATGAAATTTGAATATATAAATAAAACCAATAATTATGAGAAAATTAATAGTTTTAAGTGTTTTTTTAACGGCAACTTTTTTTAGTTGTTCTAGTAATTCTTCAGAAGATGTTGAAGTAATAAATTTGGAAACTCAGACTTTACTCACGAATAATGAAATTTCAGATTTACTTTTTTTAAGAGAGGAAGAAAAACTAGCAAGAGGTGTATATTTAAATTCATATGATTTATATGGTTTGCAAATTTTCAAAAATATTTCTAATAGTGAACAACAGCATATGAATAGTGTTCTTCAATTATTAACTAATTATAATTTAGAAGATCCAGCATCTGAAATTAGAGGTGAATTTACCAATCCTGAATTACAGTCACTTTATAATAGTTTAGTAGAAAAATCTAAAATTTCATTATTGGAAGCATTAAAAGTGGGAAATACTATTGAAGATTTAGATATAAATGATATTTCTGAAAATGAAAAAAGGACTTCCAAAATGGATTTATTGAATGTATATGCTTTATTAAAATGTGGTTCAAGAAATCATTTAAGAAACTTCTACAGTCAAGTTGAACAAAATAATGGTACATATGAGCCTGTTTATATTTCAATAAATGAATTTGAGGACATTATATCAAGTTCTAATGAACAATGTGGAAGATAATTAAAATTTAAAATATGAAAACATTAAAAATTTTACTTGTTATCACTTTAGCTTCACTATCTGCCTGCTCAAATGGTAAAAAAAATAAAAATATAACTTCAATTACGTCAGAAATATTAAAAGATAATGATGGACTAAAATTAATTCAACAAAATTGTTATGCTTGCCATTCTGTCACTTCAAAATCTCATGATGAAATTATTGCTCCACCGATGGTTGCCATTAAAAGAAGATATAAAAGGTCTTACTCAACTGAAGAGGAGTTTGTAACTGCTTTAACAGATTGGGTGTTAGATCCTATAGAGGAAAATGCACTAATGTTTGGAGCTGTACAAAATTTTAAAGTTATGCCAAAGCAACCTTTTAATAAGGAAGAAGTAACTAAAATAGCTATTTTTATGTTTAATAATGAATTAGAAAAACCTAGTTGGTTTGAGAATCATTTTAATGAAGAACATCCTAATGGAATGGGAAAAGGAAATGGAAGGGGTATAGGAAGGCTAAAAAATAATTAAAAGCATTTACACAGTTAATACTAAAAAAAGGATTTATTTAAATCCTTTTTTTATATCTATTATTTTTTATAATTGTTGTTGGAGGTGATAGCTATTGTGTTTATCTCGGCAATTACAATTACATCCTGATTTATTATATGAAACAGGAGAAACAGCCTCAAGGGTTCCATTAATTAATTTATTAATAGCCTCATCTGGATCGTTTTCTTCAATTTTATAGCATGTAACACCGTATCTGGTTAATTTATCAAATGCTACGGTTCCAATACCTTTTGTAAGTAATATATCAACTTCGAGTAAGTTATTTCTTTTTAAATTATTTTCGCCGTGAAAAAATGAATGTAAAGTTTCTTCTTTAGTTAATTCCAATAACTTTTTGCTTTCAATTTCGGCTTCGTTTATAGTATAAATTAAATAATTTCTACATTTTCCAGCATGTTCAAAAACTGTTTTTTTATTTTGAAAAGCAACTGCAACTATAGTTTTCATAATAAATGGAATTTTAAAATTCAATCAAATTTAAGGCTAAATACAATACATAATTGCAACTTTGGTTACCAATTTAAATGGCTAAGATTAGGTAGTTAAGTTCTTATTTTTTAACAAAAAATGAAAGTTATTAACAATTTTAAGCTTAGGTTTATAATAATTTTCAATTTTTTTCTTCTAGTATTAAATTTTGTATAATCCTAGAAAATATTCCTATATAATTTAAACTAAAAACATATAAAGTACTGTAATACAAATAGATAAAACAAATACTTTATTATTTAAATAATTAAGCTATTAGATAATTGAACGGGTTTTTTATTCTTATTTTAAAATTAATTAGTGTTAATTTTCAAAGTTTTTAACAAAAAAGTTTGTTTAATATAATATTTGTATATACATTTGTTGTCTATACAATAGTAGTATAGATAATTGTTGTCCCCCCGAAGTTGAATATAGATGATAAAAAGGAAGAATTAAACTTACCTGATTATACAATTGCAAACATATTGCAAACAGGTAACTGGATGAATGAAACATTTTCAGATCATTTAAAACAATTTGCCTTATCAATTCAACAATTTCAAGTTTTACGTTCTTTAAAAAAATTAAATAATGAACCAGCTGACCTTCAAACATTGCAGGCGGAAATGGTAAGTAAAAATAGTAATACAACAAGGTTAGTTGAAAAATTACGTTTAAAAGGCTTAATTACCAGATTTCAAAATGAAGAAAATAGGAGGAAGGTTGAAATTAGGATTACTGAGGAAGGATTGAAGTTATTAAATGAAATTGAAATAATCCAAAAAGAATTCGAAAATGAAGTTGTAAGTAATCTGTCAGAAAATGAAATTTTAACTTTAAATAAATTATTAATTAAAATTAGGAATAAATAATAAAAACCCCAGAACATGATTATTCGATAAAAACATTTATCACCCCCTAAATGTTTTTATTTAATAATCTTTAAAAAAAAGGAATATGAAATAGTAAATCAACCCATAGAGGTAGTCTCACTGTAGTCACATACTTCATAAAGCAATCCGAAAATGCTTTAAACAAGTTAGATGGTTAGTAAGAACTTTGATTCTGCCTCTTCTTTTAAAAACATAAATTACAGAAAAAATAAATCAACCCCAAACTAGTCAAAACCCCGAAATTATGTATTCTAAATTATTACTTTTATTTAGTGTCAAATCTACTGTACCCAACAGTATTTTTCTTAAAAAAGTTTATAACTTTAAGCTTCAATTTAAGACCTATTTAGCTAAAATATTTTTTCAATTATCCAAATCCTTTTTGGGTAATAAAAAGACCTTTTTAAGCTCTTCATAAAGCAGTCGCAATAAATTTATCTCCACATCAAATGTTCCCACAACGGTAGATGCTACGATAAATTTGCGACTGTCTTTTAAACTAAATTCCATTAACCCCTAGTAGATAAACCCCTCTATTATGAAAACAATTACCCTTAAACTGTCATTGCTAATTCTAACAATTCTTCTTTTTAGTGCGTGTTCACCAGAAGACGATGGAATTTATTTCGAGCCTTTAGCCGAGTCAAAAATAACATATACTTTAATTGAAACTGAAATTTTATTGCTAGTAAATGATTATAGAATAGATAATGGCTTAAGTGAGTTAAAAAAATTAAATATAGTTTCAACCGTTGCCGAAACCCATACAAATTATATGGTTGAAGTAGGAAAGGTTAATCATGATAATTTTCCCGAAAGGCATAAGAACTTAGTTGAAAATGCGAATGCTAAATCTGTTGGAGAAAATGTAGCCTATGGTTATAGCTCTGCAGAGAGTGTAGTAAATGCATGGTTAAATAGTGATCATCATAGGGAAATAATTGAAGATCCTGAATATACACATTTTGGAATTTCAACTGAAACAGATGCAAATGGTAGAAATTATTTCACCCATATTTTTATTAACAAATAAATACTTAAGTTATGTTAGTTGTAGAAAAACCAAAGGTTAAAATAGTAAAAGCATCAACCAACAAAATATATATTAATACTTTAATACCAAACTTTAATTATAGAAATAAAAGCGGTCGTATTATATATACAAGAACTTGTTGTGTAAACTTATAAATTGTGGATTTTGTCGTCCCTATAAAAAAAACAGTTGTAGAATTTGCATGTGTCGTCCCCACAACGGTAGTATCGTAAGATATTTAAATTTACAACTGTTTTATTTTAAATTTTTTAAGCAAATTCAAAACAGTCGCAAAAAACCTGAAAAAAACTGTCGTCCCCACGAAAATTTTTTATGAACAAGTAATTACGACTGTAAATTTTTAACCATATTTAAATAAATAATGTTAAAAAATTTGAATATTCTTGAACCTTTTAGGTAAGGTAAAAATAGAATTTATCGTTAATAATTCCAATTATATTTTAATTTTATTTAAAATCACTGTTTTAATCAAAGTATAGGTATGTTATATTTGTTATTAATTAAAACTAAAAATAAGTGGATAAATATTTTAAATTTTCTTTTACTGTTGATGAATCTTCGATAGATAATTTAAATCATGTAAATAATGTTACCTATTTAAATTGGGCACAAACAGTTGCTGGTAAGCATTGGGATAAGATCAGCTCAGATACAATTAATAATACCTATGTTTGGGTTGTAATAAGGCACGAAGTTGACTATTTTTCATCTGCTTTTTTAAATGATAAAATTGAGTTAAAAACTTGGATAGGAGAATCTTACGGTGTAAAATCTGAGAGATTTGTAAATATTTTGAAAGAACATAAGGTAATATGTTCAGTTAAAACTACTTGGTGTTTATTAGATAAAAATTCTATGAAACCTGTTAGGATTCCTATTGAAATTCTGGAAATTCTAAATACAAATAAAATCAACTAATTTTTATTTTTTTCTTCTATCCATTTGGACATATATTTTGTGCTTTTTAGTGTATGATACAACAACATTGATCCAATAAAATTTTGTTTTCTATGTGTTTCTAAATGTACTTGTATCTTATCAATTTTCTTAATAAAAGAGTTTTGAAATTTTGTTTTTGAGTATCTTTTATCAATTATTTGATAGCCATTTGTTTGAAATTCTTCCCAAATAGACTTATTCAAATACAATTGAACAGATTTTATAGCAAACTCATTTGCCTCATCACAAATAAAGCCATTCCAAGTTAATTTTCCATGCATTGCTTCTGCTCCAATACTTGTAGTTATACTAGGGGTTCCAAATTCCATTGCATTAATTAATTTTCCTTTTAAACCTGCCCCAAACTGAATAGGAGCTAAACAAATTTTAGCATTTGTATAGACTTCCTCAATATTTTCCACCCAACCTTTAACTATAAATCCATCTTTTGTATTATTTAGCTGCAATACTTTTTCAGTGCAATAAGCACCATAAATATGCAATTCTGTATTTGGTAATTTTTTTCTGATTTTCGGCCAAATCGCATTTTTTAAAAACAAAACAGCATTCCAGTTAGGTTCATGTTTAAAATTACCAACTGATATAAAATTAGTTCTATTTTCAAAAGTTGGAAATTGTTTTATTTTATTTAAGTCAATTTTATCTAATAAAAATGGCAAATAAAACAACAATGATTTGTCAATTTTAAATGTTTTCTTTAATAGTTTTAATTCATATTTTGATATTATTAATGATAAATCGCATCTGTAAATACTCGCAATTTCACGTTTTGCAATTTCATTAAACAACAAATCTGTGCTGATTTTTATTTTGTTTTTTATTGATAATTGTCTGGCATTTCTTAAAAAATGCAAATCTTCAGTATCTAAAATTCGAATTGCTTTTGGACATATTTCTGAAACTCTCCAGCCAAATTGCTCTTCAGTTAAAAATCTATCAAATAATACAATTATTGGATTAATTTTTTTTAAAAGTTTATCAAAATTAGCGTCGTTCAGCTTAATTTCTTGGGTTTTAATATTAATTGTTTCTAAATTAAAAGATTTATCAGTTTTTGAAGCAGAACTCGCAAAGGTAATAGCGTAATTATTTTTTTGAAATAAATCTATAAGCTGCATCATTCTAGTACCTGCCGCAGTAGAATTGGGCTCTGGAAAAACAAAACCAATAATTAATAGATTTTTCATTTAGTATCAAAAATATAAAAGTTCCTTTATAAACTATTTAAATTGAACAAAAAAAAACCTGAAATAAATTCAGGTTTAAATTTTAGTTTAAATTTTAAGTAAGCAACCCTTTTTTTTCTGAATTTTTAGAATACCAAACTAAGAAAACTGCAATTATTATTACAACAATAGGCATAGCCATATTAGACCCATTTAATTCCACAAAATCTTGAATAAAGAAATTATAAATAAACTGAATAATTACACAAATAAATGATAATATAAAAAGTGAAGTTGCAAATTTCTTTTTCATTAAAAGAAAAATACACCCTAGTAAACCTGCAAAAACAGCTATAGCAAATGCCGCAGTTACCCAGGCAGGAACTCCATTATAGTAAGCTTGTTCAGCTTCGGGTAATAAGGCTTTTGCTTCATCGGTTAGATATGCTTGCCTGAGATACGCAAAAACCCCCATAATATTCCATAATAGTGCAATAACACCAATTACCCAAAATAAGGTAGTTGGTTTGTTTGATGAATTTGTCATAATTAAAGATTTAATTAATAATTATTTATTATACTAAGTACACAAAATAGCCAATCTTTTATTAATTTAAAAAACTATAAATAATTGTACTTTTTTTAGAATGAAAATTGACTTTTAAAAATAAATTTATACTAAAATTTATTAAACTAAATTGTTAAAAATCTATTTTGGCTTAATAGTTACACCTGGTTTTGGCTTAATAGTTACGCCTGGTTTTGGTTTAATAATTACGCCTGGTTTTGGTTTAATAATTACACCTGGTTTTGCGGATACTGATTTTTTTTCTTGTTTAGACATGTCTTGATTTTTTAATTAATATTTTTACTATATTAGTCAAAATATTCAACTAATCCAAATATTTATCGTTTGAAAATATTCACTTTCAGAGGGTTAATTCCTTAACTAAATGAATCTAAATAAATTTTTAAAAGAGTGTAATAAAAAAGAGGTTTTTAAAAAACTTTCTATTTATATTGTATCAAGTTGGATATTAATTCAGGTGCTTGCAATAACTTGGGAACCACTAGGACTTCCAAAAAAATCAGTTACTATACTTTTAATTATTTTATTAATAGGTTTTCCAATAAACGTTTATTTGGTTTGGCGGTATCATTTATTGCCTTTAGAAGTAAAAGAAAAAAAGCTTGATGAAGATGGAGGTGAAATTATTCCAAATAAAAACAAGACTTCATTTAAAAAAATGTATTTCTACGCATTAACACTAATTAGTTGTCTTTCTATAGTTTCTACAGTTTTAATTATCAAAAATAATTTTTCATCAGGAATTAGTTTAAATACAATTGAAGAAAGTGATAAAATAGCTGTTTTAAAGTTTGGAAATAATACAGGAGATGAAAAATTCGATATTATTGGAAAAATGGCAGCCGACTGGATTATACATGGTATTACCGAAAATCAGTTAGGCCAAGTTATTTCGCCAAAAATTGTAGATAATTATGCTGAAATTTTAAAATCATCACTTTTACAAACACCTGAGTCCAATGAAAAAATAGTAAAAGATTATTTTAATCCAGGTAAAATTATTGTTGGTAATTATTACTTAAAAGATGGTAAATTACTTTTTCAAAGTACTATTAAAAATGGAAAATTAAACACCACATTAATTTCATTTAAGTTAATTGAATGTGATTATGATAATCCGATTGATTGTATTGAAAAATTAAAGCAAATTATACTAGGTTATTTAATTACTGAAAATAAAGAGCAATTAAATTTGCAGCAAACACCTCCTGAGTTTGAAGCATACCAGCTTGTATTAGATGCTAAGGCTAATTTTTCAGATGAAGATGTGTATTTAGATTTTTTAAATAAAGCAATTGCTATAGATAGTAATTATTTTGAACCAAAACTCCTGAGAGTTGGACATTTTTATAACAATGGAGAATTTGAAAAAGCAGATTCACTTAGAAATGCTATCCCTATAACTTCAAACCGAAATGAAAGACAACGAAACTTATTAAATCTTTATGAGTCCTTATTACTTGGAAATAATGCAAAAACTTATAATTTAATATCTAAGGAATACAATCTTGCCCCATTTGATATTGAATCAAATTCGAGCACTATGACTATTGCGTTACAGTATGTAAATAGGCCTGAAGATATTGAAGCTATTTATAAGGAAATTTCTATAAAAGAAATGGATATAGAAAATTGCGTTTATTGTAAATATAGAATTTATATTAAGGCCTTGGCTGGTATTGAGTTGAAAGAGTATAATGATGTTATAAAATTTTTACAAGATTTTGCAAATACATTTGATGATTTAAGACTTAAAAGAACATTAGCAACAGTTTATATTAGAAGCGGAAAGGAAAATGAAATAGAAAGTTTGTTGAATAAAATTGAATTAACATCAACCAAAAAAGATTGGCAGGATATTATTTTATTTACAGGTAAAGAATTTTTACTTAAAAACAATAAAATAAAAGCGAATGCATTTTTTGATAAATTAATTAATTCTTATAATGAAAAAGATAAAGATAAAAATTATGTCTCTGCGCTTTATTATAAAGAGGATTATAAAAAAGCTATTGCTGCCTTAGAAAATTTATATTCAAAAAATGATAAGGATAATGAAATATTAACAAAATTAGCAATTGCTTATTATAAAATTGGTGAACTTTCTATAGCTAATAATACTATTGAAAAATTAAACAATAAATTTAAAAAATATCAATTTGGTGAGATTGATTATTACCTAGCACAATATTATGCGGCTATTGATGATAAAGAAAGTTCTCTAAATCACTTATTAAAATCTGTGGCGCAAGGTTACAATTATACTCCAAATACCTTTCAAAACGATGTACATTTTATAAAGTATAAAAACACAAATGAATTTAAAAAAATATTAAAATTCTGGCAATAAAAATAATACTACTAACTAAATTATTTTAATTATGATTATTCAAGATGGAGTTAATAAAACGAATGAATTATGGGTTACATTTGAAAATATTAACCAATTAATAAGTCACATAATTTGGCCTTTAACGGTGTTAATTATTCTTTGGATGTATAGAAGACACTTATCTGGGGTAATTAAAAGATTGGGGTCATTTGAGGCTGGAGCTACAGGTATTTCAATGACTTTTGATAATAAACTGGAAGAAACTTTTAATGATTTTTTACCAGCAGAAACAAGTGAAATAAAATCAAAATCAGGAGTTGAAATTAAATCAAGTTTAAAAAAACCAAATATACCATATCATCAATTATTAAATATAAGAGAAGGATTGCACAATTTAATAATTAGTAAAGCACAGGAATTTAATATTTCAACTGTTGATAAATCAAGTGTTGAAATTTGTGAAATTTTAAAAGAACAAGATAATATTTCAATAAAAAATGCACGTTTTTTTAAAGCACTAATTGAATTAACAAATTCAGGAGATACATCTATAAATGAAACACAAGTTAATAAAGTAAAAGAACTATTTAGTAGCCTTAAACTTCAAATACAATAAATTATGGGAAATTTAAAAAATGCTTATGCGTTAATTATTGGTGTTGGAGATGAAGAATTGGATACCGTTAATGATGCAATAGATATTAATGAAATTCTTATAGATGAGGAATTTGCAGGTTACTCTAAAGAAAATGTAATACTCGTTACAGGTAAAAATGCTACAAGAAATGGTATTTTAAATGGCTTTAAAAAACTTCATGAAAAAACAGATGAAAACTCCTCTGTGTTTTTATATTATTCGGGACATGGAGGTTACCAAGCGGGAGAATTTTTTATTCAACCTTATGGTATGACTAATGAAATGACCGAAGAGGAATTTAAAGAAGCTTGGGTAAGTGCACAAGATTTAAAAGATAATATTAATGAACTTAGTTCAAAAAGACTAATTTTCTTTTTAGATTGTTGCCAAGCTGAAGGAATGACTAAAGGTGGAATTAGTTTAAATCAAAAGGATAGTAACACAGATTTAAGCAGTCATGTAATTGCAAAATCGGCTGTTAATAAGTTTAGTAAAGCTAATGGTTTAGCACAAAAAATAGATAATGAAAGAGGTATGTCCATTATTTCATCTTGTAGAGAAGAACAGCAATCGTTTCAAATAGATGAAAGAAATAGTTTGTTTACTAAATGTTTGTTAGAAGTTTTAAAAGGAAAACATAAAAAAAGCTTTGAAGAACCTTATATTACAATTTATGAAGTAACTCGATATTTACAAAGAGAGGTTCCTAAAAGAGCTAAAGTACATAATTTAGAGCAAAATCCATATGCTAATTTGCAAATGTATGATGATTTTACAATTTGCTATGTTCCTCAAAAAATTAGAGAAGAGTTTGCTTTAAATGAAACAAATCAAGAACCAAAAACAATTGGCAAAGGACAAAATGAGGTGACAACTGTTTTCAGAGAAACAGAAGAAGCAACAAACTTAGTGTTATTTATACATGGTTTTTCTGGTGAAGCTGCTGATACTTTTGGAATAATTCCAACATTGCTTATAGAAGAACCTAAAATGGATGGATGGGATATAAAACCCTTGGGATATACTCAAAATGTAAAACCAGAATTGGGAAAAGATATTTCTGCTGGATTGAACGATATTAATAAAATTTCAGACTATTTAACCAACTCAATTAAATATAAATTTGATAAATATGATAGAATTGCAATTGTTGCGCATAGTTTGGGTGGTTTGGTAGCCCAAAAAAGCATATTAGAATTAAAAGAGGAGTTCAGAAATAAAATTTCTCACGTAATTTTATTAGGATCTCCAAATAATGGGTTTAGCGCTTCCTTTTTAAAGGAATTAAGTAATCAAAAATATGCTGATTTAAGTAGTGAAGGTATTTTTATAACCAATTTAAGGAAAGATTGGCAAGACAAATTTGATAATAATTATCCATTTAAATTAAAAGTTGCATCTGGAACTGAGGATGAAATAGTAAGTTATACATCTTGTTTTGAATCGTTTAATGATGAATATTGTGAAACTGTGCAAGGCGACCATTTGAGAATGGTAAAGCCAGAAGATAAAAATAATGATTGCTATAATTTAATTTTAAGTACCTTAACAAATACCGAATTTTATAATGAGTTTACTAACAATGAGGAAATTAATTTAGCTTTAGGTAAATACGATGTTATTGTTAAAAAGCTATTACCAAACGTTGATTCGTTGGATAATAATGGACTAAAACAACTTATATTTAGTTTAGAAGGTTTAGATAGAAAAGAGGAAGCGCTTCAAATATTAAATGGGCATCCGTTAGCTGCTAATAATACAGATTTAATGGGGTTGTTGGCAGGAAGGTTTAAACGTTCATATTTAAAAACCTTTGATGCAAAACTTGCTGAATCTGCATTAAATTATTATAGCAAATCAGTTGAAATAGCGATAAAAGAAGAAAACCAAAATCAAATATATTACCATGCAATTAATATTGCTTTTTTAAGTATTGTATTTAAAAATAACGAAAGTAGTATGATGAAATATGCAAAATTAGCACTGGATACCGCATTAAATGCCAGAGATAGTTTATGGAAATATGCCACTATTGCCGAAGCGAATATGTATTTAGGTGATATGAAAAAAGCGGAAGAATTTTATTCGAAAGCGTCGGAATTAGCAGGAATAAGAGAAAAAATTTCAATGCATACAAATGCTTATACTGGTTACACGCATTTAATTAGTTCAAATAATCCTAACGATGAATTTATAAAGTTTTTAAAATTAAAATTTTTGTCGTAGTTAATTAAAAAATAAAACATGCTAACTTTCAAACAACTTGAAATACCAAATTTAATTTTTAAAGAAGCAATTAAAAAACCTATCGTAATAAAGTGTATTCAAATAAATGAGCCTTTTGAAGTTGAAACATTGGAAGGGAAAATGATGGGAAAAAAAGGAGATTGGCTTATGGTTGGTGTTAACAATGAAATGTATCCTTGCGATAAAAATATTTTTAAAAAATCTTATAATTTGATTAAATAATTTTTAGTATATTAATTTTCAATATTTTACAACTTACTAAAATTTAATGTTATGTCCGAGAACACAATTTTTATTAGCTATTCCCGAAAGGATTCTGAATATATGTCTGAATTTTCAAAAAGTTTAAGAAATGCAGGTGCAAATTTATGGTCGGATAAACAAATTGTACCTGGTGGACTTTGGGATAATTCTATTGAAACGGCATTAACATCTTGTGATGTAATTATTGTTTTAATTTCAAAGGCATCAGTAAATTCAAACAATGTTATGGATGAAGTCTCTTTTGCTTTAGAAGAAAATAAAAAAGTAATTCCAGTTTTATTGGAGCAGTGTGATTTACCATTTAGATTAAGAAGAATTCAGTTTATAGACCTTACTAAAAATAAGGAGAACGGTATGAATTTATTAAAATCGACTTTAAATTTAACAACAACACCAGATTCTAAACTTGCCTATAAAACTGGAGTTGTAAAAGAAAAATCTGCACCAATAATTGTTGACGATTCCAATCCCAAAAAAAGAAATGAAGAAATACCGAAAAAAGAAACAGTAACACCTGAAAAAACAGAAATAAAATCAAAAAATAAGGTTATTTATTTTGTTTTACCCATACTTTTATTAATAGGAAGCTATTTTATTTACACAAATTTTATAATAAATAAAAACCCTAAAGATCCAGTTGATCCAATTATTACAGATACTATTGTTGATAATAAATTAGATGAAATTATTGAAACTGATGCATCTGAATGGGAAATTGTAAAAAACAGTAATTTAATTTCAGATTATGAAACACATCTGAGGACTTATCAAGATTGCATTCACCTTCAAGAAGTAAATGGTATTATTAATGATTTAAAAATTATTTTAGAAGAAGAAAATAAATATAAAACTGCTAATACTTCAATAGAATTATTAAATTATATTATGGAATATGGTAAAAGCGGCACATATTTTATAGCAGCTTTAAACGACCTAGATAATTATTTCAATTCAATTGGTTTTGTTCAGTTTTCAACGTCAAATGGTGAATTATACTTTGATATTTTCGAAAATGATACTTCCAAAATTCCTGAAGTAGGAGATTTAATTTTTGCAAAAGGAGAAAGAAATATTCATAAAGGTCCTTTAAACTCTTCAAGTTATAATATAATTACTCATACAACTAGTAGAGATGAAGTTTTTAAAATTGAAGAAGTGAAAAAAAATGGGGCTGCTTATTGGATAAAAGTAGCAAAATAAAACATTTTATATCAATATATTAGTTCACTTTATTATTATTTGAATTTGAAATCTTATATTTGCAAAAGTTTATAAATCATTTTATTTGGAATTATAAATAGTCATTGAAATAACTTCATTAAAATGACAGAAGTAATTATTTAATAACCAGTAACTTAAAAGTAAAATTTAATAAAAAGAATTAATGGCAGGATCACAAGAAACATTTGGTAAAAAAGAAAGAGAGAAGAAAAGATTAAAGAAAAAGAAAGATAAACTTCTAAGAAAAGAGGAGCGTAAAGCTAGTGGCCAAGATAGCATGTTTGTTTATGTTGATGAATTTGGTCAATTAACTGATACTCCGCCAGATCCAGCCAAAAAAATTAAAGTTGATGCAGAAAGTATAGAAATTGGTATCCCAAAAAAGGAAGATAGAGAAGAAGAAGCTCCTGTTGACAGACAAGGAAAAGTTTCATTTTTTGATACTTCTAAAGGTTTTGGTTTTATAATTGACACAACGTCGCTAGAAAAGTTTTTTGTTCATGTGAGCGGTTTATTAGAAGAAATAAAAGAAAATGATAAAGTAACTTTTGAACTTGAAAAAGGTTTAAAAGGTATGAATGCAGTTAGAGTTAAAAAGGTATAACTAAAGAAAAAATATATATTTAAAAAGCTACTTTTAAGTAGCTTTTTTATTGCTTTAAATTAACTGATTATACTCATTTAATAAAAGTATATTTACAACCTTATAATTATTATTTATGTCAACATTTTTAGATTTAGGTATTCAAAAAGAATTTGTAAAAGGATTAAACGAGCTTGGAATTAAAAAACCAACTGAAATACAAAATGCGAGTATTCCAATTTTACTAAATTCAAAAATAGATTTTGTTGGTTTGGCTCAAACTGGTACTGGTAAAACTGCTGCTTTTGGATTGCCGATTTTACAAGCAATAAATCCTGATTCTTCTAATATCCAAGCTTTAATATTAGCTCCAACAAGAGAATTGGTTCAACAAATTAAAAAACAACTTTTTAAATATACAAAATACGTTGATAACAAAATTTTTATTGAAGCTGTATATGGTGGTGAAAAAATTGAACGACAAATTCAAAATTTAAAGAGAACTACTCATATTGTTGTTGCAACTCCAGGAAGATTAATTGATTTAATAGAAAAAGGAGAAATAAATCTAAGTAAAATTACCACTTTAGTGCTGGACGAAGCTGATGAAATGTTGAGCATGGGTTTTAAACAAGATTTAAATAGAATTTTAAAATATACAGGAAAAACCAAAAACACTTGGTTGTTTTCAGCTACAATGCCTGAAGAAATTAAGCAAATAATTAAAACTTATATGGCAGCTGATGCTGCAAGAATTGAGGTCAATAAAAACGCATTAGTTAACTCAAATATAACGCACCACTTTATAAAAACTACAATTAAGGAAAAATCAAATTTATTAATTAAAATTTTGGAGCGTAGAGCTAATGATAGAGGAATAATTTTTTGCAGAACAAAAGCCGGTACTCAGAATTTAACAGCCTTGTTAAAAGAAGCAGGTTTTTCAGTAGATGCTTTGGAAGGAGATATGCAACAAAAAGAGCGAGACAAAGTAATGCGAGCTTTTAAAAATGGCAGTCTTAGAGTATTAATTTCAACAGATGTTTCTGCGCGTGGTATTGATGTAAATAATTTAGGTTTTGTAATTCATCATCAATTGCCAGAGCAATTAGAATATTATACACATAGGAGTGGGAGAACTGCACGTGCAGGAAAAGCAGGATTTTCTATTGCACTTATTTTACCAAATGAATTAGATAGGATTAAAGAAATTCAAAAATCTCTAGGAATTAAATTTGTTGAAATTTCAATTTAAATTACTTTTAGTTTACACAACTTATTGAGGAATCTTTTTATTAAAGTATTTTAAGTATTTTTATTCCGAACAAAATAGGTATTTCTTCATGTTTAAATGGCTTAAAAATATTGGTCCTGGAGCGCTTGTAGCAGCTGCATTTATTGGGCCAGGAACGGTTACATTATGTACTTTAGCAGGTGTAAATTACGGATATTCACTTTTATGGGCAATGACATTATCGGTTATAGCCACTATTGTTTTGCAAGGAATGGCAGCCAGAGTTGGTATTGTAACTCAAAAAGGATTAGCAACTGTAATTAAGGAGCAAATTTCTTCTCCAATTTTAAGAAAATTATCAATTGTATTAATATTAGTGGCCATTGTTATTGGTAATACAGCATACGAAGCTGGAAATATTAGTGGAGCTTCCTTAGGTATTGAAGCTATAATTGGAAACTTCTCATTTAATTTTTACCCTTTTTTAATAGGTGTTGTTGCATTTGTAGTATTATATATCGGGAATTATAAAATTTTAGAACGTAGTTTAATTGCATTGGTAATTCTAATGAGTTTTTCATTTTTATTAACAGCCATTATAACCAAGCCTTCATTAAGCCTGTTATTTAAGGGGATGATTATTCCAACATTTCCTGAAAATAGTATGCTAACTATCATTGGATTAATTGGTACAACAGTAGTGCCATATAACTTATTTTTGCATGCGTCTTTAGTTAAGGAGCGCTGGAAATTAAAATCAGATATGAAATTTGCTCAAAAAGACACGTTAATTTCAATAATTTTAGGAGGAATAGTTTCAATGTCAATAATTGTTTCAGCTTCATCAATAAGTAATTCAACAATTAATAATGGTGCCGATTTAGCGCTGGGATTAGCTCCTCTTTATGGAGAATTTGCAAAATATTTTTTAGGGATTGGTTTGTTTGCAGCTGGTATTACTTCAGCAATTACTGCTCCTTTAGCTGCTGCATATGTTGCAAATAGTTGTTTTGCTTGGAATGTTGGATTAAAATCAATAAAATTTAGAATTGTTTGGAGTATTATTCTATTTATAGGTGTATTGTTTTCTTCTTTAAAAGTTAATCCAATTGAAATAATAAAATTCGCTCAAGTTGCAAATGGTATTTTATTACCTGTGATTGCTTTATTTTTATTGTGGGTTGTTAATAAGTCAGCTGTACTTGGTGAGTTTAAAAATAAAATTCTTCAAAATATTATTTCAGTAATAATAATTATAATAACTATAATTTTAGGTTTTAAAAGCATTCTAAAAGTTTTTGAAATATTTTAGTGGGTACATTCTTTTATATTTCCTGTTAAATAATTTGTTAAATTATTAAAGTATCTATTATATTTTTATAAAAATATGTTCATAATATGTAACAATTTTGTATTTTCATCGCCCTATAGAAAAAAATAAAAAAACATGAAAACATTTAAATTATTATTTATTGCATTTACTATTTGTTTTGCTACACAAATAAATGCGCAAACTGCTGATGAAATTATTGATACCTATTTTGAGAATACAGGAGGAGTTGAAAATTGGCAAAAAGTTGAAGGAATTAAGATGTCTGCAAAAATAAATCAAGGGGGAATGGAAATCCCAATTGAGATTACTCAATTAAAAAATGGAAACCAAATGACTGTAATTAATTTTCAAGGAAAAATTATAAAGCAGGGTGTTTTTAATGGAGAATCTTTATGGAGTACAAATTTTATGACTCAAAAAGCTGAAAAAAGTAGCCAAGAAGCAACCGATAATATGAAGCTTGAAATGAATGATTTTCCTGACCCGTTTTTAAACTATAAAGATAGGGGATATACTGTTGAATTATTGGGTAATGAAACTATTGATGGAGCTGAAACCTTCAAAATTAAATTGGTAAAAAAACCAGTTACAATTGACGGTAAACAAGAAGAGAATGTGTATTATTATTTTTTCGATAAAGAAAACTTTGTTCCAATTGCTGTTCATACTGAAATAAAATCTGGGCAATTTAAGGGGCAAATGAGCGAATCAAAATTTAGCGACTACCAAGAAGTTGGGGATATTTATTTTCCATTTTCATTAACTCAAGGTCTTAAAGATCAACCAGGACAAGGAATAACAATGGATACAATTGAGTTAAATCCAACTGTTGAGGCTTCGGAATTTGAATTTCCAGAAGAGCAACCAGAAACTCCACAAGAGAATAAAAACTAATAAATTATAAACCCCAATTAAGCAATTAATTGGGGTTCTTATTTTTACTAACCAGAAAATATTTCAAAATGAAAAATACATTTTTTTTGTTCGCATTGAGTATTGGATTACTTCCAATATTTTCAACGGCACAAGCACCAGAAATTATA
>Ga0102814_10000173_pt1 | contig 46402 bp, 42 predicted proteins | sample ColrivemetaGS741_FD_79112 | JGI IMG/M metagenome (GOLD analysis project Ga0102814, IMG submission 79112) | Estuarine microbial communities from the Columbia River estuary - Flood tide ETM metaG S.741 | ecosystem: Environmental > Aquatic > Marine > Intertidal zone > Estuary | place: USA...
AATGGTTGTTTTTTTTAATCATTCCTTTTGCTTGCATATTCATTTATGAAGTACTTAATTATTTTATTAAAAAGGATGTTTTGAAACTTGTGGCAAGACCATTCTATGCGATTTCGGCCATTTTATTAATGATATTGGCATTTATGTATTCAGACAGGTTGTATACGCTTATTACTTTTGGTTTAACGAGCTTGTCTTTGATCTTATTGGTTGTTATGAATCCTGTTTGGAGGGGTAGGTTCTTATTGATGTTTGTCGTTAGTCTGATCCCCTTTTTATTGATTAATGGGGTTTTGACCGGCAGTTTTATATCGGAAGCAGTTGTAAATTATAATCCAACTGCCATAACAGGTTTCAGGATAAATACGATCCCGGTTGAAGATAGTGTGTATAGTTTTCTGATGTTGTTAATCGTCGTAACGATTTATGAATGGAGGAAGAACCAGCCATCTGTTGAAAGGACATAACATCAAAGTCGGAGAATAAAGTTTCAATTGGATTTTATAGTAGAATCAAGGTTTGAAAGCAGTTTGAATCGATAGGTTAATGTCCTGAATTATCAATGAATTTACAATAATATTTTATGAAAAAATTTGTCTTATTGTGTTTTATGATCAATGCATTTTATCAATTAAATGCTCAGGACTATAAGGTCGTCCGGTTCGATGATATACAGCAAATAATGGAGACAAAGAATGATACATTATATGTCCTCAATTTTTGGGCAACCTGGTGTAAGCCTTGCGTTGAGGAGCTTCCTTTTTTTGACGAAATGCAGGAAAGATATCAGGATCAAAAAATGAAAATTATTTTGATAAGCCTGGATTTTCAATCTCAGATTGAAAGCAAATTCAAACCATTTTTACAACAAAGAAAACTAAAAAGTGAGGTCTGGTTTCTGAATGAAAGTAAATTTAATAAGTTCATTCCACAGGTCGATCAAAATTGGTCCGGTGCACTTCCCTTTACTTTATTTTTAAGGGAGAGTGATCAATATCGATCGGCCAAAGAGGGCGCTTTTTTGCATGGTGAACTAAAAACTATTTTTGATAATATATTTGATAACTAATTTTAATTCTTACAAATGAAAAAATTATTGTTCTTGCCAATATTGTTTTTTGGGCTGAGTTTAATCGGTCAGGCCGGTTACCAGCCAGGTGATAAAGTAAATAACTTTTCACTGATGAATGTGGATGGAAAAATGGTCACCATGAATGCGAGTGACTCTGATATTGAAGGGTATATTCTAATTTTCACCTGCAATCATTGTCCGTATTCTGTTTTATACGAAGATCGTATTATCGAATTAGATAAGAAATTTAAGGGACAAGGCTATCCCGTGCTGGCGATCAATCCGAATGACCCGAAACAATATGAAGATGACAGTTTTGAGCACATGAAGGTTCGGGCTGACGAGAAGGGCTTTACCTTTCCTTATTTAGTTGATGAAACGCAATCAGTGGCGAGCGCATTTGGAGCGACCAGAACGCCTCATGTATTCCTCGTTCAAAAAGTAGGAAGTGATTTTGTTCTTCAATATATGGGTGCCATTGATGATAGTGCAAGGGATGAAGAGGCAATTGAAGAATTATATGTTGAGAATGCAATTAATGCCCTAAAAAATGGCCAAAAGATAAAGGAGAACAGCACAAAAGCAATTGGTTGTTCTATCAAATGGAAAAAATAAATTAAAAATGCCGGTAGAAACAGATTAGGCTGATTACTACCGGCATTTTATCATTTTAGTTAAAGTAACTTACTGTTTTAACTTTTTCCCACGCGCCCCGAGTGAAATCCGGAACCTGTACAGGCATTCCTTTATTTTCTACCGAAATTCTTGATAATTGTATGATGGAGGACCATTCTGCTGCGTCGTAAACATCCTGATCGAGTGGCAAACCATTTCGCAAACAGTAGATGAGCCGATAATCCATGATGAAATCCATTCCACCATGACCGCCAACTTCCCTGGCTTTTTGACCTACTTCCTTTGTGATCGGATGTTCATATAAAGTCAACATAGAGTCCATTTTTTCCTCGGTTAAGAAACTATGTCCATCCGGATCAAAAGCAAGCCCCTTGATCGGCCATTTTTGAGCAAAGCCCTTTGTTCCGCTTAGCATATGAATTCTGCTATAGGGTCTTGGACTGGTAACATCATGCTGGATCATGATGGTTTTGCCTTTGGTCGTTTTAACAATACTCGTATTCATATCTCCTTTTGCATAATCGGTTTTGGCATATTCTGAATTTTCGCCAAATTTATCTTTTGCGTAGGCTGTCATTCCATATTGGTCACTTGAAACAGATACCAGATATTCCATTTTATCTCCACGATGTATGTTCATAGCATGGCAAATCGGACCGAAGCCATGGGTAGGGTAGGTATTCCCATCTTCTTTTTCAAGGTGTTTCAATCGCCACATATTCCAGTATCCGTTTTCCTCATCAAAATTCAACCACCTTAAATCGTGAATATAAGCACCTTCACCATGTACTAATTCTCCGAATAAACCTTTTTGCACCATGTTTAAAGTTGCCATTTCAAAAAAGTCATAATTGCAATTCTCAAGCTGCATGCAGTGCTTTCTTGTTTTTTCTGCGGTATTTACCAGCTGCCAGCATTCATCCAGTGTGAGGGCTGCAGGCACCTCTGTAGCGACGTGTTTGCCTTGTTCCATCGCATATACAGCGATCGGAGTGTGTAGGTCCCAGTGTGTGCATACATAAACAAGATCAATATCATCCCTTTCACAGATTTTTTTCCAGTCTTCCGTTCCAGAATACAAGTCGGCATTTGGTTTGCCTGCGTCTATCAATGTTTTTTGGGCTTTGTCCAGGTTTTCTGGTACTACATCACATAATGCAACGATTTTTACGCCATCCAGGAAATTGTAACGATGCACTGCTCCCTGACCTCGCATCCCCAATCCAATGATGGCCATTCTGACGGTATCAATGGGTTTTGCCCTTAATTCAATAACGTCTGTTTGGCCGGCAGGGCGGGCCTGTTCCGGGCTTACGACCTTAGGGCCGAAATTGCCTTCACTTTCCTTATTCGAATCATTGATACAGGCATTGAGATTCAGTATTATTATTATGAATATTACTGATTTGATTAATTGGGGGAAGAAAGATTTTCTTTTACACATGACTTGGGTTTTGAGCTTTAATAAATTTATTGTTAACCAGTGTTTAAGCGCCTGGTCAAACAGGATATCAAACAATAAAAATATCTAAAAATTTAATCAAATTAGCAGTTCTTCCTCATTAAAAATATGATGTCTTCTGTTATTTTTTTTGTGAGCACATTCTTCCAATAAAAAACAAGAAAATGATTAGAATGAATGATAAAAAATAAAATGATAGGCCAGAATGCTGACAAATAGGATGGCTCCCAATGCCTGTGTTAAAAATTACTAAAACACATATGACGAATAACTATCATATGTGTTTTAGTAAAAGCAGAAATCTGTTCTGTTCTTAAAAAATTAAGTGTACTAAGTCCCTCTGTTCGAAAACCCAGGAATCAAGATCCAAATTTTAATAATTCTGTTTTTGACAATTGAATATCTTTCTCTAATTGAAGGATAATGTCAGCGCTGTCAAAATAAATGGTTAATTCCATCAGGTATTCGATCAGATTTATTTGCCCCAGCTCCATTGCTGTAAATAAAATACCTCTTTTTTCAAGTTTTTTGGTTTGTTCCCTGAAAACGGCCAATTGTTTCTCCTGTCTTGTAATATTTGCGTGGATTGATTTCAGATGCAAATAGAAATTTAGTTTTTGATCTGCTGCCAATTTTTCAACTGCCAGTTTTTGTGCCCTTGCCTGATCCAGTTTTAAATTGTTCTGCCAAATGGGTAAGCTCAAACCAATGGTAAATCCCTGCAAATATTCTCCCGTTACTTTTTCGCTTAAATATCCGGCATTAAATGAGGGGAGTTTCATTGATCTGGCTAAAGATTCTTCACTATTTTTTATTCCAATTTCCTTTCCGATCCAGTTCAGCACAGGATTGTGCGTCGCACTTTCGTTAAACCAGGTTTCAAAATCATCCGAAATATTTGGAAGGACAAGCGTTATCTCGGTTAGGTTTAAATCAATTCCTCCATTGAGTTGATTCAATTTATCTGTTTCGCTTATTCTTTTATTTCGATTGGATTCCAGTTCATTTCTCAATTGAACTAATTTAATATGGACCTTGTTCAAGTCAAAAATGGTTGCTTCTCCCTTATCCAGTTTATTTTGATAAGCATCTTCGATCAAGGTAAAATGAGCTATCCTTTTCTCAATTATTTTTTCGACATTATTCAAATAATTTAACTCAGACAAGCTTTTTCTGGCTTCATAAATCAATTCGTTTTTTTGCCTGACGAATTCATATTCGATCTGTTCGTTTTTTAGATTTGAAAGGTCTCTTTTGATCTTATAACTCGTTGGGAAATCAAAAGACTGTGTGATTTGAAAATCCAGTCTGTCATTAACTTCTGCCGGACTGCCCCACAAATAGTTGAAGCCAATTTCCGGATTATCCGGATAAAGGTTATCCCTGTTAGCTATTTTATCTGCATCTATTTGCGATCGGAGCACTTTTAAAGACGTGTTGTTGTTTTCGATCTCAACAAATATGTTTTCAATATTTGTTTGACTTGAAAGTGAGAGCGAATAAAATAAAATACCGGTTAGAATAATTATTATTTTTCTCATTTGATTTCAGATTTAATGATATTCCTGTTTGTCAGACTTCTGTAGACAATTGGAATTATATAAATATTCAATATTGTGGATGTTAATAATCCACCTAAAATCACTTTTGCCATTGGGCTTTGAATCTCATTTCCAGGCAGATCGCCCTGATATGCGAGCGGGATTAATGCCAGTGCCGCGGTGAGCGCAGTCATCAGGATCGCATTCAGCCGATCTGATGATCCGGTAATAACCGTCTGATAAATGGATGTTCCCTTATTTCGCAATTTCTGGTAATTTGAGATCAGCAATATTCCATTTCGGGTAGCGATCCCAAATAATGTAATAAATCCGATAATGGCAGGAATACTGAGTATGCCTGATGTCCAGTAAATGGCAAATACACCTCCAATCAGGGCCAAAGGCAAATTGATCAGAATGATTCCTGCTAATTTAAAATTGCGAAATTCCTGGAATAATAAGAGGAAAATAACCAAAATTGCCAGGATGGAAGTGATCATCAGCGTTCTGGAAGCACTTGCTTCACTTTCAAATTGCCCCCCGTATTCAACCCTGTATCCTTCAGGCAGAACCACCTGTGATTGGACTTTTGATTTGATGTCATTTACCGTTCCTCTCAGGTCGCGGTTTGCTACGTTTGCAGAAACAACTATTTTTCTCTGCACATTTTCTCTTGAAATGGAACTTGGACCTGTAACTGAAACTATGTCGGCAACTTGTTCCAAAGGAACTTTTTTACCTTCCTTGTTATCGATCAGAGCAGATCGAATACCTTCAATGGTACTCGTATAGTCTTCATTATACCTGAGAATAAGATCATAATTTCTGGGACCTTCATAAATATCTCCCATTTTCTCTCCACCTATTGCAATATCTACAAATTCATTGAAATGTTCGATCGTGATCCCGTGATAGGCCAGCAATCCTCTATTGGGTCTTATCTGGATCTGTGGTATTTCAACTTGCTGTTCTACATTCAGGTCCACCAGTCCTTCCGTTCCTTCAATCGCCCCTTTGATCTCATTTCCAATGGCATACAAGCGATTCAGGTCCGTTCCAAATAATTTTATGGCAATATTGGCTCTCGTACCTGACAACATATGATCAATCCTGTGGCCTAGCGGTTGGCCGATGGTTACAGCGATTCCGGGGATTGCGTTCAGCGTCTCCCTTACTTCAGCCATTAATTTATCCTGTTCCCGGTCCTTTAAGATAAAATTCACATCGAGTTCAGCACTATTGACCGTTTGAGAATGTTCATCCAATTCACCTCTTCCGGTTCGTCTGGCAATGCTGCTGATCTCAGGAATTTTCATCAGTTCTGCCTCTACTAATTTTCCAACTTCATTACTCTCAGTAAGGGATGTACCCGGTTTTGTGATCATCGAAATGGTTAATGCCCCTTCATTGAATTCAGGTAAAAAACTCCTGCCCAGATTTGAAAAAGCAAACAAACTGGCAATAAATAATACCAGCGTGCCAACCAAAACAAATTTACGATACTTTATCGCCCATGTCAGCGATTTCTCATATTGAACCTTTAAGTTTCTTGCCAACCATTTATCTTTTAGATTCTTCGAAAGAAACTTCTCATCACTCAACATCATTTTAGCAAGCAAAGGTGTTAAGGTCATCGCCACGATTAATGAAACGAAGAGGGATACAATAAAAGAGATTCCTAAAGGAAACAACATTCTTCCTTCCATACCCGATAAGAAAAATAAAGGCGTAAATGCTACCATGATGATCAGTGTTGCATTTAAGATAGACGCTCTGATCTCTTTTGAGGCTTCATAGACAACCTGAAAAGAGCTGGCTCTTTCTGATTTTTTTCTCAGATGGTTTTCCCTAAGCCGTTTATATACGTTTTCAACATCAATGATCGCATCATCCACCAATGAACCAATTGCGATTGCCATACCTCCAAGACTCATTGTGTTTATGTTCATTCCGAGCAGTTTTAAAACAAGGATAGAACCCAACAAAGAAAGCGGGATGGCCAATAATGAGATCAACGTAGTCCGAAAACTTCCGAGAAAGATCAATAGGATTATTATTACCAGAATACCGCCTTCAATCAAGGCATTTTGAATGTTTTTGACAGATCTTTCAATAAAATCAGCCTGCCGGAAAATCTTTGTGTCCAAAGTGACATCAGATGGGAGAGAAAGTTTCAACTCTTCCAGATTGGCTTCGATCTTTTCGGTAACAGCCAATGTATTTATGTTTGGTTGTTTGGAAACAGATATTATAATTGCTGGTTTGGTGTTTTTACTACTGTGACCCATATTTACCGCGCTTCCGATCTTTACTTCTGCAACGTCTTTTATTCGAACGGGTTTGCCATTTCTGGATTTGATGTAGGAATCACTCAATTCTTCAATGCTTGAAGTTCTGGCTATTCCCCGCACTATGTATTCATTTCCATATTGTCTTAAAATATTTCCGGAAGAATTGCGACTCATTCCCTGACAGATCTCTTTCAGGTCATCGATGCATACATCATAGAATTTCATTTTTTGAGGATCGGCCAGTACATGATATTGTTTGAATTCACCTCCAATGATCGTTACTTGAGAAACGCCCCCTGTAGAAAGGATCAAAGGCTTTACAATCCAGTCCGCAATGGTTCTCAATTCCATCAGATCTGTCGAATCAGATTGCAGTCCGATGAAAAAGATTTCGCCCATCACACTGGATTGCGGCGCCAATTCAGGCAAACCTACGCCGTCCGGCATTCTTGATGCAATCATTTGGATTTTTTCACCTACGATCTGACGGGCTTTAAAAACATCAGTGCCCCAGTCAAATTCCACCCACACAAATGAGAAGCCTTGTGAAGAGGCAGATCTGACTCTTCTGACGTCCCGCGCACCATTTACTGAGGTTTCAATGGGGTAGGTAACTAGTTTTTCCACTTCTTCAGGAGCAAGCCCGTGTGCATCCGTCATCACTACCACAGTAGGGGCAGTCAAATCGGGGAACACATCAACTTCCATATTTGCGGCTGTCCAGGTTCCGAAAATCAGTAGTCCGATAAAACAGACCAGGATCAGGAATTTATTATTTAATGAATACTTTATTATTTTATCTAACATGGGTTTCCGTTTTAATGTACGTGTCCTGCGTGTGCATCCAAAGCACCACTGGTCTGTGACAATTTAATAAAAATGGCTCCCTCACTGACAATTCTTTTAGAATTTGAAACACCACTGATAATTTCCGTAAAAACACCATCTGTTGCTCCCATTAGAATGTACTTTTTCTCAAATAATTCCGGGTTTACCTGTTCGAAGACAAAATACTTGCCTTGCTCTTCCATGATCGCCCCGTTTGGAATAATCACTGCCTGTTCATTACTCATGGTCTGAATATAAAGGTCGACAAAACTCCCGGGAATGTATTTGCCTTCATTATCGAGTTCCAGACTAATAGGAACCATAAAATTGCCGGGATTGGTATGTTGCCCCACAGTTAGAACCGAGCTGTTCAGATCCGTATATTTCCGGATCGTTTTTTCGTGCATGTTGTTGACGGTAACCGAATTGATCTTATCCAGTAATGATGCATTTTTTAGATCTATATCCGCTGTTATCAGTATTTTTGAGTTATTAATAACGGAGGCTATTGCCTGACCCGCCTCTACATATTGCCCGTTTTGGACAAAAAGACTTTTGATAAATCCATTCATCGGGCTTTTTATGTATTGACCGCCTGGATTAAAATTCCTGCGGATCGTTTCCAAATTCAAAGAAGCATTCTGAAACTGATTTTTTGCTTCGATAAATTCAATTTCGACTACTAATTTTTCCTCGAACAAAGCTTTTATTCTATTATAATTCTTTTCAGCTTTTTCCATTTCAATTTTGGCCTGATCTAATCTGACATTCATGTTGTTGTCAATAAAATCATTTGATGAAACAGAGAATAGCTTCTGTGCATAATGAACTTTTTTACCCTCTATCAGGTGATCATCCGGAAACAACAAAATGCCATCATTCTTAGCAGTCAGGATCAATTCTTCGCATTTTGGCGTTTGAATCTGCCCCACCGCTTTAAAGACCTTACCAAAAGGCTTAGTGACAGGGTGTTCTGTCTTGAAATTGATCTTCCAGCTTTGTTCCTTGGTGAATGAAATGGTATTCACCTTTGAAACTTCTTCCTGAGGAGCGTGCACCGCATCGTCTTTTGTTTTGAAAACCAATTGGTCCGGAACGTTTATCTCATAGGATCTTCCATCTAACTGAAGTAAGAACTGCAGTTGAGCTTTTCCTGAAAATTCAGGAATTATGTCGAAACTATAAATCCCTTTTCTGCTTGGTTTTTCCAACGTCTGACTTACCGAGGTGTTTCCAACATTTAAAACGAGCTGCATCTGTCCCGTTTCTAAAGCTTTAAAATCTTTCGAATAACTGAAATGGGCAAGAATGTTACCTTGTTGACCTACTATGAAAGGGTCCGCTTCAGCAAAAACTTCGAATGCATCTGAGTATGCTGTAAATTGTATTTTTGAAATATCGTGTGCATGGTCCTGATGCGCTTCATCATTGTTTTGTGTCTCATGGCTATGTGGGTCCGCAGCTGTTTGTGTGCTTTGATCCGCTGTTTGTCTACATGAAAAAAGAACCACTATTATAATGAATGGCATTATCCGCGTCATATTCATATTATTAAAATTTATCATATAAAAATATAAAAAGTGGATTGGAAAAGTTGGAAATATATTGTCATTCATTTATAACAATATAGGCAACTTCTTAATCTGATTAAATGATCAATGATCGATCATTGTTTTATAATTGAAAAAATAAAAAATCTTACTTCAGGCTGAAGGAGGCCCACGTTTTAGTGTCGGGGAAAATAAAAATAAGCGGGGGACTGGCTGTTTCCCAAACCGGTTAATCGCAAGGCTTGTATTTATATGTTCTTTATGAAAATTTAAAGTTAATTTATTTAGTTTCCAGGTTTTAAAATAATCCATGAACCTGATGCAGTTCTTGCTGGTTTTAACATTGGATTTGTGACTTAGAACGATGATCTGATCATTATGGCAATGTTCCTCTTTTGTATTGCCCTCATGGGTGTGGTGAGAAAATAAAGTATTAGAAATAAATTCGTTATCATGAAAATGAGGATTTTCAATACATAGTTGGCTCTCATCATGATGATGATGTGGGATGGATCTTTGCAGCAGTAAAAAAATGCCGACAAAGAAAAGTAATGATATAGAAAGCTTCTTTCTCACAATATTAAAAGCAAATATAATTGATTTTAGTGAAATTGTATACCATTTATTCTTAATGTTATAATTGGTACAATTCTCTTGATTCATTTATTTTATGGGTAAATATTCAATAATTTAAGACATTTAATTATTCTTTACCTTGGGTCGTCTTCAACAATCGCATAATGATAATTATCCTTCCACTGACCATTGATAGGTAAGATTTTTCTCCTGAGCCCTTCTCTGAACATGCCACATTTTTCCAGTACCCGAATTGAAGCCAGATTTTCGGTTGCTACCCCGGCTTCAATTTTATGCAAATTCATTTTGTCGAATCCGGTTTGAATTAAAGCACAGGCAGTTTCTGTTGCAAAACCTTTGTTCCAGTATACAGGGAAGAATTTATAATAAAATTCACCCAACCTGAATTTATCATTTGACATAAACATGCCTGCTATGCCTGTAAATACCTCCTTTTCTTTTAAAACTATTTTCCAGCAATATACCGAACGGGGATATTTATGCTGATCATTGAGAAATGGAATGAGTAGATCTTTGGTTTCACACTCGTTTCTGGGAATTCCAATGGTATTGAATTCTGCAACCTCTGGCACGGAATGAAGTTTATGGATCATTGGGAAGTCCTGCATTGTGATCTCCTCCAAAATCAAACGGTCTGTTTCAATTTTCATCGCTTCGATATACTAAAAACCAAATATTGAAAATATTATTATGATTATACTTAACAACTATAGTCAAATCTCTTATTTCTTTTTGTCAATTTGATATGAAGTTAATATTATTTATAATTTTGGAATTCAAATTGTTTCAAAGACAAATTATGAATTCACAACCCAATAATCCACTTCACGGCGTAACACTTGAAAAAACGCTGACTCAACTGGTCGATCATTACGATTGGAAAGGACTGGCCGAAATATTCCGGATGGATTGTTTTCATTTCGACCCGAGTATTAAGTCCTGTTTGAAATTTTTAAGAAAAACCCCCTGGGCACGAGAAAAGATAGAAGAGCTATATCTGGATATGATGGATGAACTTTGATTTCAAGACACGATACTGCATCCATGAAACGGTAGTCTGAAAAGTGTATTTACTTTTATTATTTTTAAATAATAGCACTCGTTCGATTCTCAATCGCCACTTCAATCGGGGTGATCTCCTTCCCGAAAGCAGCTTTGTAAAGTGGGGTAATTGTATCTATCAATGTTTTAATTTTATCTTTTCGAATAATATTCAATGTGCAGCCTCCAAATCCACCGCCCATCATTCTGGCTCCCAGAATATAATATTTGTCCCTGGTCTGTTCAACGAGAAAATCCAATTCAGGGCAACTGACTTCATAATCATTTGATAAACCCATATGTGAACCGTACACCAATTGACCGAATTTTTCTATGTCCCCCCCTTGTAATGCTTCACAACTATCCAATACCCTTTTGTTTTCTTCAATAACAAACCGGCATCTTTTATAAGTGACTGGTGGGATCTGCTCTCCCATCCTTTTAAGCATTTCAAGATTAACATCTCTTAAATTGTTAATTTCGGGAAATTGAGTTTTCAGGATGCGGATACCTTCTTCACATTCCATCCTTCTGGTATTATATTCTGTTGAAGCAAGCGAATGTTTTACATTGCTATTGATCAGCAGAATCTGATAATCTCCTAGTTCAAGCGGAAAATAATCATAGTCAAGACTCCTGCAGTCGAGTCTGAAAACAGCATCCTTTTTCCCCATCATGCTGGCAAACTGATCCATTATTCCACACATTACCCCGGCAAAATTGTGTTCTGCCTTTTGGGCTATTTTTACAATTTTTAGTTTTGAGAAACCGAGGGTAAACAGTTCGTTCAGACCATATCCGATCACACATTCCAATGCAGCAGAGGAGGATAACCCTGCTCCCAATGGAACATCTCCACCAATGACACAATCAAAACCTTTCAATTTTGAATCATTTTTAAGAATCTGATCTGCCACGCCCATTATATAATTGGGCCAGCCTTCCGTACAGGGTTCGAACTGGTTCAGGTCGAATTCAAAGGATAAGTCAAGGTCCATAGCGTACAAATGGCAGATTGAATCACTCCCGTTAATTGCCAGGGCTGCCATGATCTCTTTGTCAATCGCCGCCGGCAATACAAATCCTTCGTTGTAATCCGTATGTTCGCCAATTAAATTGATGCGTCCCGGAGACCGGAAAATTCTGGGTGTTTGCCCAAAAAGTTCAATAAACTTGGATTCAATAGGTAGACTGTTCATAATTCAATTTAATAATGTTGGCCCCTTTGCCTGAATAAAAGAGGGAGGACATTTGCCCTCCGTCCGTAAATTATTTACTTTTAAAATAATATTTGTTTTACCGATTGTTATGTTATTTAATCTCTTTTTATTGTTTCTGCTACCAGAATATTGAATATAATCCTGCCAGTAAGATCATTATTATGAATGCTGATATATTGAAGACTGGTCCGGTTTTAAATAGTGATTTGGATATTATGATGGCTTTATCATCATCCTTTCCTTTTCCTTCCAGCCAGCTGAATATTGCGATAACGGCCATTGTCAGCAAACAAGTCAGGCCCATCTGATGCATCCAGGGGAGATCCGGGAAAATAGCCTGAAATGAACTGCCTTCCATCCAGTCTTTAGAACCTACTTTAAGGTAGAATGCGATTGGAATGGATAATAATGCCCCCCAGATCGCGCCACGATTTGTTGCTTTTTTCCAGAATAATCCCAGCAAGAAAATAGCAAGGATTCCCGGGCTAACCAGACCGGTATATTCCTGTATGATATTGAAAACACCTCTTGCACTTCCCAAAAGAGGGGCAAGAATGACTGCAATGACTAAAGCAACTGCTGCAGCAAGTCTACCCACAGTTATAGTTTGTTTATCCGTTGAATTTTTATTGAAATATTGCTGATAAATATCCATTGTAAAGATTGTTGAAATGGAATTCATCATAGAAGCAAGGGACGAAACGATCGCTGCTGCAAGTGCTGCCAAAACCAATCCTTTCAGACCGGTTGGAACAAAAGTTTTGATCAACCATGGATAGGCATTATCATTGGCACCCCCTTCGGTGGCAACAGCCAGTTGTGATGCAGAATCGATAATTGATGTTCCTGCTGGTTGACTGTAGATCACGAAAGCAATAATACCCGGGATAACTACAATAAGAGGAATAAGCATTTTAAGGAAAGCGGCAAAAGCGATTCCTTTCTGGGCTTCTCTAAGATTTTTAGCTGCGAGTGCCCGCTGGATGATATATTGATTGAATCCCCAATAATAAAGGTTCGCAACCCATAATCCTCCAACCAGAACAGCGATCCCCGGCAATTCGTCAAACATTGGGTGTCCTTTTTCAAGGATCATATGGAATCGTTCCGGTGCTACATTAACAACATGTATCATTCCATCGATGACGCCTCCATCTGTTACATTTGAGAGTGCCATCCAGGTCGTGATCACACCCCCGATTACGAGCATAATAACCTGTACCACATCTGTCCAGGCTACAGCTGATAAACCACCCCATAATGAATAAGCAGCAGCGAATAAAGCCAGTCCTATTACAGCATAAATGATCATTCCTCCATTTCCGTCCCCAAATATTGTATCCAGGGCAGTTGCGCCGAGATATAATACCGTTGCCAGATTTACAAAAGTGAATAAAGCGATCCAGAATATAGCGAGGATGGTTTTAAGTTCCACGCTGTATCTCTGTTTGATGAAATCAGGGATGGTGAACAGGTTTTTCTTGATAAAGATCGGCAGGAAATATTTACCTACGATCAATAAGGTAATAGCTGCCATCCATTCATAAGAAGCGATAGCCAAACCGATGGCACTAAAGCCCAGTCCGGACATTCCGATCAATTGCTCAGCAGATATATTTGCTGCGATCAGCGATGCACCAATTGCCCACCAGGGCAATGATTTACTTGCTAAAAAATAATCCTCAGCATTCCGCTGATGTCCTTTTTTGGTCCTTGAAACATATAATCCAATCCCTACGATCAATAAAGCATAGAGTACGAATAATACATAGTCGATGGTTGAAAATTGCATACTTAAATTTTTTTATTTCAAAAATCTTATTCTTTGTTTGCAATATCGATCTAACGATTTTGCCTGGTATAAAATTAAAATATTTTAGTTGTTTTTTTCTTCTTTTAATTTTAGCTCCCATTGCCAGGCGCTTTTAGTCATTTCATCGAGGTCGAGTTCTGCTTTCCAGCCCAACTCATGATTTGCTCTTTCTGTACTGGCAAAAATCTGTTCCACATCTCCGGGACGTCTGTCTACCAATTTGTAATTCAATTTTTGACCACTGGTCTTTTCAAAAGAACGGATCACTTCAAGAACGGAAAACCCCTTGCCCGTTCCCAGGTTGAAAATCTCGAAATTTTGTTTGTTCTTTTTCTGGATTAATCTTTCCATAGCAACCAAATGGGCTTTTGCCAGATCCACTACATGGATATAATCCCGAATGGCCGTTCCATCCGGTGTATTATAATCATTCCCAAATACTTTCAATTCAGGATGTATCCCAATACCAGTTTGAGTGATGAAGGGCATTAAATTGTTGGGCGTTCCAATAGGTAATTCACCGATCAGTCCTGAAGGATGTGCGCCGATCGGATTGAAATACCTAAGTGCGATCCCTTTCAGATCAGGGTAAGCCTTTATGCTGTCTTCAAGAATTTCTTCATTGATCTGTTTGGTATTCCCATAAGGGGAAGTTGCCAGTTGAATGGGAGATGCCTCAGTGGCAGGTAATACATCCGGTTGGCCATAAACGGTGGCGGAAGAAGAGAAGATAAAATTGCTGATGCTGAAATGATGCATTTCTTCCAACAGATTAATCATGCCCAATAGGTTGTTGCGGTAGTAAGTCAAGGGATCATTTACAGATTCTCCAACCGCCTTGTATGCTGCAAAATGGATCACGGCAACAATGTCCGGATGTGCTTTAAAAACTTCCTGTATGGCTGTTTTGTCGCAAACATCCACCTCGTAAAATTCTGGTTTTAGACCGGTGATGGATTCGATCCTGTTCAGAACTTTTTTATTGGAATTAGATAAATTATCAATTAAGACAACGTCAAAATTGTTTTGTTGTAGGGCCACAACAGTGTGTGAGCCAATGAATCCGGCTCCTCCGGTTATCAATACTTTCATTTAATTTTTATTTAATTTCATATAAAAATAACCATATAATCCATTTTGACCTTAAATAAGGTGGGGATTAAGCAAATTAAAATTATTAAAAAGCGTAATAATTACGTTTTATTTATTAAGTGTAAAAAAAACAATTAATTTTGTATTTCAATTGGGAACAAAGGGACGAACATGGATCAAAACAAAGTAATTTCATATTATTCAGACAGGCCAAAAATTTTGGTTGCTGTGGATTGTATTATTTTTGGTTTTGATGAGGGAGAATTAAAATTGCTCCTCATGAAAAAACAAATGGGTTCCAAAATAGGGGAGTGGTCCCTGATCGGAAGTTTTATTGATCCGGCAGAGGACCTGAACGATGGGGCGAAAAGAGTATTAAAAGAATGTACTGGTTTGTCTGATGTCTACCTTGAACAATCCTATAGTTATGGAATAGTTGACCGGGTACCCGGGGACAGAGTGATCTCAATTGGATATTATGCTTTGATCAGAATTGATGATCATGACAAAGAAACTGTAAAAGAATTTGGAGCAGAATGGTTTAAATTTAATTCCAGGCCTGCTTTGATCTTTGATCATGATAAGATGGTCAGTGATGCTGTAAATAAGTTGAAAAGAAAAACAAGGAATCAGTCGCTCGGTTTTGAATTATTGCCCGAAAAATTTACGATCCCTCAGCTTCGGCAGTTTTTTGAAGAGATCTACCAGATCAGCATAGATAAAAGAAACTTTAGAAAAAAGATCCTGTATATGGATATTCTTAAAAAGCTGGAAGAGAAAGATAAAGCCAATTCCAAAAAAGGCGCTTTTCTCTATTCTTTTGACAGAGAAAAATATGAATCAAATCCAGATCTGAAAGCCCTTTTTTAATATTTTTTATTGGATTATTATTGTCTGGCATGATCTTGCTTCTCAATTAATTTCCCTTTAGGCAGATAGCTCCGATCCAATTTTACTTTAATATGGAATGCTGATCAATTAATACTATTGGATTATTGACTTGAGAGAAAAAAGGAATTATTTTAATTTCCCATTCGTTTTTCATATATTTAAATAAAAATGGATGTCTGATTTGCAAAAAATAAGTTTACATTCAAACAACGGGATGAGGGCTGAATTTACCAATTATGGTGCAAGGCTGATGAGCTTATTTGTGCCGAATCTTAAAGGTGAATTGGTAAATGTTTGTCTTGGATTTCAAGAACCTGAGGCTTATTTATCTGCAGATGAGAAATATTTTGGAGCGATCGTTGGCAGATATTGCAACAGAATCGCCAATGCCAGCTTTGAACTTGAGGGCAAAACATATCAACTCGCAAAAAATTCTGATAATCATCATCTTCATGGTGGATTAAAAGCTTTTCATACCGTGTTATGGAATATTGAACTGATAACTGAAAATGCGGTAAAATTCAGCTATTATTCACCGGATGGTGAAGAGGGTTATCCCGGCAATGTAGAGGTGAGTATTATTTATACCCTAACGGATGATGAGTTAAAGATAGATATTGAAGCGGTTTCAGATAGAACCACTGTTCTGAATGTTACAGCGCATCCATATTTCAATCTTCGCGGGGAGGGGAATGGAGATATTTTGTCTCATCTTCTAAAAATTCATGCGGATGCATATATACCGGTCGATAGGGAAGTGATTCCAACCGGAGGGATAAATACAGTTGAAAATACACCTTTTGATTTTCGGGATTTCCACAAAATCGGCGATCGGATCGATGAAGATTTTGAACAATTGATCAGGGGAAGTGGCTATGATCATAATTATGTATTGAATATAGATTATCCCGGTTTCTATTTTCATGCTGCCAGTGTGATTGAACCCGTTTCACGCCTCAAAATGGATTTGTTTACTACTGAACCCGGCCTGCAATTCTATTCGGCAAACTGGTTGTCTGGTGCTGATACAGGATATCAGGGGAAAGCGTATGAAAAGAGATCAGCTTTCTGTCTTGAACCACAACATTTTCCGGATTCACCTAATAATCAACATTTTCCTTCAACTGTTTTACACAAGGGGGAAATATATCGGTCAAAAACCGCTTTTAAATTCTCCACTGAATCAAATGTCTGAGTAGACAGACAATTTTTGATTTCTCCCAAAACAAGTGTTTATTAAAAATAAGCCAAACTTAAACAAAATCACGTGTTCTATGTTTCTCTGATAATAGTTGAAAGTAACTATTGAGGGATATCTGATTGAAATTTGGGTTTTTTAAATTTTAGATTTGTAATTCAGAATATTAAAAAATTAATGACAGGTGAAAAACAATATTACTTTTTTTATTGATTGAGCTTATGTTGGTTTTTTATCGAATTAATGTAATTGTGGTTCTTTGTGATAAATATTTTCTTTATCAGCCATAAGGAATTACCCTACAAATTGCAGATCGTAATCATTGCTTTAACTGAAATTTGGAAATATTTTCTGGATCACTCTAGCTTTTAATTGATGATTGGCTTACTGATTTGAATAAGTTGTTTTAGTCAAATTGCAGCTTATTTTAGTTTTGCATTCGATGTTCAGATTCGCTTCATATATAATTAAGTATTATTTATTAGAGATATAAGTTATGTTCTTAAGTGATTTATTGTGAATGATTTGGGGGACCTTTAATAGGGTGCCCCTCTTTTTTTAAACGTTAAAAATCAAAAGATACAAATTGAATTCAATCGATTCTTTAGTGTTTTTTTTTAGAAATTTTAATAATGGGTAAGTACAGTATAAAAGATCTGGAAAAGGTGTCTGGTATAAAGGCCCATACAATTAGAATTTGGGAACAAAGGTATGCTTTGGTTACGCCTGAGCGAACGGACACCAACATCAGGCTGTATTCTGATGATGACCTTAAAAAAATATTGAGTATTTCGATTCTGAATAAGAATGGATGGAAAATCAGCAGGATTGCGGATCTTGATATGAATGAAATCCAGAAAAATATTTTGCTGATCTCAAAAGACAGCAAAGACCCAGAATCAAATATTGATAATTTGATCATGGCAATGATTGATCTGGATGATTCTAAATTTACGAAGATTCTGGATAACCATATTAGTCGAAATGGAATTGAAAATACATTTACTGAATTGATCTCAAAACTCCTGAGTAAAGCTGGCTACTTATGGCTCGCAGGCACAATTAATCCTTCACACGAACATTTTGTTTCAAATATTATTCGCCAAAAATTAATTGCATCGATCAATTCTGTGAAGGCAAATAAAATCAAAGATTCAAAAAAATTCATGCTTTTTTTACCGGAAGGGGAGTGGCATGAATTGGGATTATTATACACAGCATATCTCGTAAAGAAACGAGGACATAAATCCCTGTATTTAGGGCAAAATACGCCTCTTGAAGCGGCAGGTTCAGCAGCTATTCACTGGAATCCTGATTTTGTTGTCTTTTCAATATTGACTGATATGGACAAAGCACCAATTCATCAAATACATGAATCGATTACTAAACTTTTCCATCCAATTCCTGTCATTTCAAATTTTCCTTATTTCTCCCATGAAATCAATAATTTAAAATGCAATCATCATTGTATTAAAAATTATACAGAATTTGAAAACACCTTTCTTCAGAACTCTTAACCTCTGTACCATTTAGCCATTCAAATTGTATATCCTCGCAGGATGTAACAAGATTCATTTGGTAAAATTATTTATTTTGTTTAATGAAAATGAATAATAATTAAACAAAAAACGAAGTAATGTGTTTTTCTCCTTGTTGTGACAATGTATTTATTACTAAAATCAAATTATATGTTTGGATTTTTCAATAAAAGATCTTTGGTTAAAAAAAAGTACAAAAAATATCGGCAATTATTGGCTGAATCGCATAGTTTGTCTACTACAAGCAGAAGGGCTAGTGATATGAAATATGTTGAGGCTCAAGAACTCTTACAGGAAATTCAGACCTTAGAATCTAAATTGAGCTAATGGCATTTTATATATTTAAAAGGGCACAGAAAATAAATGGTTCGATAGAAGAGATTTGGGATTTTATATCGTCGCCAGAAAATCTGAAAAAAATAACCCCGGCCCAAATGGGTTTTAATATTACAAGCGGCAATTTGCCTGTTAAAATGTATCCCGGCATGATGATAGGATACAAGGTTAGCCCTTTCCCTGGGATCAGAATGAACTGGCTCACTGAGATTACACATGTTGAGTACCTGAAGTTCTTCGTCGATGAGCAAAGAGTAGGGCCGTATAAGATATGGCACCATGAACATCATCTAATTCCAATTAAGAATGGAGTGCTGATGCAGGATATCATTTGTTATAGTCCTCCTTTTGGTTTTTTAGGCAGAATTGCTAATTTCCTGTTTATACGCAGGAAATTAGAGCAGATCTTTTCTTTTCGAAAATTGAAGCTTGAAGAAATATTTGGAAAATATACTTAAGGAAAGGGTACTGAAGAAAATAAGTGCTGATCAAGAAGAATTAAATATTGTTATTATTATTTTATTATTTCCTGCCTAATTAATTACCAGTCATTTTTGTGATATTATGGACTCTTCCTTTGGCTATGACTAACTGTTATATTCAATAAAACAGGTTTAAGAATTCCTGATATTTCAAAGTTTCAGAGAATCTGCAAACAATATTTTAGTAAATTTCTCAAGCGGTTTGTTCGCATTTTGTTATTTTGTTGCCATCATTATTCACTATATAATATGTGTGAAATTCTATTCAGGTATAAAATGGCATTGTTAGTTGAAACCAATTAAAGAAAATAATTTCCTTAATATCATAAATTGGATCCTCCGGATTGGATTATCAGGCACTTTTGTGGGTCACGGCATACTGGCGATACAGATAAAGGCCTCTTGGTTGGTTTTTATTACATTTTGGGGTTTTTCTTTAGAAACGGCACAGCAGCTTATGCCTCTTATAGGCTTCATTGATATTCTTGTTGCTTTTTTAATAATCGTAAAACCATTTCGTTTTTTACTTGTCTATGCTTTTATATGGACATTTTTAACTGCTTTAATGCGGCCATTGACCGGATTGCCAATTTGGGATTTTGTCGAGCGAATGGCCAACTGGACGATTCCACTAGCCTTGCTATTTATTCAATATCTCCAAAATAGCAAGGATAAAAAATAGTTGATCCTTGTGATTACAATAATTTGGTTCTCAAATAGAATATCAGCGCGCATGTTTTTGTGTCAATCTTCAAGTTTTGCATTCACAATGCTTTCAGTATTTTAATTCATTAGTATTTATTAGCACAATTCTGTTTTATGGAATTGACATTGAAATATTTGCAGAATCTGTCTGTTTGAATTAGGATGTCAGAATCATATTAAGACTAAAGTATTTTGAGTCAGTTATTTAGACAGAAAAAAAATTGTAATTCATGACTAATTTATAAACCGTAAAAACTGTAGTGATACTTTTGAAATACTTAGGAATTATGCTCAGGATTCGCATAATTTTGGCCATTATTTGAAATTTTAATTGTCCATATGAAAACACGTCGGGATTTTATTAAGATATCTTCACTAGGACTTGGAGTTGCAACTTTAAGTGCAAGCAAATTGAATTTGTTTGAGAGTTTAAAGTCTGAAGAAGATCATGAAACTGAAAAACTATTTAGGCAGCCCACCTATTGTGAAATTTGCTTCTGGAAATGCGCTGGTTGGACCTATTTTAATGAAAAGAAAAAAATCATTAAAGTTATAGGTAACGATAAAGATCAACATAGTAACGGAAGATTCTGTCCCAGGGGTACAGGTGGGATAGGCGCATATTATGATGAAGATCGATTGACCAAACCTTTGATCAGGGAGGGGAAAGCTGGTAGCCAGACTTTCAGAGAGGCCAGTTGGGATGAAGCTTTTACTGTTATTGCAGATAAGTTGAAAAAAATTGCAGCAGAAAGCGGTCCTGAAAATGTTGCATTGATCAAGCACGGTTCTGCCGGAGATCATTTCAAAACCTTATTCCAGGCTTATGGGACGGGTAATATTTCCGCACCATCCTATGCGCAGTGTCGTGGCCCGAGGGTGGAGAGTTTTAAACTAACCTTTGGAGAAGATCCTGGATCACCGGAACAAACGGATATCAGAGATACCAAGTGTCTGGTCCTGATCGGATCACACCTTGGTGAAAACATGCACAACGGCCAGGTTCAGGAAATGGCTATGGCCATTGATAAAGGCGCATCTATCATAACAGTAGATCCACGGTATTCTACGGTTGCCAGTAAGTCAAAATTCTGGTTGCCGATCAAACCGGCTACAGATATGGCTTTATTACTTGCGTGGATCAATGTTTTGATCGAGGAGGAATTGTATGACAAACAATATGTAGAAGACAACACCATTGGTTTTGAGAAATTAAGGCATCACGTAAAGCGAATGACACCTGAATGGGCCTATGGAATTACAACTATAAAACCTGATGTTATCCGTAAAACAGCCAGGGAAATGGCAAATGCTGCACCAGCTGTAATCGTGCATCCGGGAAGACACGTTGCCTGGTACGGAGATGATGTTCAGCGTTCAAGGGCGGTGGGTATACTAAATGCAATTTTGGGTTCCTGGGGGAGAAAAGGAGGATATTTCTTAAGAGAAGGTATATCTGTTCCAAAATTCCCGATTCCTAAGGCCAATAAACCAAGATGGAACTGGAAAACTGCCCTAAATGGACAATTCCCGCTTGCCAGTCAGAGTCCGACCAATGTTATAGTGGAGCAATCTATCAAAGGAAATGTAGATGAGAAATACAGAATCAGGGGATGGTTTGTAGCCGGAACCAATCTGCCCCTCACCTTACCTGAAACAGATAAATTTGAAAAAGCAGTTCAGGATCTCGATCTCTTTGTTGCTGTAGATACCATGCCGATGGAAGTTACGGGCTATGCCGATGTTGTGCTTCCTGAATGTACCTACCTGGAAAGGTATGATACGATCAGGTCTTCACCACACAGGGAACCGAATATTGCGGTTAGAGTACCTGCCGTTGAACCACTTGGGGATACCAAGCCGGCTTCATGGATGGCGAAGGAACTAGCCAAAAAAATGGGATTAGGTGAATTTTTCCCATATGAGGATTATTCAGAAGTTCTGGATTGGCAATTGAAGAAAATGGGTTCTTCTCTGGATGAGATGAAGCGAATTGGTGTAAAAACTTTTCCAAGGAAAACACCGATCTACTTTGCTGAAGGCGAGAAATACCGATTCAAAACGCCATCCGGAAAAATTGAATTGTATTCTGAAAGAATGAAGCAATTAGGTTTTAGTCCATTGCCTGAATATACAAAACATGAAGAACCACCTCAGGGTTTTTACAGATTGAATTATGGAAGGGCACCGATGCATTCATTCGGAAGAACTTCAAACAATCCTAATCTGACGGATCTGATGAGTGAGAATTTCCTTTGGGTAAATCCAAAGGTTGCCTCAATCTGGGGATTGAAGAGCAATCAAAAAGTATGGTTGAAGAATCAGGATGGCATAGTATCAGATTTTCCAATTAAGGTCAGAATTACAGAAAGGATCCGCTGGGACAGTGTATATATGGTACATGGATTTGGTCACAATAATAAAAAGTTGAAAAGAGCTTTTGGAAATGGGGCAAATGACAGCCAGATGATCTCTAAAGTTTTGATCGATCCGATCATGGGCGCTACCGGGATGAGAGTCAATTTTGTAACTTTTTTAAAAAATGATCCGGCCTAAGTTTTAGGGATCCGGATAAAATATAAAATTTTATTACTATGAGATACGCAATGGTCATTGATACATTAAAATGCGTGGGATGTTCGGATTGTGTTGTCGCATGCCAGACTGAAAACAATGTTCCGATCGGTTATTGTCGGGACTGGGTAGTGGAGGCTGTTAATGGAACTTATCCGCAGCTTGAACTTGAGATCAGAACGGAAAGATGTAATCATTGTGAGAATTCACCTTGTGTAAGGTGTTGTCCAACAGGAGCCAGCCACATCGTTGAAGGTGGAGTGGTTCTGGTTACTCATGATGAATGCATTGGTTGCGGTGCCTGTATTGAATCTTGTCCTTATGATGCCAGATATCAGCATCCTGAGGGATACGTAGACAAATGTACATTCTGTTTGCACAGGGTAAAAGACGGTTTGTTGCCGGCTTGTGTCTCTGTTTGTCCAACAAGATGCATGTACTTTGGGGATCTTGAAGATCCAAATAGCGAAGTATCTAAATTATTGAAAAAGAGGGATTACAAGACACTTGCTCCTGAAGCGGGTACTAATCCACATATTTTTTATTTGATCTGATAACCAGTCAGGGATCTCAAATGGGATTTCTACCGGTTAAGATTTAAATTGTTATAAAATGAAGGAAGAATTATTTGTAAGTGGAAGAAATTTACCGAATATAGATCCGCAACTGCACGTTTGGCATTGGCCGATTCCGGTTTATTTATTTCTGGGTGGACTATCTGCCGGGATATTGTTTTTTGCAGCTTTGTACGTGATTAAAAATAAAGGGAAAGACCTTCCTGATAGCTATAAAAAAGCATTATTCGTACCTCCGGTTGCTTTGGTTTTGGGTCTGATTGCTTTGTTATTTGACCTGACACATTTATTTTATTCATGGAGATTATTCACAACCATTCGTTTGGAGTCTCCGATGTCATGGGGTGCCTGGACGCTTTTGACGATTACACCGCTTGCCTTTTTATGGGCCGCCAGTAATATTAAATTGTTATTTCCTCAATGGGATTGGAAATATGATTGGATTAAAGCCATTTTTAAATTTTGGAATGAAAATCTCAAATACATCGTTTGGCTTGTTATCCTGTTATCTGTAATTCTGGGTATTTATACAGGGATCTTATTATCTGCTTTTAATGCCAGACCTTTATGGAATACTTCTATTCTCGGACCTTTATTCCTGTCTTCAGCACTTTCTGGTGGAGCAGCCGTACTTATTTTCTTTTCAAATAATGAAGAAGAGAAAAAAATATTTGTCAAATTAAGTATGTTGTTGATCGTCATAGAGGGTTTTCTTTTCACTCATATGTTCATGGGTTTTTTGGCAAGTAATCAAGTACAACTTGAAGCCGCAGAAATGTTTTTGGGTGGGGATTATACGATCCATTTCTGGATTTTCGATGTTATAGTTGGATTGATCATTCCTTTGGTATTGGAACTGATCTGGTTGAGAAAACAAAATTTCTCACTTAAAATTGTAGCCTTGCTGTTATTATTTGGAGGGATCATGATGAGATTTACAATGGTTCATGCCGGTCAGGCTGCCAGATATTTATATTAAAATTTTAAAACAGAATTATCATGGATGGTTTGTTAAAACATAAAGGATATATAAATCCTTATTTAGGAGGCATTTTGCTGGGCTTACTATTATTATTCACGTTTTATATTACAGGTCGGGGACTGGGTGCCAGTGGTGCCATCAAAAGATCTGTAGCGGCAGTGGTCTATGAAGTGGCACCTGAACATGCAGAAAACACTGAATACCTTGCAAAATATTACGGAGAAGAAAATTCTCCTCTAAATGCCTGGCTCGTATTCGAGATCCTGGGTATGCTTGCCGGTGGATTTATTGCAGGAGCGATGGGCGGCCGATTGAAATTCAAAGTCGAACGTTCAGCTAAAATTACTAAAAATACAAGACTGTTTGCAGCCCTCGGTGGGGGTATCCTGTTCGGGATAGGTGCTCAGTTTGGACGGGGATGTACGAGTGGAGCTGCTCTGACAGGTTCGGCTGCACAGGGGACATCTGGTTTTGTTGTGATGCTTGCCATTTTTGGAACCGCCTATGCAATAGCATATTTCGTTCGGAAATTGTGGATATAGATTCACGGATATTATTTAAAATAAACAATTTAAATAGATAAATTATGGGACCTTTAATTCCTAACGGTATAATAGATGCAGGCTGGTCTTACCTAGTTGCATTCATCATTGGTATTGCTTTCGGACTGATCATGGAGAGTTCAGGATTTAGTTCTTCCAAAAAAATTGTAGGCTTGTTTTATGGATATGATTTCACAGTTCTCCGTGTTTTCTTTACAGCTGCATTTATTGCAATGTTTGGATTGCTCTATCTGAATTATGCTGAAATTCTTGACCTGAGCATGGTATATTTTCCTGAAACCTTTTTGACCTCTGCGATTGTGGGTGGTGTGATCATGGGTATCGGATTCATTGTAGGAGGTTATTGCCCGGGAACGGGTATAGTTGCCGCTTCAATTGGAAAAATTGATGCAATCGTATTTTTGATCGGAATCTTCATCGGTATATTTATTTTCTCCGAATTATTCCCTTTGGTTAAGGATATTTATTTTGGAAACCCTATGGGAAAATCAAGATTTAATGAACTACTTGGTTTGTCAAGAGGGATGTTTGCATTCTTATTCGTATTGATCGCAGTTATAGCATTCATTGTAACAAGAACGATTGAGATAAGAGTGAATAATAAATATGCTGCCGAAAATCATGGTGATCAAGCGAGCGCTGAATAATTATTAATTTGAAAAAATCGCATAATGGATAATAAAATATTACACACCAGGAAAAGATATCTCGCTTTGGCGGGGGTATTTTTATTACTGGGTCTTGGACTGGTTTTTCTACCGGATAAAGACAATAAAAAAGAAATGAAACCGGAACATCTACTGGCAAAACTGGTAGATAAATCGAGATTTATTTCAACAGATGATGTTGCGGATCAACTGATCAATAATGATCCTACTATGATTCTGATCGATGTCAGATCTAAAGATGAATATGATAAAGGTTCATTGCCTGGAGCATTGAATATTCCTTTGTCAGAGATATTGAATGAGTCATCAACACAGGTTTTTCAAAGAAAATCCTATGATAAGGTTCTATTCGGGAATAGCGACATTTACGCTGATCAGGCTTGGATTTTGCTATCCAGGAATCTGATGGGACGGACCTATGTTATGAAAGGGGGATTGAATCATTGGATGGAAACCATTATTAATCCAACTGAGCCAAATCCTGCTGAACCGATCGAGAATTTTGAATTGTACCACGCAAGAGTTGCAGCCAGCCGGTATTTTGCTGGTCAGAATACGGCTTTTATTTATTCAGACGGGGATTTTACAAATACAAATAAGAAGCCTGCATCGTCTCAGACAAAGCCAAAGGTTTCAACACCGATGCCTGTTCAGCATAAACAGGCAGCCGCAGATGAGGGATGTTAATTTTAAGATAATAAATGTAAAAATATGAAAGAGCATCAAAGAACAGACAGACTGGTATTAATAACAATCATACTGGTCTTGTTAGTAGCCATTGCACTGCTGACATATAAGGCCCCCAGGCTGGTATATGAAATAAATAGTGATCAGGTATTAACTGAGTTAAATCAGCAGGATTTTCTGGTTTCTGTTGATCAGGCGAAAGAAATGGAAAAAGATGAAAACGTTGTTTTTGTGGATATTCGAAATTCAGGTGAGTTTTTTGTAAAACATATAGAAAACGCGATCAATGTTCCCAAAATCAAATTATTGGATGAAGCTTCCATGGAAATGTTTGAAGACGATACTAAATCCTTCGTGCTTTACGGATCAAACCACCGGGCCGCTGCTGGTCCATGGATGGTTTTAAAGCAATTGGGTATTGAAAATATTAAAATTCTGGTAGGTGGGTATAGCAACTATCAAAATTTCGGGAAGGCTTTTCCGGATTACTATCAGGATTTAGGGGAAGTTGAAAAGGCCCAATATGATATACAATCAGAGATTAGCCGGGTATCTGCAAAATTTGCAGAAATGGATAAGGTTTCAGGTGACGATTCACCGAAGCTGAATAAGACACCGGTTAAGAATTCCACTCCGATTCAGATCATCCCGGTTGAACAAAAACCAGCAGCGGATGAAGGTTGCTAAAATCAATTAATTATTAGTAAGTTACTAAGGCATTTCTAAGAATTTAGAAATGCTTTTTTTTTTGGATCAAAATGAAATTTGAACTATATACATTGTTATTTATTTGTTTATAAAAAATTTCATATTGGATTTTTAATGATTTCAAAATATCTTCCAGCTTACATTTCTCTCTTTTTTTGGACTTCATTTATATTTCTTAATAATTAAAAAGCTAATTTAGTTGTTACATGTATATACTTTCATGCATCAATAATGTATAAAATAGCTATGAATGGTTAGAAGTAAAGGAGCCAAATTTCAGATTGTATTGTTCAAATATATGTTTGTATCAATTTTAATTATGTCTCCCCTCTGTGTTGGATTTGCTCAAGGGCTTGTTCCCGAAGTTTCACTGGAAGATCGGATAGACAGGGCAGAAAATATTATTGAGGGCAGAATTATTGCTGCAAGAACTGTATGGGATTTGGAACAATTAAATTTATACACTATTTATACATGTAACCTTCTGAATGTTGTGAAAGGGGTTGGTCAGCTTGAGCCAATTGATATTGTTACCAGAGGAGGAAAACTCGATGATTTTATGCAATTGGTTTTTCCTTCACAGGATATTCCCGTTGGACAAACTGGTTTATTGTTCCTTCGGACAAGCGAAAAAAACCTGCAGTTTAAATTGGAAAATGCTGCTTTTGAACTTCAATTTTCCACACTCAGTTTTATTCAATATGACACAAAAAAAGGGACTGGTTTTGATCCTTACAGATTTTATAGCAGTATACAAAATGATATTTACAGAGCCTTGGAGCAAAAAGGATATATAATTCAGAATCCGCTTCAGATAGAGATGGTTCTGGATGATCGCTCACCTGATGCTGTTGTTATTAGCTCTTTCACCCCTTCAACTATTTCTGCAGGTACTAAAACAGAATTGACAATAAACGGAACAGGTTTCGGAAGCAGCCAGGGTTCTGGTAGGGTGATTTTTGATGATGCAGATAACGGGGGGTTTGGTACGATCAGCCCCTTAGCTTCCGAGTATGTTTCCTGGAGCAATACGCAGATTGTAGTTGAGGTGCCAAACGATGCAGGAACAGGTTTTTTTTCTGTAGAAAATGATTTGAATGAAACAGATGAATCCAATACACAATTAAATGTCACATATAACCTGATCAATTTGAACTACAATCAAAATGCCTACAGGCCTAATATTGTTGAATTAAGCAGTGGAGGGATAGAATTTGAATTTCAAACTGATTTTTTTAACGATCCGGATCCAATGAATGCTTTTGTCCGGGCACTGAATACCTGGCGTTGCAGCAACGAAAGCGGTACCGGTATTTATTTTATTGATGCCGGATCAACTACGGTGGATGATATGACTAATGATGGAACCAATGTGGTTCGATTTGCGGATAACAGTGAACTGGGAGGTGCGCTGGCAGTTACTGCAACTTCATATTCAGCTTGTTTTAGCGGGGGAGACTGGGTCTGGTATGTTACGGATATTGACCTTTCATTTGATGCCACACCATCCACCTCAAGTTATAGTTGGAATTATGACGAGGCAGATGGGTCAACCGGTAATACAGAATTTGATTTTGAATCCGTTGCTGTGCATGAGTTGGGGCATGCACATCTGATCGACCATTCCATTAGCAGCGGAGATGTTATGCATTATAGTATTGGAGCTGGTGATGAACACAGAGCAATAAATGATGATGAATGGGATGCCGGTGATGATATTTTAAGCTTTAGTTCGGGTGTTTGTAGTCAGACCACTATGACCAGTGGTTATGTTTGTACGGTTACGTCAGTAGAACTTACGGATTTCTGGGGGGATCAAACAGAAAATGCGATAAAATTAAATGCTACTCTATTGGGTCCTGATACCAATAACAGGCTTTGGTTGGAAAAAAGCATTAATGGTTCTGATTTTGAAGAAATTGGTCTTATGGAAATGGTTGGTTCTGAAAATGGAAAATTGAATTATAAGTTAAGTGATGCACTTCCTATGGTCCACAATTATTATAAATTAAAAATGGAGGATGCTGATGGAAACATCAATTATTCAAAAATAATCTATTTAACAGGGAAGAACCGAAGTGGCAATCTTGAATATTTTCCAAATCCAATAACGGCTAATTTTTACCTTATTAATTTAAAATCCGGTGCAGTATCCTTAAATATTATAGATGCTACAGGTCAAAATATTTTGACATTAAATGAAATAAAGGCGGATGAGGAGTTATCTCTCGATCTGAATCACCTGGCTTCAGGTATTTATTTCATGTATGTAAGTGGCGTTGATGGAAATGAAATACATCAACTCATCAAACAATAGTTCTTTATTTTAGGTTAAAACTACCTAAGCCGGAGAGATATCCTTTATTATAGATCTCAACCTGGTATAATCCTGGTAAAATAGTTTCTTTTGTTTCGTAATTTGCGCAAACAATTTCTTCACTCAAAGGCATTTTGAAATTCGAGTCAAAAGTGTATTTTGTTTTGGTATTATCCGTTGCTTTTGTAAAAATACCAGCGCCTAATTGCGTTTTATAAATGGTTTCACCGGCAGGTGATAAAATCCTGATATAAAACGTTTCCTTGTCTGCATCAGCAAGTTCGTTTGGTAAGATCTTAAAACAGATCTTGAGCATTTCAATGTTTTTGGCTTTTCTTTTACGACTTAATTTGCCACTTTCCTTAATGTCATAACCAGTCACCGCAATCTCCTGAATTTCAATAACAGATGCTCTTACCGCTTTGATGTTAAGCTTAGCATTCTCTTTTTTAAGACGTTCTTTTACAATTAGGATAGAATCTTTTTCTTTTGAAATAAAATCCTTTTCCTCACTGATGTTGTCAATAGTGGATTTTAATTGAACGGTTGCTGTTTTTAGTTCTGAGTTTTCAGCCTGAAGATTTGCTTTTTCAGATTTTAATTTATTGATCTCATCAATAAAACTCAAGGCTTCATTTTTGAGGTTTTCAATTTCTTTCTTGGCTTCATTTAGTTTTCCCGATTTCCAGATCAGATTTGAAATTTTATTTTTCTGATTTTTTAATTCTAATTTTTGTGTCTCGATCAGTTCATTCAGATCTGTATTTTCACCTTTCAGATCATCCAGACTGGTTAAAGCTAATTCATAATCCTGTTCCAATTGACCTTGAGTCAATTCTACCGCAGCGAGCTCCTGCTTGTGAAGATTGAGTTTCTTCGTCAATTGCATACTATTCCAATATAAGTATCCACTGGTCGCCAGCAAAAGGATAATAGCGACGATTGACCATGCCATGAATCTTTGATTTGATTTTCTAGTTGCCATAATATTTTATTTCATTGGAGTGTAAAAGTAATAATTGATTTTACTTATAATATCATTCGGAAATGTAAAGGGAAATGCTTAGCAAATATACACATCCCTGCTTTGTAGATGCATTTTTTCAATATTTAGTTTCAATCCTTTAAATCAATTTAATTCTGTTTTATTATTATGTGTATAAAACCATATCATGTTAACTACCACCTTACCCCGAATATTGTTTCTTGACATAGAAACAGTCTCAACAGAAAAAACGTATTCTGAACTTTCACCCGTTATGCAGGAATTGTGGGAAATGAAGGCAAAATACTGGCTACAGGCCGTAGAAGCTGATAAAAAGGCCGATGCATTACAGGATATATATCTTCAAAAAGCAGGAATATATGCTGAATTTGGAAAGATCGTCTGTATCTCAGTTGGGCTGATTTTTTTGGAAGACTCCAACATACATTCGTTCAGACTAAAATCATTTTCAGGTGATAATGAGGCTGAAATTCTTACGAATTTTGCAGAATTACTGGAAAAATACTATCCGGATATAGACAATAGTTATTTGTGCGGACATAATATTAAAGAGTTTGACGTCCCATATATATCCAGACGAATGATCATTAATAAAATAACTCTTCCTGCATTGTTGAATATATCAGATAAGAAACCATGGGAAACCAAATTCCTTTTGGATACCTTGGATATGTGGAAATTTGGAGATTATAAGCATTATACTTCCCTGAGACTTTTGGCCCAAATTCTGGGTATTCCTTCTCCTAAGGATGATATAGACGGAAGTGAGGTTGGAAGTGTGTATTGGGAGGAAAATGATATTGAAAGGATTACGGCCTATTGTGAAAAAGATGTAAAAACGACCGCACAGGTTTTTCTGGCTTTGAAAGGCATGGATCTGATTCCGGATGAAAAAATTATTTTATCTGAATAATCACGTCTTTTATTTATAAAGACATTCTTTGATTCTTGTTGTTTCGATTAGAATTGAAAGACTCCTATTTTTATGGTACCTGCTATTTAAGAAAGAATGGACACTTTCTTAATAATGAGTAATAATTGGGGAAGGCTTTTTGGGAAATATTTTAGATTCGAATGCATGGAGTAGGGGCTTGGAATTAGCCATTGGATACAGTTGTTGAAATCACAATATTTGATTAGTTTTGTGAAAATAAAATTATTCAAATGCCTCATCTTATTGCACCTTCCGCTTTAGCTGCGGACTTTTCAATTTTACGTCAGGAGCTTGAAATGATTAATCGATCACAGGCAGACTGGTTGCACGTTGATATTATGGATGGGACCTTTGTTCCAAATATTTCATTTGGACCATCCATCACAAAAACCATGCATAAATACTGTGATAAACCGCTGGATGTGCATATGATGGTTGAACGACCGGAAAGGTATATTCCGGCTTTCAGAGATGCCGGAGCAGAATACATAACGGTTCATCTTGAAGCCTGTACCCACTTACACCGTACGATTCAGGAAATTAAAGCAACCGGAGCAAAAGCAGGCGTTTCTATCAACCCACACTCTAATGTTATGTTACTGGAGGATGTTCTGGAAGATCTTGACCTCGTTCTGATCATGTCAGTTAATCCGGGTTTTGGCGGGCAGAAGTTCATTCCACAAAGTTTACAGAAGATCCGGCAATTAAAAGCAAGGATCATCGAGCGAAACCTGAAGACACTCATTGAAGTGGATGGGGGGATCGGACTGCAAAACGCCCAGCCCCTTTTACAGGCAGGTGCAGACGTGCTGGTTGCCGGCAGCAGTGTATTCAATTCACCCGATCCGATCGATATCATAAAAAGGCTTAAATCTATCGGACAGGCTGATTGGTAAAATCCCTTAAATCAACTGCTTTATTTTGCCAGCTTTAAGATGAATTTGTTCTTTTTTCCGTTTTCAATCATGATGAATTGATCCCGCAACAGATCACTGGTCCCGATCCTATGCATGTGATCTGTAACTTTTTCCTTGTTTACTGATAATGCATTGGCTTTAATAGCTCTTCTGGCATCTCCTTTCGATTGTACAATCGATGTATGTTCAGCGATCAGGCTCGAAATATCCACACCTTCAGTTATCAGCGCACTACTGATCTCAAAAGATGGAATTTCAGTCGCTATAGTACTTAATTCATTTTCATTCAGGGTTTTCAATTGTTCCGCAGATGCGTTTTTATTGAAAAGAATATCACTAACTCTGAGTACGGATTCATAATCTTCCTGTGAATGGACCCGGATCGTAAGTTCTTCCGCCAAAATTCTTTTGTATTCTCTTGGGTTTTCTAAATTATCCTTTTCTATCGCCTCAACCTCTTCCTTCGGTTTCAGTGTGAAATATCGCATGAAAGTTGGAATATCAGCATCATCCGCATTTATCCAGAATTGATAAAACTGGTAGGGCGATGTCATTTTTGGGTCCAGCCAGAGATTGCCCTGTTCTGATTTACCGAATTTTTTTCCATCTGATTTGGTTAGCAATGGGGTAGTAGCGGCATAGGCTTTGCTTTCACTGATGTTCCTTCTGATGAATTCAGTCCCGGCTGTTATATTTCCCCATTGGTCAGAACCACCTAATTGAACCTGGCAATCCAGATTCTTATATAAAAATAAGAAATCGTAAGCCTGAAGGATCTGGTAACTGAATTCTGTAAATGAAAGTCCGGTCTCAAGTCTGTTTTTTACAGAATCCTTTGATAACATGTAGTTGATGGTCAAATTCTTCCCAACATCCCTGAGAAAATCAAGCACATTCATTTCTTTATAGAAATCAAGATTGTTGACAAGGATAGCCTTGTTTGAACCAGTTTCAAAATCGAGGAATTTTTTCATCTGTTCAACCTGGTGTTTCAGGTTGTTGTCCAGTTCGTCATAACTCTTCAACTGTCGCTCCTGATCCTTACCCGATGGATCACCGATTCTTCCCGTTGCTCCTCCCATCAAAACGATTGGCGTATGCCCGTGTTTCTGCAATATCGTCAGTATCATGATCTGTACAAAATTGCCGATTGTCATGGACGGGGCAGTTGGGTCAAATCCAATATATGCTCTGACTTTTTTTTGTGCAAAAAGTTCCTCAGTACCAGGGGTTGCATCGTTCAACATGCCACGCCACCTCAATTCATCTATAAAATTCATTTGAAAAATTTTTGCAAAAGTAATGGAAAGCCCTAAAAACAAATAATATTAAATTAAAAAATAAAAAAATCAACCGATTGAGTCAACGATTGATTTTTTTATGCCTTATTCTGTTTGTGTAGTTTACAGAGATCTTTGCTTACTATTTGTTATTAGCTAAGATCAACATTACTTGATTAATCTCGGTTTATATAAAAACTATTGGCCTGAGCCATAGAAGTAACTACCAGATCATTTACACATAGATGAGGTGGAAGAGTGGTCACAAAATGAACCATTTCAGCAATGTCCCGTGCGGTCATTGGCTTATATCCTTCGTAGACACTCTTTGCTTTTTCTTTGTTACCATCAAACCTTACTTCTGAAAATTCAGTTTCTGCTGCCCCTGGAGCCACTTGGGTAACTTTGATGTTTTTTCCCAAAAGATCGATTCGCATCCCCTTTGTGATGGCATCAACAGCATGTTTTGAAGCACAATAAACATTGCCCTTTGCATAGACCTCCTTTCCGGCAGTTGAACCGATGTTGATCACATGACCCGTCTCCCGTTTCACCATACCCGGAAGAACTGCTTTGGAGACATATAAGAGACCTTTAACGTTCGTATCGATCATTCTGTCCCAATCTTCAAGGTCCCCCTCATGAATTACATCGAATCCACTGGCAAGACCGGCATTGTTAACCAATACGTCAATAGCTTGAAAATCCTCAGGTAAATTCCCTAAAATAGTATTCACGTGATTTTGCTTTCTGACATCAAAACATAGAGGTAAAACGGCTACCTTATAGGTTTTTGTAAGTTTCTCAGCCAGTGCTTTCAGTCTGCCTTCTCTTCGACCTGTGATGATCAGTTTATCTCCTTTAGAAGCAAATAAATCGGCACAAGCCTCCCCAAAACCGGAGGTTGCCCCTGTGATTAATATTATTTTATTCATAGTTTTATTTTTAGGGTTTTATAAAACAGTTTTCAATATAAATTTTCAGTCTGCATTTTCATTTCTGTCTAATTTCAGAAGCATCCAAGGTAATTCATTTTGTGCTGGAAATAACTTTATTTTCTAAGAATTACACGTTCTATTTCTTCAAATGTATCTGGATTCAATACTTCAATTTCAACCAGTTGACCCTCAACATGTATGAGCATCAATGCATTCAGTGTTGAAAATATGTCTACATAATCACTCCAAGGCAATACCTCCTGACTATAATAAGGGGCGCCTGTCGCACCATTGGTAATTTGGACAAATTCACGGCTGATCTTTAGTTTTTCCTTATCCCAGTTGTCCGGATAAATTGGCGTCGATGCATTCAGACTGAGCCTGCTGTAATTGTGCTCATCTCCGTGCAACATGACCACACATTTCGGACTTTTGTTGATCACAATATCCAGGTATTCATCTCTTCTTTCCAATATGCCTTTATCAACGGGTTGTCCTGCTATATAGGGCCTGTAGTCATTATTGCCTGAATACCACATATCGTCATGCGAATGTCCTCCATTTGGGAAGGCAGGGGTATGAAGTGTAACAAAAACATGATCTATATTGTCATCAAGTTCCAGTTTTTCCATGGTAGCAGCAAACCACTCCAATTGCTTATCCATTATGTATCCGTGCAAATTCCCGGAATGGACAGGGATCATTTTAGCATTTGGACTATACCAGTAGTTTGAATTCAAAACGACCATGGCAATATTACCATAAGTATAATAATATACATTTTCCTTATAACTCGGGAAATCAATTTGATCCGGATCAGGGTCATAACTAGCTCCATCTTCACTCTCAGGTCCATTGAGCGGAAGAACAAAATTGTCTGCAAATAATGATTCGGCACTTTCACTTGCAAATGGAAATTTATCCACGGAAATCCTGTTGTCAAAATCTGTTAACAGGGCTTCGTGATTTCCCATTCCAACATAGATAGGAGCGAATTGCCAGAAATAGTTAACTGCATTTTTCCAGTTGCTGTATTCCAGCTGTTCCTGATCCTTATTATATCGGTATCCATTGATCATATCTCCCGTAAACTGAAAAAATGAGGCATTTCTGTGCATGGCCAGTGTGACCATTTTTTTCATTATATAGGTATTCGTACCATACATGGCTCTTTCCCCTCCTCCAAGGCCTTCCCTGCTGTCACTTGCATACGCAAATGTGAATTTTTCTCTGGAGCCTGCTGCCGGAGCCGTCGTGAAGTGATACGATTCCATCCATTTCCCGTAAGATATGTCATAATTGTACTTGGTATTTGCAACCAGACCAGATACTCTTATTTCATGATTCTTTGTTTCTTCAATATCTGAAAATATTTTACCATCTACCAGGATCTGTGCCTGAACTGCCATATTTGTTTTGAATGAAATGGTTGTTTCCTCTGAGGATAATAGGTTGATAAATGGACCTTCAACTATCGTATGATCTATTTTAAAAGGTCCTTTTCCGGAAAGATTTATTTTTCCGTCATACAACATTTTTCCATCTGCGTTGATGATTCTGTAACCCAAACGGATTTTTCCGGACTCCTCCCAATCTATAAAATCATACTTGCCCTTAAAATTCTTATGAATGTCAATACGGGCTTTCCCGTTCTTAATTTTTGCATATCTTTTAAAATAGACGGGTTGAGGAAATTGAATACCTTCAATTTTGATCAGACCAAAATACATTTTGCCGTTGAAGGTGCTGTCACGGAAGTCAAAATCAACTCCGGTATCATAACCGACTGGCTGGCTACTCATTTTAGAATAACTGAATGCGGGTTGTTTGTCCTGTGCTTTCATGTTTTTCTTATTATGGTATAGAAAAACTTCTCCGTTGCCGTTCATTCTTATGTTAGAATAAACTTTAGGGACACCACCATTCTGTGCGCAGGAAGCAAAACTGATCATTGAGATTAATAAAAATAATAAACTTCTCATTTGTAAAAATTTAATGTTTATTTGGGTTGTTTTGATAGATAATATAACATGGTTCAGAAGGCATTAGTATGAATTTCATATTTGTCTTTCTGCTAATTCCAAGCTACTAAATATTTCTGTCTTTTTTCTGAATATTCATCACAATATCCTGATGATTAATAGACTCTTCATGTATAGCATTCAGCAATTTATGGACGAAAGCTTCACTCAGGCCTACTTTCTGGGCTTCTTCAATAGAATGACTGATGACTTCATTCCAGCGTTCATGTTGGAAAATTGAGATATTATTTTCCTTCTTCAAACAAGCGATATGTTCAGAGATCAACATTCTGTCAGATAAAAGATGGATAAGGTCTATATCTATCTGATCTATTTGTGTCCTTAATTGCTTCAGGTTTTCAAGAAATGCCAAATCCTTTGAAAATTTATTTCTGAGGATAAGTGAGTCAATAATGTTTTTGAATTGTAATGGTTTAACCTGTTGTTCTGCATCGGACCAGGCATTTTCCGGATCAATATGTGTTTCCAACATGATGCCATCATAATTGAGATCCAGTGCTTTTTGCGAAATGTGTTGCAGGTTTTCTTTGTTGCCACAAATATGACTTGGATCCACGATCAATTGTATATCAGGGAGGTGTCGCTTGAGTTCAAGCGCAATTTCCCATTGGGGTTTATTTCGGTATCTGGTTTTTTCAAGGGTAGAAAAACCTCTGTGTACAACCGCTATTTTTTTAATGCCGGCATTATATAATCTTTCTATGGCGCCCAACCACAAAGACAAGTCCGGACTTACCGGATTCTTGACCAATACGGGAATATTTGTCCCTGTCAGGGCATTTGCAATTTCCTGAACCGAAAATGGATTGACCGTCGTCCTGGCACCTATCCATAAAACATCAATACCTGCTTTTAAACACATATCAACATGGGCGGTGTTTGCCACTTCGGTACAAACTTTAAAACCAAATTCCTTTTGTACCCTTTGCAACCAGGGCAGTGCCTGCTCTCCGACTCCTTCAAAAGCATTCGGCCTTGTTCTTGGTTTCCAAACGCCAGACCTAAACAGATCGATTTTCATGTCTGCCAGTCCCCTTGCCGTTTGAATAAGCTGTTCCTCCGTTTCGGCACTACAGGGGCCCGCGATTAAAATCGGCCATTTGTCTGTTTTGAATACAGGTTCTAATTGCATCATGAATAGCAGTTCGGTAATTAATTAATTGTCAAAGAAAACATCAACATAAGCTGGAGATACTTCCTGGATCACGGCGTTACTCGGTTTTTTAACAATGGAAACCGCATATTGTTGATTGGGTAAAAGATCTTCAGGTAAAATGATCTGTGCTTTAAAATCATCCGGGTTCATGTGTGCAAATTCACTCAAGCCTATCAGAAAACTGATCTCAATTTCCTGAGGTACGATCGTAACATTGAGAAGATTTGGATTGGCGATCTGAACTGGAATTGTTAAACTTTTCTGAGTCAGTTGTTCCGCTTTTATCTTTATGGTCACTTCCGTGGGCTCAATCAGGGTATAGTGTGCCCTTGGATTTTTAAGCAATACAGTCAATTCAATATCCTGATCAATGTTATCAAATTTTTTAAATTCAGTTGGATAGGAATTCAATAAATTTAATTCAGAGATTGGTCCGGTAACAGAAACACTGTCCGGCAGGAATTGAACCTTTGATTGTAATTTGTAAAATGCAGCAAATTCGAGTTTGCCGTCAAAACTGACCGGCACTTTTTTTGTTCCTTTTTCTTCCAGTCGAATAGGCTGACTAACAAAATTAATATCCAGGATCTGTATGTTCTTGCTATCAAGAATTCGATTCAATTGCGAAATGAATTCTCCTTTATTAAGATAAATCTTATCCGTATTAATTTGAAAATCAAATGGCTGATCAGCCCCAAAATCTTTTAAAAAAATCAGGTCCCATCCTTTACCTTCCAGTTTTACGGTAAGTTTTTCATCCAACTTATCTTTGAGGATCACATCATCGGATGTAATATATCGCACATGTATCTCTTTATGATACTGCAATTTATTGGAGAGCTTGGTGCTCAACCAAAGAAAGGTAGCAATTAAAATAAACGGAAGAAAAAGAAAATTGGACCAACTCAATGTGCTGATCCATTTCACCCATTTATTTTTTATCTGGTTTTGGCTTGATGGCATCCGTCATATCTTTAGATATAGCACTTTTCAAGACCTTCAAAAAAGTTTTCTGGTCGATTTGCAATGATACAAAATCATCTTCGATCTTAGATATTTTACCAACGATGCCACTAGAAGTTACTACTTCGTCACCTTTGGCCATATCTGTGATAAAAGAATTCTGATTTTTTTGTTTCTTTTGCTGAGGTCTGATAATAAAGAAATAGAATACCAGTATAATACCACCGAAGAAGATAAGATTCATCATTCCTGGGTTTCCAGCTGATTGCAAAAATATTAAATTAAGCATGTGCGTTAGTTTTAAATTTTAAATTCGGTACAAATATAGAAATAAATGAATTGCGGATATCTAATCCTTTTTCATTTGTTTTACAAAGCCTTTAAAAGAGATAACCTTTTCAGCCGGATAAGAGTTCGTAATCACTGAAATTCGCCTGAATTGTTTCCCCGATTTCGATTTCGAATTAAAAGATACCTGGATTTCTCCACGAGCTCCGGGTGCAATGGCCTCTTTTGAATAGGAAGGGACGGTACATCCGCAGGAAGTATTAGTTTCCAGGATGTATAAATCCTTTTTGCCCTCATTTCTGAATTCAAAAGTATGGTTGATGATATCTCCGCTGAAAATCGTATCAAATAAATATTCAGGGGAATCAAAAACGATCCTGGCCATGGCTTCCTCATCAACCATCCCATTTGGTTTGGTCGGTATTTCAATCAGATCTGCATAATTCTTTCCTGCTATTTTTTCTAAAACAGGGTCTGTTTTGTGAATTTGCTGTTCGGCATCATTCTTACATGACAGAAGACTTATGAAGATTAAAAAAAAAATTATTTTATACATGTCAATTTGTTTGGGCGGTAAAAATACGCCTATTTTGAAAATTATGTATTTTGTTCAAACATTTCAACAAAGGGAATTATTCGGAGCCATCATTTAATATGATTTTTAATAGAAATTCTGTACGACAAAATCGGGTCATCTTGTTATGCTGCATTAGTTTTTCACTGCTGGCAGGAGGCTTGACCATAGTGCCGGTGATCAAATTTAATGATCCGCTATCCACGGTCGTGCAAGCTTCAAAAGGCGAATTGCTTGGGGCTAAGATTGCAGATGACGGACAATGGCGCTTTCCTCCGGCAGATCAGATCCCTGAAAAATTTAGAAAAGCGATCATATTGTATGAGGATCGCAAATTTGCCTATCATAAAGGGATTGACATATTAAGAATTATAAAGGCAGCTTATGATAATGTGGAAGCGGGACAGGTGAAAAGCGGGGGCAGTACGATCCATATGCAATTGGCCAGAATTTTTCGCAAAAATCCGTCGAGAAGCATACTGAATAAAATGTATGAGATGCTTCTTGCCCTGAAATTAGAATTTGTGTATTCGAAAACGCAAATACTGGGAATGTACGCTGACAATGCTCCATTTGGGGGTAATGTTGTGGGCATCGAGGCCGCATCCTGGCGCTATTTCAAAAAAAAACCAATAGACTTAACCTGGGCAGAAACGGCTACGCTCGCTGTATTGCCCAATAGCCCGGCCATGATCCACCCTGGCAGAAACAGACAGGAACTCAAACGAAAAAGAGATGATCTGCTGTATCGTTTGTACAAATCCGGGGAATTCGATTCCCTGTATCTTGAATTGTCGCTCCTTGAAAATTTGCCGGACAAACCATATCCGCTGCCTCAAATGGCTACCCATCTCGTTGAGTGGCTGGATAAATCAGGCTTTAAAGGCAAGAATAGTGAGTGCACGATCGAAAAGGGTCTTCAGGAAAAGTTGAACCAAATTGTTCGCCTGCAACATAAAAATACCTCCCAAAACGCCATTCATAATATGGGTGTTTTGGTGATTGAAAATGAAACGGGAAATGTGTTGGGGTATGTTGGGAATACAGAACAAACAGGAGATATAAACCATGAACATTATGTTGATATGGTCAGGGCAAACCGTTCCAGTGGTTCGATCCTGAAACCAATCTTATTTGCTTTTGCTGTAGATGAGGGATTGATAAATCCTGAACAATTATTGCCCGATATTCCCGGTAGGATCAGCGGGTACCGACCGCGGAATTTTGATCGGGGGTTTGAAGGGGCCGTTCAGGCAGACAAGGCATTGTCCAGATCTTTGAATATCCCGGCAGTATACCTTTTGCAGGAATACTCCATAGATAAATTCATACTGAATTTAAATGATCTTGGCCTTTCATCCATCAACCGGTCGGCTGATCATTATGGACTTCCACTGATCCTGGGGGGAGCAGATGTAAATTTATGGGAGCTGACTGGAGCCTACGCGTCGCTTGCGAGAATATTGAACAGATATAGTGAGCAGGATCGTAAATATGCAGTCAGCGATATCAGACCTCCTTCATTGATGCGTTCCGTCTCAAATGAAAACTTACACATCCAATCTGAAGCTGATCGTATTTCAGCAGCTGCCATTTGGCTGACCTTTAATGCGATGACGCAGGTTGAAAGACCTGACGAATTGGGGAAATGGGAAAAATTCAGTTCACCGGGTAAAATTGGCTGGAAAACAGGTACGTCTTATAGTTTTCGGGATGCCTGGGCAGTAGGTGTTACAAAAAAATATACTGTTGGTGTCTGGGTGGGTAATGCTACGGGTGAAGGAAGACCTGGTATGACCGGTGTGAATGTTGCAGCCCCTGTTTTATTTGAGGCCTTTAGTTATCTTGATGCCTCTTCCTGGTTTGATGAACCAGTTGATGACCTGAAAGAGATCGTGCTTTGCGCTGATTCCGGATTTCCCTTGTCCCCGAATTGTGAAAAAGCTAACAGTACTTTTGTTCCATACAACTCAAAATTTCACAAGGTTTGTCCGTATCACCAGGTGATCATCACCGATGTAAGCGGGAAATGGCGCATGCTGGAAAATTGTGATCCAGAGCTCGAGACAATTGTAAAAAAGCAATTTTTATTGCCACCCCTGATGGAATATTTTTATGCCAAAAATCATCCTGAATACAGAAGTATCCCGGATTGGCATCCGTCCTGTTCAGGCGAATTAACGGAGAATAACCCGATGGCATTTATTTATCCAACCGATATTACCCGAATTTTGATTCCGGTTGAATATAATAATGAAAAGGGCAGAGTGATCTTTAAACTGGCTCACCGGAATCCCCAGACATCCGTTTTTTGGTATCTGGAAAATGAGTTGATCGCAACTACCATTGATTTTCACGAAGTGCAGATCCTCAAGAAACCCGGACAATACAAAATAATGGTTGTAGATGATGCAGGGAATACCCTGGAACAATCATTTGAAGTAGTTGAATAACCTATGGCAATATTCGTTAATCAAAAAGAAATACTTCCCTGAACCATTAAAATTCCTGTAATCTTCTGAGTTTATTGTACAAACCGCCTTTGATGTTTTTCAAGGATTCATGTGTGCCCGTTTCAACGAGTTTACCTCGATCCAGCACCAGGATCTGATCTGCTTTTTTAACGGTAGACAGACGATGAGCAATGACAACGGAAGTTCTGCCTTCCATCAATTTCTCCATTGCTTCCTGTACCATTTTTTCAGAAGCAGAGTCCAGAGAAGAAGTAGCTTCATCCAAAATTAGAATTTTTGGTTCTTTTAAAATGGCTCTGGCAATTGAAATTCGCTGACGCTGACCTCCTGAAAGTTGCGTGCCTCGTTCTCCAACTACCGTATCCATTCCGGCAGGAAATCGTTCAATAAACTCCCATGCATTTGCTTTTTTAGCAGCTTCGATGATGGCTGCCTCATCCGCTGAAGGTTTACCATAAGCAATATTCTCCCGAATGCTGCCTCCAAACAAAAAAGTATCCTGTGGAACCAGGGCAATTTGATTTCTCAACTGACTTAATGGGATGTCAAGACTTTGTAAACTATCAAACATGATTTTTCCTTCCTGAGGATCATAAAGACGTAATAACAGGGATGCAATGGTGGATTTACCTGATCCACTCGGTCCCACCAAAGCAACCATCTGATTCTTTTCTATCTTGAAACTAACATCGTCCAGTACGATTTCATCAGGTCTGGATGGGTAAGTGAATTTTATCTTATCAAAACTGATGTTCCCGTTTAATGTGAATTCAGGTGAAATGGCAATATCCTGGGAAATTTCTTCTTCAGTAGCTTCGAATATTTCAAATATTTCTTCTGTTGCACCCAGAAATCGCTGGATCCTGGTGTATACGTTGGCCATGCCTCCGATGGTTCCACCGATGAAACCTGAATATAAAACAAAAGAAAATAATTGACCCGATTCCAGCTCACCGGCTGCCATAAGCAATGCGCCTTTCCAGATTACGGCAACCAAAGCACCAAATAGTCCGAAGATGACAAATGAACTGAATGCGCCCCTGTACCTTCCTCCTTCGATCCCGACTTTTGCAATTTCATCCGTTTTTAATCGGTAACGGTTGATCTCATATCCTTCATTGGTATAGGTTTTTACACTTTGAATGCCCTGTAGTGTTTCTTCAACAATGGTATTGGATTCAGCCACTTTTTTCTGCGCTTTTTTAGATAATCCCCGAATAAATCTACCGAAAACGACTGCCAAAACGACGACTGCAGGCAAAATGGCCAGCATGAAAAGTGTCAATTTGAATGAAGTGATGATCAAAAGGGTTACCCCACCGATAATAATGATGATTTGACGCAAAAACTCTGCAAGAGTAGTAGTCAGTGTTTCCTGCAATAATGATATGTCAGCAGATAAACGTGAATTTAGTTCGCCCACCCGATGCTTATTGAAAAATTCAAGAGGCAGCTTTATCATGTGTTTATAGGTAAATGTTCTAAGGTCAGCCAGGGTTTTTTCCGTTACGTTCACAAACAGAACGATTCTGAAATACGAAAATACGGATTGAAGGACCAATAGAAGTAGTATGATAAGGGCAATTTTATTTAATTCCTCGCCCAGGTTTCCTATATCCCCTGCATTTACCAGATCTCCCAGCAATTTTGGGAATGCCAGATTAGCCAGTGAAGAACCCAGGAGAAAAAACAAGCCTAAAATATATGCTCCCCTGTATGGTTTAATGAATTTATAAAGTTTAACGGCGTTTTTAATGCCACCGTAAGTTATCTTTTTCTTTTCTATGTCTGATTTGTTAAATCCTGCGCTCATACTCTTCTTTTATTGGGTTTTAATCCCCTGTTTTAACGTTTTAACCTTGATTTGGTTTTTAATTGGGCGCAAATATAAATATTAACCGGTTTAATCCCTTTTTATTTACTTGTAATAAATTTCGCTTAGCTTTGCGGTTCAGATCACAAATTATATTATGAGTACATTTCAGGATTTCAAAATATCCAGGTTTTTGTTCGATGCTATAAATGAGCTTGGATTCGAGAAGCCTACACCCATACAGGAAAAATCATTTTCAATTGTATTATCTGGCAGAAATGTCATTGGTATTGCTCAAACTGGAACGGGAAAGACACTAGCCTATATGTTGCCCATTCTTCAAAGTCACCGGTTTAATGAAGATGTTCATCCCGCCGTTTTGGTTATTGTACCCACGCGGGAATTGGTATTGCAGGTGGTCGAACAAATAGAATCTTATGCGAAATATCTGAGTATTCGCGTTCTGGGTGTATATGGTGGAACAAATATCAACACCCAGAAGTTAGCTGTAATGGAAGGGACAGATATTCTTGTTGCCACACCGGGTCGCCTCTATGATCTGACATTGAGCGGTGCTATGAAACTAAAATCGGTAAAAAAATTGGTTATCGATGAAGTAGATGTTATGATGGACCTGGGTTTTAGATATCAGTTAACCAATATATTTGAGCTGCTTCCTGAGAAAAGGCAAAATATAATGTATTCAGCCACGATGACGGAGGAAGTGACCAAGATCATTGAAGATTTTTTCATCGCACCGGTTAAAATATCTGTTGCCTTGAGTGGAACACCACTTGGTAATATCCGGCAAGTTTCTTATCCTGTGCTGAACTTTAATACAAAAGTGAATTTGCTCAGCAAATTGATTGAGGATGAGGAAGAATATTCCCGGGTATTGGTCTTTGCTCCAAGTAAAAAACTGGCTGATAAAATCTATACGGACCTGCAGGAAAAATATGAAACCTCAATGGGAATCGTCCATTCCAATAAAACACAAAATTACCGGATAAGGGCCATTAAGCAGTTTAAGGAAGGTGAAAAGCGGATTATCATTACAACCGATGTGATGGCCAGAGGATTGGATATGGATGATGTATCGCATGTTATCGTTTTTGATACGCCTGCTTTTCCTGAAAACTATATCCACCGAATCGGCCGAACGGGTAGGGCAGAAAAAGAAGGCGTTTCTATTTTGTTTTTTACGCAAAAAGAATTGCCCTTTAAGCAGGCGATTGAAGAATTGATGGAGCTTAAAATAACTGAACTTGATTTTCCAGAGGATGTAGAAATGAATTATGAAATGATCGACGATGAGCGATCTGCAAATTCATTGAGGAAAAGTGCCCTCCGAAATCAAAGGAAAAGGTTGGGCGGTGCCGCTTTTCATGAAAAAAAGGCAAAAAACAGAAAAACGAATCAGGGTGGTTCTTACAGAAGAAAGCTGGAGAAAAAATATAAAAAACCACAGGTGAAGGGACCAAAGAGGAAAAGTAACTAATGTACTAATGCAAATGAATGTGATTGATTGGATCGGCGCCCTGGGTGTCTTTCAAATATTACTCGCTTATTTCCTGAGTGTATTGAAGAAGATTAATACAACAGATCTATTATTTATACTTCTGAATCTTTTTGGTGCATCAATGGCTTGCCTTGCCTCTGTTTTATTGGCATATTATCCATTTGTCGTTCTGGAAGCGATCTGGGCCATGATTTCATTATTTTCATTGATAAAATATATCTCCAGGAATAGAAAATCCTGAATTATCTGGCTTTTTTAAAAATAATAATTAAAAAAAGAGAATTGGACGCTGGTTACTGACCATAAATTACAAAAAATATTGTCCAATACGTTGTAACTTACAAGCATATGAAATTCGAACAATACACATTTAGTGAAAAAATAAAAAAGGGGCTGAATAAATTAGGATTCAAAAGACCCACAGATATACAGTTCAAATCTATTCCCAGTATTTTGAAAGGGGAGGACCTTTTGGCGATTGCCCAGACTGGTACGGGCAAAACAGCTGCTTTTGCTATTCCCGTGATCGATATGATCTACTCCAATAAACTTGCTGCGAGGAGGAAAACCGGAGTGAAATGTCTGGTTTTGGTCCCAACCCACGAATTGGCCATTCAAATTGAAGAAGTGTTCAAGTCAATTGGAAAATTTACAACAGTTCGGACGGTTGCTTTGATCGGAGGCGTAGATCAACAGCCACAGATCGATGAATTGAATAAAGGGATAGATATTGTCATAGCAACTCCCGGAAGGATGTTTGATCTGATCAGCCAGGGACATTTGCTTACGCATCAGATTGAAACACTGGTTCTGGACGAAGCGGATTATATGTTGGATCTTGGTTTTATTAAAGATATCAGGGATCTGATGTTTAAATTGCCAAAGCGTAAACAGACGCTCTTTTTCTCAGCTACGATCAATGACAAGATTAAAAAAATTGCCTACTCAATCGTTAGACAGAATGCCATTCGTATTCAATTGTCGCCAAAGGATCCGGTTGCTAAGAACATTGAACATTCCGTGATCTTTATAGGTATGGACGATAAAAGATACTTTTTGGAGAGGGTTATTATTGAAAATCCGGACACGAAAATTTTGGTTTTTGTTCGAACAAGAGTTAGGGCGGAACGT
>Ga0102814_10000179_pt1 | contig 45359 bp, 38 predicted proteins | sample ColrivemetaGS741_FD_79112 | JGI IMG/M metagenome (GOLD analysis project Ga0102814, IMG submission 79112) | Estuarine microbial communities from the Columbia River estuary - Flood tide ETM metaG S.741 | ecosystem: Environmental > Aquatic > Marine > Intertidal zone > Estuary | place: USA...
GTTGTTTCCAACTTTTCCAACAAGCCGCTGGAACGGAATTCTATACTCGAAAAACACCTTACATATAACCCTCTCAAAAGTTGTTAATAACTTAATGTTGCTTTACATAGGAACGGCTGTTAGGCACAGTTTTTTATTTTCTTCCCGTAATTCGAAAATCTGGTTTCAGCATTTTTCTGTAAACTTGTCTGACATTATTAAGACCTATTCCTAATTCTTTTATATCATTTTGGCTATAATTATCTGGCTTAATCCAATATTCTGATTTTTTATCACAGATTTCGGCAAGGTTAGCGTCAAAATGCCTTAAACCAATCGCAGCCGCTGACCAATATCTGACTAACATTGCCTCTTTATCTCTGTTTGGCAAATTTCCGTGTTCAATATCTCTGTAATAAAGATATGTTTCATCTAATGCAAAGCTTATTGATCTTAAAGCTTCGTCTTTCATTTTTGATCTTTCGTTTGTTGCTGTCGCAATTGGACCAAGTAAATTGCTTAATCCATTTAATATTTCGTTTATCATTTTAAAGTATTTTATTAACGTCAATATCGAAACCTGTTGCTTTCAATTCTTTTGCAAGTTTGAATTTCCAACTTTCTTCCTGGTCAATTTCTATGTAAAGCAATCCGTGTAAATCACTTGGTAATTCTACACCACTCGTATATAATGGGCAAACTTTATTCCTTGTTAGTTTACCAATGAAATATCCTAGTTCTAAAATTACATTTTGTCTTGCTCTAATATTTAGATTATCATCTTTTTTCCCTTTACCAAAATCGTCATCAGTTAATAAAACAATTGCAAAAGAAACATCTGAATGTTCTTCAAATTTTTCGATTATAGTTTTGCCTGAATTTGGCTGCTCGTGCAAAATTATTGCTTCTAATCCTAATTTTTCAATCGTTCTTGCAACATTAACTTTTACTTCGTTGTTATGTCCGTGAACAATAAATATTTTATTATTATTATTTTCTGTGATTGAAATTGTACTTTCTTTTATTTCTGATTTTATTAAAGTAAGTTTTGAAATAAGTTGTTTTAAATTATTGACTTTATTTTTTACATCTTCAAAAAATTCTTGAAGTTCTTCGGCTGGAGATTGAGAAACATAAATAAACTTTTCATTAACATTATCATACTGTTCTCTATATTCACTATTTATGTTATTAAAAGATTGTTTTAAAAGTTCAGAATTAAAATCATCCCAATTTTGAAAGTCATCTTTTGCTTGTTCATATTGTCTATTAGTTTGAATTTGTCTTGAATGTATTTCTTCTCCAAGAATAATTCTTTTATTTATTTCTTCTTTGAAATAATCTTTTCCAACAATTAATAACGTTAATTTATTATTTTCTTCTTTATTTACTATTTTTCTTTTTGCCATATTTTCCTTGTATTCACTGGGTTCTCTTAAAATTGTGCCTAACGTTTCGTGGCTTTAAGAAGTTGGGGAATAAATATGCCCGAACTTTTGATTAATCACTGACCATAAAAGTACAAAACAAACTTTAAAGTCAAGACCCAAAACCCCAATTTCTTAAAACCGCTGTTAGCCGTTCGTTGTTTTTAACATCCTTTATTAAATTTTTCCCAATCAAAGTTTATATCTTTTGGATATTTTTTATTGATAAATTCCGTTATGGTATTCTCCAATGTCTTTGAGTCAAATCCATAGATTTCTTTAAATTTTTCATAACCACTTTTCCATAGTTTCTTAAATTTTGATATTCCATAGTTATCAATTAGAAATTTACAAATAAAAGCACTTTGAGTGTACGCAATCATATCAGGGTTTCCATAAAAATCTGTTGCTAACTTCTCCGTGGAAATTAATTTCTCGCTTTGAATAAAGTATTTATAAATTTCTTCAAGTGAATATTCAAAACAAGTTCCGGCTGAATAAGTTGCTAAACCTTCATTCATCCAAGTTGACGAAATAGATGGATTTCCCCATTTATACATTGTTATCATATGCATTAATTCGTGCTTAATTGGCGAATTTTTTCCATCTTTTAGCAAAGTAAACATTACATCACTTTCAGGTAAAGCCAAACCTTGTGCTGCCATTCCACCATATTTTAACATTTCTTCTCTAGATCTTAATATTTCTATATCAAATTTATTGTCAAATTTTGTTTCTTCTATTAATTTTAAATTTTCTTCAATTGATTGTTGACATTCCTTAATTGCAGAATTTCTTCTTTTAAAATCTATTTCTGAAGGAAAAAAATAAGTAATATTTTTTATAGTTTTCTTTTCCGTTGTTATTTTGGTCCACTCATCTTTTCCGATTTCGTTTTTTTTACTTAATTTATTGTCATTGCAAGAAATTACTGCAAAAATTGTAAGTATTGCTAATATTATTTTATTCATTTCTATTTTGAATTATAGTTTTAATTTGTTTGAAACTCTTTTTTTGTGCGGTTCGCTACAATGACGGCTAACGTTCCCACGCTTGGCGTCAGTTGCGAACTTCGGAACGATTTATTTTATATCAAAGATAAAATTTCTTGCGAAATATAAACGTGAATTTACCACAAAATTCGCAATTGCTCCAAACGTGTGTTAGCTGCAGTATCATATTAAATTAAAAATATCTTTGGCTATACCTTTCGCTAAATTTTCGTCCCAATCTATTATGTCATCGTAATATATTGATATTACTTTTTCGTTTTCCGTGAAATTTAAAAATCTATGACCAAAATATGGGAAGATTTTTGAATTAGTTGGTAGTTCATTTGTATTGTATGAAAACGCAGTTTCAATTTGTTTTTGAATAATCGGAATATCTTCAGGATAAGAATAAAATGTCGGATGAAATGAAGGTTTTTCTTCTCCACCATTTAAATTTATTCCTGGTTTATTCAGCCCATTCATCACGCGATAAAAATTTTTCAAACTTTGTGGAAATTCTATATTTATTGACTTTTGAAAATCTTCTAACTCTTTTTCGGATAATCCGTTTCGCCAAGTTGAGTCTTTTTGAATTTGATATCCCCAGCATAAATCCAGTTCTTTATTGCGCCAATGTTCTTCACTTTTTTGTTTAATCAACATAAAGTTTTCAATTGAGTATTCTAATTTATGGTATTCTATTGTAGTCATGTTTCTGGATATTGCAGCTAACGTGTTCATATGTATAACCTTTTCATACATATCTAGCCGTTTTGGCCGTATATGTATGTTTTTGTTATGCATTTTAATTAAGGCTAATTTATAAATTTTTTATTACAAAATTAGTTAATGAATGCTTAATAAAAATAATTGTATAATTTTACTTCAACTTTATAGATTTATGGAAACTTCAAAAATGAATATACGTCAAAACCAATTAAACGCTTTTAATCGTCTGTTAGATATTATGGATGAATTACGAGAGAAATGCCCTTGGGACAAAAAACAAACGTTAGAAAGTTTAAGGCATTTAACCATTGAGGAAACGTATGAACTTGGCGATGCTATTTTAGACAACGATTTGCCGGAAATAAAAAAAGAACTTGGCGATTTGTTATTGCATATTGTTTTTTATGCCAAAATAGGAAGTGAAACAGGTGATTTTGATATTGCTGATGTTGCCAACTCTATTTGTGACAAACTAATAGATAGGCATCCACATATTTATGGAGATGTTGTTGTGGAAGATGAAGAAGAAGTGAAAAGAAATTGGGAAAAATTAAAACTAAAAGAAGGTAGAAAATCGGTTTTAGAAGGTGTGCCTAAAAGTTTACCTGCGTTAGTAAAAGCAAGCCGTATTCAGGATAAAGTAAAAGGCGTAGGATTTGATTGGGAAGAACCAGAACAAGTGTGGGAAAAAGTACAAGAAGAACTTCAAGAACTCCAAGTTGAAGTAAATGATGGCAACCAAGACAAAATGGAAGCCGAATTTGGCGATGTTTTGTTTTCTATGATAAACTATGCTCGTTTCTTAAAAATTAACCCAGAAGACGCTTTAGAACGCACGAATAAAAAATTTATCAAACGATTTATGTATTTAGAAAGTAAAGCAGGCGAATTAGGTAAAGATTTATCTGAAATGTCTCTTGCTGAAATGGATGTTTTTTGGGAAGAAGCAAAGCGCTTGCCAAAATAAGGAATTAAAATCTTTGATTTTAAATACTAAAACTGGGAAGAAGCAAAGCGCTTGCCAAAATAAGGAATTAAAATCTTTGATTTTAAATACTAAAACTGAGAAGAAGCAAAGAAGCTTTAGTTTTCAGTAGCAGGTTTCAGTAAACAGTTATACAAATTAACGATTCCACAAATAACCAAATTCATAATTAAAATGTACTACGCCGTAATTTTTACATCAACACGAACAGAAAACGAAGAAGGCTATGCTGAAATGGCTGAAAAAATGGAAAACTTAGCCAAACAACAACCCGGATTTATAAGTGTGGAAAGTGCACGAAATGAAATAGGAATTACTGTTTCCTATTGGGAAAGTTTAGAAGCTATAAAAAGTTGGAAAGCTAATTTAGACCATTTAGATGCACAACAAAAGGGTAGGAGTTCTTGGTACAAAAACTATAAAGTGCGAATTGCGAAAGTAGAACGCGAATATGGGTTTTAAAAATCTATATTAATCAATAATTGCTTCTAGACTTGTATAAATAAAACGAGTTGATTTTTTATCTCTTAGAGTCGTAAACTTTAAGTTTTCTAATTCTGCACCTCTATAACCAACTCCTTTTGCATCTACTATTCCTTTAATTTTAGAATCGATATTGTTTATTTCAATTATAGCAGTAGCACAAATATCATTTCCTTGAATATCTACGTTAATGTATTTGTTTCCATTGTTTTCACTGTAGCTTTTTAACCAAAATTGTAATTCTTCATAATTGGTTTTGGCTAATACATTTGTTAACTCTTCTTGATAAATTTCAGTTGTATATTCATTATTGTTGAATATTGAATTTGAAGAATTACAATTAGGCTTGTCACAAGAAATAAGCATTGCAAAGACAAGAATAAATAACAGTTTAAATTTCATGAAAGAATAACGTAAACTAGTTATGATTATTGTTTTTACTTGTTTATTAAATTTAAGTACAATATTTTTTGTTAATGCTTTTTAACTATTTTTAGGGTAAACAGTAAAAAAATAGGATGTCTTATATGATTCGTAAATTAATCAGTTTATTGGCTTTTAGTGTTGTAAAATATAACGTATAATTAACCTTTACAGGCTTTGATTTAACGGAGTAAATAAACAAAAATGATTAAATTTACAACACTAAACGATTGAGCTTTAATATTAAGTGTAATTTAATATGTAAAATTGAAAAGGGGAAGAAATTTTAAACCTTACAATGTTAAATTACTTAAAACCAATAATAATTTAAAAACCAATCATTATGAAAACAGTTATTCTAATTTTTTTATGCTTTAGTACTTTTGTTTTCTCTCAAAACAAAAGAGATTTACAAGAAATGAACGACAATAACTTACAATTAAATGAACTCCCAGAGATTGTAATTACAAGAATGGGAGATGATTTCTCTGCTTATTTACCAGATAGACATCCAGACGCAAATGTACAACAATTACAAAAGTACTTTGTTGCTTATGGCTTGGGTAAAGATTATGAAGGCTATGATAGTTATTTAGTAATTATGCAAAATGCTAAAGGAACTTTAACTGCCTCATATAATCACAAAGGAAAATTAATTAATGTTGTTGAAAGATACGAAAATGTTACTTTACCGAACGAAGTTATTTATTCCGTTACAAGAAATTTCCCGGGATGGGCTATTATAAAAGATAAGTATCTTTATGAACAAAGTAATGGAAATATTGACAAGAAACAATATGATATAAAGATAAGAAAAGACAATAAAACTAAAAACTTAAGAGTTTCTTCTTCAGGCGAAATCTTAAAAAGTTAATTATTTATATTTTAAACAGAAAAGGCAAACGTATATGTTTGCCTTTTTTAATTATTAGATATTTTTTTTTGAAAGTGAAATCCTAGTACTTTATATCCCATTTTAAAGTAAAATTTATGGGCTCTATCACTTTGAACATAAGCATTTAATTCTATTGTTTTACAATCGTTTTTTACACTCCATTCTTCAATTAATGTAATAAATGTATTTCCTAAACCAGAAGACCGAATACTTTCGTCTATAACAAAATGATCTATTTCTAATTGTTTGCCAGAATACATTCGTACGGTTATCCAAGCGCCAGAAATACCTACAAGTTTTTCGTTCTCATATAACCCAAAACAATGGTAATTGTTAAATTGAAACATTTCGTTTAAGTAATTTGCCAATTCTTGCTTTGTTTTGTTAGGATTAAGAAGTATTGATAAAGCAACTATTTCCTCACTGTTTTCTGCTGAAAGTTTTTTTAATTTAATGTTTTGCATAATTATTATTTTTAATCCAAAAAAAATCCTGTTCAAAACAGGATTTTTTTGTTACTATTTTAAAAATTAAATAGATCTTAATTTACTTTGCTTTTCCTTCCACATTTTTAAATCTTCTTTGTGGCGTTCAATGCTTTTATGAACTTCTTTTATAAAAGGATTTTCTCCTTTAGAACTAGAGCTAATAAACTGAATATTGTTTTCTAATTGCAAAATTTCATTTTGTAATTCGTCAACTTTCTTTTTAATAAAATATTGTTCTTTCTCTAAAGCTCTATCGTCTTCATTTTCTACCCATTGATCAAGTTTAGCATTAAACTTCATCATTTCAGTATCTTTTTTAGATAAACTTAGTTTTTCAAACAGAGCATCTAATATTTTATTAAACTTTCCTTCTATGTGTCTTCTGTTAAAAGGAACTTTGCCAAATTTTTTCCACGTTTCAATATGTAATTTGATAGCGTCTAAATCTGTTTTATGGTCACCACTAAGTTCAAATTCTTTTAATGTGTCTAAATAACTTTTCTTGTTTTCAAAAGACTCAATTTCTACTTTATCTTCTGTGTTTTTTACTTTATGCATAGCATCAAAGTAATGATTACATGCATCTTTAAATTCTTTCCAAATTTTATCAGAATGTTTTCTTGGTACATGTCCTACTTTTTTCCAATCATCTTGAATTTTCTTCATGATTGGAGTAGTTGTTTTAAAATCTTCGCTATCCTTTAACGCAACTGCTTTTGCAACAAGTTCCATTTTTTTGTTCAAATTTTCTTGTTGTTCGTGTTTAATGTCTTTGTAAAAAGCATTTTTATTTTCATTAAAATTACGAACTGCAGCTTTAAAATTATTCCAACAAGCTTCGGTGTCTTCTTGCGGAATTTTCCCTCCTTTAAAGAAATTTTCACGTAAGGCTTCTATCTTTTTAATTTGAGCTTGCCAACCGTTATGGTTTGTTATTTTCTCGTTTGCTACAGCTTTAATTTGTTCAACAATTTCGTTTTTCTTTACTAAGTTTTCTTGCTCTCTTTCTTTAGCTTTACCAAAATAACCTTCTCTTTTTTCATGCATTAATTTAGTAATATCACTAAATTCATTCCAAACGGCTTCTCTTTGGTCTCTATCAACAGGTCCAATTTCTTCTTTCCAAACTCGGTGAAGCAATTGCAACTCTCTAAAAGCTTTCATAATATCTGTTTCTGCTAATAAATCTTTAGCTCTAGCTATTATGTTTTGTTTTTGCTCTAAATTATGTTTGAAGTCTAAATCGCGAGCTTCTTTATCTAAATGAATTAAATCGTAAAAACGTTCTAAATGAAAATGATAATCGTTCCAAATGATGTTATACTTGTCTTTAGGAATTGCTCCAGAACTTTTCCAACGATCTCTAATACTGTTTACTTTTTTAAACATATCGCCAATGCTCAATGTTTCTCCAGTCCCATCTACTAAAGTTTTTAATTCTTCAATTAATTCTGTTCTTGAGCTAAAGTTGCTCTTTAGGTTTTTTTGAAGTTGGTTGTAATGTTCATTACGTTTTTTACGGTATTCGTTATAAATTCCGTCAAATTTATTTTTTAAAGGAAAATGATATTCAAACGATACAGTTTCATCTGTATTTGTTTCATTAAATTCATCTTTCTTTTCGTCAATTAAATCGTTGTACTTACTTAAAAAGTTCTTTTTAATTTCTTCAACATGATCTTTAATAGCCATAACCTTGTGGTTTGCTATTAATGTCTCTAATTCATTAGTAAGTTCTTCTTTAGAAAGGGTGTCATATTCCAACATCGGAATATCGTGCTTGTCCTTAACAGAGTCGTCTTCGTTCTCTTCAGCATTTGAATTGTCAATCTCCTCTAAAGCCGACTGACTAATTACTGCTACATTTTCTTGCGACACTTCATTTTGTTCTCCATCTACCTGTGGTAGGTTATCATTCTGTTCTTCTAACATATCTAAATGCTTAATGTTATACTATTAGTGACCGAAGATACGAATGGTCTATCAAAATTCAAAGAAAAACCGACAAATGTGTTTTTTTTTATTGGAAACGAATGTTTCGGGAGTTTTTGGTAGCTATTTTCCTGCTGTTTGTTTTAGTTGCTAAATGAATTTTAGCAAGCTATCACTTCTATCAGGGTTGTTAAAGGAAATTTTTTATTTTTGGTTTTTGTCAAAAAATAAATTGCATAAAAAACTATTTATTCCAAATTAACCATGCTTTTTCTGCCTGAAAAACGAGCATTTCATAGCCATTTTTAATCACGGCTTTGTTAGCAGCGGCTAATCGTAAAAAAGTAGTCTCTTCAGGGTTGTAAACTAAATCAAAAGCAATGTGTTTTTTTGTAAATAAACTATAATCTAGCGCTGGGGATTCTTCTATGTTTGGAAATGTTCCAAGTGGTGTTGTGTTTATTATTACATGGTATTCTTTGAAAATTTCTGCATTTAATTCTTTATACGATAGTTGGTATTCATTAGGTTCTCTAGAAACAAAATCGTATTCTATTTTTAGTTTTTGTAAGGCATAAGCAACTGCTTTGCTAGCTCCTCCAGTTCCAAGAATTAGTGCTTTTTTATGGTGTTCTTTTAATAGTGGTTTTAATACTTTTTTAAATCCAAAATAGTCAGTGTTGTATCCTTTTAGTTTTCCGTTTTTGGACACTTTAATTGTGTTTACGGCACCTATTTTAGCTGCGTTTTTAGATAATTTATCTAAGAATGGAATTACTTCTTCTTTATATGGAATGGTAACATTTAGTCCTTTTAATCCTTTTGTATTGCAAATTATTTCTTTTAAATTTTCCATTTTTGAAATGTCAAAGTTTAAGTACTCACAGTTGTCAAAATGAAAAAGAGTAAATTTTTCAGTGAAATAATTTTTTGAAAATGAATAATCGATATTTCGACCCACTAGGCCAAATTTATATTGTTTTTTCAGTTTCTTTGCCATAGCAATTTAATTTTTTCTTGTTTTGTTTGCTAATTTTTCTAATCCGTAAATTAATAAAAAGCCAATTACTGTAAACAAGATTGCAGTTAAAATTTTCGGGTCTCCAGCAAAATTTTTGGGTAAAATACTTTTTTCCAAAAAGGGTACAATTTCACCATGACTATTTGTTCTTGTTTCTAAAATTTTTTTCCAAGGCCAAATTTTATTTAAGGAACCAATCATAAAGCCAATTAGAACTGCCAAAGTTCTGTTTTTATGATGTAAAAACATCCAATGTAGAACTTTAGAGAATAACTTTAATCCTAAAAGTGCACCAAAAGCAAAAGTCATTAATTTGATAAGCACTTCTCCTAAAACTTCAAAATTTAAAGTTAGTAACGCTTCTCTAAGTTGGTTTATGGTTCCTATAACAGTTTGATAAGATCCCATTAATAATAAAATAAAAGCACCAGAAACACCAGGTAAAATCATTGCAATTATTGCGAGAAATCCTGAAAGGAATAGGTATGGTAAGCTGTCTGGTGATTCAACTGGTTTTGCAACGGTTATAAAATATGAAATTACAATTCCAAGTATTAAGGCAAATATTGTAACTGGTTTCCATTCAGTTATCTCTTTCCAAATTAATAAAATACTTGCTAGTACTAATCCAAAGAAAAAAGACCAAACTAAGATAGGTTGTGTATCTAATAAGTGTGTAATTAGTTTAGAAAGGGATAAAACACTTATTGCTATACCTGTTAATAGGGATAATAGAAAATTACCATTAAGTGCAGCCCATGTCGCTTTAATTCCGTTTGTTCTTAAGTTTTTAAAGGCAGAAAAATTAACATTATTAATACTGTCAATTAATTCTTGATATATTCCAGATATAAAAGCAATTGTTCCCCCAGAAACACCTGGTACAACATCTGCCGCACCCATTGCAATTCCTTTTAATAAAACAAGTAGGTAATCTGGGAAAAATTTTCTCATGGTTTTTGTAAAAAAGTAACTAAGAGGTTTTAATTATACTTATTGATTATATTTTGTACTGATTTTTTTATCCAAATTGTTGGGAAATTTTCTTCAAATAAAGTTTGGTTAGCAAGATTTAATCGCAATCCGTTATTTAAGTGAAAATTTCCTTTTTTAGTTTGTTTTACTAAATAGTTTAAACCCGCTAAACGATATTCAATTTGGTATTCTTCTGGAAATAATTCACAGGATTGTAATAATATTTCAATTGCAGAATCATATTCTCCAAGATACTGTAGAGTGTCTGACCAAAGTATAAATGTGTCTAAATTTATATCTCCACATTCAAAAGCTTTCCTGTAGCCAAGTTCCGCTTCTTCATGTAAGTTTAAAGCTTGATTTATTGCGCCAAAACGTTTCCAGTATAAATTATTTTCACCATCAATGCCAATTGCTTTATTTACATAGTATAACGCTTTTTGGTAGTTTTTTTGACGAACATAAAAATCTGTAATTGCAATCCAAGCTTTATCTAATAAAGGGTCTTCGTGTACAGTTTTTAAATAATATTGTAGAGCAAGTTCAACGTTACCTAATCTTTCATAACATTTTCCTACACGCAATAGTGCAAATGAAGTTACGTCATCTAATTCCATTGTAATTGCATAACAAGCAATTGCTTCTTCGTAATTTTTAAGTTTTTCTAAAGCTTTAGCTTTTTCTAAATATGCACCTAAAAATGTTTCGTCAATTAATGTTGCGTAATCAAATGCCCAAACTGCCTTTTCATAATCTTTAATTATGAAATATTGACGCCCAAGTTGGTGCCAAGCCACTTCACTATATGGATTTTTATCAATAAAACTGTTTAGGTAAATAATTGCTTCTTTATTTTGATCTAAGAAATCAAAGCAATAAACAACATTATAAAGGGAAGAATAATCATCGTCATCTTCGCTTAAACATCTAATAAAATTTTCTTTAGCTTTTTCTAAATTATCCATAAAAAGATATTCCATACCTATCATAGAGTAAATTTCGGCAGCTTCATCTGTGAATTGTAAAGCTACTTTAAGTGTTTCAACAGCTTCAGCATGTTGGTCTCTTTTGGAAAAAATATTTGCTTTTTGAATGTAAATTTCTTCGTTATTAGGTTCTAAGGCATACAAATCATTTAATAATTTTTCTGCAATTTCTAACTTGTCTTCATATATAAGCGTCTCTACCTGAACTAATTTTAGTCCTGTAGATTTTGGGTGTTGTTCTAAACCTAGTTTTAAAGCTTTCTTAGCTAAATTCATTTTTCCTGTATCCATGTAGTGAAGAATGATTTCTTCAAACTCCTCTGAATCAAAGAAAAAAACCTTATTTGTTTTTAACATCGACTCAAACTTAGATAAGGAAAAGTTATTTTCATCTTCATCGTGGCTCGTTCTCATAACTTATCTTTTTATGGTTTTCCTTTTAACTAATTTAAGGAAAAATATTAGGGCATTCTTTTAAGTAACCAATTGTTTTAAACAATTTAGTTAACAATTTTTAATAGATAATTAGTTAAAGTAGAACCATTAAGGGTTTATATGACTTTAATTATTTTTCTATTTCATTAAGTACTTCAAGAATAATGCCACAGCCTTCAATAATTTCTTCGCTAGAAATGGTAAGAGGTGGAGTAATGCGTATAGCACTACCTTCAAACAATAACCAAAATAAGATAAGTCCTTTGTCTTGGCATTTTAAAATGATTTCCGTTGCTATTTCCGGACTTTTTGTCATAACAGCAAGCATTAATCCTTTTCCTCTAATTTCGGTAATTAGTGGATGAACTAATATTTCTCTAAATAATTTTTCCTTTTCTAATGCTTGTTGTATTAAATTAGTCTCTGTTAACTCTTGTAAAGTGGCTAAACAAGCGGCTGCAATTACAGGATGTCCGCCAAAAGTTGTGATGTGCCCAAGTTTTGGGTCGTGCGATAATAAATCCATCATTTCTTTTGAAGCAGAGAAGGCTCCAACAGGCATTCCGCCTCCCATTCCTTTTCCCATAACGACTACATCTGGGATTACATCATAATTTTCAAATCCGAAAAGTTTCCCAGTACGCCCAAAGCCAGGTTGAATTTCGTCTAATATCATTATAGCGCCAACTTCTTCGCAACGTTTTTTTACTTTAGTGAGAAAATTATTTGTAGGTTGAATAAATCCTGCACCACCTTGAATAGTTTCCAAAATGATTCCAGCAGTTTTAGTGGTGATTTTCTCTAAATCTGCTTCATTGTTAAATGTTATAAAATCTACATCTGGAATTAGAGGTCTAAAAATTTGCTTGCGTTCTTCAAAACCCATAACACTCATACTTCCCATTGTGTTTCCATGGTATGCATTATTGCAGGATATAAGTTGACTTCTTCCAGTAACTCTTCTAGCTAATTTTAAAGCTCCTTCAATTGCTTCTGTGCCCGAATTTGTTAGGTACGTTTTTGTTAATGGATAGGGAAGGTGTTGTGCTAATAATTTACAAAGTTCTGTGGCAGGGCTTTGTGCATATTCACCATACACCATTACATGTGAATATTTGTCTAATTGTGCTTTTATAGCATCATTTACACGTTTTGGCTGATGTCCTAAAGTGCAAGCAGAAACACCTGCTACAAAATCTAAATAAGCTTTGCCTTGTGTGTTGTATATATAAGATCCTTTTGCATGGGAAATTTCCATTGCAAGTGGGTGTTCAGATGTTTGTGCTTGGTATTGGTAAAAATCTTCAATCATGGTAATTGTTGATTTGTATGTATGGTTTTATTGTTCTTTAGGCTTAGGGTTGTTTTTGTCGTATTCTAAAGTTTCTTTTAAGACTTTCATTGGCGCATCTATTTCTAATTCTTTTTTCTTAGTCTCTATTATGATTTTTTCGTGTAAGAGGTTCTCTTCATCTGGAAAAATATCTTCTTTAGACTTAATTCGTTCGTCGCCTCTCCAAATAAAACCTCTAAGTTTTCTTGCGTTTTCAGGAAATTCGGCTTCTGGATAAATAATACCATCTGTGTTTTTTATAAACGTAATTGTTTCAATTTGATTTTCATTTAGCTCCAAATTAATAGCACTACAAACACTTTTGTTAATTCCTATAGGTTCATTGTCGTCATTATACATAAAGTAAATAACTTCAGCATTTTTTACAATATCAACATATTTTAAGCTGTTGTCTACAAATCTACCAAAGAGATTTTGTCCTTTTATTTGATTATAACCTTTTAGGCTTAAGGTGTCTTTTTGAATCAGAAAAGCATTATTTAGTACTTTTAAAGAATCTAATTTCTCTGTTTTATTGTTTCCAATTAAATGTATAATATCTCCGGTCATTTGATTGTCAAAATTCCAGATAACTGGTTTTCCAATTAATTGGGTTAACCCCGATTTATTGCTAGAATGTAGTGAATCACACTTTCCACTCATATCTGTTTTGTAAAAACGAACATTCTTAAATGCTTTGATAATTCTATTTTCTGGCGGACCAGTAACTTGAATTTTTTTACCATGCATGTATAGAGAATCGTTTTCTACTTTTGTTACAACAAGTGCTCTTTTGGTTAGTATTATAGAATCTTTGCGAGTTACAGTATTTCTATACATTTCTGCATAATGTGCTTTTGCAACTAAATTATTAATAGTATCGGTAATTTTTACATTATTAATTCCACGAGAATAATTTTTTTCTCTATCATAATATAAATCATCTCCTTCAATAACTTTATTGCTATACGTTATTTTAGAACCTTTTTTTAATTTACCTATTCCAGTCTTAGTATCATAGAACCCTTTTTCTGTATAAATAACATTCTCTTTACTTGTAATTGTTGAAGGTCCAAAAACATAAGCATGACCAGAATTTTCGTAAAAATCTAAATGATTAGTTTTAATAGTGCTTTGCGGATTTGTAACCGTTACTGCAGAATTAAATTGGTATTTTTTTTCAGAAACATAGTATTTCCCAGATTTACTTTTTAATGTGTTTTCTTTATTCCTAATTGTCCCAAAGCTATTATAGTAAGCTTCTTGTCTTTTTTTATCGAAGAAAACGGTATCTGTAACTAAAGTAGATTCTGGTGAACGAAGGTTTACATCGCCAGTAGCAAAAGCAAATTCTGTTTTTCCATTATATTCCGCATAGCGGCTATTCATAAAAATAGAGTCGCCTTGATTTAATTGCACATTACCAAATGCTTTTATATAGTCGTCGTCTTTAAAATGATAAGCTTTGTTGCATTTAATTTGAATTCCATTATGTAGAACACTTACATTGCCTGTAAAAACAATAGCTCCAGGAATTTCATGTTGATTCATGTCGATAAAATCGGAGTGTTCAATTACAATTTTTTTATTTTGCTCAATGACTTTCTTTTTAGTCTCTTGCGAAAAAAGTGAAAAACTTACTAAAAGCAAGCTCATTATATATAAAACGTGTTTTTTCAAAATATTTTAATTTGAGTCAAATTTAAGTAAAAAGTCCAAATGCCAATTATTATTAAGATTTTTTTATCATAAAAAAAACGTCTCTGTTAAAAGAGACGTTTTTGAATTGTTATTTTGTAATTGTTTGTTTTCTATCTGGTCCTACAGAAATAACTTTGATAGGAACTTCTACTTCTTTTTCAATATATGCAATATATTCTTTAAATTCAGAAGGCAATTCATCGTAAGTAGTCATTTTTGTTAAATCAGCTTTCCATCCTTTCATTGTAGTGAAAACTGGTTCTACATTTTCTGGCTCTATATTATATGGTAAGTGCGAAATTAATTCGCCTTTATATTTATATCCTGTACAAATGTCTAAAGTTTCAAATCCTGAAAGCACATCGCCTTTCATCATGTATAATTGCGTAACACCATTTACTTGAACAGCATATTTAAGTGCTACTAAATCTAACCATCCGCAACGTCTTGGGCGACCAGTTACGGCACCAAATTCGTTACCAACTTTAGCCATCATTTCTCCTTCTGCATTAAATAATTCTGTAGGAAATGGACCACTTCCAACTCTTGTTGTATAAGCTTTGAAAATTCCGTAAACTTCTTTTACTTTATTAGGCGCAATTCCTAAACCAGTACATGCACCTGCAGCAGTTGTTGTAGATGAAGTTACAAAAGGATACGTTCCAAAATCAACATCTAATAACGATCCTTGCGCCCCTTCTGCTAATATAGATTTACCAGCTTTTAAAGCTTGGTTTAAATATTCTTCACTATCTATGAAAGTTAATTTTTTAAGCACTTCAATTGCAGCAAAAAATTCATCTTCCATTTCTTGAAGATTGTATTGCAGTTCTACATTATAGAAAGCAATCATCGATTCGTGCTTATCTGCTAATGCTCTATATCTTTCTTTGAAGTCTACTAATTCAGTATCTCCAACACGTAAGCCATTTCTACCAGTCTTATCCATATATGTAGGACCAATTCCTTTTAATGTAGAACCAATTTTTGCTTTCCCTTTTGAAGCTTCAGAAGCAGCGTCAAGCAAACGATGTGTTGGTAAAATTAAATGTGCTTTTCTTGAAATTAATAGTTTAGAAGTTACATCCATTTTGAATTTTTCTAAACCTTCTAATTCTTTTTGGAAAACTACTGGGTCAATAACAACACCATTTCCAATAACATTTTTTGCGTTTTTATGAAATATTCCAGAAGGAATAGTTCTTAGTACATGCTTAATTCCATCAAATTCTAAAGTATGTCCAGCATTTGGTCCTCCTTGAAAACGAGCAATAATATCGTATTTTGAGGTTAATACATCTACAATTTTTCCTTTTCCTTCATCACCCCATTGTAATCCTAGTAGTAAGTCTACAGTCATTTTGTTTGTGTTAGTTGTTGTTATTTAGTAGTGTTTATTGTTGTTTTTTTGTTGCATAGAAGTAAAGAGAATGAGATTGTATATCTATTCCAAATATTTCTTCCATTGTTTGTTTTATTTGTTGAATTCTTGGATCACAAAATTCAATAACTTCATCAGAATCGGCCATTATGATATGATCATGTTGCTTATCAAAAAAACATTTTTCATAATGAGCTTGGTTTTGACCAAACTGATGTCTTCTGACTAAACCAGATTCTAATAAAAGCTCAATTGTATTGTATAGTGTTGCTCTACTTACACGATAGTTTTTATTCTTCATTTTTATGTACAAAGATTCAATGTCAAAATGCTCTTTAGTATTGTAAATTTCTTGAAGTATGGCGTATCGTTCAGGTGTTTTACGATGCGCTTTTTCTTCTAAGTACTTCGTAAAAACGTTCTTTACAATTTCTTGATTTTTGGTATTTTCCATTTAGTTAAAACTAATAAGTTGCAAAGATAAGGAAAGTTAGCTGTTAGTAGAAGTTAGTTTAATTTTTTTTCAACAGAGTTTTCAAACATATATTGTAAAATTCGTTTTATGTATTATAAACCCTAGTGATTTTATCAATACCGTCTACTTTTTTAATGTTTTCAATTAGCTTTTTTAGAATGATATTGTTTTGAACAATAACTGTAATTTGACCGTTAAAAATTCCCGCATCACCACTTAATGAGATGTTTTGGATGTTTACATGCATTTGGTTTGATATTACTTTTGTTAACTCATTAGTAAGGCCAATAGTGTCCATTCCTGTGATTTTTAAAATGGCTCTAAAATCTTCTTGACTTGAGTCTATCCATTTTGCCTGCATAATTCTGTATGCATAATTAGATTGTAAACTAATAGCATTTGGACAATCTTTTTTATGAACTTTAATTCCTTCATTAATTGTTAAAAATCCAAAAACTTCATCGCCAGGTATTGGGCTGCAACAAATTGCTAGTTTATAATCTAATTTAGATTGCTCTACTCCAAAAACCAACATGTCATATTTTTTGCTGATTTCGTTTTTTGAAATTTGTTCTGGCTTAACGGAGGGAGTTTTATTGAAAGGTTTCTTAAAGAAATTGACAAATGAATTATTCTTTTGTGCAACAAAATCTTTTAATTGTTGATTTTCGATTGCACCAATTCCAATTCTATAAAATAAATCTAGGCTGGTTTGAAGTTTGAAAAAATTTACTAATTCATTTATTGTGCTTTCGTTTAACGAAATTTTTAAATGACGTAATTTACGAGTTAAAATTTCTTTACCTTCTTCGGCAAGCTTTTTGGTATTTTCGTTTAATACGTTTTTAATTTTCGTTTTAGCTCTAGAGGTTGTTACATAATCAAGCCAATGAATTGTTGGTTTTTGGGCTGCGGAAGTAATAATTTCAACTTGGTCACCACTATTTAATATATAATTTAGTGGTACTAATTTTCCGTTAACTTTTGTTCCTCTTGTATGAATACCAATTTGTGAATGTATACTAAATGCAAAATCTAAACTTGTAGCTCCCTTTGGAAGTGATTTAATGTCGCCTTTAGGAGTAAAAATATATATTTCTTTGGCATATAAATTAAGCTTAAAATCTTCCACAAAATCTACTGCATTTCCAGATTGATTTTCTAAAGCTTCTTTTAATTGGTTTAACCAAATTTCTAAACCGTGTTCTTCGCTATCTGCATTTTTGTATTTATAATGTGCAGCATAACCTTTTTCTGCAATTTCGTTCATACGCTCACTACGAACTTGAATTTCAACCCAACGCCCTTTTGGTCCCATCACAGTAATGTGCAAGGCTTCATAACCTGATGATTTTGGTGAAGAAATCCAATCGCGTAAACGACTTGGACTAGGTCTATAATGATCGGTTACAACTGAATATATTTTCCAAGCTAAGAATTTTTCATCATGAGGGTCAGATTTGTATACGATACGAAGAGCAAACTTGTCGTAAACCTCATCAAAAGTAACGCCTTGAACCTTCATTTTTCTTCTAATAGAATAGATTGATTTTGGTCTGCCTTTTAGAGTAAATTCTACACCTTCATCCTTCAGAGAATTACCAATAATTTCAGAAATTATTTTAATGTATTCGTCTTGTTCTTCTTTTGTTTCTTTTATTTTACTAACAATGTCATGAAAAACTTCAGGTTCAGTATATTTTAAACCTAAATCTTCTAATTGTGTTTTTATGTTATATAAGCCTAAACGATGGGCTAGTGGAGCATAAATGTATAAAGTTTCTGAAGCAATTTTTGCTTGCTTATAATCGACCATGCTTTCCATAGTTTGCATATTATGCAATCTATCGGCAATTTTGATTAAAATTACACGAACATCATCATGTAAAGTAAGTAGCATTTTTCTGAAGTTTTCAGCCTGCATACTTACATTTAATTCTGTTTTTACATTTGCTATTTTTGTAAGCCCTTCTACTATTTTTGCAATACTTGGATTGAATAATTTTTCAATGTCACTTACTGTAATATCAGTATCTTCCACCACATCATGCATTAGAGCAGCAGCTATTGAAGTGGCTCCAAGACCAATATCTCTAGCGACTATTTTAGCTACAGCAATTGGATGGAATATGTAAGCTTCGCCTGATTTTCTGCGTTGGTCTTTATGAGCATCTACTGCAGCATCAAATGCTTTTCTAATAAGTTTTTTGTCCTCATCTGAAAGTGTTTGGTAACTAATGCGGAGAAGTTCTTTGTATTCTTGCGCAATAGCCTTGTTTTCGGCTTCGATATCAATTTCGGTCATAGTAGGTCTTTAATACACTAAAGTTAGGATAAAGATATGGAATGTGCAATAGATTTAAAGCAATTAATTTGATTTGAAAGAGTTATTTAAAATTCCTTTGTCTTTTAGCTTCAAATAGTAAAATTGCTGCTGCTACCGAAACGTTCATTGAGTCAATTTCTCCTTGCATAGGAATAATAATATTTTGAGTGCTATTGTCTCTAAAAGTTTGCGAAACACCTGTTGCTTCTGTGCCAACAACTAATGCTGTTGCTGAAGTATAGTTTTCTTTATGGTATTCGTTTGCGTTTTGAAGTGTTGCACTGTAAATAGCAATGTTGTTTTCTTTCAAGAAGTCAATTGCTTCATTAGTTGTGCAAACCGCAATTTGATTGGTGAACACACAGCCAACACTTGAACGGATGTTGTTTGGATTATAAATATCACTTTTTGGATTGGCAATAATTACCGCATCGATATTTGCAGCATCTGCAGTACGAAGCATCGCGCCAATATTTCCTGGCTTTTCAATACTTTCTAAAACTAAAATTAACGGATTTTCTTTTAATTCTAAATCAGATAATTGTAAGGATTTACTTTTTGCAACTGCAATTATTCCTTCGGTTGAATCTCTGTACGCTAATTTTTGGTAAACATCTTTTGAAATTTCAATCTTCTCGACTGCGCTCGAAGTGACAAAATTATTTAATTCTTTTTCTGAAATAATTTCAGGTAAAAATAAAACAGTTTCTAATTCATAATTTCCTTTTAATGCCAATTCAATTTCGCGTTTTCCTTCAATTAAAAAAGTTCCCGTTTGTTTACGAGTTTTCGCTTTTTCTTGTAATTGAACAAGTGATTTTATAAAAGGATTTTGAGCAGAAGTAATTTGTTTCATGAAACAGTTTTATGTGGTTACAAAACTACAAAAAAAAAGCCTTTTCAGTTTGAAAAGGCTTCCTGTAATTATTTGTTTAATTTTTCGTTTTCGTATTTTCCTTTATATCGTTCGTAAAGTTCAGTTTGGTGACTTTCTAAACTAATTTCTCTCCCGTCGATAAATGCTTTTGTAATGGTATTTGTACGCATGTCTAAAGCATCGCCATTAGAAATAAATAGAGTAGCACTCTTCCCACTTTCTAAAGAACCATAATTTGCATCGATTCCTAAAATTTTAGCAGTATTGGACGTAATTAATTTCAAAGCTTCTTCTTTAGATAATCCCCAGGCAGCACAAGTACCAGCGTAAAAAGGTAAATTACGTGCTTGCATACGTTCCATGTCTCCAGAGTTTTCTAAACCAACTAAGATTCCTTTATCAACTAATAATTTAGCGTTTTTATAAGGTAAATTTACATCTTCATCTTCTAAAACAGGCAAGTCGTGAACACGTCTTAATAGCACTGAAATATTATTCTCTTTTAATAAATCAGCAACTCTAAAAGCATAATAACCGCCAACAATAGTCATTTTTTTTATGTTGTTCTTTATCTTGAATAAAACAGCATCAATGATTTCTTTTTCCCCATTTGCATTAACGAAAAGCGTTTTCTCTCCAGAAAAAATTCCTTTCATTGCTTCATATGGAATGTCTCTTTTATTATTTGTCGATTTTAAATAGGCAGAAGCATTATTGTAAAAATCTTGCACTTCTTTAAGTTGTTCGTCGTACTTTTTATTTGGTTCAATATTTCCAGGTTCAGCCCACCAACCAGAGCGAGAATAACTTCTTGGCCAGTTTAAATGAATCCCATTATCAGTTTTAATGACAGCATCTTCCCAATTCCAAGCGTCTAATTGTACTACTGAAGAAGTTCCCGAAATTCTTCCGCCTCTTGGTGTAATTTGCGCTAATAAAACGCCATTTGGACGCATTGTTTCTACCAAAACAGATTCGGTGTTAAAAGCTATTAAACTTCTAACATGTGGATTGAATTCGCCCATTTCGCTTTCGTCATCAGAAGCTCTTACTGCATCAATTTCAACTAAACCTAATGTTGTATTAGGAGCAATAAAACCTGGATAAATTTGTTTTCCTGAAGCATCAATATTAACATCATGCTTCATAGGTTTCATAACTTTTGCATCACCAATAGCTCCAATTTTTCCATCAATAATAGAAATTAAGCTGTTTTCAATTACTTCACCATTTCCTAAATGTGCTTTTCCGCCCATTATAAGAATGCTTTTGGTTTGTTTTGAAGCAGGAGTTTGTTGGGCAAAAGCCAAACAACTCATTAATAATAAAAGAATATATTTTTTCATTTGGTATGTTTTTATGTTTTTAAAAAATCAAATTTTTAATTGTGTACTTCCATTGTGTCGCAATGGTAATGTTTGATTTCTTTTTTAACAGGTGCTTGTGTTTTTAAACCTTTGTTTTTAGCTTCTAACATAGCATTGATTAGTTCGCTTCTTTCTTTTTGAATAGTATTTAAACTTTCTTGTTCTTTGTTTAAATCATAGAAAATTGCACCTTCAATAATTGTTTTTTCTGCTTTAGCATAAATTGAAAGCGGATTATCACTCCATAAAACAACATCTGCATGTTTACCAACTTTTATACTTCCTACTTTATCGTCAACTTGTAAAATTTTCGCTGGATTTAAGGTTACAAAATTCCAAGCAGCTTCTTCAGAAACATCTCCGTATTTTACCGCTTTTGCAGCTTCTTGATTTAATCTTCTTGACATTTCTGCATCATCAGAATTGATAGAAACCAAAACACCTTGACTATTCATTAAAGCCGCATTATAAGGAATTGCATCGTTTACTTCAAATTTATAAGCCCACCAATCCGCAAATGTTGAACCAGCAACGCCGTGTTCTGCCATTTTATCTGCTAATTTATAACCTTCTAAAATATGTGTGAATGTCTGAATTTTGAATCCGTATTTATCTGCAACTTTCATTAACATGTTAATTTCTGACTGTACATATGAATGACAAGTAATGAATCTTTTCTTATTTAAAATTTCTCCTAAAACTTCCATTTCAATATCGAAACGTGGCATTATTTTGTTCTTACCTTTTTTCGAATTGTATTCTTTCCATTCTTTTTCATATTCTAAAGCTCTTGTAAAATAATCTTCATACACTTGCTCAACACCCATTCTAGATTGTGGAAAACGATTTCTTGCATAATCACCCCAGTTGGATTGTTTTACGTTTTCACCTAAAGCAAATTTGATGTATTTTGGAGCATCTTTCATAATCATTTCCTCTGGAGCATAACCCCATTTTAATTTGATAAATGCAGCACGACCACCAATAGGATTAGCTGAACCGTGTAACAAATTTGAAGAAGTAACTCCGCCTGCTAAATTTCTATAAATATTAATATCATCTGAATTTACAACGTCTTCGATAGTAACTTCAGCTGATGAATTTTGTCCGCCTTCGTTGACTCCATTAGAAATGGCAATATGAGAATGTTCGTCTATAATTCCGGCAGTTAAATGTTTGTTAGAACCGTCAATCTCTAAAGCATTTTTAGCGATAAGATTTTTACCTATTTTAGAAATTTTTCCGTTTTCAATTAAAACATCTGTTTCTGAAAGATTTCCTTCTTTTTCACCTGTCCAAACCGTAGTGTTTTTTACTAAAATGGTTTGTTGCTTTGGTTTTTCATTATTTCCGAAAGGTAAATTTGGATACGTTACAGAAACCATTTCTGGTACTGTTTTATCTTCTTTTTTATCTTCTTTTTTATCTTTTTCAGTTACTTCTTTTTTAGTTGCTGTCCAAGTAGATTCTATTCCGTTTTCTAAAACTAATTTTCCTTGTAAAAGGTTATTGATTTTTGTTCCAGTAAAGCGTAAATATTCCGATTTTAGAGTGTCTTTCGTACGAACAACAAGCGATAACCAAGGTTCGTTAAAAGATAATTTTGTTCCATAATTAATACTGTCTTTAGAAACTTTACCATCTAATTTTTCTAATTCTCCTTTAATATTTAATTCAAAAGTTTCATTGTTAAACACTAAATCATATTGACCTCTAATGTCATCATTGTCCATTTTGTCAATGATAGAACGATTTCCTTGTACCCAGTTTTCATGAATTGTAGCGTCATTTTCAAAAATATCTTTTGAAGTAATAATGAAATTTGCAAGTTTTCCTTTTACTAAAGTTCCAATTAGATTTTCTTGTTTCAGAATTTTAGCCGGATTTTCAGTTAAAGCAGAAATTGCTTTTTCTTTTGGAAAACCATAAAAAACAGCTTTTCTTAAATTAGTTAGAAAATCTTCAGGTTTTTTATTATCTGCAGCAGTTAATATAAAGTTGACATTGTTTTCTGCTAATATTTTTAAGTTAAATGGAGCTTGGTTCCAAAACTTCATGTCGCTCACACTAACTTGTTGTGCTAAATATGCGTCAGAAACGTCATAAGCATCTGGAAAATTTAAAGGAATGATGTAAGTTGCTCCCGTTTTTTTAATTTCTTCAATTCGTTCAAATTCGTTTCCACTTCCTTTTATTAAATAGTTTATTCCAAATTCTTTACCAATTTTAGCAACTCTTAAACTACTCAATTTGTCGTTTGCTTCAAAAATTTGAATTAGGTTTTTATTATCATTTAAACTTTCTAATGATAAATCTTTTGTTGTTGAAAGACCTTTACTGTACCAATCAGCGTCGTGATATACTTGTCTAATTAAAGCCATTCCACCCATTAATGAAGAAGGGTAAGATTGTTTAGTGAATTTACTTCTTCTAAATGTAAAGTGTTGTGATACTTTATTATTTATGACACGAGTAGCATTATTTACGTTATCATTTAGTGTCCAAAGTAAACCTGTACCAGCAATAATTCCATCGTTATGATGACTTAATATTGTTCCAAAACCAATTTTTCTTAAAGATTCTGCTGTTTTTGAATCATAATTTGTGTTTTCAAAGGCATTGTATTCTGGTTTCACATGATCGTTCCAGTAATAACCATCTCTTGAAGAATCATATTGAGGGGTGAAGTTTCCACTTGGTCTTTGCGCTGGTTTTTGAATGCCAAAATCGCTAAATAAATCAATAAATGAAGCGTAAATTGTTTTTCCTGTTGCATCTATAGTTGCTGCATTTTTTGGAATGGTAACATTTGTACCAACATCAATAATTTTGTCTTCTTTAATTAATAAAGTTGCCTTTTCTAATTTTTGAGTTGATGAAATGTAAATAGTTGCATTTGTAATTGCAGTATAATTTTTGAAAGTTTGTTTTACACCATCATTTTTTGGAAAATAATCTTGTGCTTGTAAACCAATACTAAAACAAAGTAAGAGTAGGGTTTTGTAAAATCTCATATTTAGTTGCTTAAAATTTGTGCTAAATATAGGACTTAAAAACTAAAAAATATAAATGAAATTATAAATTTAACAACTTATTCTATCTTGTTAAATATAAGTATCCAGTTAAAGGTTTTGTGTAGTCTGGATCATTTAAATGCAATATATAGAAATATGTTCCTTCAGGCGCATCTTCATTACCAATTGATTTGTCTACTTTTCCGTCCCAATCTGGAATTGAATTATTACCTGTCCAAATATGTCTTCCCCAGCGATTATATATTTCTAGTTCAAAATTTACAAATATGTTTCTTAGACCATCAATAAAAAAACCATCATTTAATCCGTCATTATTTGCAGAAACACCATTGTAAATTGTAGGAGGGCAATTTCTTGTTCTTAAATTAAATGAAGTTATACTATAACAAAATTCATTTTCTATTCTAACAAATATTTCTTTTGGAGTCGTTTGAGCTTCAAAATTAGAAGTGTTGAATATTTGATTAGTACTTAAAGTTGCATTATCATAACTTTGATAAAATGAAACTGTTTGAAGGACGTCCTGTTTAACAAGTTCTTCGTATGCTGAAAAATTAAACAAGCCTCTAGTCAAACCTAAGTTACAAGTTATTAAATCTTGTAAAGTGTTGAATTTTGGAAGTTCTTTAAATTCTATTATAATAGAAAAGCTATTGTTTGTTTCTAATAATTCAACAACAGTACCATTTCCATTTCCAGCATCGTCAACAACAGCAATAAACGTAAAGTTAGTTTCAATATTAATTGGAATTGTTAGAGTCACTGAGCCAGTTTCACTGCCGCCAATAGCAATGTCATTTTGTGTATAATATGTGCCAATATTTTGACCCTCTGCATAAAAAGTAATAGGAGTATTTGCAGGTAAAAATTCGGTACTATTAACATTATAAACAGTGTAGTCAACTTCTATGACTCCGGTGTTACATTCTGTGCTATAATCGTTTAATACAATAGTTGCATCAGGTAATTGACTATTTAGTTTAGTAACAATTGCATTAATCATTACATAATCTTGGCTTGAAGTTAGTGAAATATTAGCTGAGGTATCTCCTACTGAAATATTATTTTGAATATTATAAATATCCAAATCCATATTGTAAAGAGTGTTGGAACCAGTTACACTATTAGTACTGTTAAAAGCATTATTACTTGGATTTAAAGGAGGATTACTTAATACATTACCATTAATAGATAAAGATTCATTATTTGCAATTCCTACATCACCTTCCCAGGCCAAAAAACCAATTCTTGCATCAAAATTATCTATAACATTTAAACTATTTAGTGCGATGTCAATTCTGTCTGGGACAGCTTGCATACCGTCATAAATATTTAATTGATTTAATGGAAATGCATCATTTTGAAAGACGACAATAATTGCCCAGCCTCCAAAATTGGTTCTGTTTTGAAAATATTGTGGTATTTCAGCTGTTAAGTCTAAATCAGAAAGTGTATAAGTTCCATTTCCGGTTGTTTGTACTTGAGCAGTAATATCTTTAAAAGCACTAAAATGTGGCCAACCAGAGCTCGCTTGAGTTATTGAAAATGTTCTGTCTGGGGTTATGTCAATTCCGTTTAGTTTTACATCAAAATCACCAGTTCCACATCCAGCCCAATATAAGTAAGCTCTTTCAATTACATCACTAGGGCCTAAATTCAAATCTGCAGATGAACTCGTAAGTATAGTAGGCGTAAACATAAATGAATTTTCATTGGTATTTAATGTGTTTCCAACAAATGTGAAATCATATCTTCCATTAATTTGCGTGTATAAAGAAATATCTTGCGAATAAACACCTGATGAAATTAGTAGACAATAGAATAATAGAGAAAGTGTAATTTTTTTTACCATAAAAAAACAAATATTTCAGTACCAATATAATAATTTTTATTAGAAATTAGTAAAAACTACTGTTGAAGAATTAAAAAATTAGTAATTTTCCAAAAATTAAACACAATTGAATAACTTCAAAGTTCAGCGATATCAAGAAAATCACTATAATGATTGGAATAAATTTGTTGCAAATGCTAAAAATGCAACATTTTTATTTCATCGTGACTTTATGGAATATCACAAAGAACGATTTGAGGATTTTTCCTTAATGGTTTTTGATGCTAAAGATAAACTAGTAGCTCTTTTACCAGCTCACAAAATAAATGACACTTTATATTCACATCAAGGATTGACTTATGGCGGTCTTGTTCTAGGACAGAAAGTGATTTTGTCTGAAGTAATTTTAATTTTAAAAGACATTTTAGAGTTTTTACATAAAAATGTAATCTCTAAAATTGAACTAAAAATTATTCCATCAATTTACAACATTTTTCCATCTGATGAAATGGAATATATTTGTTTTCTTTTGGAAGCAAAATTGAGTAGGAGAGATGCTTTAGCAGTTTTGGATATTGAAAATCAAATTTCTATTTCTAGAGTTCGAAAAAGAGGTATTGAAAAAGGAATAGCAAATGGTTTAGAAGTGAAAGAAGAAAATAATTTCACTTCTTTTTGGAACGAATTACTAATTCCAAATTTAAAAGAGCGTTATGATGCTAACCCAGTACATTCGTTAGCGGAAATTACTTTCTTAAAATCTAAATTTCCAAATCAAATAAAACAGTATAATGTTTATCAAGAAGATATAATTGTAGGTGGAGTTACCGTTTTTGAAACTGATAATGTAATTCATCCTCAATATATTTCAGGTAATAAAGCTTTTAATAACGAATTAGGTGGACTTGATTTTTTATACCATCATTTAATTTCAACTGTTTATAAAAATGAGAAATATTTTGATTTTGGAATTTCAAACGAAAATCATGGCAAACAAGTAAATCAAAGTTTACATTATTGGAAAGAAAGCTTTGGAGCTAGAACAATTGTTCAAAATTTCTATTCCATTGAAACCAATTCTTTCACAAAATTAGAAACTGTTTTAATATGATAAAATTTCTCGATTTAAAGAAAATAAATCAACCTTTTGAAATTGATTTCAAACAAAAAATGGAACAATTTTTAGAAGGAGGTTGGTATATTTTAGGAAATGAAGTGAGTCTTTTTGAAAATAGTTTTGCAAAATATTGTGGTGTAAAACACTGCATTGGTGTAGGGAATGGTTTAGATGCTTTAGTTTTAATTTTGAAAGCCTATATTCGATTAGGGAAGTTAGAAATAAGAGATGAAGTTATTGTTCCTTCAAACACTTATATTGCAACTGTTTTAGCTATTCTTGAAGCAGATTTAGTTCCGGTTTTGGTTGAGCCAAAATTAGAAACATTTAATATCAATCCCGATTTAATCGAAAGCAATATTTCAGTTAAAACCAAAGCTATTATGCCTGTTCATTTATACGGTCAATTAGCAGAAATGGACAAAATAAATGCAATTGCTGAAAAGCATAGTTTATTAGTAATTGAAGATGCAGCACAAGCGCATGGAGCTGAAGGGTTTAGAGGTCAGAATTCGGTGAAAGCGTATAGTTTTTATCCCGGTAAAAATTTAGGTGCTTTAGGCGATGCTGGAGCAATAACCACAAATGATGATGGACTAGCAGATGTTTTATTTTCTCTTCGTAATTATGGTTCGAAAGTTAAATATGAAAACGAAATAATTGGTGTTAATTCTCGTTTAGACGAACTTCAAGCTGCTTTTTTAAATGTGAAATTACCAGCATTAGATAAAGAAAATAACAGTAGAAGAGAAATTGCTAAACGATATTTGTCTGAAATTAAAAATGATAAAATAGTTCTTCCTTTTTGGGATAATTCAAGAAATCACGTTTTTCATTTGTTTGTAATTAGAACCGCAAACAGAAATAATTTAAAAGAATATTTATTCGAAAATGGGATTGAAACTATGATTCATTATCCAATTCCGCCACACAAACAGAAAGCTTTAAATGAATGGAATAGTTTGTCTTTTCCAATTGCAGAAAAAATTCATGAGGAAGTTTTAAGTATTCCCATAAACGGAACATTGACTGAAACTGAAATTAATAAAATTATTACCACTTTAAATAATTATTAATTTGAGTTGGATAAAAAGTATAGTAAAATCGCCTTTGTTTAAAATCGCCAGTTTTAATAGTGCAAGTCTATTGGTTCGGATTTTTACGGGTTTACTTTCGTCAAAAGCGATTGCTTATTTTATTGGTCCATCTGGAATGGCTTTAATGGGAAATTTTAGAAATTTCAGTTCCACTCTAGAAGCTGTTGGTGTTCTGGGTTTTCAAAATGGAATCGTTAAAACGGTTGCGGAAAATAAAGAAGATAAAAATAAAGTATATTCTTTACTAACAACTGTTTTTTATACTTTACTAATTACTTCTTTACTAGTAAGTTTTACTGTTTTATTAGGTTCAAATTATTTTTTAAAATCTATTTTAAACGGTAATGAAACCTATTTGCTGGCCTTACAAATATTAGCATTTTCTATTCCTTTTTCAATTTTGCATTTGTTTTTTGTTTCAGTAATTAATGGACTTAGTCTTTATAAAAAAGTAATTAGCATAACTGTTTTTAGCTATATCGCCGGACTTTTAATTTCGGTTTTCTTAATGTGGAAATTTACAGTTTTAGGTGCTATGATCTCAGTGTCTATTGTTTCATTTTTATTGTTCTGTTTTTCTGGATTTTATTTTTTGAAGCAATTCTCATTAAAAGAAATTTTAAACATTCAGCATTTTGACTTTCATCAAGTTAAAAGAGTTGTTGTTTTTGCTTCAATGACTTTGTTTTCTTCTATTTTAACACCTATTGTGTACATTTATATTCGAAAACTAATCATAACATCACAATCTATAGAGGCTGCAGGTTATTATGAAGCCATGAGTAGAATTTCAAGCTTTTACATGATGTTCATTACTACTTTAGTGAGTTTGTATTATTTACCAGAACTTTCTAAGACTTCATCTTTAAGTGAAAACAAGCCATTAATTCGTCAGTTTTACAAAACCATTTTGCCTGTTTTTAGTATTGGTTTGATCTTAATTTTTTTCTTGAAAGATATTGTAATTCTTATTTTGTTTACCAAAGATTTTTCGGCAGTTTCAAATTTATTTTTTTGGCAATTGTTGGGCGATTTTTTTAGAGCTGCTGCCTTAATTTTAGCAATTCAGTTTTTTGCTAAAAAATTGGTTAAGCCTTATTTTATTACAGAAATAATTTCGTTTAGTATTTTAATTTTTTCGAGTTGTTTTGGAATACAATACTTTGGAGTAGAAGGCGCAGTAATGGCTTATGCAATTACTTATTTTTTATATTTTGTTGTAGTTGGTGTTTATTTTAGAAAAATTATATTTTAAATGAAAAAATCTATTTTTATAATACCATTTTTTAACGAAGAAAATAGAATTGATATTTTAGAATATCAAATTGCTTTCAAAGTGAATAAATTTGTTGATTTTCTTCTTGTTGATGATGGAAGTGAGGATTGTACAAATGAGATTTTAAGAGATTTTGAAAATAACTTTGAAAATGTTTCAACTTTACTATTAAAAGAGAATGTTGGTAAAGCTGAAGCGATAAGACAAGGAGTTTTGTTAGTTAGTGAAAAGAATTATGAGTATTTAGGTTATTTAGATGCTGATTTAGCTACTCCAATTTCTGAAATGATTAGAATGTTAGACTTTTCTAAAGAAAATGAGAAACTTGTTTTTATAATGGGTTGCAGAATTAAATTAATTGGCAACAATGTTAGTCGTTCAATGACACGTCATTATTTTGGTAGAGTATTTGCCACAATAATTAGCCAGTTTATTCTTAAAACACCTATTTACGACACACAATGCGGTGCAAAAATTATGAAATCTAAACTTGCCAAAACATTATTTGAAAAACCTTTTTTTACGAAGTGGTTGTTTGATGTTGAGTTATTACTTCGTTTTAAAGTAATAGATTCAAATTATATTTATAAAACAAGCGAATTTCCTTTAAATAGTTGGGTTGAAAAAGGGAATTCTAAAATTAAATTTACCGATTTACTTTTAGTTCCCTATCAGATTTTAAAACTATATATTTCGTATGTTAAGTAGATTAGAAAACATAAAAATTCCATTTGTAAAAAGTAATGAAATTAAATTTTTATTATTTTTTGGTTTAATTTATCGATTGGCTATTTTTTCTGTTTATACAACAGTTACAAAATGGCCAGACAGTTGGGGTTTTATGGTTTTAAGTGAATATTTATTAAACTTTGATTTATCTGGTTATAACGGAGAAAGGAGCCCAGGTTATGCTCTTTTAATTTTTCTTGGTTTTGGAACTATGAGAATTACCATTATTTATCAATTTATAATTGGGATTATTACTTCTGTATATTGGTATAAAATAGCACTAAATCTAAAGTTTAATAAGAATAATGCACTTTGGATAACTTTATTTATTGAAACTTTTTTACACGTTTTTTTCTACGAAACAAGTATTTTAATTGAAAGTTTTGCCTTGTTTTTCTTTGCAGTAATTTTTTATCATTTATCAGATGATTATTTTCAAAAAAACAGTTTGAAATTAGAAATTTGGATGAGTTTTCTATTTGGTTTTTTAGTTTTAATAAAACCATTTTTTGCTTATATACCTTTTATTATTTATGGATTTTCTGTTTTGTATAATTTTAATTTAAAAAAAATAATCAATCAAAAAATTATTATTTTACTATTTCCATTAGTAGCTTATTTTGGTTGGTCTTATGTAAATAAAGTGAATACGGGCTATTTTGTTTCTACCACTTATTTAGGTTTAAATATTGCTCAAAATTGTGTTTGTTTTGCAGAGAAAGGTCCAGAAGAATATCAATTGATTATTGATTCTTATGTAAAATATAGAGAAAAAGTGATTTCTGAAAATAAAGATGTTGCAATGACTATTTGGCATTCACATGAAAATGAACTAAAATATAAATATCCTTATTTTCCAGATTGTTCACATGAATTAGGAAAATATGGGAAAGCCACAATAAAGAACAATCTAGGTGATTATTTTTACCAAGTGATAACTAAGTCATGGTTTGATTTTTGGAAAGTTCAAATATATTGGCATTATGACCAATTCAATTTTAAATATATTAACTATCTTTTTGGTGGAATTTGGAAAATTCAAAAAGTAATACTCTACTTCATTAAGTTTACATTCTTGTTTTTAGTTCCGTTTTATATTTTTCAATTTTTTAAAAGAAGAAAAATAACAATAGAACTTGTAATGGTTGTAGTAGTATTTGCGGGTTCTGTTTTGCAAGGATTAGTTACTTTTGGAACAAATGTAAAATACAGTTTTCCTTATGAGTTTTTAATGATATTTACCGTTTTATTGTTTGTGAAGAATTATGTTACACTTCCCAAGTCTTTGAATAAGTACTTGCAATAGTTTTGTAATGATGTTCTTTTTCAATAAACGCTTTTGCACGAATTGAAATGTCTTGAATTAAATTCGGACTTTCAATTAATAAACTAAGTTGTTTTACAATGTCATTTACATCAGGAAGCGCATTTATACAAACTTCATTTACTTTTAAATTATAGTGTTGTAAAAACTCATTTTCTGCACCCGTGAAAACTACTTTTCCTTTTGTCATAGCTTCTAAGGCGTTATAGCCTTGGTCATATGCATACACTTGGTCCAATAAAATATGTGCTTTGTTGTAGATAGAAATGTACTCATTATATGGAATATTCTCAGTTATAATGATTTCTACTTTTTCAGGATATTTTTCTTGAATAATTGCTACTGCTTTTTCGAAAAACGGAATTCCTTTTTTAAGATAACTCAATCGATTAATTCCTAAAAAGATAGTGATTTTGTCCTCTATTTTTAAAGGAGAATATACAATTTTATCAGTGTTTATGGGGTTTGGAATAAATGTAGTTTTTAAACCCATTTTTTGCATTGGAATTTCATAGTCCAAATCTGATGTAATTAGGTTTTGACAATTTTCGGTCAACCAATTAAACGTTTTTCGATAACTTGATGTAATGTATTTTAAAGGAAAATTAAATTCTTCTTTAAGCGATTTGTCTTCGAGATATGGAGTCAAAATAGAATATTTAATTTCCTCTTTTAGTAAATGATCAATAACTGGTGTTTCGTCTCCACAAATTAAAAGACTTCTGCTTTTTATTTTTGCAAACAAATTTTTATATATAAAGCGAGAAAGTATAGGATACGTTTCAAGCGCATCTGAATTAATTAATTGAACATGATCAAAGTTATTTAATTTCGGAATTAATAAGTAAAACCGAATGGCTTTTTCTATTTTTTCAAAATCAAATGAAGTTACTTTTCGAACACTTTTAAATAGGAAATTCGCAATCTTATTATTGTTACAAACTTTAGCATAAATAGAATAATCAACAGGAAATTGTTTGAACTTGTCTCCACAACCAATCAAAATTACTTCATGACCAAGCGAAACTAACCCTTCTTTTAAAGAATTATGCAATCTACTATATTCGCCAAGTAAGAGTATTTTCATATTATTATTAGAATTATAAATTCTACTTTCTAAATTGTTATATTTGTGTAAATATAGTACAATTGACAAAAACCTATCATACATCAGATATTGAAATTTTGATTGCAACAATGAATCGAAGTAATTTCGAATTTTTGCAATCAATGTTCTTGTTTTCTGGTTTTTATAATTTTAATATATTAATTGTCAATCAAACTACAAAAGATACTATTTTAAAATCAGATTTGGATACAATAAAAGTGATTAATGTTTTTGAAAAAGGATTGTCAAAAAACAGAAATTTAGCCTTACAAAATGCCACAAAACCACTTATTCTTTTAACTGATGATGATGTTGTATTTGAATTAAATTTTGAATTAAAAGTAATTAAAGCATTTAATGAAAATGTTGAACATGATGGTTTTAGGTTTCAATTTCTAAATGGGAAAGGTAATTTGGCAAAAAAATACCCAAGAGAGTTTCAATCAAAATTATCAAAATTACAAATTTTAAATACATCTTCTATTGAGCTTGTTTTTAAGAGAGAAAGTGTTCTAAATAAAGCATTATTATTTGATGTTGATTTTGGTTTAGGAACAATTTTTAATATGGGAGAAGAGGCAATATTTGTTTCAGACGCTATAAAAAAAGGATTAAAAATAGGTTTTGTTCCAGAAGAAATAGTATCTCATTTGCACATATCTACTGGGAATAGGGTTTTATTAAGTAAGCAATATTTTGTTCAAAGTGCTGTTTTTTATAGGATATTCGGAAAAATCTATCTATTTTGGATTGCTTTAAAATTTATTTTTGACGTAAAACAGAAGAAAACAGTTTGGTTTAAATTTATAAAATATTTTAATCAAGCTATAAAAGGAAAAAAAGCATATGTCAACCATACAAAACTGTAACTTATTATCGATTCCTAAAATTGAAGACCCAAGAGGGAATCTTTCAGTTATAGAAAATAGCGTAATTCCTTATGCTATTAAAAGAGTGTATTATTTGTATGATATTCCTAGTGCTGCAGAACGTGGCGGTCATTCTCATATAGAACAACAAGAATTTTTAATTGCGCTTTCTGGTAGTTTTGATGTTATTCTTAATGATGGAAAAGAACAAAAAACGGTTACTTTAAACAAGCCTTTTGAAGGATTATTGATTACGAATGGAATTTGGCGTGAATTAAAAAACTTTTCTTCTGGTTCGGTTTGTTTAGTTATCGCTTCAGATGTTTTTAAAGAAGAAGATTATATTAGAGAGTTTGAAGAATATCTACAAAACGGTTAATTATAAACAGAGAAATCTATCCCATATTTTTTTAATAAATGCTTCATCCTTAATAGTAATTGCAGTATAAAACTAGGAGTAGAGAGTAATACCTTTGTTTTTAAAGGGATTTTATTTGTAATGTCTTTTAAATAAAAATTTGACTTTTTTAAATCTCCAATAATTTTGTATTGTAATGCATATTCTAATCGATAGATATCCAAGAAATACTTTAGGTTTTTATTTTTTTCTTCTTCAATGTTGAATATTGAAAAATCCATTAATTTCTTTTTATCTATAGGTGTCTTAGATAGTTGTTGTTCTAGTGAAAAGTTATATTCTACAGTAAATAAATTAGTTACAGCTGTTTTTTTCTCAACAGCTATTCGAGTATATAATTCTAAATCTTGGCCACTACTTATTTGAGGGTTAAAAAGAAAATTTTCAGTAAAAATATGCTTTGGAATTGCTATTGCGGAAGTTAGTCCAACACGATAATCTTTACTTGCTAAAAAGTAATTTGGGAGAATGCCTCTAAAATCATTTGAAACGCAATTTGAATAATTTGTTTGAATAATTTTGTTTTTTGATATCTTTATAAAATATCTACTTCCATATAAACCGCAATTTGGAAAGTCATTATAAAGTTTAAAAAGTTCTTCTAAATGATTTGGAAACCAATAATCATCAGCATCTAAAAATGCAATTAAATCACCTTTACTCTTTTTAATTCCTAGATTTCGAGCAGCAGCTGCTCCTTTGTTTTCTTGAGAGTAAATTTGAATTCTTGAATCTTCAAACGTAGAAAGTATTGTTAAACTATTATCAGTTGAACCATCATTAATAATTATGATTTCATAATTGGTAAAACTTTGTTGTAAAACAGAATTTAAAGTTTCATTTAAGATAAAACCTTTATTAAAAACCGGAATTACAACTGAAATCTGTATCATAATTATTTGCTTGCAATTAAAATAGTTTCGTTTTGGGTAAAACCAGAATATAAATCTTCATCAAATTGTTTTACTTCAATTTTAAACCCAACATTTTCTAATCGTTCTTTTAATCCGTTTATAGAATAAAAGCGAACATGATCTTCTTGTCCAAAATGTATTAATCTTTCTTCTTTTGATGTTATTGAATAATCTTCATAAATTTCTCCGTCTTTAAAAGGCGTTTGAATAAGGATTGTTCCATTCGGTTTTAAAACTCGATACAATTCTTGCATTGCGTTAGAATCATCAATAACATGCTCTAAAATGTGATAGCAAATAATTAAATCATAGGTTTCGTTAGCTTGAGAAATGTTTGTAATATCAAAATTAACTTCTGAAATAAAGTCTCCAGATAAATCAGAAGCTGTATAATTTGTATTTTTTGTTTTTTTCCATTTTCGAAATAAACTTCGTGAAGGAGAAAAGTCTAAGACAGAAATATTGTCTATTAAGTAGTTTTCAGAAATTAATTTCCATAATCTTCTATCTCTAGATAAACTTCCGCATTTAGGACACAAGTTGTCTCCATTTGAAATTGTTATCCATGTTTTAGATTCAAAGTTACAAACAGTACATTTATGTCTATTTCCAGATTTATTTAACGCATAAATACTTCTCAAACTAGGCTCTATTTGAAAAAGCATTTTTCTAGGTAGAAAGAAGTGAATTAATTTTTTAAGCGAATTATACATTCTTAACTATTCTTTAGTAAACAAAAATAGCCTAATTTATAGAAATCAAAAAGGAATAAACTGGGATTATTTGACGTTAAATTAGATGTCAGTCTATTTCTTGTTTTTTTAAATATAAAAGCAATAAAGGGAGTTAGCTTTAGATATTGAATAATTACAGCTATTTTCCCTAGAGAAGTATCTTTATAGCTAAGTTCTTTTAATTGTATTAATTGTTGTAGCGTACTGACTGCTTTTTCTGTTTTCTTAATAAAAACATGGCTTTTTTCTTGGTTAAGATGAATAAGCGGGTTGTCAATATGCTGCGTTTTAATTTTATTGTGTTTTAATTTTATAATAAAAGCCACGTCTTCATAGCCATATTCTTTAATAGTTGTTGGAAATTTATTTTGTAGTAAAATTTCTTTTTTCATCAATAAATTCCAAGTAAATACAAACTGATATGGATGTTCTAGTCTTTTTTTTAATGGAATAGCTTCTCTACTTTTACCATATTTCCATCTTAAAACACTGTTTAATACAGGTTTTGTTTCTGAATAAATAACTCCGCCAAAAATCATTTGAGTTTGTGGTGAAATTTTATCAATAATTTTTTTTAAATAATTTTTACTTTCCGGAAATGAATCTGCTTCCATTATCAAAACATATTCAAATTTAGCTTTTGAATTTAGTAAATTAATAGTGTTTCCTCTTCCTAAATTTTCAATGTTATATGCATAAAAACAATTTTCAATATTTTTAATTTTTAAATTTTCATTTTTGAATAATGCACTGGCATCATCTTGAACTAAGATTTCATATTGAATAGCTAATAAGTCTGCTTGTATTTTTAATTCTAATACTAAAGGATAAGTGTTGTAATTATATGTTGGAATTAAAATAGAAAGCATTACACAGTTCTTTGAACCACTTCAAATACCTTTCCTTCGTCAAATTTCAAGGTTTTTGAAGGGTATTTAAGTAATAATGCATAATCATGAGTTGCCATAATTATAGTTTTTCCAGTAGCATTAATATTCTTTAAAACTTGCATTACTTCAGAACTTGTTTGAGGATCAAGATTTCCTGTTGGTTCATCAGCAAGTATTAATTCAGGGTCGTTTAATAAAGCTCTTGCAATTGCAATACGTTGTTGTTCTCCCCCAGATAATTGATGTGGCATTTTAGATTGGTAGTTTTTCATTCCTACTTTATCTAAAACTTCATCAATTTTCACATTCATTTCTTCTTTTTCAATCCATCCAGTAGCTTTTAAAACAAACAAAAGGTTTTCTTTTACATTTCTATCTGGTAAAAGTTTAAAATCTTGAAAAACAACACCAAGTTTTCTCCTCAAATAAGGGATGTCATTTTCTTTTAAAGCTTTTAAATCATAATCAACAATTTGTCCCTCACCTTCTGTTAAAGATAAATCAGCATAAAGCGTTTTTAGAAAACTACTTTTTCCTGCTCCAGTTTTTCCAATCAAATAAAGGAAATCACCTTTGTTAACTTCTAAATTAATATTAGTTAAAATTGGGTTTTTCTCTTGAAAAATAGAAACATTTTTTAATGAAAGAATAGTTTGTGACATGATTTGTAATTGAATTAAGTTGTAAATGTAATAACTAAATTTTCGCTTTCAAAATATTAATCAAAATATGCATAAAATATTATTACGGTTAATAAAAATGTTAATAAGGTTCTACAATAATATGTTAATGGCTTTCGTTAGTAAGTATATATATTTTATATTTGAATGCAATAAAAAACAGCTAAAATGATTCCAATATTTAGACTCAAATTTTTACTTTTATTTTTCGGTTCTTTCTCAATTTTTGGTCAGCAAACTTCCATTTACACACATGAATTGAAAGAGTTTGATAATGCTATCTCTTTATATAAAGATATGCAATTTCAATCTGCTCAAATTTTATTTGAAAAAGTAAAATCTAACGTAACCAATCAAGAAGTTCAAGCAGACTGTGCTTATTATATTGCTAATTGTGCTATTCGGTTAAACCAAATGGGAGCAGATGCGTTAATTGAGGGTTTTGTTGAGGAATATCCTTCTAGTACAAAACAAAATCAAGCTTTTATTGAAGTTGCACATTATTATTTTGAACAAGGGAATTATCCGCAAGCATTAACTTGGTTCAGTAAAGCAAATACAAGCGGAATGTCTTATGTAGAAATGGAAAAATTCAATTTCCAAAATGGTTATGCTCATTTAAGTTCTAAAAACACAAAAGAAGCTGCTAAGTATTTTGACAAAGTAATTAATTCTAAAGAATTTGGTAGTCAAGCTAAATATTATTTAGGATATCTTTCATATGAGTCAGATGATTATAAAAGTGCGAATCAGTATTTTGACCAAGTACAAGATAAAGACAAGTACAAAGAGAAAATGGGTTATTTCCAAGCCGATATGAATTTCAAGCTTGGGAATTTTCAAAAAGCTATTGATTTAGGATTGGAACAAATGCCAATATCAAATGCAGTTGAAAAAAGCGAATTGTCTAAAATTATTGGAGAAAGTTATTTCAACTTAAAACAATACGATAAAGCATTGCCTTATTTGGTAGATTATAGAGGAAAAAAAGGAAAATGGAATAATACAGATTATTACCAATTAGGTTATGTGTATTACAAACAAAACGATTTTGAAAATGCAATAGCGCAATTCAATAAAATTATTAATGGGAAAGACTTTGTAGCCCAAAATGCTTATTATCATTTAGGAGAAAGTTATTTAAAGACTGATAAAAAGCAACAAGCTTTAAATGCTTTTAAAACGGCTTCTGAAATGGAATTTGAAAAGAAAATCCAAGAAGATGCTTTTTTAAATTATGCGAAATTAAGTTACGAAATTGGAAATCCATACCAATCGGTTCCGGAAGTATTAAACAGTTATTTAACTAAATATCCAAACACTGCATATAAGCAAGAAGTTAACACATTGTTGATAAACTCTTATATTACTTCTAAAAATTACAAAGAAGCATTAGTGCTTTTAGAAAAAAATAGAGGTCCAGAAAATAAATTAGCATATCAAAAAGTTGCTTTTTATAGAGGTTTAGAATTATATACAGATGGAGATTATAAAGGAGCTTATGATTTGTTTAAAAAATCTATTGCAGAAAGACAAGATGCTCGATTTACTGCAAGAGCAACTTTTTGGAAAGCAGAAACAGAATATAGTTTAGATAATTTCAGTGAAGCTAAAATTAGTTTCTTGCAATTTGTGAATGATGCAAATGCTAAAACTACTCCAGAATTTAAAAATGCAAACTATAATTTAGCTTATGCTTATTTCAAGTTAAAAGAATATGATAATGCTATAAAATATTATGGTGATTTTATTGCTCTTGTAAAAGACGATAAAGTAAGGCAAACAGATGCTTACTTGCGTTTAGGAGATTGTAATTTTATTTCTACAAAATATTGGCCAGCAATGGATGCTTATAACAAAGCAATTGATTTAAAAAGTGTTGATGCAGATTATGCCGCTTTCCAAAAAGGAATTAGTTATGGTTTTGTTGGAAAAAATGCCAATAAAATTGAAGATTTAGAAAAGTTTGTTAAAACATATCCAAATTCTCAATATGCTGATGATGCGTATTACGAGTTAGGAAATACGTATGTAAACGAAAACAAAACAGATAAAGCAATAGCAACTTACGATAAGTTAATGCAAACAAATAAGACAAGTTCTTATGTTGCAAAATCAATTTTAAAGCAAGGTTTAATTTATTATAACGGAAACAAAAACGAACAAGCTTTAACCAAATTCAAAAAGGTGGTTGCCGAATTTCCAAATTCTCCAGAATCTTTAGAAGCAGTTGCAACAGCTCGTTTAATTTATGTAGATAACGGTAGAGTTGAAGAATATGCTTCTTGGGTAAAAACATTAAGTTTCATTGAAGTTTCAAATGCCGATTTAGATAATACAACGTATGAATCTGCTGAAAAGCAATATTTAATGAATAATGCAAAACAAGCAATTACAGGTTTTTCAAATTATGTTGCAAAATTCCCTGAAGGTTTACATGCTTTAAATGCAAATTTCTATTTAGCGCAATTGTATTTTGCAGAGGCTCTAGAAAGTAATTCGGTTAAACATTATGAATTTGTTATTAATAAATCAAGAAGCGAATTTACAGAGCAAGCTTTGGCGCGTTTATGTCAAGTGCATTTAAAAACGAAAGAGTATACAAATGCAATTCCGGTTTTAAAGAGATTAGAAACAGAAGCAGAATTTCCACAAAACGTAACTTTTGCACAATCTAATTTAATGAAAGCATATTACGAAAAAGCAGATTATACAAATGCTGTAATTTATGCAGATAAAGTTTTAGCAAATGATAAAACGGACGATAGAATAAAAAGTGACGCACAAATTATTGTAGCGCGTGCTGCAATTAAAACAAATAATGAAGCTAAAGCAAAAGAAGCTTACGCGAAGTTGTTAAAAATTGCAAAAGGAGAATTAGTTGCCGAAGCATTATTTTATGATGCTTATTTTAAAAATAAAGAAGGACAATTTGAAGCTTCAAATACTGTGGTTCAAAAAATAGCAAAAGATTATTCAGGTTATAAATATTACGGTGCAAAAGGATTGGTAATTATGGCTAAGAATTTCTATGGTTTAAAAGATAGTTTTCAAGCAACTTATATTTTAGAAAGTGTAATTAAAAACTTTACCGATTTTCCAGATGTTGTAGAAGAAGCAAAAACAGAATTAGATAAAATTAAAGCAGAAGAAGCTAAAACCAACTCATCAATTACTAAATAAATTATTTATAAAGTTGTCATTCTGAGCTTGACTCAGAATCTTACCAATAAAAATTAATATGAAGAATATAAAATATATAGTCATAGGAGTTATTGCATTTGCAACCCAGTTTTCTTTTGCGCAAGTAAAAGACGAGAACATTGGTTCAGAAGTTGTAAATATTGTAAAACCATATACGCCAACAATCTCTGATGCTTTTAAAGTAAAAGAAACACCTGTTATTGAAGACGAAGACAATACACAAAAAGAAACGATTACCTATAATATCTTTTCATTCCCGGTTGCTTCTACTTTTACGCCTGCAAAAGGAAGAGCTGCTGATGTTGATAAAGCTGAAAAAGTGAAATTATATAACAATTACGCAACTTTAGGTTTTGGAAATTATCCAACAATTAATGCAGAATTGTTCATTACAGAGAATTTAAGTAGAAATACTTACATAGGCGGAATGCTTCGTCATTTGTCTTCTCAAGGAGGAATTAAAGACGCAGTTTTAGATGACTATTACTATAATACAGATTTAGATATTACCTATGGATCTCGAGAAAGAGACATGAGTTGGAATATAGATTTAGGGGCTAAAAATAAAGTGTATAATTGGTATGGTTTGCCAATAAAAAATATTTTTTACGACCAACCTACTTTAGAAGGTATGGATGCTACACAAACATATAATACAGTTTCTCTTGGCGGGAAATTACATTTTAAGAAAAGTGCTTTTAGTGGAGTTTCAATGTTATTTAAACGTTTCTCAGATGCTTTTGGTTCGGGTGAAAATAGATTTTTCATTAAACCTTCTTTTAATGTAGATACTTTTGGGCAAAAAATTAAAGCAGATGTAATTGTAGATTATGTAGGAGGAAGTTTTGAAAAAGATTTTACTAATACGAGTAAAATAGATTATAGTAATGTGATTTTTGGTGCAAAACCAAGTTTTTTATATCAAAAAGACGATTTATCAGTGCAAATTGGTGCGGGAGTTTTTTATACTACAGCAAAAATGAATGGCGTAAGTGATAGTAAGTTATTTGTATACCCAAACATAAAAGCTTCTTATAAAGTAGTTGGCGATATTTTAGTAGCTTATGCTGGTGCAGAAGGTGGTTTAAATCAAAATTCATATGCAGATCTTGTGGATCAAAATACTTTTGTTTCTCCAACCTTATCTATTACACCAACAGATAATAAATATGATGTTTATGTTGGAATGAAAGGAAAATTAGCAAATACTGTTGCGTTTAATATGAGAGGTTCTTTTAATAATGAAGATTATAAAGCGTTGTTTGTAAGTAATGAATATGTATTAGGAAATACCAATACAGAAGGTTATACGCATGGAAATTCGTTTAATGTTGTATATGATAATGTAAAAACAATTAGCTTCTTTGGAGAATTAAAAGCCGATTTTTCTAAAAGTGTAACTTTCGGAATCAACGGAACTTATAATAACTATACTACAGATGTACAAGCAGAAGCTTGGAACTTACCACAATTAAAAGTAGGAACAACTTTAGATTTTGATATTGCCCCAAAATGGTATGCGGGTACAAATATTTTCTTTGTAGGAGAGCGTAAAGATGTTATTACAGTTCAAGACGATTTACTAATTAATCCAGGTACATTTACGCAACAAGAAATTACTTTAGACAGTTATTTTGATTTAAATGCACACATTGGTTATAAATACAATGCACGTTTAACTGCTTTCTTAAAAGGAAATAATTTAGCAAATCAACAATATAATCGTTGGGCAAACTTTCCGGTTCAAGGAATTCAAATTATGTTAGGCGCTAATTATAAGTTTGATTTTTAAAAGAAACTTCAATATATATTTCAAGCCTACAAGTTAATTTTAATTCTGTAGGTTTTTAATTTTAATAAAAATGACATTCAAACAAAACACTTGCAATCAATATTTACAATATATAAACGATAGAATTCAAAACTATCGAGCTATGATTGTTGATTTATCTGAAGATGCACAAAACGATGCAAAAGGTTCTGCTGGAGATAAGCATGAAACTGCATTAGCAATGATGCATTTAGAGCAAGAAAAACTCAATATGAAACTGAAAGAAGTTTTAGAACAAAAGAGTGTTTTGGAAGGTATAGATGTTTTAAAAGCTAATAAATTAATTACTTTAGGAAGTTTGGTGCAAACAGATAATTTTCTTTTTTTTATTAGCACAGCTTTGCCTAAAATAACAATAGATGATAAAGATGTTATTGCGCTTTCACCGTTTTCACCTTTAGGAAAAGAAATGCTTGGTAAAGGTGAAACAGAATTATTTGAATTTAATTCAATGAAATATAAAATTTTATCAATTGACTGATAATTTTCTTACATTAACTGCGTTAGTATTATCGTATTAAAAATCCACTTATGAAAAACAAATTTAAATTAGTATCGATTTTAGGAATTGTGTCAATATTCCTTTTAGTAGCATTTAAACCATTAAATGAAAAAAAAGTGATTGTAATTGATGCTGGTCATGGCGGAAAAGACTTTGGTGCAACAGCTGGTGAAGTAATGGAAAAGGAAATTGTAGATAAGATTGCTAATAAAATTAAAACATTAAATAAAGACGAAAATATTGAAATTGTTTTATTACGTGAAGGAGATAATTTTTTAGAACTAAAGGAGAGAGTTGAGAAAATTAATAGTTTAAATCCAAACTTAGTAATCTCATTACATTTAAATATGACCAAAAATGAAAGCACAAATGGAGTAGAGGCTTTTGTTGCTAAAGATAGTAAGTTTTTTGATGAATCATTTAAGCACGCAGAAGGATTAATAAATGAAGTTTCAAATAACAACCTTGCAAAAAGAAGTGTAAAAGAAGCTTCTCTTTTTCTTTTAAAAAACTCAAATTGTCCTGCAGTTAATCTAGAAGTTGGTTTTATGTCTAACCCAAAAGAAAGAGAATACTTAATTAGTGAAAAAGGTCAAAATGAAATTGCTTCTAATGTGATTAGTTATTTAAAGAAGTTTTAAATTCAAGTAAGTCATAAAAAAACACCACTCAATTGAGTGGTTTTTTTTATGAGTTGTGCCTAATTAGCTCTATTTTTTATTTTTTTACTCAAAATAACAAGAATATAAACTTCCATATTTCCTTTTTAAGCGACTTTTTTTGCTTCTTCTGTTTTTTAAGGCTAAAAAAAGGATTCAAATTGATTTTAAGGTATTTTTTAGACTGTTTAAGGCGTTTTTTAGAAGTTAACATTTGTTGATAACTTAGGGGAAAAACAAGCTTATTTGAGTCGTTTTTTTTAATAGAATCGTTATATTTGTTTTTAAAGACAAAGAAATCGTTTAAGATTCGAAAATATGAGTGAAGAAATAAAGAAAAGTAATTATTCAGCAGATAGTATTCAGGCCTTAGAAGGTATGGAGCATGTAAGAATGCGACCTTCTATGTATATTGGAGATGTTGGAGTTCGTGGACTTCATCATTTAGTATACGAAGTTGTAGATAACTCTATTGATGAGGCTATGGGTGGGCATTGTGATGCCATTCGAGTAGATATTAATGAAGATGGTTCTATTTCTGTAGAAGATAACGGTCGTGGTATTCCAGTTGGAATTCATAAAAAAGAAGGAGTTTCTGCATTAGAGGTTGTAATGACTAAAATTGGTGCTGGAGGTAAATTTGATAAAGATTCGTATAAAGTTTCTGGAGGATTACACGGTGTGGGTGTTTCTGTAGTAAATGCATTGTCAAATCATTTACGTGCAACAGTTCATAGTGCAGACGGAAAAGTGTACGAACAAGAATATGAAAAAGGAAAAGCACTTTATCCAGTAAAACAAATTGGGACAACAGATAAAAGAGGAACAATTGTTACTTTTTATCCAGATCCTACCATTTTCACACAGTCAATAGAATATTCTTACGATACTTTATCAGCACGTATGCGTGAATTGTCTTTCTTGAATAAAGGAATTACAATTACGTTTACCGATAAAAGAGAAAAAGATAAAGACGGTAACTTTGTTTCTGAAGTTTTCCATTCTACAGAAGGTCTTAAGGAATATATCCGTTATTTAGACGGAAATCGTGAGCCAATTATTGGTCATGTAATTTCAATGGATTCTGAAAAAGGAGATATTCCAGTTGAGGTTGCTTTGATTTATAACACTTCTTATTCTGAAAATATTTTTTCTTACGTAAATAATATTAATACACACGAAGGAGGAACCCATTTGCAAGGTTTTAGAACTGGTTTAACACGTTCTTTAAAGAAATATGCAGACGCTTCTGGAATGTTGGATAAGTTGAAGTTTGAAATTGCTGGAGATGATTTCCGTGAAGGATTAACAGCTATTATTTCGGTAAAAGTTGCAGAACCTCAATTTGAAGGACAAACAAAAACTAAATTAGGAAATAGAGAAGTAGTTTCACCAGTTTCACAAGCTGTTGGAGATATGATTGAAGCTTATTTAGAAGAAAATCCTAATGACGCTAGAATCATTGTTCAAAAAGTAATTTTGGCTGCACAAGCTCGTCACGCTGCAAAAAAAGCACGTGAAATGGTGCAAAGAAAAACCGTTATGGGCGGTGGAGGTTTACCTGGTAAGCTTTCAGATTGTTCAGAACAAGATCCTGCAAAATGCGAAGTTTTTCTTGTAGAGGGAGATTCGGCAGGTGGAACAGCTAAACAAGGTCGTGATAGAATGTTTCAAGCAATTTTACCTTTAAGAGGTAAGATTTTGAATGTTGAAAAAGCGATGCAACATAAGGTTTTTGAAAACGAAGAGATTCGTAATATTTTTACTGCACTAGGTGTAACCGTTGGTACAGAAGAAGATAGTAAGGCTTTAAATATTTCAAAATTACGTTACCATAAAGTAGTTATTATGTGTGATGCCGATGTCGATGGTTCTCACATTGAGACGCTTATTTTAACATTCTTTTTCCGATACATGAAGGAGATGATTGA
>Ga0102814_10000180_pt1 | contig 45256 bp, 48 predicted proteins | sample ColrivemetaGS741_FD_79112 | JGI IMG/M metagenome (GOLD analysis project Ga0102814, IMG submission 79112) | Estuarine microbial communities from the Columbia River estuary - Flood tide ETM metaG S.741 | ecosystem: Environmental > Aquatic > Marine > Intertidal zone > Estuary | place: USA...
CTAGTGGGGCTGAATCCCCGTCCGGTGTCGGCCTTCCCGATCACCTGATAGCCAGTATAATGATATTCTCGCCCCTGTCTACCCCTAAATGAAATTTCTTTTCTACCGCTGCCGCTAGGCTACTCCAGTCGCTAGGCTAGACCCCCAAGATGTGTTGCTTATATGGCTAGCATGACCCCCAGCTCCAGCCGACCCGCCCGAGCTGTGTAACTATATGACAGACAGAGCAGGAAATGCCGTAGCCTACGCAGCTTATTAGAATGTTGGGGGTGGCTAGGCTAGTATTCCAACTAGAGATTGCAGTTATTGCAACTGTAAGATAGCAATACCAGTATTCTAATGCCAATCTAGGGATTACAGAGGTAGATATACTGGGGGTACACCCCTACCCATAACACCCATCCATACACTATAGCCTACACCTACCCTACCCTAGCTAGCTAGTAGTGGTAGTAGGTGGTAGTAGTGTAGTAGCCTGGTAGTCTATAGGGGGGTATATATTAAATTATAAATTTGCTAGGGGGGTATTAGAACCAACGGTCTTATCTATTCTACTCTTAGCTACTTAGGCTAGACTAGCTAGCTAGGCTACTCGCGTGCGTGTGCATATATAGGCAGGAGGTGTACCCTCCATTCATCGACCGCTGCAATGCCTAATTTAGTATCCTTATAATGGGATTGCGCTATAGGCTATGGGATAAACAAATTGCAATAGCCGCACTGATAAATGGTATAATGATAATTGCAATACACCAACCATTGTACGCTACGAGGAACAGCCAACATGAGCAAGCAACTACACTGTAGTACCTATAACGTAGAGCTAGTCATACGGATAGATGGTAAGCTACGTACCATAAGAGGACAGGGACTGACTAAGGCACTAGCAGTACGGGAGTGCAGTAGGGCATTCAAGCTAGCTGGGCCACGCGCTCAGGTAGTAGAGACTATGCGTATAACACCACATACTAGCGTAGCAGAAGCAGAGGAGTAGACTATGAGTGCAACAGAATACGAGAGCCTAGCAGATAAGATAGCGAAGCGCCATGCAGCCCTTGAGCCTGAGCAGGACACTCTCACGCTAGAGGACGAGGCACTGGTAGACTACCTAGATGCCTTCGCTACTGCTGACCTAACCACAGACAAGCATAGGAGTATACGCAAGGCATTCACTATGCGCCAGTTCACTCTACGAAGTGATACAGTTCTATGCTACTACCTACGTGGCCTATCTGCTACCTTTCCAGTGTGGCTAGGTCAGTACATAGAGGATGGTACACTACCTACCATGCAACAACTACGGGACGATGAGGTAGTACACATTAAGAGCAGTAAGAGCAGAGCAACCAGTGGGATACCAGATGCCTACTGTATGCAGTGGGAGCAGATAGTAGAGAGTGGCAACCTGAAGGAGGGTATCGAGAGCCTAACTACTGCAATGGGAATAACCCTGCCAGTCTTCCTACAGAAGCTCTACGCTAACAAGCCAAGGACACAAGCAACGGATAGCATAGCCGACTTCAAGGGCGCTAACTATCAGCCTGCTATACAGTCCTACTGTGAGGCACTAGCCACCACTATGCTAGCCCTTGACCAAGCAGAGGCTAACCCACGGCATATACTCTGGCCACCGGGTACGCTAGAGAAGGGAGCAGCAGAGATAGCAGACCTAGCCAAAGAGCTAGGAGTATGGGACATAGAAGACCTGTAGGCTAGATTAGCTGTACAGTAGGAAGCGAGGTGTCAATCGTCAAAAAATTGACACTTTGCAAATGCTGCAATTAATGGTATAATCTAGGGTAAGCAGGGGCATAGCCTGTAGCCTACAGACCCCCTAGCCTACACTACATACTAGGATACGAAAATGACCTACGAATCAGCCGGTACTATACTCTACCTTGTTAGCCGCCAGTTCCCTAGCATAGAGAACCTATGCCAAGCTATCTACGAGAACATGCAGGATACTCCTGATAGCATACAGGAGGCGCTAACCTCACTGGACGCTGTGCTAGTAGCCTACGCTGCTACCCACTAAGCTACCCACTATATACTAGGATACGACACTATGAAACGCGAACTACTAGATAACACCCATAGCCTGACTATAGTATGCGACCGCACTGGCATAGCCGGTACTATAGATATGCCTAGCGTACCTGGCTTCGGCCTAGAGTACACCCATCCCCTAGCCCACTATACCAGTGCGCTGTCTGTGGCTACCAGTCGCCCAGACTACCTTCGTAAGCTACAGCCCTGCGTCCTAGCAGGTGTCCTGATTACCCTACTGCGTAAGCATAAGATGATACACCAGCCCAAAGGCCAGCATAGCGTGGCAATAAACGAACGCCTATGCGAGGCTAAGGTTAGCGTACTGGTAGGCGCACTGTATCAAGTAGCTACCAATGTAGTCCACTTCGAGAATAGCAAGGACATATTCTGTACAGTAAGCCTGAACGATGAGGCTAGCACGGATGATACGCTACGTACCCTGATCCATAGCATCAAGGAGCGCATAAGCCAGCCCATCAGATATAGTAAGGCCGATGAGTATACGCTAGAGGAAGCGATAGCGGATGAGGCAGAGCAGACTAGGAAGAAGTGCTGGGAGGCTGTAGAGACTGAGCAGGCTAGAAAGGATGCTATACGGGCAGAAGCCAAGGCTAAGATCAGCAAGAAGGCTAGCCCAGTCAAGGCATACACTACCGCACACCTAGATGTAGACACCATACTAGGCAAGAGCGTATTAGCCTACCACATCGAGCAACTAGGTAGCCTAGCTATACTAGAGCCAGCAGGTAAGTTGTTACGTACCCTAGTGCAGCGTAGCTACAAAGCACAGGCGATAAACGCACAGCAGAAGCAGATACTAGACAAGGTTAGCCATAACCTAGCCAACGTAGAGCCTGATACCTTCGCTAAGGCAGTGGTCAAGCTAGAGTCCCAGCATCCTACAGCCAACAACTGTATCGTACAGATGCTAACTATCTTCCAAGCAGCAGACCAGACTAAGGAGCTGGATAGCATACTAGGGGATTGGAAAGAGGAACCAGCTTCTATAGATGCCGTAGTAGCACCAGTAGCACCCGCTAAGCCTATGACACTAAGAGAGCGCATTGCAGCACGCAAGGCAGGTAGCGTATGAACAACTATAGCGAGTACCCATTCAGAGTATACGACAAGCGTGGTAAGTTAAAGGATGGTATCGTAGCCGCCTTCTTACAGACGTTCATCATAACCAAGCAGGAGTATCTAGCTAGAGTGGTACGTACTGCACGAGGCAACTTCACCATACAAGGCAACCCTGAGCTAGACCATGCACTAGCACGTGCTAGTAGTGTGCAGGTTATATGCTCCTTTCAGGTAAGGGACGCTTGCAGGGTAGCAGTCTGCCGTATCAAAGACACTAGGGAGCTATAACATGAAAGACCGTGGCACAGACCGCAGGCATAGCAAGCGCCGCAGAGCAGACCAGCGCATGAGCCTATGCGAGAAGGCATGGCACACTGTAGTCCTCTTCTGCATTCTAGGGCTAGGCTGGGTAGCCAGCCAGTATCAAACAGAGGCATTCAAGTCTATCCTCAGCCTCTATCTAGGGGTAGCTAGTGGTAGCCTATACATCATAGCAGTAGACATTATCCGTAGGAAGTAGGAGATTATTATGAGTAGATTCGGTAGCATAGCAGGTAGAATTGTACCTACCACTAGCCAGCCCACTAGCCAACCAACCACCACCACTGATAGCCTAGTAGAGGACGCAGTAGCACCACCAGAAGGCGCACTAGGTAGCCTACGGGAACGCATGGCAGCCAAGGTAGCAGCCCGTGTAAAGGCTAACAAGGTAGCAGAGGCACTTAGCATAGACGACTTCAATAAGGAGCCAGCCCCACTGCACCCTGACGACAAGGCTGCTATACAGGCACGAGTGGCTACCCTAGCACCTGTCCTGCCTCCAGCCCAGCTAGACACTAACCAACACCAAGGCCAGTTAGACACCCTACGTGCTGAGCTAGCAGGGGCTACAGGCATCAAGGCTAAGATACTAGCCAAGAAGGTAGCAGCACTGGAGGCGCAGGTCGGCATCCTAGCAGCCGAGGTAGTACATAAGGTGGACATGCAGGCTACAGAAGCTCAGGTAATGGAGCAGTACACTGATAAGCTGGAGGAGCTACAGGAGGAACTGCCAGCGGCGGAGGAACTGCCACAGCCTGAGCCTACCAAGCCCACTACTCTAGCTGAGCGTATAGCCGCACGTAAAATAGCCGCACAGGCAGTAGAGCAGAAGGCAGAGGAGGAGAAGGCCAAGACTGTACAGCCTAGCCAAGTAACCCACGCTGCACTAATGAACAGCATGAACTGTGCTGTACAAGAGGCAGTAGGCAGAGAGGCTGCTACTAAGAGTCTATCCCTAGCCGAGCGGTTAGCTATCAAGCGCAATGCAGCAGATCAAGCAAGTCTATCTACAGCAGGGGAGACTAAGCCTAGTATCGTAGCAGAGGGTAAGCCCGCAGTACACCGTGATGTGCATGCCCCAGCTAACCGAGCTACCGTGGTACTCAATAAGCGGCAGGGCGAAGCAGTAGAAAAGGCGATCGACGGTAAGACATTCAGCCTGATCGGCGCTGCGGGTACAGGTAAGACTACCAGTGTACGCCAGCTAGCTAGGGAACTACTAGAGAGTGGGATGCTGGGAGAGGTAGACTACAAGAGACAGGGAGGGGAGGGACGCAACGACAGGGTACAGGGCTTGAGTATAGCCTTCGTAGCATTCACCCGACGTGCGGCTAACAACCTACGGGATAGCATCTGCGCTGACGAGGAGCTTAAGGAGCACTTCTATAATAGCTGCCAGACTATCCATAACTTGTTAGAGTTTTACCCTGAGCAGTACTCTTACGAAGCAGATGATGGTGAGCTACGGGAGTCTATGCGCTTCGTACCTGCTAAGGGTGCATGGGATAAGCTAGACATTACCCACCTAGTAATAGAGGAAGGGTCGATGGTAGGGCTTGACCTAGCTGACATGCTGATGCAAGCACTACAGGCTGGGGTACAGATAATATACATAGGGGACATTAACCAGCTACCGCCAGTGTTCGGAGCCAGTATCCTATCCTATGCCCTAGTCAAGCTACCTATCGTGGAGCTTACCGAGGTGTACAGGCAGGCGTTGGACAGCGGGATCATCCGTAACGCACACAACATCCTAGCCGGTAGGGACTTAGAGTTCTGCGACGACTTCGTAGCATACGAGGAATACGCCAAGGGACGTGGGCTAGGTATCAAGCGGGTAGGGACTGACGTACCAAAGGGAGGCACTGAGATACAGGCAGGGCCACATAAAATAAGCCTACTATACGCCCAGCTATTCGAGGGACTGTATGGTAAGGGAGACTATGACCCAGATCAGGACATTATATTGTCCCCGTTCAACAAGCATGATCTAGGGACTACTAACCTGAACAACCACATAGCCCAGTTCCTTGGTAAGAAGCGAGACGCAGTAGTCTACGAGGTTATCACAGGCTTTGAGAAGTGGTACCTTGCAGTAGGCGACAGGGTGATGGTGGATAAGCAGGACGGTACTATCAAGCAGATAGCAGTTAACGCTACCTACTCTGGTACAGCAGCCCAGCCTCCAGGCACTGACCTTACCCGCTTCGGGGTACGTACCCTATGCGAAGGGCAGATGGCGGATATGGAGAAGCTAGACTATAGCAACTTCAACGTAGAGGCTGCACTAGAAGAGGATGCAGGGGAGCGGAAGCGGGCAGCTAGCCACGTAGTAACGGTAGAGCTAGACACAGGCAGTACGCTAATCCTTATGAGTGCCGGAGACTTCAGCCAGCAGCGATTCAGCTTAGGCTACTGCCTTACTGTACACAAAGCGCAAGGCTGTGAGTGGCGTACCGTCTACTTCATCATGCACAAGAGCCACCATGTATCAGCTACCCGTGAGCTGTTCTATACTGGTGTCACTCGGGCTAGAGAGAAGTGCGTTGTACTAGCCAAAGACTACACGCTAAAGCAGGCAGTATCAGCACAGCGTATCAAGGGCAACAGTACCTATGAGAAGATCGAGTACTTTAACAGTGGCGCACTGGCTGACCTAGAGCTAGTACAAGTGGAGAAGTAGCATGGCACGATCAACCTATCCGCCAAAGAACGCTCCTAGAATAGAACGGGACAGCAGAGGGGATATCATTCCCTTCTACTGCAACGTAACCTACAAGGGGCAAGCCTACCAGACGACAGGCTACGCAAGAGAGGGCTACGTGTGGGTCAAGAAGCTAGGTAGCTGGAAGAAAGACACAGTGCCTAGCGTAGAGGTCACTATCAAAGACCCGCTCAACACACAGGCTAATAGCCTGAAGGCTAAGAATACCAGCTATGCCCAATGGGAGCTGGACAAGACTGAGAGGTGTATACCATGAGCTTAGAACAGCCTAGCGATAAAGAGAGAGCGCACGTAGTAGAAGGGGAGGAGGAGTTCGTAGCCTCCGTTATAGTCAACAGCAAGGACAACACCATGCGAGTGCTGGCTCTGCCTACTATATATAAGACCACACGAGGCTACTGCATAGGGCGTAAGCAGTTGATCTACGAGTCAGATATTCACGATGGGAAGCTATACGTACAAACTGAAGTAGACAATGGACGAGGCTACCGAGACTACGATACTGTCAAGGCACAGCTAGCCGAGGAGCTAGACACCCCGCAGTACAGGCTACTGCAAAGCATGGCAGAAGAGGACGGGCTGTATTCTATGGACGATGCAGCTGATATGTTACTGGACTTTGTAGAGAGCTTCAAACTAGAAGGGGGTATCAGCCATGCTATCCATTAGTTATCCACTACTGGCCTTGTTGCTGTTTGTTGCCTGCCTTATAGGGGGTGCGGGTGGGGCATGGCTTGCCACTAAGGAGTGCCGTAGGGTGATACTAGAAGAACTGGAACCCCTAGACAGGCCACGTGGAGCTACCCGCATAAGGGAGGTAGTATGAGTGGTGCGAAGCAGGGTGAAGAGGACTACTGGCTGCTGATGAACCTTGTATTCTATGGGAAGATAGAGGACTACAGGGATATAGAAGCATGGTTCGGAGTGCCAGCCCAGTCCCCGCCACAGGCAGCCCACATAATAGCCAAGCAATACAACCTGACGGTACTCCCTGACCTATGCGGCAACTGCCACACTGTGTTCGGGGCTACCCTCGGTGGTAGGCTAAGACACTCCTGCCCTTGCTGTAGAGTACCAGGCCAAGCATGGGACAGCAACCCAATAGGCAAGCAGGTTAGCCTCTTCTGGCGCTACACTCAGTGCTTAGAGGACAGCCCTATCATACATTACTTACATAGCGTATACCCTACGCGGTACTACGATGGAACAATACTGGAGAAGAAACATGAGCTTAGACATAAATAACCTTACCGTGGGAGAGCTATACGCTGCACTGCGGGTACATGGGGACTTGATCCTCACCATACCAACGACCGAGGTAGACAGCATCAAGGCTAGGCTATCCCAGTTCAAGACACGCTACGGAGCAGAGGACAAGGCCCGTCGGCTAGCCTATGCCACGCTACGCAAGAGCGAGAAGGTACTGGATGGTATCCACCTAATAGACTTACAGATCACGCTAAAGGGGCAGGACGTACTGCCTGTCTACGACCTACGTAAAGCAGAGGACTTCTAAGATGGAAAACAACCAAGTGCTGACAGCTACAGCAGACGAGATCAAGGCTAAGATAAGTAGACTGGCTAGCCTATCCGAGCTGGACTTGAAGAAGGCAATGGGCGATCTAAAGGGGATGCTACTGGATAACCCCACTGCCGTACAGCAGATGGAACCGGCTGATCTAGGTGAGCTTATCAAGAGCCAGCGGCGGATGGTAGGCAGTGCAGCAGACGTAGCAGCAGCCAAGCCCAAGGGTACACGCGCTAAGGCTAAGCCTAAGTTTACAGCAGCCGAGCTAATGGACATTGATCTAGGAGAACTATGATGTACGCAGACTACGATGATGAGCTAGGGGATATGGAACAGTACGAAATAGAATGCCTACGCAAGGAGCAGCAGATGCAGGATGAGGAAGACGCGGCAGAAGAAGCGGCAGAGCTAGAGAGGGAGCGGCTAGACCGTACCCGTGTGGTAGAGGATGCTAAGATAGCCTGCCTAGAGCGGATGCATGTACTACGTAGGATGGGGAACAGCGACCCTGAAAGCACAGGTCAGCTAGCCAACAAAGCCTTAGTCCAGTACCTACAGGCCATAGGCGAGGATGAGATAATCAAGCAGTGGAAGCTAGTCAGCCGCTACTACTAGGAGAGTACCATGATAGAAAGACCTGAATGGTGTGGGGAGGATGAACCGTACATGCGGCTGTCCTACTCTACGCTAGAGACACTACAGACCTGCGAGCGGAAGTACCAGCTAGATAAGGTACTGTCCAATGGAGCGCCACGTGAGGAGAGCGAACACTTCTCCTTCGGGCATGGCTTCGGCGCGGGGGTGGCAAGCTACATGACCTACGGGTGTATGGATGCTGCCTTACTAGACTGCTGGCTAGAGTACTGGCCTATTGTGGAGAGTGAGAAGAAGACAGAAGAGACCTGCATGATGCTACTGATGCGTTGTCAGGATGAGATGGATATGCTACGAGAGGACTGGGAAGTACCCATGTTCAACGGGCAGCCTGCCTGCGAGCTATCCTTCCGCATCAACGTAGACGCTACCTTCTACTACGTAGGCTACATAGACGTGGTGCTACAGCACAAGACCACCGGCCAACTGGCTGTGCTAGAGGTTAAGTCTACTGGTATGCAGTTAGCTGACCTGACCCCCCTATATAAGAACTCGGGACAGGCCATAGGCTACAGCATTGTGCTGGATGCAATAGCAGGGGAGGATCAGGCAGAGTACAAGGTAACGTACCTAGTCGGTCAGCTAGGCAGAGATATCTGGGGTGACAGTACACGCGCCCACATCATGCCCTTTGCTAAGACGGTACTGGACAGGCTAAACTGGTTCATGTCCCTGAGCCTAGACGTAGCGCACATGCACGAGATGGCAGAGCTAGGTATCTACCCTAAGCGTGGCGGAGCCTGCCTGTCCTACATGAAACCCTGCCAGCACTTCGGAGTCTGTGGCATACACGCAGCGGATAAGAACAAGGTGCTGACTGAGCGGGATGATATAGAGTATCAGTTCGTGTACAACCTAGATGATCTTATAGAGAACCACCTACGGAGGATAGGAGCATGAACCCACAGTACGAGTTTGTCCGGCAGCAGCAGGAGGGATGGGCCTACACCTGTCTGCTACGTGCTAAGCTAGGCCACCTCAAGGCTCCGTACTCAGCCGCTAATCCGCAGGAAGCTAAGACCATACAGGATATGGAGAAGCTCCGCTACATTAAGGCGCTGCCAGCAGGTGGGTACGGGCTAACCCAGACAGGCATGGACAACCTGACCTACTTGCAGAAGAAGATGGAAGAATACCGTAAGGCCACCGGCTCTATATACGGCAGCGTTACACTACCCACTAGTAACAAGGATAAGACCCTATGAACCCTACTACTGAGCTAAGAGCACGCATCTGCTACCACGGCGACCACTGTACTGACGGCCTAGCCGCTATGGTTATCATGCGGGAGTGGTTAGTAGCAAGGCACTACGATGTAGACCTACAGGCTTGCAACTACAACGAGCTGCCTATCCCCTACGGCTATGACTACGTATGCTTCGTGGACTTCTGCCCTACGGGGGAGCAGCTAGAGATAGCACTCAACCAGAATGAGCATGTGGCTGTGATAGATCACCATCCTCGTGCAGTAGACATGGACTGGAAGGCGCTGGTCAAGGACTATCCCAAGACGCTGGACTTCTACGTCAGTGCGGAAGGCTGTGGTGCTATGCTAGTGTGGGGCTACTGCTACCCCAAGGAAGAGTCCCCGCAGGTACTGAAGCTGATAGACGACAGGGATCGCTGGCAGTGGCGGCAGCATGGTACTAAGGAGTGGTCGGCTGCCTTCCAGCTATACTCCATCGAGGACAAGCAGGCTACCCTATGGGAGCTAATGTTCGGGCCTACTCATACACGTGGGCCAACCATGGAGCGTATGCTACAGGAAGGGGCAGTCATTAACCTATACCAGCAGCAGGTAATAGACAAGCAGTGCCGCATGGCCCACGTACAGGTGTTGTCTGGCTATCCTGTGGTCTGCGTCAACACGCCGGAGCTGCCAAGCGAGACGTGCCATACGCTACTAGACCTGCACCCCTACACACGATGGGCAGCCTGCTGGCACATAGCACCGGATGGGACTGTGAAATACAGCGTCCGTAGCCGTAACGAGGTAGACACAGTGCACACTATAGTCATCCCTCATGGGGGCGGCGGGCATCACTGCGCGGGTGGCATGACACTGCCTAAGCCACAGCGTTCCTATTCACTAGATATGTGGGATAACCTATGAACCAGATAGTAACGGACGACGTAGAAGAAACAGGTAACTGGACTAGTCCCCTAGCAGCCAGCAAGCGGCAGCCTAAGAAGACTGACAGGACTAGCACACCACTACAGCGCATGGCAAGCCAGCACAACTGGGAGAACTTCCAGCTCAAGGGCATGGCAGCTAACCTACGCGCTCAAGCCATCAAGCACCCTCGCCTATACGAGATATTCCAGACAGCCATAGCTGCTATAGAGGAAGAGGTGCAGGTAAACAATAGAGAGTGGGATCAGTTCAGCCTAGAGTATCGTACCGAACGAGCCGCACGTAACGCAGCCGCAAAGGAGACTAAGTAATGGCTAGCCTAAAGAGATTAGCAGCAGCAATACGCAGCGGGGAAGTATCCGCTATGAACCACAGTGCCTTGATCTATGGGCCGCCCAAGTCAGGCAAGACACGCTTGGTAGGGACAGCAGCAGAGCTGAAGGAGGTGACTAAGATATGGTGGTTCGACCTAGAGAACGGGGCCGAGACACTACTGCACATGGATCTGTCAGAGGAGGCTCTTGATAAGGTAGAGTACATCAAGGTAGCTGACACTAAGGATACCCCGTGGGCTATTGAGACTATGCTCAAGGCACTGACTAGCAAGGAAGGTGTGTGGATCAGTGCATCCGCTGGCCGTGTCGTATCCGTTAAGGACAAGGTAGACGGGGACATATTCTTCAAGCTATCTGACTGTACTGGGACAGAGCTGATCGTGGTGGACAGTGCCACACAGCTGGGGGCTAGCGCACTCAACGCTACCATGATGGGTAAGGCCCACACTGTAAAGCCTACGTTCGATGAGTACGGGCTAATGGGTAAGTGGCTAGGGGATATCATGTCTGTTATACAGCAGGCAGCGAACACTAACTTCGTGGTCATAACCCATGAGACTATGATGGAGGACAACGACGGGCGTACTAAGTTCTTCCCTATCTGTGGGACTATGAAGTTTAGCATGAGCCTCGCCAAGTACTTCGGCACCGTAGTCTACACAAGCATGAAGATGAAGAAGCATACTGCCGGTTCTGGCACAGACTATGCTAACGACAAGCTGACAGGGAGCCGCCTTGGTGTGGCTATGGAGAGGGCTACTGAGCTAAGTATGAAGGCTCTACTAATCGACGGTGGTATCTTAGGAGGTAAGCGAGTAGGCTAGCCTAGCGAACGTAGCATACGAAAATAAATACCGATTGCGAAAATCAAAGATTCCAGTTATAATAAATTTCAGGTGGCGTACTTCGCCCTGTAGCCCACTCTGGACTATGGCGCACACTGAACTGGTTGTATGCCGCCTGTTACCTAACCTATGTACACATAATGTACGCATTCTATAGAGAGACTACGCAATGACTGACTCAATCCTAGACCTAGACGCAGTGTTAGACCAAGACATGGGCGCAGTAGCCGACGTACCTGATTTTGTAGAGCCACCCGCTGGCCTATACGACTTGGGCATTACCAAGGCTGCCGCTGAAGAGTACAAGAACGCCGAAGGTAACATGATCGGTCGCCTACGCGTAACCTACAAGGTCAACGCTACTATTGAAGTAGAAGGCGACGAGCTACCCGTACCGGACGGCTCCTTATTCTCCGAGACGTTCCAGCTTACAGAGCAGGGATTGGAGTTCTTCAAGAAGTCTGCTAAGAACATCCTTGGCGTAACGGATATGGCTGGTGTATCAGTGCGTGAGCTACTGACCGAGCTATCCGGTATCGAGTCCTTCCAGGCTAAGATCACCGTCCGTATGTCAGAGAGCAAGGGCAAGACGTACCGCAACACTAACGTCCGTCCTATCACAGCTTAGTAGCAACACTAGCCCACAGTAGTACCTATAAGGGGATGCCTTCGGGTGTCCCTTTTTTCGTTTCTAGCCGGAGCAACCTATGCGCGTACTATTAAACTACTCCCTAGCGGAGAAGCCTTACGTGGGTATGGTAGCTGCTATCCTCAAGCGTCATGGGGTAGCTGCAATATCAACAGCTAAGACGCTGACCATAACCACTATGAACGAGACAGCAGCACAGATGAAGTGCAATGCTGTACTGTGTGTGAATGAAAAGACCCTAGCTAATATAGTAGAGGGTGACAAGCCTACGCTGGACGACTGGCGTGGTAGCAGGCTGGACTACTCAGTACCAGTTATCGTATGCAATAAGTTAGAGCACCTACATAAAGTACCCCACGGCCAGTGGCTATTCGAGCAAGACCTAGGCAAGATACGCTACGTCAACCGTAAGCCTGAGCCTTTCCACATGCAGGTGCTAGATGCACCGAGCAAGTACCCCGATGCACTACAGGACATAAAGGATAGTATCCTAGTGGCCTTCGACATAGAGACTAACGGGGAAGAGATAGACAAGTACAACAGCAGCGCGGCAGGTAAGCGGGCCAAGGCAGACGAGACACTAGAGGTCGCGCCTATCTTTATGACCTGCGTATCCTACACCTGCGTCCGTCAAGACCTGTCCTTTATGACCTACGTTGTCCCGCTAGTGGACTTCGATACCTGCCACTGGAGACTAGACGATGAGTACGCCGCTGCGTTCTCCTTCATACGTGAAGCCTGCGCTACCGACACACCCAAGGCAATGCAGAACGGAATGTATGATGCCTTACATAGCTGTGGGTACAGGATATGGATTAATAACTGGGTTGTTGATACTATGCTGGCCTCTCACGCTCAGTACAGCGAGCTGCCAAAAGACCTTGCATTCATCGCTAGCTGGACTCTGTTCGACTACAGGCAGTGGAAGTATAACAGCAAGGCTGCTTATAGCACCCGCAACATCGAACAGTACTGGCGGTACAACGGGCTTGATACCTTTTATACGGCCCGCATTGCCCTACAGCAGCTACAGAATATGCCGCGATACGCCAGCGTTAACTACGGAACCACGTTCCCCATGGTATACCCCTGTCTCTACTCAGCCTTTGAAGGCTTTCTAATAGACAACAAGGTACGCAAGAGCCTGCTGGCTAAGGCAGAGGATCAGCTATTGGATGCTCGCCACCTGCTACAGACCATGACGGCAGACCCCTGCTTCAACCCAGGTAGCTGGCAGCAGAAGGAGAAGCTATTCTATACAGTGATCGGGGCTAAGAAGCCTGGCATTGGGAAGAGCAAGTCCTGCACTGACAAGAAGAACCTATCCGCTATAGCCCAGCAGCACCCACTGATCGCACGTTATACCACAGAGGTAGAGCGGTATCAGGACAGCAGCAAGGCTATCGGTACATACTATAAGTTCTGGCAGCGTAACGAGCGGCTGCTATACAACCTTAACCCCGGCGGTACTGAGACAGGAAGGATGAGCTGTAATGCCAGTAGCTTCAACTGCGGTACTCAAGTCCAAAACATTCCAGGCTATGCTAAGTACATGCTTGTACCAGACGCAGGCTTTGCCATTATCGACGCTGACTTTAGCAAGGCTGAGGCTGTGTGTACCGCCTACCTGTCCCAGTGCGCCTCTCTTATTCGTGCGCTGTCCGACCCAGACAGGGACTTCTATCGTACCCTCGGCACACTATTCTTCAGTATCCCTTACGAAGAGGTATCTACTAGCTTCAGGAACAAGGTACTAAAGAAGATCGTACACGGTACTAACTACATGATGGGGGCGCAGACCTTCATAGAGAACGCAGGAGAGGAGAACCTATACTACGGAGCAGAGATACTGGGGATTACGCTAACCCCTATCCCGCAGCGTGGACGGGAAGATCAAATGACTATGATGCAGTTCGCTACACTACTGCTGAACAGCTACCATGATCCTTTCCCTGAGGTACGGCTATGGTACGAGCAGATCAAGGCAGAGCTAATAGCTACTAGCCGACTGGTCTCTCCGCTAGGCCATACCCGCCACTTCTTTGGCGACCCGCACCGCAGCCACTCAGTCTTACGCAGCGCAGTAGCGCACAGGCCACAGAACCTAAGCGTATCCATACTGAACGCAGCTATGCTAGACGTGTACAAGAAGATGGTTCCTAAGTACCGTGGAGACTTCCGCCTCAAAGGGCAGGTGCACGATAGCATCATAAGCCAAGGGCGCATAGAACGCCTACCTCCAATGCTAGCTGACCTACGCCAGTGTATGACTCGCAAGGTACTGGTACATGGCAAGACTATGGAGATAGGGGTTGACTTCGCAGTATCCACTAAGAGCTGGAAAGAAGGCGTGGAGCTACAGAATGGATTACTTCCAGAAGTATTTTAAGTACATAGGCCACAGCGAGTCCCCTATGATATACCATAGGTGGTCTGCTATCGCCGCCGTGGGTGGTCTACTGGGTAGGCAGTTCCGCTTCCCCTTCGGCCACACTGAGCTATACCCTAACATGTACATCATGCTAATGGGTAGCCCTGGTACACGGAAGTCTACCGCTGTCAACGCAGCTCGTAAGATAATGAAGGCAACAGGGTATGACAGGTTCGCAGCCGACAGGATGAGTAAGGAGATGTTCCTCAAGTCTATGATGAGTACCCACGTACCTGGCCTAGACTCCTGTAGCATAGACGACCTGCTAGACCTAGTGCCAGAGGACGGGCATGAGATGCACATCATAGCGGACGAGTTCACGGACTTTGTAGGTCAGGGTAACATGGAGTTCCTTACCATGCTGACCAAGCTGTGGGACTGCCCTGAAGAGTACCTCCACCCTAAGCTAACAGGGCAGGACGTAAGGGTAGACCAGCCAACAGTCAACCTACTGAGCGGCAACACACCAGCGGGCTTTACCCTAGCCTTCCCACCTGAAGCTATAGGACAGGGCTTCACAAGCCGACTGATCTTCGTACACTCTGACCCTAGCGGGAAGAAGATACCGTGGCCAGCACCTCCTTGTCCCGAGGCTATGCAGGATCTACGAGAGCACCTAGTGCAAATGAAGCTACACGTGAAGGGTAAGGCTGAGCTAACTGATGAAGCTAAGCTAGCAGCCGAGGCTATGTACGCCTCCTTTGAGCCGCTTGACGATCACAGGTTTGCAAACTATACTACGAGGAGACAGACCCACCTCCTCAAGCTGGCGCTATGCCTCGCTGCCGCAGACCTTACGACAGTCATCACAGCAGAGCACCTACTCAAAGCTAACACCCTCTTACACTTCACGGAGTGCAGCATGGGCAAGGCTCTGGGTGAGTACGGTAGAGGCCGAAACAGCCCCGTACAGCAGGACATTCTTGCAATCCTTGAGAAAGCAACACAGCCTATAACTATGAACCAGCTATGGCGTAACGTAGGCTCTGACCTAACCCGCCAGTCTGAACTGGTAGATATTATAAAGGGTATGATCTCTGCACAGAAGGTGCAGGCTAAGCAAGTAAACGGGCAGGACATTGGGTTCCTTCCACTACACGTAGTAAGACAGGAGTGGGGTAAGAACCTACTGCTACCTGATTATCTCTCTATGGAGGAGATGGTATGAACGCACAAGAGATAGTGGCTACGTATGTAGCTAACATGACTGCCTATCGTAAGTCCGTATGCACTGGCCCTGTAGTTGATGGGGTCAAGCGGGCGGCTACTATGGAGGAGGAGCGCCTAGTACGCAGGCACCAGGACTTGCAGGAAGACTTAGCTAAAGGGAACGCTAAGGTAGCAGGGGTATCTGATCGTGGGGTACGGGAATACATTAAGGAGACAAGGCTATGAAGCAGCTTGAACTAGGACTGGCTATGAAGGAAGTACGGAGGGCCAAGGATGAGCGCCTGATGTACAAGCTAGGCAACCCTGGTAAGATAGAGACTGGGGAGTTTAAACGGCCTGACCATAGCGACTTCGCTACTATGGATGAGCTTAGGGAGAAAGGATTCAACGGACAGCGGATCAATGGAAAGAACAAGGACTGGGAGCTATGGGTAAACGGACGCGTAGTAAAGACAGTCTCCGAGGTTACGTATAGTAATGCCCCAGAGACTATCCCACTAGCTTATGCTGACTTCTTTGGTATGGAGCCTGATCTCCTTGAGGTTAAGGGTTGCTAGATATCATTGACCATCCGCCAGAGCGGGGACTCTGCCGACATAGCCTTAGCTGCGCTATAGTCCACTCCCTGCTCGATCCCTCCTATCGCATTGTTCATCGCATTACGGAACCCTTGTGGGCTACCCGTCTTGAGATACTCCTGCGAAGCTTCCGCTAGCACATCATCCGTAAGATTCCCCTCTCGTAGCGCCGTCTTCATACGGTTCATAGCTACCTGCCTACGCTCCGAATCAACTGCATTGTAATGACTGTTAAGGTGCAGGGCTTGTCTCTGCCTCACCTCATCCGCACTACGCATAGCGAATATCCTAGACGCGATACCCGCAGGTGTCCATACGTCGTCGCTAGTGTTCACTACGTTCTCCGCTTGGTTCAGCGCAGTGCCAGTGATAAGCTCTGTCATACGGGCTACAGGTCTGCTAACACTCTGGAGCGTAAGCCCCTCAGCCATAGCAGCCAGCGCGTTCTCTGGTCTATCCGCCATACTATCCAGCACCCTCCATGTAGCACTCGCGGCATCAGTAATCATAGACAGCGCAGCTAGGTTATCATCCGTAATACCTACGAAGCGTGGGCTAAGCTCACCCCGGCTACTCATGCCGAACCCGTCAGACTCTCCCCATAGCGCCCCGATACTAGCGGGCAATCCATAGAGCACTGCGTTAGCTGCCGTCTGGTTAGGGATAGCAGCATACGTACCCGTCCGTAAGTCCTTATGGTTATCCGAGAAGTTCTCCCCTATGTACGTAGACAGCAGGTCGAACCCAGGCAGGCCGTTCATACCGAACACTCCACCCTGTAGCGCAGCTGTAATGCCGATAGCCTTGTAGTCTTTGACCTCAAGGTGGCGGTACATGTTCTGTGCAAAGGTAAGCATGTAGGTCTGGAACAACCCAAGGGCTGCACCGAACGTACCCTGGAACATGACAGGCCGCTGCGAGCTGGTGTAGTTACCGATGGCTCTGTTAGTGAAGTCACTAGCAAAGATCATGCTGGCTTTCTGCCCTGCTTCCGTAGCCAGATCAAACCCGTAGAGCCGAACCCCTAGCTGCGTACCCATAGCCATAGAAGCCATACGAGTTAGCTTTTCAGAGGCATCCGACGCGCTGGTTAGCCAGCCCCACTTACGCTGCCCTGGGATTACCTTTCCATTAGCATCCCGCTGAGCTGGCCCGACTGCATCTAGGAACTTCTCTATCTTGGGGATGAACCCAGGCTCCCGCAGGTGGGCCATACGAATCATATCCGTAGCCTCCGACACGATAGGGTCTACATATCCACCCTTAGCCCATAGCCCTACACCGTCGGGCTGACCACGCCCAGTGAGTGCTGCATAGTCAGGGTCGTTCAGCATCCGCATCCCATCGTACATGATAGCTAGCGGGTTAGGCTTGACCGCCCCCTTGACCTGCCCCATGAACACGCCATCGTACTGGTGCGCCATAGCAGAGTAGGACATGATAGGTAAGGACAGAGCGTTAACCAAAGGCTGGCCTAGTTCAGCTAACCGTAGAGCGAAGGTAGCAGCCAGTCCGTTAGCAGCCGACACAGCCCGACGCGCATTCTCAGTAGGGTGCAGTGTACGTGCCACCTCAAAGGCCGCGAAGCCGTTATCATTGTAGACTGCCCAAGGATCAGGGTAGCCCTTCCTCTCCAGCTCTGCCCCTAGCTCAGCCCAAGCCTCGACTGCTTTCTTGTTGCCTAGGATAGCACCCTTAGCCCCAGACAGCGGAGCCACTATCTTGTTGACTAGGTTCAGCCCCTCACCTGTGAGCCACTCCATGCCATTGTCTACAGCAGACCAGCCTTGGAACTCCTTAGTGACAGGCTTACCTTGGATCATGGCCTTGACTACGCTAGGCGCCAGCGCCCCTTGCAGCCTCTCCTTCTCCACCTTATCCAGCGCCTGTGCAGACAGGTAGCGGCTCTCTAATGCAGTCATGTTATCCAGCATGGAGGTTAGCTTGTGCTGAGTAAGGGACATAGTACGAGACACCTCAGAGAGCAAGCCCTGCTGTAGCCCCTCGATAATACCGCCTAAGCTCTCACTGCTATCTGAGATGAACGGGGTAGCTGTGTTACCCTTCTTCAGCTTAGTAGCATCTGCTTCCCGCATGACCTGAGCGTCAGAGCCTGCCTGTATCTTCTTATAGTTCCTATCCTGCGGGGTGATGATCTCCACGTGGTAGCCTCCCTCCTTAGCCGCCTGCTCTACGAGGAACTGCTTACGGGATACCTCCTCCTTAGTCTTACCCCAGATAACCTCACGGGTCAGTACACCATTACGCTTGGTGTGTACGAAGAACGTGATCTTACCAGTGGGGTCGTAGTTAGGAATGTGGTAGCCTGCGTCGTTGGTCTTAAGCCCAGTGATCTTGTTACGAGTCTTGGTAGCCTGGTAGATCTTATCGGCTACATCGCCAAAGCCTTGGAACAAGTCCCGTACATCCTTAGCACTCTCAGGGATTACGAACTCCTTACCCTGCCACTTGGCGTCTTCCCAAGCCCCTAGCTTATCCGAGCCTTCCACCTCAGCCTTCTTGTTCCACTGCTGGAACGTACCCTCATCATGGTTGAAGCGGATCTTACCCTTGCGGCTATCCAGAGTCTTGTACACTTCATAGGCTGTGTTAGCTAGTACAGTGTCCGCTCTGTTACGAGTGACTGCTGCTGCTAGATCACGCAGTGGTAGGATGTGTTGCTTGGTAATCTGGTTGCCGTAGTTAGTAACCTTGTTAGCCATGTGCGTAGCTATCTGACCTACCTCCCCCAGCTTCCGCATGTAGAAGTCAGCCGACTTGAAGAAGCGCCCTTGCAGCATGTTGCTGTTTATCATACCGGCTGCCTCCTCCACGACAGCTAGTTCTATCTTAGCGCCCAGAGCCTCCACCTCCTTAGAGATAGTAGACTGGCTAATGGACAGCTCGTGCCTTACGTACTCGTCGTTGAAGGTATCCAGCGTCTCCTTGTCCGCCTTAGACTTCACGTTGCTAGCGAACTTAGCATAGTTCGTCAGGCTCTGCTGAGGTGTTAGCTGTACCAGTCGGCGGCTAGGGTCTGCCATCTTCTGTGCTGCGGAAGCTAGGTTAGTCTCCCCATCCATCATAGACTGGATAGTGAACTCCAGCTTAGGGTTAGACCCTCGCATAGTTAGGGCTGACATAACACCCTTCTCAGTCAGACCAGTACGAGTAGCGATCTCCTCTATGTTCAGCTTGTTGCCAGTAGCCTTGTTGTTCTTAATGAGCAAGCTACGCACGCGCTCTGCCATCATAGCAGGCAGGCTAGCAGATAGCTCGTCCAGTGTAGTCTCCCGTACCCCAGGCAGTAAGAAGTCCCCAGTCTCTTGGTTCACCTTAGCAGCCCGCTGGGTAAGATCCTTCAGCGTAGTCCGGCTAGCGGTCTTGACTAGCACCTCGAACTCAGACTTGATGTTACGGCCAGAGGGGTCTACTCCTGACACAGGCAGCCCTCCAATATAGGCTACTACATCATCCACATGTATCTGGTAGGCTTCCACGTATTTGCCTAGGTTCCTAGCTGCCGCGTAGCTGGTAGTGTAGGACTCCAGCGCCGAGTGCCCATTGGTCTTAGGTACAGACAGGCCACGGTACAGGAAGATGTTACCATTGTCGTCAGCCTTCTCCTTCAGCGCAGCACGTAGCTTCTTACCATGATCCCCCTTCAGCATAGGGTCTACCCAGTCAGCCCTCTTGACTAGCGCGTTACTGCCTCCTGGGCGCAGGGCTGCGTCTAGCTGGCGACGTACATACTCGAAGGCATGGATAGTAGAAGAGCCTGCAGTACCCACAGCTACTTCCTGCAAGGTGACGGGGTCTATGGAGATGATAGCTGAAGCTGACCCAGCTTCCCACTTACTCGCTAGTCTAGCAAAGCTCTGTGGCATCTCAGACTCGAACTGGATACGCTTGATGCTAGAGTGCGTACCCGCTGATATGTCAGCAGTTATCTCGTGCAGCTGCGGTATCATGTTAGCTGGAATAGAGTGCTCTGCCATGTACCCTTTAGTCAGGGTATGGGACAGATCTCCGCCTTCATAGACACGGATAACAGCCTTGTCCAGCTCCTCTAGCTCAAGCGCAGCGCGTAGTCCCTCCTCTGGAGTACCCACCCCAGCCTGCGTCTTCAGCAGGGCGCGGCGTTCGTCCATAGCCATGACGAGTGCTACCTGACTAGCATAGTCCTCCTCGTCGATAAGCTGCATCCCTAGCTTCTTGCTATCCATCTTGCTATAGCCTATCACCCGAGTCAGGAAGTCTTTCTCCTGATCCCCAGGGGATGCGCTTAGCATGTTCTCCATATAGCCAGGACGGAGAGCGTGCATAGTCTTAGATGCTTTAGTACCCGCCTCCAGTAGCTTCTCAGGAGTGGTAAAGTCAGCGGCCCCTGTCAGTATCTCAGCAGACTCTAGGTCTACGAACGCGTTACGCTTAGAGTCGAAGACAGCCCCCAATACCTTAGGAGCTTTGTTCTTGCCACGGTCTTTCAGTCTAGGCTTACCCGCTGCATCCAGGATACCGTCTACGAACCGGTTAACAGTCTGGCCTACAGCTGACACCTTGAGAGGCTTATAGTACTTCATGCTCTCGGCGCCGACCACCCCTGGGTTAGTGAGGATCTTATCCAGCAGCTCCGTATTCTTCATTAGCTCTGAGTCTGTGACTGCCTCGCCTAGCATGGTCTGCCACTCAGCCTTGAGCTTCTCGACCATAGAGGCAGCGTTCTCCCGAGTGACCGCGTTCAAGTCGTTGGTCTTTAGGATACCCTCCAAGCGCACGATACTACTAGAGTGCACTAGGTAGTTGGTAATGGAAGCACCTTGGTTAGCCAGCTCCACCGCTACGTTATCGAACACCTGCTTGTTGGCTTGCCCTACCACGGTGCCTTCCATAGTAGTTAGCGCCTTACGCGCCACGATGGTGTCGATACCAGAGGACAGGACTCCACCAATAGCAAGGCTGAAGCCAATACTACTGATAGGGTTCTCCATGTAGTCTTCCATCATAGGATGGGCAGACATGGTAGCGATCATCGCGAACTCAGCAGCTACGTTATCCACCATCCCGTTAGCTATAGCGTTGCGGTAGACTAGATTACGTGCTGCCTTGTACTGAGTAGTCTCAGCAAAGCCGTTAGCGAATAGCTTCTCAGCCCCCGCTAGGTTCTCAGTACGTCCGGCAGTAGAGAACCAGTTGGCCCCCTTCATGCCGTTACGTGCGTAGTTCACAGCCTTGATAGCTGCAATGCCGGGGACAAGAGCGCCCCCTATAAGGCTGGCAGTCTGGATACCCTCCTTATGATCGTAGTAGGTGCTGAGTACTTCGTCAGCCCCCATGCTCTGGAGCCAATCCTCTGTGGTATCCTCGTATGCCCCGAAGGTAACGGAGCGTACCATGGTGTTCAGGATATCCACACCAGTTGCGGCTATGAGATTCCCAGCAGTCTGGAAAGTCCCCTGCTCCTCTTTAGGAGGGGCTAGCACCGCAGAGAGCGTGTAGTCTAGCGTATCGGTATGTAGCATTATATTGCTCCTTAAGGCATGGCCTGTGTATCAATCTGCTGGTATTGGAATTGCTGTCTTAGGGCTGCGTCCCGCGCAGTCTGGGCAGCTAGCTGGATAGCGTAGATCTCCGTCTTGATATAGTTAGCGTCTAGGTGGATGAAGGTAGAGCCTGAGTTGTTAACTTCTACGAAGGACTCTAGCCACTCATTGATCTCATTCAGACGCTCCCGCTCGAAGTCTTTCCGCATACCCTTAACCACCCGCTGATCAAACTCAGAAGCGGAGGGGTCTAGGGTGAGCACGCTCTTGGTAGGAGCACCTTCACGGTAGAGGTCTGTGAGGTAGCGAGTAGCTATGACCACGGGGTTAGGTGCCTTACCATTAGCACGCTCCCGCTCATACAGCTGGGATAGTGGACCCTCCTTAGGGGGCACGTCTCGTAGGATACCAATGTCCCCACCCTTCAGTAGGTTGTCGTTCATAAGGATACTGATAGAGTCTTGTAGCAGCTTGCCACGTGCGGTCAGCAAAGCCAGCTCCCCTACTGCTTTCTCCTTAGCCCCTGTCAGAGTAGCCGTATGCTGGGCTAGCTCTACATAAGGAGCGAACAGAGCAGACTTGGTTATCATAGCCATCTCAGGTACTTGCTCGTTCACCTTAGCTATGATCTCCTCAGTAGTACCGGCCATACGCTTGACACCCCCAGCCCCTGGGATGATGCCCTGTAGAATAGCAACTGTTCGCTTGTCGTCTAGGTGCTTACCTAGGGACTGCAAGGTACGGACTCTAGCCTCGGCCTCTGTCTTACTATGGCTAGCCTTAGTCTCCTGAGCTACCTTACTATTGGTAGCTACCTCATAGAACTCACTGCCTGGAGTATACAGGTGAGTCATAGCTAGGTCAGGCTGGTTACGCTCAAGCTGTAGGTAGTTTAGCTCATGCTGGGTGATGGAGTTCAGAAGCTCCTCTGGCCGATCCCGTACAGGGACAGCCCCCTTTATAACCTCAGCGTAGTTAGACACACGAGACCACACAAGAGGATCCTTCTGTAGGTTCTGCATGGTGTTCAGGTTATTAAGTCCCTTCTTAATATCCAGATCCTGCCGCTCAGCGTTGATCACATCCTCCGCCGACTCCTGCCCGCCAAGGGCTACTGTAGTCTCCACTCGGGTAAACAGGTCTAGCAGGTCAGGGTCTGCGCTCATAATCTGAGGGCCAAGCACCCGCGCCTTCTGCTTGATAGCGTCCACACGGGCAGCGGCTGACTTCCATTCCTTGCTGGAGCCTACCATCGGGCTAAGCCCGTTAGCTAGCCGGTACTCATCGTCCTTAGCCTTGAAGTGATCCTCAGTAGCCTGCGCCATAGCAAGCCCTGAGTCCTCCTGTGCCTGCGAGATGTACAGGTCAGTGATTCTAGACCGCTGGGCCGCTAGCGTAAAGCCTAGCTTCTTGGACTCGATCGCTGCTTCCTTGTACCGGCCAGCCTTACGTAGATTCTCCACATGGGACAGGCCTGTCTCCAACACCTGCCGTGCCCCTACCCCTGGGTTGCGGTTAACGGGAGCAGCGTTCGGATTGCCAGCCCCCTGCCTCTTGAAGTTATCAGGTACAGCAGTCCAGTTCACTACGTTCATAGACTTAGGGCTAACCACGTCCTTGTTAGGAGCGCTCTTGCCGCTAATCTCCAGCGACCCATCAGAGGCCACACTGAAAGAGATCAGGTCATCAGTCTGTGAGATCTGCCGTACAGAACCCTCGGGCTGGTCTTTCACAAAGCCCTTGAACTCACGGATGCTATTGTCTACATCGCGGCGTAGCTCAGGGCTGAAGTCCTTAGCCATAGAGAGTACCTTCTGTTCAGTCTCATCTATGCTCCCAGTGCCAGACCGGCCTCCGCCGATCTTTAGCATGTCAGTTACGTCTACCATGGTACACCCCCTTAGCTATTATTGTTACTGTTATTAGTACTGTTACGTACCGTGTTAGTGTTGTTGCTAGTACTACCACGCTCTGACGAAGAGCTAGTCCCACTGGTGTTACGAGTGCCCGATACGCTCTCGTTACTAACCGTGTTGGTAGTGCCGCTTGTGTTAGTGCTACCTGAGCTATTAGTATTACGTACTGTGTTAGTCAGGGTCTCAGATGTTCTAGTCTGTTGGTCAGAGATAGTCCCACGCTCTCGGCTACCGGCGTCAGTCCGTAGAGCATCTAGCAAGGCATTAACGCTCTCGTCCTTAGTATTGGCTATCAGGTTAGCTAGCGTCCCAGACAGACTGGCCTGTAGCCCTCCGAAGTCAGCCGTCAGGTCAGCCCCTAGAGCCGCAGCATCTATGCCTGCGTTCCGTGCTATGTTGCTGGTAAGGATAGCCCCTAGTGCACTGCCCGAGGAGCCTGAGCTTTGCAAGGAGGCCATGAGGTTAGGTAGCCCTGACTCCATAGCTAGGCTCACACTCTGCCGTATCATAGCATCCGCCGCAGCCATCGCACGCTCCGGGCTGAACTGCTCACGTAGCGCCTGCTGGGCCATCTGCTCTGCAAAGCTATTCTCTAGCAGCTTACGCTGTGCCTCCGTACCACCCGCAGCCATCTGAGCTATGAGCTGGTTAAGAGCCTCACGTCCTACAGACGACATGCGGTCTATGTCAATTACCCGTAGGCTCTGCGTGAACTCATCGGTACGAGACAGAGTATTCTCTACAGTCCTGTCGTTACGGTTCCAGTTACTAGTCTCGTTAGTAGTAGCTTGGCTACTGCCATTGCTATTCTGACTGAAGTTATCGCGGCTGCTACTGCTTCCTTTAGAACTGCTAGAAGAAGACCCGTTCTGGGTCTGGCTCTGGTTATAGCTACCAGAGTTACTGCCGCCAGAGGAGTCGCTATTGGAATAAGTCCAGTTATCTGATAAGGCCATAGTACTATCTCCTGCCCGCTTTGTGGGACTTTAGAATAAGTTCACGTAAGTTGAAGTGGCCTTGGACTGTTACCCTGTGCCATTTCCCTATTTTACCATAATTAAGTACCGTCTGGGTACTTACTGGGTCGGATAGCGTAAGCCCGGACATACCATAGGTCAGGCTCGCACCGCTTAGTGAGGTGTTTGCCATAGTCCAATAGTTACCAGGGCCCACGGTATTTACCACAACCTGCTCTAGGCTGGTATCCATGTCCCCTCTAAACCCATGGTTCCCGTAGGTGATGAGTGAGTAGCGTGGGTCATTAAACTCAGTGAACCTGTATAGTACACGGTTCTCCCACACGCCGCAGTTAAGAGGGTTAGCCCCTACAATAGAGGTCTCATGTAGCTCTCCGTTCACTGGCCTAAAGTCTACGATACACCCATCAAACCCCAGCTTCAGGTTGGTATCCTCCACTGACTCAGGGTCGTCCTTCTCCGTATGAGAGTCCGTACTGTACGTATCCTTCATCCTATCCATCATCCCCCACTTCTGTAGGTGCAGGTCGAATACGTAAGCGCCTGTTAGCTTGGAGTACATAGATATCCCACGGCTCTTAGTATCTATTAGATACCCTGGAATAGACTCATACAGGTCAGGTACCTGCACTGGTGGGATAGATATACCTGGTATGTTAATATCATTAGTAACCCCACAGAACTCCTCCTGCCCTGGGACAAAGTAGGATATCCACTCTATGCTATCAGGGGTTCCCAAGTAGCCTTCCTCTCCAGGACGGGGGCTTGTAATCGGGTTCCCATCTTCGTCTAGGGGCCACGGCGGCGTATCATCCAGTCCTTTAAACTTATTCCCTAGTACCCAGTAGCGGTTAGCCCACGCAGCATCTACTACGGCTGTAGTTTCGGTTATATTAGCACCGAACCCAGGATTGTCTATGGCCTTACGCGCTCCTACTAGTAGGCTATCTTGGTAGTCAGATATGAGCTTCTCCCTGTTCCCAGCATCCGAGTACCACCAGTCCTTACTGCCTATCATAGACACCATAGCCTGCACGGGCGCACCTCCGAAGACCTCCGTATTGGCCTTAATTCTTGTCACCGTCTCCCCCAGTACGTTACCAATAAATAGCGAACCGAAACTATAATATAGTGTGTAGACAGTGTGATTAGGAGACGGCCCTACTAACGTACCCGCAGTTACATAGAACCGGTCATTCACAAAGCTGAAAGGAGGAGCAGGTGGGTCTATCTTATTATAGCCTGCGACCGCTAGTGTCCCTGATAGCCCTGATAGGTTGGGTGCATTGTAGTTCATGGGCCCCCAGCCAGAAGGCGCTGATGGACTATGGCTTCCTCCCATTCCAGATAGTGGCCCTTGGTAGGAGATGCCTTCGCCGCCAGGCACTGAGTACAATTCCTCTCCGTTCTTATACGCTACTGCTATACCATTGCAGGATACGATAGTATCCCCTGATATGCTGTACTGGCTGCCGTACCCAGCCACCCCTAGCTCCGCAGGCGTAGCATTACGATACTTCTGTACAGTCTGGAGCTTGTCGTCGTAGCTAGCCAGCCACGCAGAAGGGGTTTGCGATATAGTCCAAAGCGCCGCGTGTACCTGAGCTACTAGCGGGGTGTTAAAGATATAGTACGTAACCTCACCAGCCCTCTCGTCAACAGTTACATCAGATACAGTAGCTACACTAAACGCCGGTGATGAGCCTGGGACTATGCCCTGAGATACTATACCAGCAGGGTAGCTAGCAGTCCACGCATTATACTCATCCCTAGCTGCTATCCATGCCGCCCGCAGTCTACTGTGCTCTCCAACTAGCTTGGAAAGGAGGTCATTATACATAGTAGTAACAAAGGCATTAGGGTCGTTAGTCTGTATAGTTGCAGGTGGTGCAGTTGTGAACTCCTGAGCGGGGGACATTCCAGCATAGGCTGCCCGTAGCGCAGGCATATTATAAGTACCCCCATGCGTAATAGTACTACCGTTCCAGATAGGGGTACTGTACGTAGGGTCGAAGTAGCCAGTAAGGAATGGCACGATGAGGTGATCTGCAATACCCCAGTAGCCCTCAGCCTCTCCGTCATAGGGGTCGTACCCATCTGGTCTATCTGCCGGCATCCAGTCTGGGTCGCCTGGGTCTCCTGGATCTCCTGGGTAGCCAGGCTCCCCTTGGATAAGCTGGCTCTCTACGATAAGCTGGTCTGGCCGGTAGCAGACAGTATCACCTGGGATGAATACTCCTGGGATGGACACCCCTGGGACAGTATAGCCAGGCACGTACAACTCTGAAGGGGGCACTAGCTCATACCAACCGTCATAGTAGAACATAGGTACGTTCGACGCGTACTGCAAGAACAGGTAGCGACCCCCCGCCAGCGCCAGCTTAACACCAAAGCGGTTCAGCATATCGTACACGTCAGGCACTAGGACTTGCGGCTCTTTATCAAAGTGCAGCGCGTACAAGCCGGTGCTGGTCCATGCAAAATGGGTACTGTTAGGCTGCGATACTGCCACGTGCAGATAGTCTGTAATGCCAGACCCCGACAGCACAGGCTTACTAGACCAACGTAGGAGGCTATTCTTCTCTTCTCGAATCTCTACTATGGAGCCAGTGGCGTAGATAATATACCCCTTATCAAAGGCGGCTATGTTTATGATAGCTCCTTTGACGTGGCGGCTAGTGGACACGTTAGCTAGCGTCTTGGCGTCTGGTACAAAATCAATAGGGTCTAGTGCAGAGCTGGTAGCTACCGCGTTAGTACCATCCCAAAACCCCAGGCTACCAGAAGCAGAGAATATACCCCGTTGATTACCCATGCTAAGGAAGTTAATACGAAGAATATCAATGCGGATACCACCAGGCGCAGAGGAAGTTCTCTGTAGTCTACAGGCATAGGGGTAGCCAGCTCTGTATAGATAGAGTTCCCCTTTAACGGTACACCATGTCCACTGAGCAGTCCCCGCAGTGTCAGTACCCATGAAGCCCTGAAGCATCCTAAGTACTGTTGTCTCATTTGTAATCTGAGACGGGAGTCTAGCTAGGGCAGCATTGTTGCCTACTGAGGGGTCATAACCAGATACTCCGTTCCAGCTAAGAGAACTCTCAGGCTTAGACTCCCATGCCGTCACAACACCATCAGTGATAAGGGATTTCATACTCTCAGACCACGCACTATAGATGCCGGGCCTGTTATCACGAGAGTCTGGTGCAAATGGGAAAGTAGTATAGCTAGACGCAGACACTACAGGAACAGGCTTCCCTGTCACCTCGTCTAGCGTCATATCGGTTTCATTATTACCCGTTATGCTTATTCCGTGCATACTCATAGATACATTGAGGTTAGTCCCGTCAGCCGCCTCTATTACAAGGGTCTTGTACACTATAGGGAGAGGGCCAGGAAAGCGTATAGGCTGTGGATATCTCGGGCCTATAGCCTCTAGACCGAAGTGGCTCTGGTAGCCCTCTCGCGTAGGCATGATGTTACGTCCACGCATAGGCTGGACAGGATACGTGCCCTGTTGCGCGTCTACCTCATCTGCTCCGTGGTGCGCTGCATAGGCATCCTCGGGTATAATCTGCAAAGAGTTCTTTAGGTTAACTACTGTCTTACGCTGCATATCAGATACTCCGCTCAAGCTGTGCACCAGCACCACCCCAAGGGGATAGTACGTTTGCGTATAAGGTAACTGTGTCTGTGCTAACACCTATGTGCTGCACTCGCATGAAGTCATTGTCTATGTATAATGTATACATAAGCCCAGGTAGTAGGATAAACCCGTTAGGCTGGTAACTGCCTTGAGTATAGACACTGGTGTCATCTAACAAGACTAGGCATAGGTCTGTAACGTACACTCCTACTATGTTCTCTCTGTTAGGGAGTGAGACAAGGACAGGGGTACTGGTTACGGTCTGCACAACATACCCCTCAGGGTTGGCGATAGCGTCAGGGATAGGACTACCATCAGCCGAAGCTTGCGGGTATAGCTTAGGTTGGTTATTCATAAGTGCCCTCCTTAAAGGTCATCTTGTCTAGGTTGCAAGAGTCCAGCTGGGACAGAACCTCTAGGGTATACACCGTAAGGCTACGACAGGTAGCATCTTCAGGGAAGGAGGGCGCTGGCTTGGGTACTAGCAGGTGGGTTAGTGGGCTTGGCAGGTCTGCTGGTGGAGGAGGCGGACATAGCGGCTGCCCTCCGCAGGCTGTCAATAGCAGCATCAGGCAACTGCTGGTCGTAGCATACGCTATGTGGTACATTATGTATCTGCTCCTTTAACTCGGCTATAGTTCTACTAGCTAGTATAGCCTTATTCTTATGCGCAGTCAATGCGCTTGACGCTCGCTCTAGCTTTACCACCTGTGCACTAGACCACTTAGCTAGCTGCATAGTGGCCGCGTTAGCCGCCTTGAGTTGCTGCTCTGTTATCTCGTTCTGGGCTACTGCGTTCCTCCACATAAACCATAAAGTAGAAAGCCCCACTACCGTAACGAGTAGCAGGGCTAGTTTAAGTTTTATCATCATCGGACTTGTGCCTCGCATGGAAGTAGAAGCCTATCACAGCGGTTAGCAGCGCAGTACAGGTTCCGTAGGCTGCTGCTTCTGGCCCACTAATATCTCCTCCGTCGAATACTGCTGCGGTAGTACGGGTGATTAACCAGCATACCCACAGCAGCATAAGACGGCGAACTACCCTATACTTATCGAGGAAGACCAAGTGCGTGGGCCCAGGCTGCCACGTCGAAGTTAGGGCAGGTCTTGCTGCTAACCTCATAGTGGCCACGGAATACCGCGTCCGGGAACTTAGCGTGCAGTGCCCTGGCTACCTGCTCCAGAGACTGCCACTGCTCTTCCGTAAAGGCGTTCAGCCCAATGAGGCATACACCGATAGCGTGCGCGTTATGGCCAGCAGCTTGGCTAGGCACCCAGTAGTCAGGGCGCCCTTCCTCTACCGTACCATCCGGCTGGATCACCTTGTTGTAGCCTATCCCATCCCAGCCCCGTCCCTTATGCCACTCATGTATGGTAGCAGCGGGGACAGGCTTGAAGTTGGGACTAGCCGAACAGTGTAGGAAGATCTCTTTGATCTCTCTCATGCTAACCTCCGGGCGGTGGGGGATGCCCACTATAGATGAAGTAGATAACAGCAGCCCCTACGAGGCCAGTGATAGACATAATAGCCCGCTTGATTACAGACTTACGCACGTCCTTCCAGAACAGCATCTCCTCCTCACGCTGCACCAGTAAGGCATCTAGCGCCTGCCACTGCTTAGGGCTTGGTAGGTTAGCTAGCCTCTGGACTAGCGCTTCTATCTTATGCTCCTCCTCAGCCATATGCCGCGCTAGCTCCTGCCTACCCTCGCGGTTCCCACTCTCCAGTGCTACAAGTTGGAGCTGCAACCCCCGTACTTCGGCGGCTACAGCGCCTACCTGGAGAAGCAGATCAGCGACTACCGGATCATAGGTTCTACGCCCTTCATCTGCGGGGTCCGTACCTAGAGTCTCAGTCATTACCTATCTCCTTAGACAGCCTGAGTGTCGATCAGGATTTGGTTGTTGCCTAGGTACGTACCTATGCGCATTACAGTAGCTGTGTCAGGTGCCGTAAGCCAGCGCACACGGGCATTGGCCTCAGCGTCCTCCGGAGCTACCCCTACATAAGACATACGGTAATAGATAGGAGATCCATCAGCAGGGAATACGTCCCCCTCAAACATCAACGCGAGTAGAGGCTCCGTAATAGTAGTCCCGTTCAGGATAACGGAACCTATAGCCACCTCATCTCCAGTCCAAGGATCATCAGTCATATAGCCTGCTACGATACCCACAGTCAGGGGTATACGCGCTGCTGCTGCGGAAGCCCCGATGGCACTTAAATACCCATGCTCTCTAGCCAGCGTAGGCTGGCCGAAGTTGTTATAGCCCTCGTTCACAACAACATAGCGGCCTGGGTCTACGTTGCTCGGGTGGAAGTAGGTACCAGGGCTATTAACGCACATGTACCCAGGGCCGTAGGCGGCGAGGCTAGCTGAGGGAGTGCCCGCGTCATTGAACTTTATATCATATAGGAATACTGAACCTAGCCCTGGTAGTATATCCATAGTCACGTCGGTAACGGCGTTGTCTGGATGCCCTGGGGTAGTATAGCCTGTGCTGGCTTGCCCATTGAAAAAGCCCTTAAGCATAGTAGCTTGGTAGCGGGCAATGTATGCCCCCATAAGAAAGGCTCCATCACCAGACGCTACGGCTGGGAGGGTAGCGGGAGAGGTAACGGCCTCTAGGAACATCCAGATATCTACTTGTGGGCTACCAACACCCATATCATCAGTCCAGACTACGTCCCCTGCCACATACGAGGTGGCTGCAGCGTACTTACCTCGGTTAGTAGTAGCCCTTACTTGCTCTTTGGCCTTAGTGATGAAGCGGTTACCCATGAAAGAGTCATGGATAGAATACTTAGCATCCGCTTGTGTTGTGGTCTGATAGGCTGAGAGGTCTACTGCACCTCCACCTACCTGCTGCCATACCACTGGGTTTACGGACTGAGCTTGATAGATAGTACCATCATCCTGCTGTAAACATAGCTTGTTAATGTCGGTGCCTACCGTAACCACCAAGGCTAGGCGAGCTGCTTCGTTTGCCACGATCCAAGAGAAGGGAGTATGGATACCCCCATTAGCTCGGGTCATCTGGCTGTGTACTGTATCTACCATGGTCTATTCCTCTAGGTTATACGCCCCAAGCTATCTCGGGTAGGCTGTTAATCTGTGCTAGGTTAGTGCAAGCGTAGACTGCTGCAATCTGCGACCTGCGCTTCCCCTCAATTGTACCATACATACCACGTAGAATGTTCTTCGCCGCGTTGTATTGGGCCACTACATCATTAGCTAGCTGGGGCTTAGTCTCAGAGACGAACACCAGCTCCGCGTCTAGCAGCGGAGTAGGGCTGAGAGTATTAGCTAAATAGGTGCTTGCCTCAGCATACTTCTCCTCATAGGTACGTATCTGTTCTACGTCCACAGTCTGGAGTACCAGCTGCGTAGCTCTCTGTCTAGCAAAGGTAGCCTGCTGCTTGACCTCTGCCTCCGCCAGTAGCTTAGCGCAAGGGAGCATCTTAATGTCCATGGCTACCATAGAGACAGGAGCAGTCAAGAACTCAATGTTATAGTAGGTTGCTTCCCCTCTAACTACAAACTCAGTATCGGGGAAGTATTTAGTAAGGATGGTGATAACGTCCGGCTGCTTGTATATCATATCAATGACATCTCCATTAAGGTAACGTTAGAGCCGTCAGACATAGCCCCGTTCCAGCGAACGCTTCTAGTACGCCCTACATACCAAGTAGTGCCATTCACCGTACCTACCCTTACTGTATAGGTATGTGGACCTACCGTACCTGGGGCATCTACGATGTTAAAGCCCAGTGGGCCAAAACCCTCACCGGGGTCCTTGGTATTGTAGAAAGCAGCGCCGCCTCCGATACAGGTCGAGCCTCGGAATACAGCGACGCCCAGCCCTCCGTAATCTCCGCCATTACCGTCCACCTCACCCTGCATAATCCCCGTAATGTGGATTACGTTATCGGCAGACTCTAGGGTCAGCGTCTTGCTAAAGATCTGTGTACCGTTAGCCGTAGTAGGCTTGTTGTTGTTGTTGGGTAGGCTAGTGGAGCCGGACTGGGCCGGTATCTTAGCATGGGCAAACCCAAGCTCGTTCCGTGGGTGTACGTGGTCGCCCTTGGCAAGCTGCCCTTCTAGATAACCAACGTCCCCCTTCGCATCAAGGGTCTCGTAGGAGACAACCTCGGGCAGGGCACCTGGTAGCCCTATAACAACTGAGTTTGCCATAATGAATCCTATACGTAGAAGTTAGGGGCTTTGCCCGGAGTACCCACACGGTCAGCCTGGTAGTGTATATCCACCTGCTGTCCGTAGACTGCGTCAGGGTACGTGTCATTGGCATGAGCTGCATCCCTGTAGAAGCGGATAATCATAATACTGTCTGGCTCCATCGTAGCTGCTAGGGCAGTAAGCTCAGCCTCCGCTACATGGTGCGTCCACGCGGTAGAGGTAGTAGCCTGCTCTATGGCCAACTCTATGGGGCTATTGAAATTGAATGCCTGCTGGCTATGCCCCTTAGCAAAGACGATCTGCATGATCCACCGTACCGTACCAGCGGCAGCCGTAGTAGGTGCCCAGTGCACGTGTGGGTAGATGGTAGAACCTGGGTAGAAGTCATGGTCTATGTGGAAGCTGACCTGAAGCTCATTAAGCTGGCTAGCGGAGAACAAGTACCCGTATATCCCGCTAGTACCTAGGGAAGACCACGTAGGTACCGTACCTCCTGTAGCCTTAGCCGTGGACAGAGGAGCAAATAAGTCACGCCAAACTATCGCATGGATAGTAGGGTCGTAAGCAGTGGCTGGCCTGTAGGGCAGTAGCCATACGTAGTTAGCGTTCTCTACGTATAGGACTGGCTGGCTAATAGTAGGCTCCGTAGCGGTCATAGCCCCTGCGGTAGTGTCGCTCAAGAAGTAGTACTCGTCTACTGTAAGCCCGTGGGCCGCCAGCAGGAAGCGCCCAGACATGGACACCTCAAATGTGTTAACGTCCGTAACGCCTGTAACCACCCCCAACCCTAAGGTCGAGTCTAGGTTAGCTAGAGCCTTGCTCCAGACTCCTGCGTCACTACGAATTACGTTGAGCAATGACAGGCCGTGGCCTGCCTGAGTGATCGTGGCAGTAGTAGGGGCTACACCTCCGCCCCCAGCCCCTAGCTCTACATACGTAGCAGGGTTAGCAGTCTTCTTAAAGACAGAGCCGCCAGCCTGTATGTACAGAGAGCCTAAAGGCCAGGTGCCATCGTCCTCAGCAGACGGTAGCCCCGCCCCTCCGAAAAGCCCTACAAGGTCATCAAAAGATACGCCCTGTAGGGAGAGGGCACGGTCGAAGGTAATAGCCATCTAGTTACTCCTTAGCTTGCAATACGGATGATCTTCACGTTGACCGAAGCGGTAGAGTTTACACGCAGGTTCATAGCCTGAGCGCCTGCTGTACCGGTAAGGGTTACGTTGAAGTCCAGCCCCGAGATAGTAGAGCCTGTGGTTAGACGGGCAAACTCGTTCCAGTCTACCTCAGTCGCGTCAGCCCCAGTCGAGCCATCGTGCAGTGCGATGATCTTTACAGTGAACTTGTTAGCAGGAGCCGATGCCTGAGTACAGGTAACAAGCCATTCTACAGCGTCCACGTTATCGACCAGCACGCTATCCACAGTAGCCGCAGTGGTAACGGCAGCAGCCGTCAGCTTACGGATTCGGCTAGACAGCTCAGCGTCCAACTTACCAATCGCGGTAGCCGCCGAATCACCGTCTGTTACGATGATGTTGGAGGTATAGTCGGTGGTGTCGCCTACGCGGTTCAGCGCTGTAGTAGCGTCGTTCTGCGCGTTGGTGATGTTGGTATTCTGCGTGGTTTGCTCGCCTTGGATGGTAGTGATTGCCGAGGCGTTGTTGCTGATGTTGGTGTTCTGGGTAGTCTGCTCACCCTGGATAGTGGAGATGTTACCAGTGTTAGTAGATACCGCGGACTGTAGGTTGCTGATGTTAGTAGCGTTAGTGCCTGTAGCATCAGTGGTAGTCTTCAACTGGGTGTCTAACTTACCAGCCGCAGCTTCCAGCGTGTCCCCGTTGGTGATGTAGTTGGTGCCAGTGTAGGTAGGCGTCTCAGCGCCACCAGAGGTCTTACCAATAAAGGAGCGGATAAAGCTAAGCTCGTCATTAGAGGCCTGGTCAGTCTGTACCCAATCGGTGCCGTTATAAGTGTGTCTGTGGCCTGCATGGGTACCACCGCCTACATACAGGGTGTCACCCACTGTAGCTAGGTTAGTGTCCTCAGTCAGAGTCCAAGCACCGGTAGAGCCACCGACGATATATACGTTCTTGTTATCACCGGTAAGGCCGGTTAGCAAGACACGCAAGCCTGCTACGACAGTCACGCCATCTAGCAGATCGTCTGTGTTAGCGTCTGTGATAACGGCAGCCAGCGTGGTGGTAGTCTCGTCATGGAGATCCGCAGGCTCACGCCAGCTAGTACCGGAGGATACACTATCAAGGTCGGTCTGGGTTAGCTTACGCTCCCACTTGTCAGTACCAGTACCAGCAGTAACCTTCTGATACAAGCTACCGTTGGTTTCGTTGGTGTAAATGGAGCCTACGGCTACTAGGTCAGCGTCACCGCCGCCTGGTACGCCAGCTCCTGAGATCCACGCTACGTTGTCTAGCTGGACGCCTTTGCCTACTCTAAAGAAGGATTGAGCCATCTTGGTATACCTCTACGTTATGAGAATGGGTGTTCTTACTACGCTAGCTTTTACAGTCTGCACTTCAGTAGAGGCAACCTGCAAGGCTATATTACCACTAATGGGCACAGCTGAGAGTGTGATGGCTAGGTCAGCCCCCAGTCTAGAGTGCACATTGTAGTGTACTGTTACTCCGTCGTACAAAGCAGATACATCTGCATAGTAGTGCTGGAGGCCGTCGTTGGTGCTTATTACTACTGACCAGCGAACTGCACGGAACAGTATGTAGCTCACTAGGTCAATGGAATGAGGCAGCCCGTCAGACAAGATGCCTGCGGTAGTGGGCTGCTGAGTTGTTACCCCAGGGCTACCGCCCCCAAGGTTGATCCAGATAGGAGGAGAAGGCTGACTAAGAAGCCATACGCTGTTATCATCCAGCTGCCTAGCTAGCTTATTGCAGTCAGTGGCTATAAAGCCCGTAGCTGCTAACCGGCTAGCGGCAGTATCGTACTCATAGGATATGGGAGCATGGACTTCCTCTAGCTGTGCTGTACTGTGATAAGCCATGGGAAGTCCTTATAGGGTCACAGGGACGCCGTTATCGTTAACTACTATGTTACCTAAGTTATCCAGCGCATAGTACCCGTTATAGCCCCAGACTAAGTTACCAGCGTCGTCTACTACCCGATTACCTGCCGTGTCATACACAGGGTTACCTAGCAGGCCCCCGGTATTGACTATAACAGCCCGACCCAGATCATCCACTACGGGATTCTCTAGATCATCTACGACAGGCCCATACAGCGCCCAGACTACTAGGTTAGCAGCGTCGTCTACGACAGGGTTATTGGCGTCGTCTATGATACGGAAGGGGTGAATGACCTCAATGACTGGGCTTAGCGGAAGGTCAGCTAGCGCAGGCATGTGCTGTAGCCCAAGGAACTTAGGAACTGTGAGAACCTGGTTACGCAAAAAGGCCCCAAGACTATTCTCAGGGCCGGTGAAGGTACTTAGGTCTGTATTGAGGATAGCCTGTGCTATAGCGTCATAGTCTGGCCCGTTTGCATCAAAATAGAAAGCCATTAGGTATACTCCAGTGATGCCCTAAGCGCCCATGCTCCTTTGGCCTGCTGCCAGATATAGCCACCTACTAGGTTGATACGGTAGATAAGCCATACCGCGTCCTCATCTAGGGCTTCAGTAGGCCCGAACCCGTAGTATATAAGGTCATCTACCTGATAGTCCACCTGCCGCTTATGAGACAGGAGGGTAAGGGCTGTAGGATCTGTCCCGCCCGCTACCGTTACCGGAGTAGGGTTCACCGTTACCGGCGTAGGGTTGATTACTATAGGGTCAGCTACTTCAAAGGGTATGTTTACTAGGGGGAATGAGTGCGCCATGTTACGCTGCCTCTACAAGATCCAACCCTAGTGCACGGGCATTCACAGTGGAGATACGCAGCCAAGCCGTCGCATCCTTCTCCTGCCCGATGGATTGAAAAGCCAAGGAAATAGCTAGAGCAAGGACTACCGTAGGGAAGTCATCTAGCATCCAGTTGGTGTCTGCATTAGCAGATAGATAAGCAGGCTTACCATAGTATCCCACAAGCAGGGTAGTTGCGGGGATACGGAGCTTGATCTGGATGTTAGCCCCCGCTACGTAGTAGCTGCCAAACTGCTCGTGGCCTTCTCGGGTAAACACCTTATCGGGGCTACGCTTCTCAAGGTACTTGTTGTCGTTACTGCCACGCAAGTACTTGAAGCGGCGGAACCCAGGGAATGTGGTAAGGGGAATAGACAGCATGTAGTCTGACTGCTCGTTGACAGGCACTGCGTACGTAGTCTCCACTATATCCCGTGGGAACGCGTTAGCCATGCTAAGCTGGCTTAGTGCCATATTGAGAGCCAGCTTCACGGTAGTAGCCTTGTCAGGCCGTTTTAACTCGCTCATAACCTGACTGATAGCTTCACCGAAATTCATGCTGTATCCCCTTGTAGGTTGTTACTTGATGGTAGGCTTCTTGCCAACCAGTGTACCGTAGCCGCGAGCTACTAGGCTCTCGCATACGTCCAGCTCTTCTTGGGTAGTGGGTACGAACGGATCGTTCATAGGCCACACCTTACCGCAGCACTTGCCGGAGTGGATAGAGTAGTAACCATCTGCCTTAGCAGGCTTGTTACCCTCAGCGACCTTCTCTGCTAACGTAGCAGCAAGGTTCATCTTAGGAGCTTCTGATACGGTGTTACCCATACCAGCTTGAATTCCTGGTTTTGCATCGCTCATGTTGATTACCTATCAGTTGCTAGAATAGGGGGCTGCCCCCTCCCCGGTTATGTACTCCGTACTAGCCTACAGCGTACTAAGAGAAGGGGCAGCCAAAAGGGTTATGCTACGCCAGCGGTCAGGCCGTTGATTAGCACACCAGAGGCAGGGTTAATGTACTCTACCGCGAACTCAGAGGTTAAAGAACCACCTACCGCGTCGATACCGTTCACACCGCCTTCAGAGCCGCCTACGCCGTACTCTTCCTTCTTAGTATCACGACCGCGCATGTAGGCCAGCTTGATAGCTGCAAGGTCAAGTACCAAGGCAGAGGAGCCTACGTCAGAGCCGACGCCATTGAACAGAGGGTGCTCAATGATATGGATAACGCCTTTGTACGTCTTGATAGACGTGAAGAGCATACCCATCTGGTTCTGCTGTAGAGTCATCTCAGCGTTAGCGTGCTTACGGCCGATATCGTTCAGCACCTTGTTACCCTGTGCACCAGTGAACAATACGCGCTCCTTGTTGTTACCAAGGTCGGTAGAGTACTGGAACGACGGAGTAAGCAGGTCTTCCAACTGGGAGAAGTTGGTAGTCGCACCGGCAGTCTGTACGTGAGTAGGCGCATACTGCGACAGGGCGTCGATAATACCCTGGGTAGTGTGCATAGGCGTACCGCCTGAGGTATCCATAGAGGCTTGACCCCAGATCATAGCCGACTCCATGTCCACAGCGTGGAACATAGCGCACTCGCTACGGCTTTCTGCGATGTTGCTGTAGCCTTTCTCGGCCATAGACGCACGAGCGGTATCAGTCAGTGCCCACGCGTTACGGAAGATCTGCGTGTAGTTAGGCACGTGAATGGTAGACAGGCGACGGGCAGTAGGACGGCCAGAGCCTTGCTCGTGTGCGTTACCGATATGGATAAGCACTTCATCATCATTCAGGTCAGCAGCCGCTACACGGCCCTTACCACGTACAACCTCAACGGTAGTGGCATTGGTAACGGTAGTAACCAGGATGTTCTCGCGGGTACGAGTGCTGTGGAACATCATGCCCTTTACGATACCAGCAGTGCTGTCTACGGTCAGGGTAGTGTCCGCTGCAAGCTCGCCAGCGCCGTTGTTGATAGTCAGGGTAGAAAACTCCATAGTCTTGGAGAAGTACCCGTGGGTTACGCTGTCTGCTGTAGCCTTACCAGTCTGGCCAGTAAGAGCAAATAGCGGAGCTGACCCATTAGGGAACAGCCGCAGGATAGTGTCGGAGAAGCTGCGCTTGTTAAGCTCAGCGATATTGCCCGTTTGGGCGTTAAAGATGCCGGTCTGTAGCATGGGTATGCTCCTAGATTAAAAGGGTTAGGACTTGAAGTAGTCATCCCAGTCAGTGCCTTCGCCACCAGCGGGTGGAGTCGGAGTCTGCGGATTGAGTGCATTAGCCAGTTCGATAACGTACTGCTTAGCTTGAGTGGCGATCCACTGTGGGCTAGCGTCAGGGTACTGTGCAGCAATCTGCTTAGCCGTTGTAGCCAGCTGAGCCTGTATTACGGGATGGTTTGATACATTGGTAGCGGATAGTTCTTGGTGGGTTAGAACGCCGCGCACCTGGTCAGGCAGTGTCTTAGCATCGTAAGCGGAGCGGCTCTGCACGAACTTGTCGGTTAGAGTAGCTGTATGCTGTAGACCTGTAGCGTAGGCTTGCTGGGCCATAGAATTCATAGCCTCTAGCAAGGCACCGGAGTCCCCATCCTGAATGCGCTGCATAATGGTTTGGTCTACCTTACTAAGGAAGTCCAGTCCCGTTGCAGCCTTCTGTACCATGTCTTGGTCTAGTGCAAAGATGGGGGCGGTGTCTTGGTTATCAGTATTATTATCAAACATTTTAGAGAATGCGTCAAGTGGTGATGCAGGGGCTGCACTGGCACTAGAGGGTACGCCATTGGACGGAGCTGGAGAACCGTTAGCTGGAGTACCACCGCCCGTTGGAGTACCACTAGGAGAGCTAGCAGGGGCAGACTGTTGGGCTGCTGGAGCCTGGGCTGGAGCAGAACGGAAGATATCCATTAGAGACATAGTATTCACCTTATAGGCTAGTTGGGTTGTATGGTATGATAGGTCATTCACTAGGCACGCTTATACGTTGGGGCCCACTACGGTAGTACGCGCTGGGCAGGCGGGGGTTCCCCAAAAGGAACCACCACGCGCTGCTTGCACGCTACCACCTGCGTCCCTACGTAAAGCGGCCGTTCACTGGGGGTCTTGCTTAGCGGGGCTTGCCGCTTGAAGCGCCGGTGCGCGCCCTTGCTCTACGCTGAGCAGTGTCTGGAATACGGCGAGTTGTCCATCAAGCGTGGCATGTCTACGCCGGTACTCCGCGTCACTCATCTCCAACACCGTAGCGGACAGGAAAGCCTTAGTCTCCATGACGTCCGCTTGTAGGTTGGTGAAGTACTTACGCACTACGTGGTTAGATAGGAGCTGCGCCAGGTGGGCCTCCTCCGTTTTGTCCAGGGGCTGGTGGGCCAGGCACGCCAGGCGGCTGCGGTTGTTGTTGCTCATTGGCTAGTTCTCCTTGCTGCTGTGCTTGTGGGTTATACTGCTCTAGTCCCTTCACGCCACCTAGACTCATAAGGTGTGCGAACATGGCAGGCAGGTGCCCACCGTAGGCTTGCTGCAGGATAGGGCTGGTAGAGATAAGGGTAAGACCTTGGCCTAGCATATCGGTGTTAGCCATCTTGCTCTTAGGCGTGAAGCCATCCGCTAGGCGGAACTCCAGTACCTTCTCACGGAGCTTACGGATATCTACGTCCATTCCCTCACCTGTCATATGGTGTGGAACCTTCATAGTACCGAAGTGCCGGAATATGTTCAGCTTCAGGATCTGCTTGAGCGGTACGAAGACCTGGTACTCTAGCGAGAGGGCTGGCATACGCATACGGGACTCTGCGTTCCCCATTACGGTGTCAAACTCCTGGACTGACTTGTTGCCTTTCTGGAACTGGCCTTGGCTAACCTTGTTCTGTCCAAAGAGATCCTTGGCCCACTCGGACACCATAACAGCGTCTTGCAGCGCAGTCTCTGTGCCTCGACTATCAAAGGGGATAGCCTTGTACGCATTATCCAGAGTCTGGTTAAGAAGGCTATTAACCTTAGCCGGTATCTTAGGCGCTGGTACAGAAGCGTTGACATCATCAGGGTCTATCATCTCCTGGTTATAGATAGCACGGTCAGAGACTGAACGACGCGCCGCATTGAAGCGAATGTCGAATAGCGTACTGGCTGCTTCCTGAATAGGGATGCTAGCCTCGGCAATGCCCTGAGTCTGTAGCCGTAGCCCGTCCTCGATAGGGGAGCCGATAAGAACCGGCAGGCTATCCAGTGGGGTATAGGCACGCTCGACCAGAACCAGGTGCTCATAGTTTACCACTACCACCTTGTACACATGAGGGGTCTTAGGCTCTGGGTCGTCCAGCTTAAAGTCCTCAGGTGCAATACGGATGTACAGCGTAACCCGCTCAGCCCGGTTAGCGTAGTTAACATCAGCGTAGCGCTTCGTAGTACCACCCTGCATCCAAGCTAGCCAGTCCATATCCTCTGTGGTAGACACGTAGTCTGAGAGGTTAGGGTGGGGCTGGAAGACGCGGTGAGCCTGCGTAGTCTTGCTGTTGATAGCCTTCTTCTGGTTGACTGCGTGCTCTGGCAGCTGAGCCAGCTCCTTACGTAGGCGAGCGTGTGAGATAATCTCTACGTCCCCAGCATAGTCGCCAAGCGCCGCTACATCTCCAGGAGAGACTGACTCATCCCAGATAGTGTTGTACGGGTCTAGTCTACGAACCCGCGTGTAGTTGTTAGACTCGGCCTCTAGCTTAGAGCCATCCTCCACCTGCGTAAGATCCGCCTCTGCGCGGTAGGACTCCAGGCTAGTCCAGGCCATCTCAATAGCGCCGAAGTTGTACTTAGCGCAGTCCAGCAGGAAGATCAGCAGCTGGCGTGGGTATCCCCCAAGGATGGAGTGGTTGGCTATGATAGACTCTAGCTTCTCCGCGTCATCCTTGTTAGTGGGAGTAGACACCACAGGGAAAATGGGGGAGCCGGACAGGAACACATCAGTAAGGTAGCCATGAGCTGACCCTACTTGAGATGCTACTATGGGAGGGCGTAAGTTGGAAGGCAACTGCCTCATAGACTCAGCTTCATTACGTACATACTTAGCTAGGTCTACCCCATCTTGCGTATTAGCTGCCTCGGCTACCGTCTTGTACCGTGCATAGGCCAGATCTATAATCTCTAGCTTATTACGGAAATCGTTGTTCTCTCTCTTGTGGGAGTCCAGTATGCTATGCACGTGCGCGAGCAAGAGCTTCTGGGCTTCCGGAGTAGGCTTCTTAGCCATGTCTATCTCCTACCGCTGTTGTTAGAAAGGGGTGTTGTTACTACGTACTCGGTGCGTCTTAGGCCCCTTGGGCCCTTCGTTCAGCAAGCCAATGAGCGGCCAGTAGTCGTTACGTACATCTAGGCCGTAGGAGGGAGCGTCTAGGTAGTCGTCCCTGTTGTCCTTCTTGCCTATCTTATACTTCATAGCCCACCACATGAACAAGGCTCTATCCTGCGGGCGTAGGAAGAAGTAGTCCCCACGGAGCAAGTCCTGTATAAACTGCCGTATCCTAGACTCCTTAGTCCGGTTGTGCGGCTTAAGCTCTACAATAGTGATCCCCTCTATGCAGAGATCCTTCATGTACTTACGGAACCAGAAGTCCAGGCTCTGCTGGAAGCCTACCATCTCCACGCCTATAACAGTAGCGCGATGCTCCTGGGCTAAGCGTAGGGAGGTAAGGACTAGCTGTTCTGGGTCGGATATCTCAGCTCCACCTACCACCTCGGCTATACAGCCTTTGCCCTCCTTGATGCAGTGGGCTACGATTACGTTATCGTCTGAGGTAGTACGGAAGCCAGCAGGGTCGATAGTAAGGAAGGCTCCATCCGGGTTCATGCCTAGTACGCTATCAGGGGTCTGGGGCAGATCCTTGGTCAGCAGGTTCCTAGCCGCAGCCAGCGGGTCGTTCATAACCTCCGCGTGCCACTCCTCCGCAGCCCCCATACTCTCATCATGGAAGAAGGATTCTAGGATATCCTCTAGGCTATGCACGTCCTCCCAGAGGCTAGTACCGTCAGCAAGGATCGCCCCAGTAATCATAGAGACCCAGCTAGGGTTCTCCTTTAGCTTGTAGAGGATGCAGTCCGTAGAGTACATGTTCCCTAGGTAGGCCACTATGCGGTCGCCTGTGGGGGAGATACACTTCAGTAGCGTAGAGACGAACCACTTGAGGAGGCGCACTCTCTCAGTAAGGGAGTCGTCATTCTCCTTAGTCTGCATATCGTCCAGTAGGATGAAGTCTGGACGCTTGTTCTGTAGGTTGATCCCCCGCACGCCGGTAAGAGCACCACGGCAGACCATGTTGAAGTTCCGGCCTAGATAGCGGCCACGCTTCTCGCGCTTGGTATCTGTGACCAGTAGGTTAGCCCACGTACCGTAGACAGCCTCCATGTTGTCCGAGCCTAGGATATCCGAGACGTCAGCCAGTAGGTTCTGTGCTAGGTCATCCGTAGCGCATACGATAAGTACGAAGTGCACACGCTTGTAGACTATGAGCCAGCAGACTAGCACCTTGATGAACGTAGTCTTAGCGAAGCCCCGTGGCAGCCCCAGCGCAAAGCGTAGGATCTTCCCTACATCCTCGGGGTTACGGCTAGTAACCAGGGAGAACATAGCTACGTAGTGCTCAGGGAACGGGCACAGCATAACATCCGGCATAGCCAGATACGCGAAGAAGTTGAAGTCAGCCTCCCCACGCTGATAGGCTTCCTGTGGATCAATAGAATAGGAGCCTAGCGTGTGGGTGGGCAGTGGGCTAGCACTGGATGAGTCCATGTGGTGTCCTACTTGCGGCGCAGCTTACGAACCTTACGCAAGGCAGCGGCCATGTGAGCTGTACGCTCTGCTTGTGATTGTGGCATTTTGTGCCTCCTGCCTTCCGGCTTCGGTATTTGGATGCTTGCTTTCGCAAGGCGTACTGCCATTATAGCACCAAACACCTTATAAGGCTAGTGCTACATCTCTGCTAGCATCTCTGCTTGGGTATAGCCTAAGTACTCACCCTCTACGGCTGGTAGCGTGCTAGGGGCCATCCGCCCCCGCTTAGCCTCAATAAGGCTAGACACACCCTCCATGCTCATAGGGGCCAGAGCACGACCTCCTACAGCAACCACCTCTTTCTGGGCAGATAGCTGGAAGCCAGGGCGGGATAGCGCAGCAGCAGGTACGTTGATAGTGACGTGCACTAGGTTACCCTGAGAGCCTTGCTGGTTGATACCGGTACGGCGACGATCATTGCGCTCCCCTACGTCCTTCAGTAGCCGGATAGCCTGGGCAGGTTCCATCATCTCTACGTTCTGGGATAGGGTACGGACTAGCTTGTCCTCCAGCCCGATGTACTTGTCATCTAGCCGCTCGTCCTCCACCTGCTTACTCTCTTCGGCAGTGGCTGACTGGTAGTGGGCTACGAACCCACGGAACTCCTCATCCTCCTTCAGCGAGGATAGGTACATAGAGGAGCAGCCTACAATACTGCTAATGTCGGAAGCCACTACTCCGTTGGCTAGGAGCTGGGCGATACGCTCTTTCTTCTGCATAATGTAGCCCTCCAAGGGCAGTGGATTGGCGCGGATGCTAGGTAGGGATCTGCCCCCAGTATACCGCATTCCTGAAATTTTTGCGTATATTTTTATGTGCGTGTAGGCTATGAGTAGGCCGTAGCCTAGGGTAGAATAGAATACTTGCGTATATCGGAGAGGTAGTATGTATACCGGCGCCCCCGAGGAGGGGCGAAAAAGGCCGCTACCCTCCCCATGCTGCCGCTCCCCTTGCTAAGTCGTTGTATTCTATAGGGTTATGCATAGCCTGGCACTTTACGATAGGCGAAAAAAAACCCTAGCATTTCTGCTAGGGCTTAGGGAGTAGCTAGGCTACTGGATTACAAGTCGCTCATGTCTAGCTCATCTTGTGGGTTACAAGCGTCCAACACCTTGTTGATATGCTGCTCGCCCGCCGCGTTGGCTGTGCTGCCTGCTAGCCATGCTTCGGCAAAAGCCTCGACCCGAATAGCGATCTTCTCGCGTACCGCTTCTGGCTGTGTTAGCAAGCCGTTGGGAGATACGAACTGACCGTATATGAACGCTTGAGCTTTGTCGGCCAAGCCTAGCTCTGCGAGCCATTCCTTGAACTCTTTCTTAAGCTCGGCTACCGCCTTAAGAGCCTCGCCATTAGCGCCCACACTAGGCTTGCAGAGAGTCTCTAGGTCGGTGGCGATAGACTGGCCGAACTTGAGTTCGAGAGTGCCGCTCTTGAGCTTGTTGCGAGCCATAGACTTGACCCGCTCCAGTACCGCCGTAAATACGAAGTTGTGCACGTCGGTAACGTACTCCGGTGTACCGTCTTCGTTTACCTTGGCTACTTCGGCATCCTGTACACCTAGCTCATCTAGCGTAGGGTACGGCAGTTCGATAGCACCTAGCAACTGCTTCTTGCTGTCTACGGACTTGTTTACTTCTAGGTTAAATACGTTTTTCATAATGACTCACCTTGTAGGCTAGTGGGGCTGAATCCCCGTCCGGTGTCGGCCTTCCCGATCACCTGATAGCCAGTATAATGATATTCTCGCCCCTGTCTACCCCTAAATGAAATTTCTTTTCTACCGCTGCCGCTAGGCTAC
>Ga0102814_10000183_pt1 | contig 45096 bp, 30 predicted proteins | sample ColrivemetaGS741_FD_79112 | JGI IMG/M metagenome (GOLD analysis project Ga0102814, IMG submission 79112) | Estuarine microbial communities from the Columbia River estuary - Flood tide ETM metaG S.741 | ecosystem: Environmental > Aquatic > Marine > Intertidal zone > Estuary | place: USA...
GAAGGATTTTCTGTTGTAGCTCCTATCAGGGTAATGATGCCTTGTTCCACACTTCCCAACAAAGCATCTTGCTGTGCCTTGTTAAAACGGTGGATCTCATCGATAAAGAGGATCGGATTCGGATTGTTAAAGAATTGCTGCTTTTTTGCCTTATCTATAGCCTCCCGTATATCCTTAACACCAGAATTGATGGCACTCAATCTGTAAAAAGGGCGATTGAGTTGATTGGCAATGATATTAGCTAAAGTCGTTTTACCTGTTCCCGGAGGGCCCCAGAAGATCATCGATGCAATCGAACCAGAAGTTATCATATTCCTCAATACCGCACCAGTTCCAACTAAATGTTCCTGCCCTATATAATCATCCAGAGATCTGGGTCGCATCCTTTCAGCTAATGGTATTTGCATATCGCATAGTTTAAATCGCAAAATAGAAAGAAATAACGATTTAGTAATCAGACGAACAAACAAAGTCAGGCATCATCCTCAGATTCATAGCCACTCTCGCTTGAATTACAACTACAAATAAAAAATGTTAATGTTTTCTTAATATACGAACTATTTCGTAGTTAGTTTTGCGAATCAATACAATTTGGATTAACTTGCAATAAATTCAACGAGAAAAGTCCTGATTTATAGGCTATTCTCTTTTAATGTAAATTGCAAATTAAATAGGTTAAATATGAAAAAAGTACTTATTGCAGGATTGATATTATTTTTATTTTCCGGGTTCAGTTTTGCCCAGGAAGAGGGAAAACCTCAAGTAAAAGAAGAGAAAAAGATCGTTATCAAGATTATAGATGACGAAGGTAATGTGACAACTAAAATCCTGGAGGGGGACGAAGCTAATGAAGCCACTGAAAACATATGGATCAGTGAAAACGGTGATTCAATTACGGTTGAAGTTGAACTGGAAGATGGGGACGACATCAAAACAATCAGGAAGAAGATCATCCTGTCTGATCTGGAAGGAATGGATTTTGAAGGTATTGAGATGTTTGAATTGGACGAAGATTTTGGCCCTGGCCGTCATCCTTTCTTTGGAATGGAAGGTATGGAAGGATTCAATCCGGAGATGATGAAAAAGCATATGTTTTTTAAGATGCATGGTTTTGATAATAAAGCAAAACTTGGTGTTCATATTGAGGATGTGGAAGATGGAGTCAAAGTAACAGAAGTAGTTCATAATTCAACTGCTTACTCAATTGGGATCCTGGCTGGGGACGTGATCACAAAAATCGAAGGTAAAAAAATGACCAATACCGAAGAAGTGATTCGGGAGGTAGGCAACCACCAACCAGGCGATATGATCGATATCAAGTTGAAAAGAAATGGAAAATCAAAATATTTTTCAGGCAGATTACAAGGCGAATCCGGTTTCCCGGGAATGCAAAACTTAAATGAAATGCCGGGAAAAATGTTCGGTCCAAAATTCCATGGAAAGATGGATCAGATCAAACACCAATGCTATCGTGCTAATGAAGAATGTGAAAAATTATGTGAGGGCTTTCAGGGTAAATTCCATTCCAAGATCAGGGACCACAAACAGAAAATGAAGATGCACAAAAAAGAACATAAGCACAAGATGAAACAAAAAATGAAGCAGAAGCACATGAAAAAAGAAATGGAAGACATAGAAAAATCTTCTGAGAGTGAAGAATAGAAAGCTTCAAAAAAGAACAAAAAAGAACCGGCAAGTATGCCGGTTTTTTTTGTGTCAAAATCTAAATACCACGCAATAAAACATCCAATATAACATTCCAATAAATCCGGCTTAACAATATAATAAAAATGTACTATAACCTTACTATTCAGTAAATTATCACATTTGACTGATAAGGATTTACGCCCTAAACTTATGATATCTAGCTGTTTTTATTAAATTTGTAAGATATATCCCAAGAATATACTCCTTTCTTCAATAGAAGATTCCATTCTATTTACAAACTAAAATTATTTTCCAATGAAAAATTTCAACTTCAAAAAGTACCTGTTTGCCGTCATTGCAGTTTATGTCGTTTACGAAATTATGGATTTTCTCATCCATGGCGTGATTCTTATGAAAACTTATGAAAGTATGTCTGATTCAGGATTATGGAGAGAAGACATGGAATCCAAAATGTGGGTCATGTACATAACAGCCTTATTCTTTTCCATATTTTTTGTCTATCTCTACCACTTCTTCACAAATGGATATGGAAAAAATGACTGGAAATCAGGATTGTACTTTGGATTAGTTGTTGGATTTTTGATGAATGTAGTTGGTATGTTTAATCAATATGCCGTATACAATGTCACATTGGATCTGACCTGGCAGTGGTTCTTCTTTGGACTGGTAGAAATTGCCATTTGCGGGCTGATAGCAGGCTTGATTTATAAGCCGCTCGAGATAAAATAATTCTATTAAAAGCACCTCAAAATTAAATAAAGGAGTGATTTTCTAATTTCAATTTTGAGGTGCTCATTTTCAACATTCTCCTTTCCTCTTTCTTTTCTAAATTATTTCCAATAATTTATCTCATTTTCGCCAATTAGAGATTCAGTTCGTAATATTGGTGATTGTTCAAAAGTCATTTTTACATTAAAAAATAATTTAATATGTTTTTTAAAATTCAGTTGATAATTGGTCTGTTGATTTTGCAAATGCAATTATTTGCTCAGGATCAGCAACCAAGTTGGAATGTAAATGAACCATTGTCTCCTTTCAAACAGGTTGATTTTACAGTTGATGAAGGAACCTGGATGAACCTCGATGTAAGTCCGGATGGATCTACGATCATTTTTGATATGTTGGGAGACATTTATACCATGCCGGTTAAAGGAGGCAAAGCAAGTTTGTTGCAAGGAGGACATGCTTTTGAGATACAACCCAGATTTAGTCCGGATGGTAATAAAATCGTCTATACAAGTGACCGGGGAGGCGGAGATAATATCTGGATTATGGATAAAGATGGGTCAAATGCCTTTCAGTTAACAAAGGAAGCGTACAGATTACTAAATAACCCAGTCTGGACGACAGATGGTAATTTTATTGTTGCCAGAAAACATTTCACTTCGCAGCGTTCAATGGGAGCCGGTGAAATGTGGATGTATCATAAAGCTGGCGGCAAAGGTATCCAACTTACGAAAAGGAAAAATGATCAGATGGATGCAAGTGAACCCTGTGCCAGTCCGGATGGCAAATACATCTATTACAGTGAAGATATGTCTTCAGGCGAAAGATTTGAATACAATAAGGACCCGAATAGTCAGATCTATATGATCAGAAGATATAATATGGAAGATGGCAAGGTTGAAAACGTCATTCAGGGTCCGGGTGGAGCCATCCGCCCACAGGTATCACCGGACGGAAGCAAACTCGCTTTTATCAGACGCGTGAGAGAAAAATCAGTTCTGTTCATTCATGATCTGGCAACTGGCATTCAAAACCCGGTTTATGATGATCTCTCAAAAGACCAGCAGGAAGCCTGGGCAATCTTTGGCGTTTACACCAATTTTAACTGGTTGCCGGATAATGAAAATCTGATTATTTGGTCGAAAGGAAAGATCAGAAAAATTAATACGAAGACGGGTGCTGCAAGCATCATTCCGTTTGAAGTTGACGCTAGCCATCAAATAACAGAAGCATTAAATTTCAAACAAGATCCGGCTCCGGATTATTTTGATGCAAAAGTGATCCGACATGCAAAGACATCACCCGATGGAAAATATCTGGCATTTAATGCGGTGGGTTGTATTTGGATCAAGACATTGCCGGACGGCAAACCCAGAAGATTGACAAAAAGCAAGGACTTTGAATTTGAACCAAGCTTTTCTCCGGACGGGAAACACATCATTTACGTATCCTGGAACGATGAAGAAAAAGGATCCATCCGGAAAATATCTGTTGCCGGCGGAAACTTCGATATTTTAACCAAAGAGAAAGGAATTTACAGAACCCCGTCTTTTGCTCCTGATGGAAAGACTATTGTTTATTACAAAGAAAGTGGAAATAGGGCGATGGGTTTTGCGTATGGGGTGAATCCAGGCATTTACACGATGAAACCCGCTGGAAGTGCAGCTACATTTATCACGAATGACGGACAGAATCCTGTTTTTAGTGCCGATGGAAAAAGGATCTACTATCAAAAAGGTGGATTCCTATTCGGGAGTCTGGACAAGTCCTATCGAAGTGTGAATCCTGACGGGAAGGACCAAATAACACACGTCCAGGCCAAATTTGCCAATCAATTCACCCTCAGCCCCGACAATCAGTGGTTGGCTTTCTCAGAGTTATATTATATCTATATCATCCCATTCCCTGATCACGGGAATACACTGGAACTATCCGGCAAACTGGAAACTTTACCCATAGCAAAAGTTTCCAATCGATCCGGGATAAATTTGCAATGGTCTGGCGATGGCCAAAAATTGCACTGGACCACAGGAAAGGACTATAACACCGTTGAGATAAGCAATTGCTTTTCCTTCCTGGAAAATGCCCCTGATAGTATCGGAACGATTGAAAGTAAAATAACAGATATTGGTTTAGAGCTGGATGCAGATATTCCCCAAGGTTTGATCGCATTTACAAATGCTAAGATAATAACCATGGACGAAAATCAAATCATTGAAAACGGGACGGTTGTGGTCAAAAACAATCGAATTATGGAGTTAGGAAACAGCAATGACGTTAAAATTCCTTCCAAATCGAAGGTCATTGATTTAAAAGGCAAAGTCCTGATGCCGGGTTTCATCGATACCCATGCTCACCTGAATGCATTCCGATATGGCTTAAGTCCCCAAAAAGACTGGCCGTATTATGCAAATCTGGCCTATGGGATCACCAGCACGCATGACCCGAGTTCTAATTCTGAAATGTCATTATCACAATCTGAAATGATAAAGGCAGGGCACATGGTCGGGCCCCGTGTATTCACGACCGGAACCATCCTTTATGGTGCTGAAGGGGATTTTAAAGCAGTGATCAATAATTTTGAAGATGCTAAATTTGCCATTGAAAGAACGAAAGCTTATGGTGCATTTAGTGTTAAAAGTTATAACCAGCCCAGACGTGAACAACGACAACAGGTGATAAAAGCAGCAAAAGAACTCGGGATCATGGTTTATCCGGAGGGCGGGTCCACTTTTTTCCATAATATGACTATGATCCTTGATGGTCATACAAGCATCGAACACAATATTCCGGTTGCTCCTTTGTATGATGACGTTCTTCAATTGTGGTCAGCCAGTAAAACAGCCAATACCCCTACCCTGATCGTAAATTATGGTAGTCTGAATGGCGAACTGTACTGGTACCAGCATACCAATGTCTGGGAAAATGAAAAACTATTGAAATACACACCTAGATCTATCATTGACAGCAGATCAAGACACAGAAAAATGGCCCCGGAGGAAGAATATGAAAACGGTCATATCCTTACTTCAAAATCCTGTAAAAAACTGGTTGATAAAGGCGTGCATATCTGCGTAGGCGGACATGGACAATTACAGGGGCTGGGTGTTTTATGGGAAATGTGGAACCTATCCCAAGGCGGCATGACAAATATGGAAGTGCTAAGAGCCGCAACAATACACGGCGCAGAATACATAGGAATGGAAGAACATCTTGGTTCAATAAAGAAAGGAAAACTGGCAGATCTGATCATACTTGAAAAGGATCCTGTTCAGGATATACTCAATATTGATTCAGTAATTTTCACGATGGTAAATGGTCGTTTGTATGAAACTGCCACCATGAACGAAACAGGAAATTATAATGATCAGCGAAGCAAATTTTTCTGGGAGCTGGAGGGCCACAATGAAAATTTTGAATGGCACGAATCGACCAATAGTTTCCAGGCACAGAAATGCACCTGCGGACATTGATCATCCAAAATCTGATTATTCCAATAATAAAATCAAATTCATAACACAATATTTTTTGCAATGAAAAACATCATATTTATCATTCTGTCCTGCATTATTTTTATCGTACCATTTGAACTTAATGCGCAAAAAAACAAAAAAAATAAAGTGGTTGAGGAACCCAAACCTGCCGTTCTGAGCATTAAGGATCTATCCATGAGTGGTTTGACATTCAGAAGCATTGGCCCGGCTGTCACCGGAGGCAGGATCATTGACATTGATGTAAACCCAAATGACCATAGCGAATATTATGCTGCTTCCGGTCATGGTTCATTGTGGAAAACAGAAAATGGCGGGGTGACCTTCAACCCTGTTTTTGATAAGCAAAGTTCATTTTCCATGGGTGCAGTAACACTGGATCCTTCCAATCCTAAAGTAGTATGGGTAGGGACCGGGGAGAACAATGCACATTCGTATGTTATACCCGGGGATGGTGTGTATAAAAGTGAAGATGGAGGCAAAAGCTGGACAAATAAAGGTTTGAAAGAATCTCAGCAGATAGGAGAAATAGTCGTTCACCCAACAGATCCGAATACTGTTTGGGTTGCAGCCTATGGTCCTCACAGAATATCTGGCGGCGATCGGGGGGTGTATAAAACAACAGATGGTGGAGAAAACTGGGAAAGGGTTTTATTTATCAGTGAACATACGGGTGTTTGGGAACTTCATATGGACCCGAAGAATCCGGATGTGTTGTATGCTGTCGCACATCAAAGGCAAAGAAAACTACATACCATCGTTTCCGGAGGAGATGAAAGCGGTATACATAAAACGACGGATGGAGGTAAAAGCTGGACTCGATTGAAAGGAGGACTACCACAGGAAAATGTAGGCCGTATCGGTATGGATATCTCACCGGCTAACCCGGATATTTTATATGCAGTGGTGGATGCAAAAGAAGGTAAAGGAATTTACAAAAGTGAAGATCGGGGAGCAAGTTGGACCAAGCAAAGCAGCTATCAGACTGCCTACCCTTTTTATATGCAAAAATTATTTTGCGATACAGAAAATACGGATAAAATATACGCTATGGATATTTTTACTCAGGTAAGTATTGATGGGGGTAAAAGCTGGACCAATCTGGGTGAAGACAAAAAACATGTTGACAATCATACACTCTGGATAGACCCAACGGACAACCGACATTTATTATCGGGATGTGACGGGGGTGTTTACGAATCATTTGACACTGGTAAAACCTGGGATTTTAAATCCAATATTCCGATTGCAGAAGCCTATAAAGTTACCGTAGACAGATCCGAACCATTTTACAATGTATATATAGGGACGCAGGACAATTTGAGTTTAGGCGGACCTTCAAGAACCATTAATTCTGGTGGAATCAGCAACTCGGACTGGTATTTTACGCTGGGTGGAGACGGTTTTGAAACCCAGGTTGACTGGAAGGATCCCAATATCGTTTATTCACAATATCAAAACGGTAACCTGTATCGATACGACAAAAAAAGCGGTGAGCGTTTATTCATCAAGAGTCATGAATTAGGAGATACCTCTTATCGCTTTGACTGGGATGCTGCATTATTGATCTCCAGTCATGACAACAAAAGATTGTATCATGCCGGGAACAAGGTTTTAAGAACGGATGATAGGGGAAATAGCTGGAGAGAGATCAGCCCGGATCTGACCCGTGGTGTGCCCCGGGAAATGCTTGACCTTATGGATAGAAGCTGGAGTATTGAAGAAATGATCGGAAAAGGATCATTGGCACAGATCGTTACCTTAGCTGAATCTCCAACCAATGAAAATATTTTATATGCGGGTTCAGGTGATGGATTGATCCATTTCACAAAAGATGGTGGCAAAAACTGGCAAAGATCATTGACCCCCGGTTTGCCCGAATCTGCCAGAATACATCATATTATTGCCTCACAGCACAATCCGGAGATCGCTTATGCGGCATGTCAGGATTTCTTTGGAGGAGATCTCAAGCCGTATCTGTACAAAACAACGGATGGTGGAATCTCCTGGCTTAATATCAATGCCAATCTTCCGGAAAGAGGGGTTACTTTTACCATAGGTGAGGACCATTTGGATCCTAATTTGCTTTTCTGCGGCACCATGTTCGGGGTGTATGTTTCCAATACCGAAGTTCCTGAGTGGATAAAATTAAGCAACGGTATACCCAATGCAGTTACGGTAATGGATCTCGACATTCACAAGGGTGAAAATGACCTGGTTGTTTCCACTTTTGGGCGAGGCGTATACATTCTGGATGATTATTCAAGTCTAAGAAATTTGAACCATTCCTTACTGGATCAGGAAGCATTGCTTTTTCCTGTGGCAGATGGTGAAATGTTTATCGCGGCTGATCCATTTGGATTTCCGGGTGTCGGATTTCAGGGAGCCAGTTATTTTACAAGGCCAAATCCTGAGATCGGGGCAGTATTCACTTATTACATAAAGGAGAAGCCAAAGTCCCTGAAAGACCTAAGAATAGAAAAAGAAAAAGAGTTGCAGAAGGAAGGGAAAAAAGTACCCTACCCTGTTTATGATGCATTAAAAAAGGAGCAAGACGAGATAGATCCTTTTCTGCTTTTCACAATTACCGACGTACAAGGAAAATTGATCCGAAATATCAAAAAATCTTATGCCAAAGGGCTTCAACGAATCGTCTGGAATTTCAGACATGAAGCCGTCACACCCGTTTCTCTTACTATTTTTGATAATTCAGTTCCCTGGAACTCGGAAGACAAAGGATATATGGTGGTCTGGGTAAGTACTTCGTTACACTTTCAAAAGTAGTGGATGGAACGATTATGGAATTATGCCCTTCTCAATCATTTGAATGTAAACCATTGAATATTACAAGTCTGCCACCTGAAGACCTTGCTTCTCTGAAAGCATTTAATGAAAAGGTGGCTGACATGGCAAAAGCAGTGTATGCCGCAGACAATCACAGACAAAAACTAAATGAGCTGATGCCTTATATAGAGAAGGCACTTCTAACTATTCAGGACAAGGATAATGCACTATTAAAAAGTTATTATTCCATTCAAAATGAGCTAAAAGAAATCGGTATACTATTGAACGGAGATCCGCTCATTTCCAGATATGAAGGCTCATCCAGAACCTCAATTAAAAGCAAGGTTGATATCATTACGGGTGAGTTGTGGTCCACCACTTCCGGTCAGACAAAAACTTTTGAAAGATCCTATGAAGAAGTGGCGGCAGGGTTTGATGCTATTTTAAATAAACTCAGGGTGGTAAATAAGCAAGTACAAAGCCTGGAGGCAAAATTGGAGACTGCCGGAGCCTCCGCTACACCTGGAAGAGTTCCCGGATGGAGAAATGAATAATTAAAATGCTTAATATTGCAGGAATTTTAAATTAGAATACTGAAATTTAAAGCAGGCACATGAAAGGAATCGAAGATAAAATACTGAAACTTCAAAGCATTTCCGCAAAATTGGAACCATCTGAAGCAGACAGGGACCTGTTGATGGATAAGGTGCATCAATATAGCAATGCATTTTTAAATGAACTTGAAGATCTGCCAACCTTTGTGGGCGAAAAAGAAACACAGGGTGTATTTAAAATTGATGGGGAAAAGAAGTCAATCAATGAGATACTTTCCTTGTTTGAAAAAGAGGTTGTATCGAAGGGTATTAAACCAGCTTCAGGAGGTCATGTAGGGTATATCCCCGGTGGCGGAATCTATACTTCATCGATCGCAGATTATTTAGCCGATGTTACCAATATCTATTCGGGTGTTTATTATGCCAGCCCGGGCGGTGTAGCAATGGAACACGAGTTGATCAACTGGCTGAAATCCATCTTTGGATTTCCGGATTCAGCAATTGGCAATCTGGCGTCAGGAGGCTCTATTGCCAATCTGATCGCGCTCACAGCAGCCCGGGATAAATACAAAATTAAATCAGAAGTAATCCCTAAAAGTGTGATCTACCTGAGCCCACAGGTTCATCATTGCATTTATAAAGCATTGCGGATTATAGGTTTGGAGGATGTGGTGGTAAGACATCTTGCTCTTGACGAAAAGTCCAGAATAAAAACAGATCATTTGAAAAGCCTGATTGAGCAGGATAAAAAAGATGGGCTTAATCCTTTTCTGGTCATTGCTTCAGCAGGTACAACTGATACCGGCGCCATTGATCCGCTCGAGGAAATTGCCCGGATCACTAAAGAAAATGCACTTTGGTTTCACGTTGATGCTGCCTATGGGGGATTTTTTATTTTGGTTGAAGAAATGAAAGAACGATTTAAAGGCATTGAGCTCGCTGATTCGCTGGTCATCGATCCCCACAAAGGATTATTTCTGCCATACGGACTGGGCGTTGTGTTGATTAAAGACCGGGAAGCGGTTTTCCACTCGCATCATTATACGGCAAACTACATGCAGGATACAAAAAATGATAACCAGCCTTTGAGTCCGGCTGATGTATCTCCTGAATTAACAAAACCCTTCCGTGGCCTTCGAATGTGGATCCCCATACAATTGCACGGGATTGAACCATTTGTGGCCTGTCTTGAAGAAAAATTATTATTGACCAGTTATTTCAGGGAAAAACTAAGTAAAAATGGATTTGAATTGGGGCCGGAACCTGATCTATCTGTAAGTTATTTCTGGTATCCCTCAAAAGACATGGATGAGAATGCATTCAATAAGGAATTGATGAAATACATACATCAGGATGGGGATGTTTTTCTAAGTTCAACTTTGATCAATGGCAAATTTGTGATCCGAATGGCCATCCTGTCATTCAGAACCAAACTGACCACGATCGACAAGGCAATTGCCATGGTGGAGAAAGCAAAATTGAAAATTTTGAATAACATTAAATAAAATTGGGATAAATTGATTCAATGCCAGGAAAAATTAATTTACAGATCTTTTAGAAGCGGATTTTATTTTAATGTTTCCATCTTTCTAAGAAAATTACTGATAAAAGAGCTAAACACTTTCTCTTATTATTCGTTAATTTACAAGCACATTTTAAGCTTTAATAAACTATGAAAAAAATATTATTTTTGCTGGTTCTTTTCCTCTCCATTTCCCAGATAAAAGCACAGGAAACGATGAGTGATCACGAAGACCATGAAGGCCATTTAGAAAATCATGACCACCATAATAACGAAATAGGAATTGCAAACTCAATCGTCTATTTTCAATCAGAGAAAGAGTTTAATTATGGTTTACATCTGCATTATGTTCGCAATATTGCTCATACTAAATTTGGAATTGGTTTAGCTTATGAGAAAATATTTGACGAGCACAAGCACAACACCTTTGGAATTGCTGCTATTTACAGGCCGATTGAAGGATTGAACTTAAATTTTTCACCTGGAATAGCCACAGAAGGCCTGGATTTTTCTGAAGCCAGAATCGCATTGCATTTTGAAACCAGTTATGAATTTCAACTTAACAATGTTCACCTGGGGCCCGCGATTGAACTTGCCTGGGATCAGGAAGACATTCATTTAAGTTTGGGACTGCACCTTGGATTTGGTTTTTAGTCAAATAATTATGCATTGCCTACAGGTATGCAATTGAACTTATAAGGACATGAAAATTAAAAACATAGTCTTTGATCTGGGCGGGGTATTGGTTGATTGGAATCCAAGATATCTCTATCGTGACATTTTTGAGGACGAACAGGAAATGGAATATTTCCTTGAAAATATCTGTTCACACGAATGGAATATTCAACAGGACGCTGGCCGTCCATTTGAAGATGCAATAGAATTGCTTCAAAGCAAATATCCAACTTATGCCGCTGAGATCAGACTATTCAGAGAGGAATGGGAAAAAATGCTTGGAGGAGAAATCCAGGAAAACGTCAAAATGATCCAGCCACTCAAATCAAAGTATAAAGTATATGCCCTGACCAATTGGTCAGCTGAAACCTACCCGATCGCAGAAGTCAGATATGATTTTCTGAAAGAATTTGAAGGAATCATTGTTTCCGGGATTGAGAAAATGTACAAACCCAAAAAGAACATCTACAAATTACTATTACACCGCTTTAAATTGAAAGCTGAGGAATGTCTTTTCATTGATGACAATGCAGATAATATCCGTACTGCTGACAAACTTGGTTTTTCAACCATTCATTTTGTAGAAGGTATGGTCCTTGAAAATGAAATAAACAAGTTAAACCTGATCTAAAAGGGCGAAATACGACCGCCAAAACTCTTCTTGACCTTTTCCCAAAAAAAACCTTTTCGACCCTTTTCGACCTAAAAAGGCCCTTAATGACCCTTTTTACACCCTACTATACTCCATGTATAGTCCATGTATAGTCCATGACTAGTGTATGTCTCAACATTATGTTAAATAGAAATCGGGAAAATCCTCGGCTTTAAGTATTAAGTACTAAGATAAAAGTAAGGGTAAGATTAAAAGTAAGCGTATCGAACTATTCCCAAGCTATATCATCTTTTATCTTTGATCTTTTATCTTTAAAATTTAATCTTAAACACACCCATCTTTTATCTTTGATCTTTTATCCTAAATCCAGCCCCGTTTTATTTTGGATAGCTGTGAGGGCGAAAATACTTTTTAAATACATTTTGAATTTGCGTTAAGCATTATATTCAAGAATTGTACATAAATGGACTGAAACGCAAATATTAGTCCACAGATTTCTTCTTTTCATCGTTTACAATTCCCGAAATTGCAATTAAAGTTGTTATTTTATTACATGAAAGCACTGATCATTTACGATTCAAATAGTCCAAATACCAAAAAACTTGCCTATGCGATAGGTGCTGGATTTGATCATTCAAAGATCGTTTTAACGGATATTGAAAACCTGAAATTTGACCAGTTAAACGACATAAACAATCTAATTGTAGGCGCTCCAAGTCATGGTTTGCAACCGGCAAGAAACCTGATTTCAATATTGAGCAAGATTCCTCCAAAAGGATTGATGAATACCTATGTTACCGCTTTTGATACACGTCCAGACCTTAGAAATATACATTCTCGATTCCTCCGCTTCATTATAAACCCAGGCGGATTTGCTGCTGAAAAAATTGAGAAATTGCTGATCAAAAAAGGGGGAATCCTGGTTTTACCACACAAGGGATTCTATGTCAACAGAAGATTTGGCGCTGGTCAAAAGGGGGAGTTGCTAAGGGCTTTTAACTGGGGAAAAGAAATCGAAGAATTAAGCTTGATTTGAAGATAAAACTTTCATTCAGAAAGCTTCCGCAGACAACTATTTCGAAAGTTCCACATTGTAGGGCCTACCCGATAATACTAGTTATTAATGGCCGCTTTACAAAGCCATTTCCAAACGCAGTAACATTTATACCCCCCCACACAGAAAAACTTTCTTAACCCCTACTTTGTTATCCATTCAAAACCTAAATAAAAATGGGCAATATATCACTTTAATCAAAGTATTTCAAGGGTTACACACCATCAAATGAAAGACGGATCTTGTTAAAACAGGCATTTAATATTTCAATTAACCAACAATTATTTATTTAGATGGGTTAAAAACCGCATAAAAAATCAAATGATTGGGTGTATTTATTCAATACCCGTATTATTTTTGGGAACAATGATTATTTAAGGTTACACTTTGAATGATTCAATTTCATCTAAATTCCAATACATTGAATAAGTCAATTTTTATTTCGCTGTTTCTGATCCTGTTGTACAACAGCCCGATTAACACTCAAACTGATCCCATTGCTTTAAAGATCATTGAGCTTGCAAAAACAGATAATCAAACCATGGATCATCTGGATATTCTTTGCAATCGTTTTGGTGGCAGATTAATCGGTTCTGATGCTTATGAAAATGCAGCCATTTGGGCAGCGAGTAAATTTGAAGATTGGGGACTGGAAGTTGAAATGGATGAAGCGGGCGAATTACCAATTGGCTTTAACAGGGGGCCATGGTTCGGACGATTATTATCAGATAATGGCATGGTACTTCATTTTGCTACACCATCCTATACATCAGGAACTAAGGGTGTACAAAGAGGACATGTATTGTTAGAACCAAAAACTGAAGCCGAGCTGAACAGGATGAAAAAACGACTGAATGGTGCCTGGGTATTGATTTCAGGACAGAGCGGTGGCTGGCCCATTGACTTTTCAGAATCTGCAAATCACAAAAGAGATTCAATTAAAATTCTGAATGCTGAAATTGAAACACAAAACAACCAGATCAGAAGAGAAAACTGGAGAAACAGGCATTCAGATGAACCTGACAAGGAATTGATTGAAATGAATGAAGAACCGGCTATATTTTATAAGGAAATGGTTGAAGCCGGTATCCTGGGAATTATTCAATCCACGGAAAATCCAATTCGGGCATTATATGACCGAAAGAACATTCATAATATGACCTGGGAAACCTTACCAGGGATTCCGGATATTAAACTGGATGAACATCAATATAAGATCATCGAGCAGATGGCAAAAGAAAGGCGATATTTTGAACTTGAATTTGATATCAGAAATCATTTTAAAATGGGTCCGGTTAAATATCATAATGTAATAGGGAAAATCGAAGGAACTGAATTTCCGGATGAATATGTGATCGTCAGCGGTCATCTCGACGCTTTTGATGTAGGAACTGGTGGTGTGGATGATGGTTCTGGTGCCACACCCACGATGGAAGCAGCCAGGCTGATCATGGAATCTGGTGGAAAACCCAAAAGGACAATGCTGTTCATATTATTCGCTGGAGAGGAATTCGGTTTATATGGATCAAAAAGCTGGATCGAAAGGAATGAAGAAAAATTGCCAAAAATTTCAAACATGATCAATCGGGATGGTGGACCAACTGTTCCAACAGGAATCAGCGTTACAAAAGAAATGATGGCTGATTTTGAGCAAATATGTAAACCCATTTCATCTATTAACCCTGATTTTCCTTTTGAGATCTTTGAGCAGGGCCCGTCCAGAAAACCTGAAAAAGCCTGGGGAACTGATAGTGGACCATTTGCCGTAAAAGGGGTACCGACGATTGGCCCCATTTGCAGGGATATCAAAGGTTACGACTTTAATTATGGTGAAATATGGCACACTGAGAGAGACCTTTACAATAAAAGCATTCCTGAATACCAGGAACACGCATCCATTGTTACGGCTATTCTTGCTTATGGAATTGCCAATTTGGACCATATTTTGTCAAGGGAAGGATATTATCTGGAAGACGAATAAAAATGAAAGGAAAAGTAAAAGTGGTAAGTCTGAGTGAAAAACATACCGTCAGAAAATTTAACAGGACTTATATCAATCTGATCGAAGGATTTGGTGTGGAAGGTGATGCACATGCTGGTAAAACTGTAAAGCATCGTTATTTGGTAAAAAAGGACCCGGATAGGATCAACCTCAGACAAGCACATATAATATCCGAAGAAATCTATCGGGATTTGAGGACAAAAGGCTATGATCTGAATGGAGGGGACATGGGCGAAAATATTACGACTGAGGGGATTGATATCATGAACCTTCCGGTTGATACGATCCTGAGAATTGGTGATTCGGTTGAATTGGAAGTCAAGGGCACACGCGAACCCTGTTATTTATTAAACCAAATTGGTGCGGGCCTGATGAAGGCTGTGATCTCAAAGAACGGAGAAGGAGAATTGATTTATAAAGCAGGTATTATGTGCATTGTTTTAAAAGGCGGAATGGTTCTTTCAGATGACCCAATTGAAGTGGTTTTCCCTCTTGAGCCCCATAAAAAAATGACAACTGTTTAAGTTGACAGACATGTCTTTTTAAGAGTAAAACCTAATTATTGCCTGGCCTACCCTTGCATCAGCCAATAATTAGTCATTTTTCCTGTAATACTCCCTCTCTATTTTTGAAAGACTAATCAAAATAATTTAATGAACAGATGGTATTTATATTCATCAAAATAATATTCAGATTTATGCTAATTAAAAACCTATTTTTGCCCCTGTGAATTTCTCAAGCTATATCCCTTACTATCGCCGAATCCTTGTTTTGGCATTACCCGTTGTCCTGTCACAGGTTGGTCAGGTAACCGTAGGGTTGGTGGATACGATGATGATCGGTCATGTCGGAACAACTGAGTTGGCTGCATCCGCATTTGCCAATAATGTGTTCCTGTTTGGTATGTTATTTGGAATGGGAATAACTATTGGCATGACTCCATTGACAGGTGAGGCTTTTGGTTCCGGGAACAAAAAAGAGATAGCTAAATGGTTAAAAAACGGGATGGTTACCCACGTAGTCACTGCAATGATCATAAGTGTCTTACTATTTGCTTTGTATTTCACATTGCCTTATATGGGCCAAACGGAAAAAGTAGTTGAACTGGCCAAACCGTATTATCTGATCTTATGTGCATCTTATATGCCATTTCTGCTTTACTTTTCAGTCAAACAATTTCTGGAAGGTATAGGCAACACCAAATACGCCATGCAGATCACCATCATTTCAAATCTGGTTAATATCCTGGCAAATTATGTTTTAATATTCGGGAAATGGGGCTTTCCTGAATTGGGTTTGGTTGGTGCCGGAATCGGAACTTTAATTTCCAGATTGATCATGCCGTTTCTCTGGTTGATCTATTTCAATTATTTGCCTGAGATCAAGCATTATTTTATCGAAGCCAGAAATGAAATACTCGAATGGAAACGCATCAGAAAATTATTAGCTATCGGTGTGCCGATAGGTTTTCAGATCGTCATTGAAATATCAGCCTTCATCATTGGGGCCATCATGATGGGATGGATCGGTGAAACTGAATTAGCCGCTCATCAGGTTGCCATCGGATTGGCCGGATTTACATTCATGATCTGCCTGGGGATCTCTCAGGCAACCACGATTCGGATCAGCCATCAAATGGGTCAACAAGATTATAAATCCCTGAAACATGTTGCCTATGCATCTACTCATTTGATTTTATTATTTATGAGCTTTATGGCCGTTGCGTTTATTCTCGGTCGAAATATTTTACCAATTCTATTTACAAGTGATCAGGATGTTATCGAAATAGCTTCTCAATTATTAATCATTGCTGCCATTTTCCAATTGTTTGACGGATTACAGGTTATCATGCTTAGTATCCTAAGAGGTATGGCTGATGTCAGGACACCCATGTTCATTGCAATATTCACCTATATTTTCATTGCATTGCCAATCAGTTATTTCTTTGCCTTTGATTTTGGCTATGGCCCTCCCGGAATCTGGTATGGTTATCTGGTTGGCTTAGGTCTTGCCGGAATACTTTTCTATCGCAGGTTTCTATACATTTTAAAAAAACATTAAATTGAACTTCCAAACATATATTGTTGGTTAATACAATAGCACTATCTTAACAGCATATTGTATTCGAAATTTCAATAAATAATTTCAGATGAGAATCTTAATCACATTTTTGATATTGGGCCTGTTCCTCTCCGGCTGCAAACAACGTAAAATTGAAAATAATATGCCTGTCGTTTCGATCGGTGACCTGGAAAGGATCCATTCTTTCAAATCGGGATTTGTCGTAACAAGAGATATTGATGTCTGGTTGCCGCCAGGCTACTCAGAGGGCGCTGATTTCCCGGTTTTATACATGCATGACGGACAGAATCTCTTTGATTCTACTACTACCTGGAATAAGCAGGAATGGGGCGTAGATGAAGTCCTGGGCAAGCTTATACTGGATGGTACAGTGGAACCAATCATTGTTGTCGGCATCTGGAATGGGGGCAAAGGAAGACACACGGAATATTTGCCTCAAAAACCATTTGTAAAATTAAAAGAAACCTTGTTAAGTTCAAAAAGATGGCAGGGAAGCAGTTCAACAAAAAAGACCATCAGTGAATTCGTTCCTGAATCAGATAATTACCTGAAATTTCTGGTGACTGAATTAAAGCCACATATTGATCAAAACTATAAAACAGATAAAAGCAAAGCAGGGAGCTTTATTGCAGGTTCAAGCATGGGCGGGCTTATTTCAATGTACGCCATTTGCGAGTATCCTGATATTTTTGGTGGCGCTGCCTGTCTGTCAACCCACTGGCCTGGATTACATATCACTGAGAACAATCCCATACCTGGTGCTTTCATTGACTACCTGAATCATCATCTTCCGGATCCGGCAAATCATACATTTTATTTTGATTTCGGAACGGAAACGCTGGATTCACTTTACGAACCCTATCAGATCAAAGTGGATGGCGTAATGCAGTTGAATGGATATACAACTGAAAACTGGATGAGTAAAAAATTCGAAGGACATGATCATTCTGAGAGATCCTGGAACAAAAGGCTTGATATTCCGTTACAATTCCTGATCAACAATGCTAATAAAAATTAAATCAGAAACATGAACGTTAATGAAATAATGAAGGAACTGGAGGAGTTCGGCAAGCCCCAGACAAAAAAGGTACTGATGAATCATGGCGCCAAAGAACCCTTTTTTGGTGTTAAAGTCCAGGACCTTAAAAAGATCGTAAAAAAGGTCAAAAAGAACCATGAACTTTCACTGGCATTATATGAAACCGGTAATTCTGATGCGATGTATCTGGCTGGCTTGATCGCCGATGAAAAACAAATCACTAAAGCCCAGCTTCAAACCTGGGTGGATCAGGCATACTGGTACATGATCAGCGAATACACCGTACCCTGGGTGGCGGCAGAATCTTCATTTGGGATGGAACTGGCACTGGAATGGATCGAATCTGAAGAAGAAAGAATTGCTTCAGCCGGTTGGGCAACACTCTCTAGTATTGCTGCCGTCAAAGACGATTCAGAATTGGATTTAGAGCAATACTCTCAATTACTGGACCGGGTTGAAAAGCAAGTACATGCTGCCGGAAATCGGGTGAGCTATACGATGAATGGTTTTGTCATTGCTACCGGGTCATACCTAAAGGATCTAACAAAAAAGGCGATGCAGATCGCAGAAAAAATTGGAAAAGTTAAGGTTGAAATGGGTGGAACAGCATGTAAAGTTCCTCTGGCAAAAGACTATATCAATAAGATGATTTTGAAAGAGCGAATAGGGCTCAAACGAAAAACAGCCAGGTGCTGATCGGGAAGAATTGCCATCAATTTTTGAAAAAAAATCAATACAATTAATCTATGAACACAAAGTATTTTTCAGGTTTTGATCAACTCGTTAAGAAAAAATTCAATGTTTACAATTCCCTGATCCAGAATCTTGGGTTTGACATGATTGAAAAAGTGGGTATTCTTTTACCTATGATCGCCCAGACTGCTGAAAATGGTTTGAAGGAAGGCATGGATCCTCTGGAGATCCTGGACGGTTTTTTTGAAAAGCATACAGGCATCACCGCTGAACAAGATAAAATAGATTTCATGTTCAAGGTCATTCAATATGTTGAAAGGCAGGTGGTCCTTTATGATAGTGTTGAAGACGTTGCATTCCCTTATATCGTTGAAGAACAAAATAGTTTTTCAATCAATGATTTTTTCCAGTTGCTGGACGGCAAAAAAAACTGGGATAAGATCAAGGATAAATTATCAACATTCAGCGCAAGAATAGTGCTTACTGCCCACCCGACACAATTTTATACCCCCTCTGTTTTAAGCATTATGGATCAATTGCGGGATAAGATCGAAAAAAATGATCTGAACGAAATTGATCTATCTCTGCACCAATTGGGTCTCACCTCCCTGATCAATTCAGAAAAACCCAGTCCATTTGACGAGGCAACGAATATTATCTATTTATTGAGACATGTTTATTATGATGCCATAGGTAAATTTTATGCTTATGTCCGAAATAATATTCACGATGGCAGTTTTAACAATCCGGACATCCTGAAACTGGGTTTTTGGCCCGGAGGAGACCGGGATGGCAATCCATTTGTCACCTCTGAAACCACCATGCAGGTTGCGGACGAACTCCGGATGAATCTGATGAAGTGTTATTATAATGAATTGAAGGACCTATCCAAAAAACTCACTTTCAGGGAGATTGAACCGATTCTGCGTGATTTACGCGAAGAGTTATACAGTGCGATGTTCGAGAGAGATAAAGTGCTTAGTTATGATGAAATCATTGATCCGCTCAATCAGGTAAAAGAACTTACTACCCATAAATATTTTGGTCTTTACGAAGAACAATTGCAAGGCATAATAGATAAGGTGCATATTTTCAAAACCCATTTTGCCACACTGGATATCAGGCAAGATCACTCTGTTCACTTATCAGCCATTACACAGATCCTTATTCAGGCCGGTTTTATAGAAGAAGATCTGTCCGAACTGACCCAAGCGCAATTGGTCGATATCCTTATTAATAAAAATCTAAAACTGGATCCGCAGGATTTCAACGATGAACTCATTAAGGATACGCTAATTAATATCAGGCAACTGGTCGACATTCAAAAAAAGAATGGCGAAACTGGTTGTAACCGATACATCATCAGTAATTCGGAGGATATTTATTCAGTGCTTTTCGTTTTCGCTTTATTCAGATGGTGTGGCTGGCAAAAGGAGAGCCTGACCTTTGATATCATCCCGCTGTTTGAAACAATGATAGGCATGAATGAATCTGCTATGATCATGCAGTACTTGTTTGATTTGCCTTCCTATATGAGCCATTTGGAGCGTCGTGAACGCAAGCAAACTATAATGCTTGGGTTCTCTGACGGAACCAAAGACGGTGGTTACCTAAAAGCCAACTGGTCTATAATTAACACCAAAGAGTCGCTTTCAAAGATCTGTGATCAAAATGATATTAAAGCAATCTTTTTTGATGGCAGAGGCGGACCTCCTGCCAGAGGTGGCGGTAAATCTCACAGATTTTATGCAGCACAAAGTCCTGATATTTCTAACCATGAAATACAGCTCACGATTCAGGGCCAAACCATCACAAGTAAATATGGAACTGAAGCACAGTTCATTTATAATGCAGAGCAATTGTTAACTGCCGGCCTGTATAAAAGTTTCTTTGGTCATAAAAACAGCATCGATACCGATTCCCGTTCATTAATTGAACAACTGTCAGAAATTAGCTATGAAAAATATATATCACTCAAAAAACACCCATTATTTATTCCATACCTTGAGGAAAAGAGCACTTTAAAATATTATGCAAATGCAAATATTGGCAGTCGCCCGGGAAAAAGGGGACAAAAGAAGAAACTGGAACTCACAGATCTGAGAGCCATTTCTTTTGTTGGATCGTGGAGTCAGTTAAAACAAAATGTTCCGGGTTATTACGGACTTGGAACAGCCATAAAAACGCTGATTGACTCTGGTAATCTGGAAGCTTTAAAAGATCTTTTCCACAACAAGCCGGTATTCAAGGCATTGATATTGAATAGTATGATGTCCTTGTCTAAATGCAATTTTGAACTCACTGCTTACATAAAAAAGGATGAAAGATTCAGGGACTTCTGGTTGATCTTATATGAGGAATACAAATTGAGTTGCGAAATGCTTTTACTGATTTCCGGGTATGATGAATTGATGGCAGAAGAAAAAGTATCCAGGAGTTCAATAGAAATTCGTGAAAAGATTGTTTTGCCTTTACTGATCATTCAACAATATGCTTTACAAAAAGTAGCTTTGGATACCGATTTCAAGTCGGTTTATGAGAAGATAATAACAAGATCGCTATACGGTAATATTAATGCAAGCAGAAATTCTGCATAAGAGATTAAAAACACAAAAACTATTAATTTCCGGGGTTCCGGCTTTCAATTTTTGTTTCGTACATTTGAATCTAACATTTCATTGCAATGGATACAATTAAAAAGGCCAAGATCATATTTGTTCATAATTTTATTGAACTGATCATCTCTAAGGCTCTTGAACTTGAAAAGGAGCACAAAAGCCGTATTAGTCTGGTACATCCAAAATATCAGCAAAGTGCCCAAAACTTACTGCATTATCTGGCTTTCCGCTCTTTTGACACGAATCAGTTGCAAAAGGACCTTCGTGGTCTGGGATTGAGTTCCCTTACTTCTATCGGGGCGCATGTAATGTCCAGTTTATTGAACATTCAATATATCCTGGATAAGCTTCTGGATATAAAAAACCCAATGAACCCAAAAGGTTTTCTGTCTCCAAAACAAAGTCAAAAATTATTGAGACGAAATACCAAATTGTTATTTGGATATAAATCAAAAAACAGGGAAACAAGGATTATGGTTACGATGCCTGAAATGGCAGCAGAGAATTCGGCTTTTGTAAAAAAGCTGATTGAGTCAGGCATGAATTGCGCTCGGATCAACTGCGCACATAATGACCAGCATCAGTGGAATGAACTGATCCTGAATATTAAAAGATCCAGCCATCAACAGGGCAGAAATTGTAAAATTGCAATGGATCTTGGGGGGCCCAAACTGCGAACCGGTAAAATGGAACCCGGACCAAAGATCATTCATATAAAACCACAAAGGGATAACCATGGCAGAGTAATTGTCCCTGCCCGATTCTGGATCGCACCAGCAGATGTACCACCTCCTGCTCATTCACAATGTGATGCCATTCTCCCTGTATCAGAGCGATTTTTTGAATTGATAAAAAGAGGAGATACCCTTAATTTTCTTGATTCAAGATCCAAAAAAGGAAAGATCAAAATTATCAGAAAAGAAGAAGGGGGAAAATGGGGCATTAGTGATAGCTCTTTATACCTGGAAACCGGCACCCAGATCCAATTGAATGAACAATATTCAGAAGCCGCTCAAAAAAGTCAGGTTGGCGAATTATTACCAAAAGAACAATTCATCACACTTTTCAAGGGGGATCATTTTATCCTCCATAAAGATCCTAAGCCTGGAAAACCGGCTGTTCGGGATAAAGCAGGCAACATCCTGGAGGTGGCCCATATTTCTTGTACCTTACCCGAGGTTTTTGAAGATGTAAAAGCGGGTGAGCCTATCTTTTTCAACGATGGAAAGATCGAAGGGGTTATTAAAAGTGTTAGTGAGGAAGCCCTTGAAATTTTGATTCTGCAGGCAAAATCAAAAGGATCAAAATTAAGATCGGACAAGGGCATCAATCTGCCTGAAAGCAAATTGAAAATTTCCGGATTGACAAAAAAGGATCTGAATGACCTGGACTTTGTTGCAAAACAAGCGGATGTAATCAATTTCTCTTTTGTAAATTCTTCTCAGGATGTTTTACAAATCCTGCAAATACTCGAAACTAAAGATTCAAAAGCAGGGATGATCCTAAAAATTGAAACCCAGCAGGCCTTCTCCAATCTGCCAGACATTCTTCTGACTGCGATGAAGAGATATCCAATGGGAATTATGATCGCACGAGGAGACCTTGCCATTGAGACAGGATGGAAAAACTTCGCTTCAATTCAACAGGAAATCATGCATATTTGTGAAGCTGCTCACATCCCTGCCGTTTGGGCCACACAGGTGCTTGAATCCCTTGCAAAAAATGGTACACCATCCAGAGCTGAAATAACAGACGCTGCGATGTCTCAGCAATCCGAGTGTGTGATGCTGAACAAAGGGCCCTATATCTTTAAAGCAATCAGAATGATGGATATGATATTGAAAAGAATGGAAAAATTCCAGGAAAAAACATCGATCGTTCTACCGAAACTTGAGAAAGCACACAGACTGGAACTGTCTCATAAAAGGTTTGATGTCTGATGTTTTTTGGGAAAACAAACGTCTTAGATCACCTCAATTGAGTGTTATATATTAGATTCATTGAATTCAGCGCATTTCAGATAAAATCAAGACCATAATCATTGTAGTAATTTTTATTTTTAGGAGCAGAAAACCTTTACACTAAGGTGTTTTTTTCATAAATTGTAAATAAAAAAAATGGAAAATAAGATTAGCCCTTTTTTAATGTTTGACGGACAAGCAAAGGAAGCTATGGACCTCTATATTTCTCTTTTCAGTAATTCTGAAATTGTAAGTATTAATTACCACGAAAATTCAGAAGAGAAGGTGCAATATGCCATCTTCACATTACATGGTCAGCAGGTGATGTGTATTGATAGTTCCATTAAACATGATTTTAGCTTTACGCCGGCAAGTTCACTGTATATCGTATGCGAAACCATTGAAGAGATCGAAACTTTGTACAAAAAACTATCTAAAGATGGTGAGATCTTAATGAAGCTTGATTCCTATGGATTCAGCACGCAATATGCATGGCTAAAAGATCGTTTTGGCGTTTCCTGGCAATTAAATTTTGAGTGAAACGAAAAAACATTCAACCCTCCTTATTTTTCTTTCAAAGCATATTGACGCCACCAGGCATTATGCGGGTAGTCTAATGACTCCAGGATCAATGACTGACCAATCTCCGGGCTCGCAACCCTGATGTTCATTTCTTTTGCTTTGGCGGTTATCCTTTCTATCGGATCTATCCAGCTATGCGGTGCCAGCGTAAACGCACCCCAATGTACCGGCAATATCAGATCTGTCTTAACATCAATGGCAGCTTGAACCGTCTCTTCTGGCATCATATGCACATCCGACCAGTTTTCATTGTACTGACCACATTCCATCAGGCCAATGTCAAAGGGACCATATTGCTCCCCTATCTTTTTGAAATGTGAACCATAACCCCCGTCACCGCTATAAAATATTTTCTTTTTACTTCCCGCAAAGATCCATCCACCCCATAAGGTGCTGAAACGATTATTGAGTCCTCTGCCTGAAAAATGCCTGGAAGGAATGAAAACAAATTTCAGTTCGTCCCAGTTGAATTCATCCCACCAGTCAGCCGTTATGATCTTTTCTTTTGGCACACCCCAGGACTGAATATGATTACCGATCCCCAGCGGAACATAAAACCTGTCCGTTATTTTAGTCAGTGACTGGATGGCTTTGTAATCCAAATGATCATAATGATCATGCGAAATAAAAATGGCATCTATATGAGGTAAGTTATCAATGCTCACAGGCATATCTTCATAGAAACGTTTTCCCCCGATGAAGGAAATCGGTGAAGTTCGCTGACCAAATACCGGGTCTATCAATAATTTCCGCCCCTCAATCTCAATTAATACCGTTGAATGTCCCAACCAGGTAATACGCGTAGTTGTATCCTCAGGGGATAAAAAGCCCTTTGAAGCATCCTGGATTTTTAATTTCTCCATTGGTTTGGAATTGGGATCCGCATTGGACATGGCCTTCATCATCTTTCCCATTTTCTCCCAGCTAAACTTCATATCAACCGCCTCTTTATTCAGAAACTTCCCCTTGGAAAAATGCGCAAGTTTTTCATAGGCTATTTTTTGCTCTGAGCTCAGTCCGGCACCAAATTGAGGAGCAAGATTTACAAATGCGATTATACCAAAAACAAACAAGACTATAAAGAGTAGAATTAAAAACAACATTTTTTTTACCATTTTACAAACAAAATTTAAAGGTATACACTTCGAATCTATAATTGTTCAGGAAAGGGAATAAGATATTATTTAACAATTTGGAATTATAAAATTGTACCTTTAATTTTCATTCGATCGTTGAAGGTTTTTACTAGCTGCATTAACGCAAGTTCTCCGGGTCAGATGCATAATCTGACATTAAAATAAAAAACATGGAACCGAAACAATCCTTCCTTATTGAAAAGAGAACCCCTTTCTCTAAAAGTCTCATTTGGCAATTGAACAGAGATTACTACATTCAAAAAGGTTTGGACGCCTGGATTGACGGGACTGTCCCACATTACCTTACCTCCAATTCCATGGTGGGCCGAACCTATTCTGATTTGATTTTTGCAATGCTTAAAGATCTTGCTGCAAAAGAGGAAACAGAAAAAAAGGTATATATCCTTGAATTAGGTGCCGGGCATGGACGTTTGTGTTTTCACATATTAAAACACCTTGACAACCTAATTAATAACTATTCAAAACCACTGCCCCCTTATTGTTATATCCTGAGTGATATCGCTGAAAAGAATCTTGATTTTTTCATTAAAAACGAACAGTTTCACCCCTATATTAAGGCGGGCAAACTAGACATCGCTTATTTTGATGCCATCGATGGTGAAAATATCTTCCTCAGGCATGCAAAAAAGGAAATTAAGCCACAAAGCCTGGATCAGGTACTTGTTGTCCTGGCGAATTACTTCTTTGATTCCATTCCCAGTGATCTCTTTTTATTCCAAAATGAGGAAAGTTATCATTGCTCTGTTGAGTTGACCAGCAAAGAAGATCCTGAGGGTTTTTCCAGTGAAAAACTTCTACAAAATATTGAAACAAAGTATTTTATCACTCCCGTATCGGATTCTTATTTTAAAAACCCTTCCTTGAATAAATCCCTTGCATTTTATAGAGAACAATTAAAAAATAGTTTTCTCTTTTTTCCTGATACGGCTATGCGCTGTATTAAAAACCTGCAAAATCTTTCAACCAAAGGAATTATGTTGATTTCCATGGATAAGGGGTTTCATGAGCTCAGTGATCTTGAAAACATCACACAACCAGAGATGATCGTTCACGGAAGTATGTCTTTCTGGGTCAATTACCATGCACTCGGCAGGTATTGTGAGGACCAGGGAGGTAGTACTTTATTTCCAAAATATTCAACGTTTCATCTGGAACTGGCATGTATGCTTTTTATGCCTGAGTCAAATTCCTACTCGGAATTACTTGCTTCTTTTGATCGAAATGTAAATGATTTTGGACCTGATGATTTCAACGGATTCAAACAATCTACCTATAAAAACATGCACAATATGAGTCTGGTTGAGTTGATCGGGGTTCTAAGATTGAGTGCGTATGATTCAACGATATTCGTTAAGGTACTTCCACGAATAAAGGAATTATGTAAGAATATCACCATGAAGGAGAGACACAGGCTGGCACAGACGATGGAACAGACCTGGGAAATGTATTTCAATTTATCCGAATCATTAGATCTGGCATTTGAAATAGGAGGTGTGTGTTATGACCTGGGATTTTACAAAGTCGCTTTGGGGTATTTTGACAAATCAATCGCCCTGTACGATAATAAACCAGATGCTTATTATAATAAGATCATGTGCCATTATCAAAACAGAGAAGATAAATTATTACTGGAAACGATTAAAATAGCCAGATCAAAATTTCCGGATTTTGAACCTCTTTCAAAACTCGATCAGCTGGATCTTACTGCCCTATAAAAAATCTTATCCGGGAACCGCAGGAATTTCATTTTTCAAATCCCCTTTTGATTTGCTAAAACTAATATTCAAATACAATATGCACTCCTTTACTGAATCCCTATTTATTTTTGTTTCATCCAACTCAGAGATGCGGATAAATTCCTTTAAGCCAGCATAAAATTCCAGATAATTAGATTCCTTTATTTCAATCATCATACTGATTTGAACATCAGAAAACATCTGATGATGCAACAGTATTCCTCCCTGCTTTTCAATTACCTCCTGGATCATATCGATTGTCAGATGCCTGTCCTGGGTTGAAATTCCGTTTAAGTTTAATTTTTTTATCATGTATCGCTTATTATTTAATGTAAATAACTATTTCCCAACTAAATTACCATTCAGTGTTGGGCTTAACTGATCCTGCGTATGGCTTTGATTATCAAACCTGGAAGGACAAAATACAACTGATCAAATCAGTTTGGGTCTTTCCCGATTTTCTCTTCGTAATCAAATATAATATTTTCAATTAATTTATTCCATCGTTCATCAGGCCTGATCTCTGATAGTCCGGAATAATGGGCTACTATTTCTTTTGCCCCTTGCCTGAATTCAATGCCCGGATTAAAATCGGGAACCAGTCTTTTAATTTTTGAATTATCAAAGATCATGCTGTGTGTTTTATCGCCAAGCAAACTCCCAGACAGATCCGGGTCGTATTGCGCGATAAATTTTGAAGGAACATGAACAAGCCTTGCCTTCACCCCTAACGCTTCTGCCATGACTTTATAAATGATATTCCAGGTCAATAATTCATTTGAAGTTATATGGTAAGCTTCTCCAATCGACTCAACTTTTCCCAATAATCCAACCAATCCAAGGGCAAAATCATTTGCATGCGTAAGTGTCCATATGGATGTCCCCTCACCATGCACCAAAACCGGTAATCCTTCTGCCATTCTAAGAAAAGAAGTCAACCCACCAACCATCGGGACTAAGGTCTTGTCATACGTATGCGAAGGTCTAACGATCGTATAAGGAAAGCCATTTTTTTTAAATTCATTTTCCAACACTTTTTCACAAGCCATCTTTTCCCTTGAGTAAGCCCAAAATGGATTATTAAGAATCGTCTTTTCTGTGACCGGCAACAAATCCGGCGGCGTTTGGTATGCAGAAGCCGAACTGATAAAAACATATTGCTGTACGCTTCCTGAAAACAATTTTATGTCCTGCAAAATATGTTCAGGTTTGAATGCAACCCAATTTACAACCACATCGAACCAATGTCCCCGAAGCACTTTTTCCACCGCTTTCGGATCCCGGACATCCGCCTGAAGATGATGTGCACCATCCATTTTTCTGATCTTTCCTGTCTGACCTCGATTTAAATGAAACAACTCCATCCCTCGTTCAATTGCAAGTCTTGAGGAGGCTGAACTAATGACACCTGTTCCTCCGATGAATAAGATTTTCATTATTTGAACACTTTAGAAATTATCAATTATTGCTTATAATTTAGTATTTAAAATCAATAAAATTTGATCAAAAATCAGAATACAGGGGAAACAAGCCATTCAAAGCTACTATAAGTTTTTGGCATTCGAACCTTAAATTGTACATTTATCCAACTAATCTATTCAAGTGAAAACAGGCGATTTTAACAGGATAAGAATTCAAAATACAACTGCTACAATTGTGGCAGCAGAATTATATGGATTAAAAGGTGAAATTTCAGAATTACCGGGTGACCTTGATTTCAACTTTAAAATCACTTGTGAGAAGAATAGCTATATTCTAAAAATCAGCCGACCTGACGCGGACCAAAATTTTCTGAGATTCCAAAATGACCTACTTCTGTATTTAAACAAACAGGAAAAAGAATTTGAAATACCCCAGCCTGTTGCAGACTTAAAAGGGAACTTCGTCAGTCATTTTAGGGATAAAACTGGCAATAAAAGAGACACAAGAGTACTTAAATGGATTGAGGGAAGATTGTGGTCAGAAGTAAATCCCGTGGGACTTTCGTTGTGGAATAGTCTGGGTATGAAAGCTGGGCAAATAACAAGCTATTTATCCGGATTTGACCATGAATTTGCACACAGATATTTTGATTGGGATGTGGCCAATGGTCTTTGGGTAAAAGAATATCTGGCAGTTTTCAATGCTGAAGAACTGGAGTTGATCAATTATTTCATAGTACTTTTTGAAGATCACTTTCCTGCCTACCTCACTTTACGTAAAAGTGTGGTTCACATGGATGCCAATGATAATAATATCATCGTAGATGCTTCATTACAATCTCCTGAAGTAAAATCCATCATTGATTTTGGCGATGCAACTTACACCCAAACGATCAATGACCTGGCCATTGCGCTGGCATACGCCATGATGGGTCAGCAGGATCCGTTAGCTACAGCTTCATCCGTAACAAAAGCCTATCACAGTCAGTTTCCGCTGGAGGAAGGAGAACTGGAGTTCTTATATGTTCTGACCGCAATGCGTCTCGTGATCAGTGTGACAAAATCAACCATAAATTCAAGTGCGGAGCCTGAGAATGGCTACCATCAGATCAGTAGAAAACCAGCCTGGAAACTCCTCAAAAAATGGCGGAGAATAAACCCTAATCTTGCCTGGTATTCCTTCAGAAACGCCTGCAATTTGCCCGCACATCCAAATAAGCATTCCTTTGAAGAATGGATCAGCCAACAGCATTTTTCAATCGGTCAACTTTTTCCGGAAAAGACGGACAACCCCTTGATACCAGTAGACCTGGGACTTGAAAGTTCTTTATTGGGACACCGAAAGGAATTTGAAGATTTAGATCATTTGGCATATAAAATGAATAGGCTCAGTCTGGCCCACAACAATGCGGTTTTGTATGGTGGATACAAAGAAATCAGACCCTTCTACACAACCAAAGCCTTTCAAAAAGAGGGTAATAATGGTCCTGAATACCGGACCGCCCATCTTGGCGTTGATTTTTGGCTTTCAGCAGGCTCTGCAGTGCACGCATTATTTGACGGTGAGGTTTTTAGTATCTACAATAATGATAACAACAAGGATTATGGGCCTACACTGATTTTGAGCCACAAAACTGAAAATGGCTTTCCATTTTATACATTATACGGACATTTATCCAGATCCAGTTTAAATATTCTAAAAACTGGTTCCAAAGTTAAAAAAGGACAATTGATCGCTTACATTGGTGACCAGACAGAAAATGGTGGCTGGGTTCCCCATTTACATTTTCAGATTATGCTGGATATGTTGCATTACAAAAGTGATTTTCCAGGCGTAGCATTTCCTCAGGAAAAAGAATTATGGGCCTCAATCTGTCCGGACCCCAAATTAATATTCAGATGGGAAGAGCCGGAAAAACCGTCAAATAATTTAAAATCTGAAATCCTCCGCTACAGGCAAAACCACCTGGGAAAAAGCATGAGTTTGTCTTACCAGGATCCATTATACATGGTGCGGGGTGAAGAAAACTACCTGATTGATCATACCGGCAGAAAGTATCTTGACACGGTAAATAATGTAGCGCATACAGGACATGAAAATTATTCAGTGTTTAATGCTGCCAGATCTCAAATGGCGATTTTAAATACAAATACGCGTTACCTGAATACAAAAATTAACGAATTCACACAAGAATTGCTTTCAACCTTGCCTTCAGAATTATGTGTGGTACATATGGTCAATTCTGGCAGTGAGGCCAATGAACTCGCATTGCGAATGGCTACCGCATATACCGGTCAAAAGGATGTGATCGCCTTAGAACAGGGGTATCACGGCAATACGAATGCCTGTATCGATGTCAGTTCATATAAATTTGATGGCAAAGCAGGTAAGGGGGCACCGGAACATACACATATTGTACCTTTACCGGATGCTTTCAGGGGAATCTATCGGGGAAAGTTAACCGCAAAAAATTATGCCGGTCATATAGATGAAAAAATTAAAATAATACAATCCAAAGGTCTGAATGTTTCCGCTTTTCTAAGCGAAATAATTATAAGTTGCGGCGGACAGATAGAATTACCGGCCAATTACCTGAAGTATGTTTACCAATCGATAAGAAATGCCGGAGGCATATGCATTGCAGACGAAGTTCAGCACGGTTGCGGCAGGGTTGGAAGCCATTTCTGGGCATTCCAGCTGCACGAAGTTGTTCCGGATATCGTTACCATTGGGAAACCCATTGGCAACGGACATCCCATCGGGGTTGTCGTGTGTACCCGGCAGGTGGCTGACGCTTTTGCAAATGGGATGGAATACTTCAATACTTTTGGGGGTAATCCGGTTTCAAGTGCAATTGGGCTGCAGGTTTTGAGAGAAATTAAAAAAGAGAAATTGCAGGAAAATGCATTAAACACCGGTAGTTACATGAAAGATGCATTCAATGATCTTAAATCAGTATTCCCAATCATTGGAGAAGTCAGGGGTCAGGGTTTATTCCTGGGCCTTGAATTGACTGACCGGGATAAAATCCCAATGACAAAACAAGCAGCTTATCTGTCCAACCGTATGAAAGAACTCGGTATCCTGATGTCTACGGACGGCAAAGATGAAAATGTTCTTAAAATCAAGCCACCCATGACTTTTTCAAAAGAGCATGCTACCGAATTGATCAAGAGATTCAAATCAGTCCTGCAGGAAGATTTCATGCAGATCTGAAAGGAACCATTCCAACTTAACTCTCACCTATCTTCAGATCATACCAATCGATCTTCCTTGAAAAATACATTACTATACTCAGGATGATAAACAGCCCGATACTTCCTATCAACAAAGCGTAATCCTCCAGTTGAATCAATATAAAAATGAAAGTATACAATATGAATAATATGCTGAACATCAAAAGACCAACTTTTCTCGATTTTAATATGGACGTCGTATAGGCAGTAATTAATAATAAGGTTGATAGGGAAGCGATGATATAGGCATAATTAAATTTAATGTGTTCACTTACTGAAAGTAGTAAAACATAAAAGACGATCAGTGAGATTCCTACCAGCAAATACTGTACTGGATGAATATATACTCTATTTAAAACCTCCACAAAAAAGAAAACCATAAAGGTGAAGACCAAAAACAAAATGGCATAGCGGGCCACTCTGTATGACTTTTTAAAATTATCAACAGGAAGCAATAATTCAAGGCCAAATGAACTTTGACCTACCGAATAAGCGGATCCTGTCCAGCTTTGAGGATAATTTCTATTCAGATGTAAAATATTCCAATGAGATTCAAATCCTTCAGCCGTGATTTCCCTTTGATCCGGTAAATAATTACCGGTAAAACTCGGTGTTTGCCATGGAGAATTCAGGCTAACATCTGTTGTTTTCCCAACCGGGATGAAAAACAAATTCTGACTTCCTTTAAGATCAATGGTCATAGAAAAATGATATATCATAGAATCAGTCCCGATCTCAATCGGTGCATTTATTCCTGCCTCCACAACGTCAGAAGATGATGTACCTGAATTAAAAGATACAGGCTTTGCATTCCAGTTGAGTTCTACCTGCTTTTGGATCCCTTTCAGGTCACTGATCCCTAAATTCAAAGTCGCTTTGTCAAAATGGATATTGTTTAGATCTATCTCAAACTTTTTCAGGTCTATTGAATTGAAAAAACCTTCTATTGTAAATTCAGAACCATAAACCACGACTTCATAGATGCCCCTATATCTTTTTTCAGGATTCAGTTTTCCATCGATTCGCAATTCCTGAGGTAAAAAATAGATCCAGTCTTTCATTTTGACGATCTGATCCGCCGAATCCCCTTTTTCGTATTGTTTTACATATTTATCATATGGAATCGAAATATATGGTCCTGTCAGTGTCTGTCCGTTGCCCCATCTCGAACTCACTTCCTGAATGGCAGATCTTTGCACATTTTCACGTTCATCTATCAAATTACGAACAATCATGGCCGGGATCATCAGAAATAAGATCATTACGATTATGACGGCAACTTTAAATATGACACTGTTTTTTAAATTTTTCATAACTTAATATTGTACATGATTAGATTGTAGAAAGATCTTCCCAGAAATTATTTTTATCGCTCAACATATAAATGTAATATTATTTATTCAAAATGATTTCAGAATGTTATCTTTCCAATCAGTGTTCAAATTAGATAAAGTGATAATTCATGCAAGATTTCAAAATAAATAGTGCTTTTAAATTACATAATGGGGTGGAAATGCCTTGCCTGGGTCTGGGCGTTTTTAAGGCACAGGACGGAGATGAAGTTGTAAATGCTGTTCAGGGAGCTATTGATACCGGCTACAGACATATTGATACTGCCGCTATCTACAGAAATGAAAAAGGGGTCGGAAAAGGGATAAAGAACAGTGGCATTGACCGTAAGAATATCTTCCTTACAAGTAAAGTCTGGAATGCTGACCAAGGCTATGATTCAACGATCAAGGCACTTCAAACCAGCCTCGGGAAGCTGGGAACGGATTACCTGGATCTTTATCTGGTTCACTGGCCGGTAAAAGGAAAGTATAAGGAAACCTGGCGCGCCATGGAAAAATTGTACTCAGAAGGAAAGGTCAGAGCGATTGGCGTTAGTAATTTCATGCAACATCATCTGGAAGATATTATCCGGGATGCATCCATCGTACCTATGGTTAATCAAATGGAATTCCACCCAAGCCTGATCCAAAATGACCTCCTGAATTTTTGTGCTGAAAATAAAATACAATACGAAGCCTGGTCTCCGCTTATGAGAGGTGATATATTTTCATTTGAGGAATTGAACAAAATGGCAGAAAAGTATGGAAAAACAACGGCTCAACTGGTTCTCAGATGGAATTTGCAAAAAGGAGTTGTTACAATTCCTAAATCAGTCCGTTTGGAGAGAATTCAGGAAAATGCAGATATCTTTGATTTTGAAATTTCAGAAACAGATATGCTTTTAATAGAAAAAATGGACCAAAATAAAAGAATCGGGCCAGATCCTGACAATTTCGATTTCTAATCCATAATGAAGCAGTTCCTTCATTCAGATTTATTTTGACAATGAACATTTATGCTCAACGTCAAATTTCAATTAGGTTAAAAGTTGAAAAATTGACTTATAATTTATTGATCTCCGGTTCGAGCCAGTCCAGGCGCAATTCGATCCAGTCTTTCAAATACAAAACTTCTTCTTCGTAGGAATTAAAAACCTGTGCATTGGGCCAAACCCATTGCCCCAGCACGTTCCAGATGCTATTATTAATCCATTGAGAATGATAAATGTATAAGGATTGCTCGTCCATCATTTCAAATAAGGCCTCTTTTTTATTTTTAAAATAACTAAATCGCATCTTAACTTTTAATGCAAATGAAGGATCTTCCAACATACGATGAATCCAAGCATTCTCCTGAACCCAGAACCCGGTAGGAAATTCCGGTGCAGCATAATTCACGTTTCCAAAACCAAGATCAAAATCCCATATTGGCCCCATTTTAAGTTTATCCCCGGGATTCATATACATGAAAATACTTGCAAAATCCTTTGCATCAACGTTCTTTGCAATCTCATTTATAAGATACCAATCCACGACACTTTCCACATCGATATATTTTTGATATCCATTAACCGGATCCTTAAAATTGCCACCGAATAGTGCTTTTTCAAAATCTTCTATAAAACCCTTGATATACGTATATTCAGGAGAATTATATTCAATTTCTGGTTCTTTGATGTTTAAAAGAAACTTCTCTCCGTAAAAATAAACATCATTAGGATCGAGCCTGTCCAATTGATCAATTTCAAGCAAATAACCATCTTCATCAATTTTCACCCGGTTGGACGTTTCTTCAACTTTTTGAACCACCATATACAAACCAACATGCACCCCGTTCATAAAAACTTCTGCATACTGACTTTCCGGCGTCCACTCAAGATTGCTCAAATAGCCCATCTCATAAGCAAGTCGATTCCTGAGAAAGGTTTTGTCAGAATATTCTGCCAGCAACAGCCATTTCCTATCCTTAGGCATGCCCAACATTTTTGCCTTTTCATTAAACTTTATCTGATAAGGCTTTTTGGGATGGAAATACCAGGTAGAATTACCCCTGCACCGGATCACAATATCACCATCAATGTCTTCAAAATTTCTGCCACCATAAACTGAAACATGTGCATTGACATAATCATCTTTTGAAAGAACGACCTCTTCATTCTGGGTCTCAATATATATGATCGGTAAGCCAGTAAATTTTTTAACATCAATGGTATATTCCTCCGTGCTTCCACCTGATTTCAGAATGGAATACTTTAAAATTTGCGTGAAGTCATTTTTCGTAATGCCACTTTCCTGTGCGTTCCCTTCTATCGTTGCTATGCTGCCCGTACTCAATTCTATGGTAGCTACCATATTTTCAATTTGTGCTTCAACAGGCACACTTCCATAAAATCGATTCCCATCTTTATTTAACATGATGTCACTGACCAATCCGGGATTCTGTTGTCTCAAAAAAGAGAATTTGGCCATGGCCGGCCCTGAGTCAACAATGATAGGGTCATCACCCGGATTTTTTGTGCAACTGACAAAAATGAAACTGAAAAAAAAAATAATAATTAAACTGATTCTCATCATAATGCTAAAAGCTCTATTCAAATCCAATATTATCAACAATTAACCCAATAACAAAAAGCAAACAGTGATTTTTTTTAAATTTATATAGCTTCTCGATGCTTTTAATTTTCATCTTCATTTTATTCAGCAGGGATGAGTTGTGAAAAATCTGTTCTTCAATTATAAATTTTGCGATTAACTTGATTAATTTAGTGGAGTCATAAAACACAACAAATCTGGTGTATTCAGCTTCTGTTTGAATTAAATATTGTGAATAAGGTCCTGTTTCATTAAAAAGAGGATCGAGTTTTGGATTTTCAATGCACGCTGCTTTTCATTCAAGGTTATTGTAAAATTTCAGCTGACGACAAAAACACACAATTTTTTTATAAAAATTAACTCATGTCTTTCAAATTTTATCAGCTCCCACTATTTCTGCTTTTGATTTTTTCTTCCTCCCTTTTTTCGCAAGATGTCCCTTTTTCAAAAGGAGTAAATCTTACAAACTGGTTTCAGGTGAACAGTCCGTATATGGTCCAAATCAAAAAATATGACCTCGAAGATTTTAAAAACATTCAGAATCTGGGTTGTGATGCGATCAGATTGCCTGTTAATATGATCGCCATGACAAATGGAGCCCCTGACTTCCAGATTGACGAACATTTTTTCGTCCTGCTCGATTCAGTTATTCAATGGGCTGAAATTACAGATTTGCACCTGATTCTGGACAACCACACTTTTGATCCGGAGATCAGTACACCACCGGACTTTGGTGTTTTTTTAAATAAAGTCTGGGCGCAAATAGCAAACCATTATAAAAACGGATATCATAAACTATATTATGAAATCCTGAATGAACCACACGGAATAGAAGACGACCTATGGAACAACATCCAGCAAAGTGTTGTGGAAACGATCAGGCAGATAGACACTGATCACTATATTATCGTTGGTCCTGCTGGTTGGAACAGCTATAATAATTTAGCCAATATGCCCTATTATAATGGCGAAAAATTGATCTACACCTTTCATTTTTATGATCCCTTTATTTTTACGCACCAGGGTGCAACATGGGTGGATCCATCAATGGACAAAATAACAAATATTCCTTTTCCATACAATCCATCAACCATGCCGGTTATGGATCCAAAATATCAGGACACCTGGTTGGGCTGGGCATACAATGAATATCCGCAACAAGGAAATGCTGTTTTTGTAAAACAACTGCTGGACATGGCCATTTCTTTTAAAAATGAAAGAGGCGTCCCGATTTTTTGTGGTGAATTTGGCGTACTTAAAACGCATGCTATAAATGAGGAACGGGTAAACTGGTACAGGATCGTCAGGGAATACATGGAACTCAATGGAATTGGCTGGACAATGTGGGACTACCATGGTGATTTTGGCATTTTCGAAAAAGGAAGCAATGGCTTATTTGAACATGACCTTAATTTAGACCTGGCTGATGCATTGGGATTGAATGAAATGGATCAAACCGAATTTCAACTAAAGCCGGATAGTGCTTCATTCATCGTATATGATGATTTTATTGGCAATAATATTTTTGAGTCTATTTATACAAACGGGCAGCTCTCGCTTTATGCAAATGATGACCCGAAAGAAGGATATCACTACATCAAATGGAGCGACCCGAAACAATATAATCACCTGAGCTTTGATTTTATTCCTAATAAAGACCTAAGTCTTCTGACCGATAATAACTATTCCCTGGAATTCTGGGTAAAAGGAGATAAACCCGGCTCAAAACTCGACCTGCGGTTTGTCGATACGAAAACTGGAATTGACGATGACCGGCCCTGGAGGAATCGATATGTACTGGATGAATCACTCCTTGAATGGGATGGCAACTGGCATAAAGTGCGTATAGATTTGCAGGACTTCACCGAACAGGGTTCATGGGATGATAATACCTGGTATAACCCCATTGGTGCCTTTGATTGGTCCGCAATTGATATGTTTGAAATCGTGAGTGAATACAGCCTTCAATTGCCTGTTAACTTTGCATTCGACCAGATTGAAATTACCGGCCAACTCCTGAAAACAGGATCATTTGAAGATGCTCCTCAAATATTAATTTTCCCAAATCCTGCAGAAAACACAATTCAAATCAATGAATTAACGAATGATTGTGACAATTATAAAATCCATGATCTGAATGGAAATCTGATCACTCAAAACATACTAGGTCATTCTCGGATTCTGAACACCATACAGCTACCCCGGGGCATTTACCTGATCAGTTTTTATTCAAAAGATAATTTAATCCAAACAAAAAGATTCGTAAAACAATAATACAAAAACTATGACTTGCTTGATGGATTGATTCATTTTTATGTAATCCACAGGAGGTAAACTATTGCCTTAACAGCCTGAAATCTATTTGTTTCAATCCCTTGAAACAAAATATTTACTTCTTTATCTTGAGTATAAATAAGCTCGATAAGGAAAATTATATTTTTTATTAATTTATATTTTGTATTTTCGATTATTACCAATAATGTATAGCTTGTTTTAATATTTGAACCGAATAGAATATGGATTCTTTTTGATCTTAATTTATTGAAATGCAAAGGAAGGCTGATTCCAGTGATTCTGAATGGCATTTACGCTGATTTCCAATTTAGAAATCTACAGAAGTTAAAAAAGTGAAAATTTGAGTTCAATGAACTTCATTTATAAAAATAAAGTATTGGCAACTAATAAAAAATGAATGATAAAACTTATTTCGAATTAATTTTATCAAAATGTTTCTCAAAAATCTGTTCGTTCATTCTCCATAAATAATTGGATGTTTTTTCAAAAGCTATTAGTAACAAATATTTTAACTTTTGGAAAACACCTCATAAATTACAGTCGAATAATTTATTAGAAAATATATTGAATTGTCTGTTTAATAAAGTGATCAAGGAATCAATTCTAAGTTAAATCATCTGCAATGAAAATTCTACTTACCGGAGCTACAGGATATATTGGAAAACGACTAATCTCTGTTTTAATTTCTGAAGGGCATGACATCTATTGTGTCGTAAGAGATAGAAACAGGTTCAAATTCAGCACCTTCAAAAAGAAGGGGATATATGTTGTTGAGTGTGATTTTCTGAATTATGATAGTCTGTCTGCTATTCCAGATGACATTGACATCGCTTATTACTTGGTCCATTCAATGTCGGCATCCATTTCTGATTTTGAACAGATGGAGAAAAAATCCGCATTAAACTTTAAAAAACGGATTGAGATGACAAAAGTACGGCAGGTCATTTACCTCAGTGGGATCATTAATACAAAGAAATTATCCAGACATCTTTCTTCCAGAAAAGCAGTAGAAGAGGCTTTGCATTCTGAAGCGTACGCTTTGACTACCCTCAGAGCCGGAATCATTCTCGGTTCGGGAAGTGCTTCATTTGAGATCATTCGGGACCTGGTCGAAAAACTCCCACTAATGATTGCACCCAGATGGCTGCATACCAAATCTCAACCGATCGGGATCACAAACGTTGTCGAATTCTTATCGAAAATAAAATTAGATGAATTTACATTCAATAAAAGTTTTGATATAGGGGGGCCAGAAGTTCTCAGTTATAAGGAAATGCTGGAACGATTTGCTAAAATCAGAAAACTGAAGCGATGGATTTTTGTCTTGCCGATCATGACACCCAAATTATCTTCATATTGGTTGTATTTCATTACTTCTACCAATTACAAACTTGCAATCAATCTTGTTCACAGTATGAAAGTAGAAATTATTGGGGTCAAAAATGACCTTCATGAAAGATTGGGCATTCATTTATATTCCTTTGACGAAGCTGTGAATATGGCTTTTGACACGATAAAACAACAAGATGTCTTGTCCAGCTGGACGGATGCATTATCCCGAAAAAATCTGACTCCAGGCATTTCTAGTCTGATCCAGGTTCCTACATATGGTTGTTTTATTGATACGCGTTCTAATAGCATCAAAAATGTAAACAGATCCATTGACAAAATCTGGTCAATCGGAGGAACAACAGGTTGGTATTATGCTAACTGGATCTGGAAACTAAGAGGAGGCCTGGACAGATTATTTGGAGGTGTTGGTCTGAGCAGAGGCAGGAAAAATCAACATGAACTGGAAATCGGGGATGCCCTTGACTTCTGGCGGGTCGTTTATGCCAATAAAAAAGAAAACAGACTGTTGCTATACGCTGAAATGAGAATCCCCGGAGAAGCATGGCTGGAATACAAAATAAAAAATAGAAGACTGTATCAGACCGCTACTTTTCGGCCTCGAGGAATTTGGGGCAGATTTTATTGGATCTGTGCCTTACCTTTCCATTCAATCATTTTTAGTGGCATGTTGAAAAAAATTTCCAGTTGACATTTAAGCAAACAACAATAAAACCAATAAAAGCCCGGCACATCTCTTAATTACTTTTATGTCCCCAAAGGCAATGCAATCAAAAATAGATTTTCAGCAAGGATGAATTTTCATACTAAAATGTCAATAATAATTTTATTAACGCGGGGAAAAATTTAAATAAAGCTTTTGTGCTTATTGATGCATTGCGTAATCATCAGGCGAATTAACTGAATTTCAGTAAGGAATTTGAACCTGAAAAAACCTTCAAACGACCAGACCTGCCAAATAAGCCTATTTCGAAAAGTGGATTTTGAAATTGAGAAGCAAACAGAAATGGTACAGATGAAAAATCCAAAAGATCCATGGTCAAATCAACTCCTGCAGCAAGGCATTTTAGTTAGTTGTTGAAATCAAGAGAATACAAGAACAAAATAAGTATATTTGTTGCGTTTGAAAATGAAGTACAATTTTCAATTTCCTCACTTCATTAATTCTGTATTTTAAAGTTCAAAATGAGGAATTCAAATTAAAACCGGACAAGCTGATAATTAAATTGGTGGTTCGGGCATTGTGCATCAATTCGTTTTAAAAGCACTCGCACGCTTTTGGAACGATAACTAATAGTTTTGGATCATGTTTGACATTCAGTTATCAAATTATAATCCGGATACGCCATCATTTTATGTGATGCTGATAACGGCACTTTTTGCTTTTTTCCTATCCGGTTTGATAGCCATTACTTATGAATACACTACCAAGAGTATTTATAAAAGGGCTCATTTTATTCAGGCGCTGGCTTTGATCGGTGTTGTAGCAGCAACCATCATGCAGGCCATTGGAGATAGTGTAGCCATCGGTCTTGGAATGATCGGCGCGCTTTCTATAATTCGTTTCCGAACTTCGCTTAATGATCCCCGGAACATAACTTTTATGTTTGCTTCCTTAGGGGCAGGTATAGCAACAGGTGTACTCGGATTTACGATCGGCCTTACAGGTACGCTGGTTTTCTGTACTGCAGCCATTATTTTAAGATTTTCGCCGTTGAACAACCATACAGAACTGATTGGAAATTTAAGCCTGAATGTTCCTAAGGATGATATCCAGCAAAGCAAAATTGAAAATATCTTGCAAAAGCATTGCAGAAGCTTTGAACTCGATCAATTGCGTTTTCTAAACCCCAAAAAATTGCAATCTTACACAGAAAAGGGGGTCCCGGTAGTGGAAGAAATTTCCAGGGAAAACCTTCAGCAATTCACCTACCTGATCAGATTGCGATCAAAATCTACAGCAACATTGCTCTCCAACGAGCTAAGCGTGCTGGAAGGACTGGAAGCACTTAAACTGAGTTTTGAAAAACAAGCGCCAAAACTATAACACATGAAAAAAGTGAACTGGTTTTATATATCTCTGATCATGCTCATCCCCATTCTGATCTGGTTGTTGAAACCAGACAGGGAGAATGAAATTGCATTTTATGGCATTGCTGAAAATCTTGAAACTGAAATTAATTACAATTACGATATCGTCGTGGATCAAATTATGGTAAATCCGGGACAACAAGTTGGCTCTGGTACCCCAATAATGAAAATATCAAGAAGGAAATCCAAAGAAGAACTGGAAAACCAAAGCTACCAGATCCAGACTTTATTAGCTGAGGAAAAAGCATGGAAACAAAAGAAACTAAATGAAATTGATGCCATACAGATCAAAAAGGAGCGGACCGTACAAAACCTGCAGGCCAGGATATCAAAACTTCTAAAAGAATATGATTTCAAGCTATCCCTTACAGACGACAATAAAAATGCATCTCAAGAAAATAAGGACATTTACAATCCGCTTGGAGAACAAGTAAAACAATTGAAAGAAGAGCTGCTTTTAGTTGAACAGGACTTTAAACAACAAGAATTTGCGATCAATGATGAGATAAGTTCAGGTTCCAATCCATACAGAACCCGAATGGATCAATTAAATGCTGAAAGAGAATTCGATGCTGAACATAAAATTCAAATGATCGATGTTATAGCACCGGAAGAGGGGTTGATCGGAACCATTTACTGCAAGGAAGCTGAACATGTTCCCGCTTTTAAGACACTTCTTACATTCTATGAACCGCACACAGGTATCATCAAGGGTTACGTTCATGAAGACCTGACTTTATCAGTAAATATTGGGGATCTTTTCGTAGTTTCTTCCTTGAAAAACGATACGGTATTTTATGAAGGCCAGGTTATAGGTTTGGGTTCAAGGATTGTTGAAGTCCCTGCAAGGTTAAGAAAATTTTCACATATCAAAACCTATGGCAGAGAAGTATCCATCAGCATATCAAAAGATAATATTTTCCTTCAAATGGAAAAAGTAGGCCTGAAGATCAAGCCTGGAAATTCTGAAAAATAATGGAAATGAGACTTATTTTAATTTTACTTCTTTTTCCCATAATGATCCAGGCCCAAAATACACTGGACGGCAGTCAGTTTCTCGAACTGAATCAAAAAGCCAGTTTGACTCAACCAGAAAACAATTTCAGCAAAAAGAATTTTTCCTGGTTTGAAGAACTTGAATTCAGAACAGAAACACATGATTTCCTCCTGGTTGAACAGGAATATACTTTCCGCCTGACCCCCAGTTCTCGTGGAAAAAATAAAGCAAGGTCTTCCATTCAGAATCATTTTATCAATAAACCTACATTTGAATGGTTGGACTACCAGTGCAAAATTGTAGAAAATGCGCACAACAACTGGATGGACCTGTATTTCATAAAAAAAGAACTCAATTATTACATTGAGTTGAATGAACTACTGAAAAACCGGGAAGTACTGCTGAACAAGAAAAAATCATCTCTTGAGTTCACTACAAAAGATCTGATTGATTTCAGGATAGAACAAACTAAAATCCTCAGTAAAACGGAAGCGCTCAGTCAACAAATTAAACTAGCATTGTCCGAAAATGAGATCACTGGTTATCAGTTGGATTTCAGTCAGTTTATTTCAATTGAAAACATAGTACTTGAGATAATGCAGGACAATCGGTTTCCAACTTTGACCGATCAGGAGCTCGAATATGATCATGCCTTAAAAGAAAAAGAGTTACTGCTTGAAAATGAAGAAAACAGACAGATAATCGATTTTGTTCAGATTAGATTCAATGGACCAAACTCAAACCCCTTGAAAGAAAGAATGTCTGTTGGCATTGGATTTTCATTGCCAAATTCAGGCAACAAGGTTCTGAAGATCCAGGAACTAAAACTCAAACAACAAGAGATCAAAATTGAAAAGGAAATTAAAAAAAGAATCATAGAAAAAGAAGTAAATTCTGCCAGAAAAAAAATACTCTTCTCAATTAACAGCTACAATGACTTAAAAAAAATACTACAGGAAGAAGAGCTCTATTTGAATGAGCTTTTGAATAAAATCATTTTAAATCAGGACCAGGATCCTGAAATAATTATCGATACAAGATCTCATTTAATTGAAAATAAAATTAGTCTGATAAATGTTGAAAAGGATATTTTTCAATTATTCCTGCAATACCTGCAAGACAGTGGAAAACTCTGTAGTGCGCCAATTAAGTTTTATTTTAGAGATTAAATAATTAAAACACCGATCATGTTTAGCTCCGAAAAACATCAGTGGAAAAGCGTTACGACCCTTCTTCTGCTTTCTTTTCTATTTATCCAATGTAATTTACTGAACGGGCCATCAACTGAAGTAAAATCCCCTTCGGGTAATATAGCTGTTCAATTCTTTTTAAATATGGACGGAGCACCGGGTTATTTGGTAAAATATCAAAATGAACTTATAATTGATAGTTCTTTTCTAGGATTTGAATTTCAGGGTCAGGAACCTATGAGCAAGGGTTTTGAAATATTGAATATTCAGCATAATACCATTCAGGAAGAGTGGGAAATGCCCTGGGGAGAGCAAAGCAGGGTTGAAAATCATTGCAATGAAATGCAAATTGAATTAAAGGAAATCGGGCAGACAAACAGATCTTTGGTCCTTGTTTACAGAGTTTTTGAGGATGGCATCGGTTTTAGATATGAATTTCCGGAACAAATCGGTTTGGATAGTCTGATCGTTTTAGCGGAATCGACAGAATTTCAACTAACCGAAGATCATACTTGCTGGTGGATACCGGGTGATTGGGACATTTATGAGCACCTTTACAACACAAGCACTTTTTCTGCAATAGATGCAATCAGTAAAAGAAACCATCCAAACCTTGCCCAAACATACATTCCCTATAATGCAGTCAATACACCCGTAACAATGAAAACCCGAAATGACTTGTATCTGAGTTTTCATGAAGCCAATTTGACTGACTACCCGGGTATGACTCTGAGGGTTGATAAGGGCAAGTTAAAAATGACTTCTGAACTGGTGGGATCCGACCGATTTGGATATAAGGCAAAGATAGGTTTGCCATTCAAAACACCCTGGAGGACTATTCAGATCAGTCCGGATGCTGGTGGTTTAATAGAATCTAATCTGATTCTTAACCTGAATGAACCTAGCAAAATTGAAAACATGGACTGGTTCAAACCACAAAAATATGTTGGCATTTGGTGGGAATTACATTTGGGCATCAGCACCTGGAACATAGAAGGAGGTAAACATGGCGCAACTACAGAAAATGCAAAAAAATATATTGATTTCGCATCGAAAAACAACATTGGTGGCGTTTTGGTAGAAGGTTGGAACACTGGATGGGATCACTGGATCGGATTTGATGAAAGAGAGGGTGTATTTGACTTTGTTACGCCATATCCGGATTACGACTTGGAGGAAGTAGTGCGATATGCAAAAGAGAAGGGGGTTGAAATAATCATGCATCATGAAACTTCAGCAGCACCCAGAACCTATGACACGCAGCTGGATACTGCGTTTGCCTTGATGAAAAACCTGGGGATAAAAATGGTAAAAACCGGTTATGTGGGAGAGATCATACCAGACGGTGAATACCACCACGGTCAATGGATGGTGAATCATTATCGCAGGGTTATTCAGGCAGCCGCAAAGAATCAGATCGCTGTAAATGCACATGAACCGATAAAAGATACAGGGATCAGACGAACTTATCCAAATGAAATCTCAAGGGAAGGATTGCGGGGACAGGAATTTAATGCCTGGGCTTCTGATGGTGGCAACCCGCCGGAACATCTCTCAATCGTAGCTTTTACACGAATGTTGGCAGGACCAATTGATTTTACGCCCGGAGTCTTTGAAATGTCTTTACCAAGCAAA
>Ga0102814_10000186_pt1 | contig 44743 bp, 44 predicted proteins | sample ColrivemetaGS741_FD_79112 | JGI IMG/M metagenome (GOLD analysis project Ga0102814, IMG submission 79112) | Estuarine microbial communities from the Columbia River estuary - Flood tide ETM metaG S.741 | ecosystem: Environmental > Aquatic > Marine > Intertidal zone > Estuary | place: USA...
TGTAAGCAGCTACTTTTTTTACATCAAATTTATCGAATGCTTTTTTAAAGTTTTCTCTTTTTTTTAATATCGTATGCCAACTCAATCCTGCTTGAAAAGTTTCTAATATTAAAAATTCGAATAAAACAGCATCGTCATAAACAGGTTTTCCCCATTCATTATCATGATAATTTCTATATAAATCATCTTTTTCACACCATTCACATCTTATTTTACTTTCCATAATTAATAATCTTCCTCGTTATAATTTGAAGTTTCTTCTCCAAATTTACCATATGTAACCCTGATGTGATTGTCGTTTAAAGACTCATCTATTGAACGTTTAATAATTGCATCAATCTCTTTTTCTTCTAAATAATTTTGTCCGGTAATAACATGGAATGCATTTACAATTAAATTGTCATTATTTGTTATAAAACCTATCCCTACAACTTTAGTTTTATTAAAATTATAAGAATTTTTATCTATGGTTATTTTCTTAAAAAAATAGTATTTAATATCTGTGTTATTAAATCTTATTTTTTTAGTTTCATAAAGTGAAAGTGAATCTTTTTTAGAATCTATATTTTCAAAATATATTACTGCTGATTTTGCAATGTTTTCATTTCCATAGATTTGAATTTTTTCTTTTTGTTTTGTCTGCCAAAGCATTTGAAAACCTTTAAATCTAATATTAGAATTGTCTACTATTTTATCTATTGTCTTATTTTGGATATGATTTTCTTTTTGCATTTCAAATTTTGCTAAAGCCAAATTAATATCGTCAATATTTAAACTTTCTACTTTAGTAAATAAGTCTGCGAAATTACTCTCTTTTTTAAAGCCATAAAGAATATTTAAATAATCTATTAACTCACTAGATGGAGAATCTCCATCATATTCTACTTCCTCATCGTCTTTTATCAATTGCTTATTTTTCCAACTCGTCAATCGTTTTACTTCCAATTTAGCATTGGTAAGCAACATCTTTTTGAATGACTTAAGTTTCTTAGAATTTACAAGCTTGTTTTCTATCCAATAATTAGTTAACTCAATTATTGGTTTATGGTATTCTTGAATACTGTAAAATTGAAAAACATCAGGAAACATAACTTGGCTATTTTCCAAATCTTCACCAAAAATATTAAACAAATTAGAAACATCATATTTACTATCTGAAATTGGTAAATCATATTCTAATAGAGAAAGTATTTTTTTATAGGCTTCTTTGCTTTCTTGAAAAGTTAATGCTCTTAAAACTGAAAACTGAATTACAGTATTTACATTTGGTTTTTTATAAACACTCTCTAGAAAAGGAATTACTTGAGGTGATTTAATTTTTCCAATTTTCTCATACAACTCTCCCAAAACCTCAGTTTCATCTGCATTAAAATTAAAATTTGCTATAAAGTTTTGAAATTTATCTAAATCAGACTCTCTAATTTTTAAATACTCTATTGACTTTAAAGCCGAATAACGAATACTATCATGTGGACTCATTGCATCTTTAATAAAGACATCTAACTTGTTTTCAAATACAGTATTTTCAAATGTAGTATCTATTAAGGTGAATGAATTAAATGTTTTTTCTATAAAAGTGTTGTCATTTTTATATTGTTTGTCTACAAGTGATTTTAAAGAGTAAAAAGTTCCGTCTCTAAAAACCCCCTTGTATTTTATTGCCTGTCTAGAATTTTCATTTACCACTAATCCTGTAAAAGTGCTTATTGTGTTTTCTTTATTGGTAACTATTTTTTCGTCAACTATTTTAAGAACAGGCTCTATTTTTTCATTTCTAAATAGAATTTCGCTCCATCTTGTCATTTCAAAACTTGAAGAATGGTATTTATTACTTTCTATAACATCTAAAACCGATAGATCGCTATTTACTTTGTTATTTACAATAGAGTTTTTAGTAATAAACTTTCTGAACTTACCCCATATAGAATCCATACTAGTATCGCTCACATACTTATGAGCTCGGCTAAACCTTAATTCTATTAAATTACCAGTTGAAGACAAAAACTCGTAATTTTTATGTTTTGAAACAAAGTAATTTTTCTTTTTTAGATTATTCGGCTCTGCTTTATCTGTAATAAAATCTAAATGTTCATTTTGTTTCTCTGGAACATCAATTTTAAAAAAAGCAGTAGAATCTGTAAATGTTTTATAAACTTCATTATTCAATATTGGCATAAATGTAAAAGAAGAGAAAAAACGTTTTGTATCCACTTCATTTGCACCAATTGTACCAAGTAAATAATACTTATTCCCTTTTATAAGACTTTTAAGTTCAATTGTTTTATCTCCTAATTTAGACTTTGATGTGTAATAAAAATTATTCTTATCAAAATAAGTTGCAGTAGAGTCTATATTGTGTTGGTTATAAAATTCATAGTGAATTCGCTTAATTTCAAAATTTGAATCTTCTAAATTATTATTGTCTTGAAGTGTTTTTTCAATTAAAAAATAACTAGAATTTTGACTTTTATCATGTGCAATAATCTTCATGTCTTCATTGTCCCTTCCATTATCATTATTACCTGTATAACTATAATAGGCAGGCATTGTAACCTGAAAAGCTCCTTTTATTGGACTTATTGTTTCCCAATTTGTATTAACATCTTTTAAAACAATTTTAGAAAATATTTCGTTTTCAAAAATCCGAACGTATTCTCCTTCTCCACCCATAATTACAGAAATAATTTCAAGTGGAGTAATGTAATATCTATAGTGTTGTGCGTTTCCTGTTTTTGTTCTGTTTTTTATATCATATACTAAATAGTTTTTTTCAGTATAAACTTTTTTTGAAATAATTTCTCCAGGAATATTTTCATAAAATAAACTATCTAATGTCTTAGGATTAAATATTTTATTGTTTTTGTTTAAAAAGTCGTTTAAAAACGTTCTTTTTATATTTAGATAGCCCCCATTTGCTAAATCAGGAGATTCTATATTGCCATTATTTTCTAAAACAACTTCAAATACAGGAATTGTAAGAGTACCATCTGCAGTTGTTTTTAATTTAATATCTGGTTTTATAAAAAATTCTTCAATTTGTTTTTTTAATGCTTTTCCTTTTTCGGTGTAATTATCAAAGATTGGTGTAACAATATATCCTTTTTGACGAAGCAGCTCAATTACGCCAAGGTTACCTGGCAAATGAGCAGCGCCAATTGCACTAAATAAACTTCCGTTTTTCATATTAATTTCCATATTGGAAACCATTTCTACATTTCTATCATACAGCAATGCTTTTAAATAACTCTCTGGAGTAGCTAAAGCAGTTAGAGTTTCAATCATATCTAAATCTTTCTCTCTGTAATAATCTAAAAGAGCCTCGTTATATGGTTTGTTTTTTAATACTTTTAATAGAGTTTGATAGTTTTTCTCAACTTCTGTTTTGTCCATCATAGCTTCCGCTTTAATAATATTTAAAGTAGATGTTTTAACATTTTCTAAACCAATTGTTTTTTTGTTATACTTCCTACCTGTTTTATAGATAAACATATCTAGATAGGTTTCTTCTTGAAATTCTTTCTTAGCCTCGTTTGTGCGAGACAACAAACCCAACAAGTTATAATTTGTGCTTTGAAAAAGAGAATATAGCTGGTCTCTTTCTAAAGGTTGAATGTAAAAATTGGTATAAAAGGCCTTATTATTTGTATACTTACTATAGAAGCTAAACATGTTAAATAGTTCAGTCCACGTTCGTGGTTCGCTTTCATTTGCAATTATATCAGCATTTAGTAAATGTGTATAAAAAGCATCTGATAAATGATACGAAACTTTATCACTAACGTGCATTGTTCCATAGATATAAGATTTTTTAGGCAAATCTTTTCCACTCACTTCCCACAACAAACTTTGGTATTTTTTTTCTTGAGCAAAAGAAGAAAAATATAAAAAAATAAAAAATAGAAATAATTTTTTCAAGGTTGCTGTATTTAAAATTTGTGCTACTCAAATATACAGCATGTTTTAATCTTATAAAAAAAATAAGCCTTAATTCTTTCACAAGAATTAAGGCTTATTATATTATTAAGATAAATAATTACCCTAAGGCAACTCTTTTGAATCCTGTAACTGTTAAACCAGCATCAACTGACTTTACATAAGCAGCAACATTCATAGAACCATCTTTAATAAAATCTTGGTTTACCAAAGTATTATCTTTGTAAAAACGTTGAATTTTACCTTTAGAAATATTATCTAACATAGCTTCTGGTTTCCCTTCTGCACGTAATTGTTCTTTTGCAATTTCAATTTCTTTTTCAACAATTGCAGCATCAACACCAGCTTCATTCAAAGCAATTGGGTTCATTGCAGCAGCTTGCATAGCAACGTTTCTTGAAGCCTCTTCAGCACCATCAACATTAGCAGATAAAGCAACTAAAGTAGCTATTTTGTTTCCAGAGTGAATATATGAACCTACAAAAGCACCTTCTATTCTTTCGAAAGATCTTACTTCAAGCTTTTCACCAATAACACCTGTTTGTTCAATTAATTTGTCAGCAACAGTCATTCCGTTAAAATCAGCAGCTAAAAATTCTTCTTTAGTATTGAATTTTAACGCTAAATTAGCCATTTCAGTAGCCATTTTTACGAAATTTTCATTCATCCCTACGAAGTCTGTTTCACAATTTAATGTAATTACAACACCCGCAGTTTTGTCAGCGTTAACAACAGCAATTGCAGCACCTTCAGTAGATTCTCTATCTGAACGATTAGCAGCAACTTTTTGTCCTTTTTTACGTAAGTTTTCAATTGCTAATTCGAAATCTCCATCCGCTTCAACAAGTGCTTTTTTACAATCCATCATACCAGCACCGGTAGCAGTTCTTAATTTATTTACGTCTGCAGCAGTAATATTTGCCATAACTTTTGATTTTTAGTTTAAATATAAAATTCCAAAAAACAAACTCTAAGCTACTTAATAAGAAGTTTACGAATTTGTTTTTGGAATTTATAAATGATTTATTATTCTTTTGTTTCTGTTGTTTCTTCAGTTGAAACTACTTCTTTCTTAGGAGCTGCTTCTTTTTGAGTTTCTTCATCTTTTTCAACTTGTCTTTCAGAAAGACCTTCAACAATTGCACCAGCAACTAAAGTAAGAACTTTATCGATAGATTTAGAAGCATCATCATTTGCAGGGATTACATAATCAACTAGACGTGGATCTGAGTTAGTATCAACCATTGCGAAAACTGGAATGTTTAATTTTATAGCTTCTTTAATTGCGATATGTTCTGCTTTAACATCAACTACAAATATTGCAGCAGGAAGTCTTGACATATCAGAAATAGAGCCTAAGTTTTTCTCTAATTTAGCACGTAAACGATCTACTTGTAAACGCTCTTTTTTAGATAAAGTTAAGAATGTACCATCTTTTTTCATTCTATCAATAGTAGCCATTTTTTTAACAGCTTTTCTGATAGTTACAAAGTTAGTAAGCATTCCACCAGGCCATCTTTCTGTAATGTAAGGCATGTTGCATGCAGCAGCTTTTTCAGCTACGATGTCTTTAGCTTGTTTTTTGGTAGCAACGAAAAGTATTTTTCTACCAGAAGCAGCAATTTTCTTCAAAGCTTCATTAGCTTCTTCAATTTTAGCTGCAGTTTTGTATAAGTTTATAATATGGATACCATTACGTTCCATATATATATAAGGAGCCATGTTTGGGTCCCATTTACGAGTCATGTGTCCAAAATGCACACCAGCCTCTAATAATTCTTTTACTTCTATATTGTTTGCCATTTTGTAATAGTTTACGTTCCGTGTTATAGCAATCTTCAAGTAGTTACTTTCGTTAGTCTTGAAAATTTAGATGCTAAACTAATTCCCTTTTTTAATTGAAGGAATATCGACAACTGTGTTTTAAATTCAATTTTGTTTGTAAAAATAAGGTTGAAAAACAATTCAAACCAATTCGAAATATTAACGTTTCGAGAATTGGAATTTTTTTCTTGCTTTTTTCTGACCGAATTTTTTACGTTCAACCATTCTTGGATCTCTTGTAAGTAATCCTTCTGGCTTAAGTACTAATCTGTTTTCAGCATCTACTTCACACATTACACGTGCTAATGCCATTCTTACAGCTTCAGCTTGTCCTGTTGAACCTCCTCCATAAACATTTACTTTAATATCAAAGTTTTCTGCATTTTCTGTCATTGCTAACGGTTGCATAACTTTGTACTGTAAAGTAGCTGTTGGGAAATAAGTTGTAAATTCTTTCTTGTTTACTGTGATTTTTCCTGTTCCTTCTGAAACATAAACACGAGCAACTGCGGTTTTTCTTCTACCGATTTTGTGAATAACTCCCATTATTTAAGATCGTTTAGATTAATGAATTTAGGTTTTTGTGCACCATGAGTGTGCTCAGAACCTACAAATACATTTAAATTACGGAATAACTCAGAACCAACTTTGGTTTTAGGTAACATTCCTTTAATAGCTTTTTCTACTAATAATGCAGGATTTTTTTCTTGCATAACTTTAGCAGTTAAACTTCTTTGTCCTCCTGGGTAACCTGTGTGGCGAATATAAGTTTTCTCCTCTAACTTGTTACCTGTAAGGTTAATTTTTTCTGCGTTGATAACAATTACGTTATCCCCACCGTCCACGTGTGGTGTAAAACTTGGTTTGTGCTTACCTCTTAAAAGTATTGCTACTTTTGAAGCAAAACGACCTAAGTTGTGACCTTCAGCATCTACAACAAGCCATTCTTTTTGAACAGTTGCCTTGTTTGCTGACACAGTCTTGTAGCTTAATGCGTCCATAATATTATTTAAATTAAACATTCCATTCCCCAATAAGGGAGTGCAAAAGTACAACTATTTATTTATTATACAAGTGCCAATTTTGAATATTTTCTAATTGCTTTTGAATAAACGAAATGTTAATCTTCTAAATTGAAAGTAAACTTTTGACCTCCTTGATGTAGTATAAATGATTTTTCACCAAACTCTAATTCAATTCTTGCCGCCTGAAAAACAAATGTATTTTGATTTTTTTGAGTTAGCGGAAATGAACTTTGGCCAGTTGCTTGAGCCAATAACTCCCCATCTTTTCCAAAAACAGTTATCTTTAAAGGTATATCATTAGAAGAATATGTTCCTGAATATTTTTTAATAGTTTCAGGGTTTATGGTTTCAAAACTTGGAAAAGGAAAGGGTAATTTATAATAGATGCTTAATATCCCAATCATAATATCATTTCTGTTGTAATTATCGCCATTAACAATTAACGAAATTCCAGTTTTTTCCATTGGGTAATATCCAACTACAGAACGAAAACTTTCGATTCCACCAGTGTGACCATAAAATTTCCTTTCCCCAAATGGCATTTGAATTAAAGCTTTTCCATAACTGTCTTTTAATTCTTTCATACTTTCTAAAGAAGTTTTTTTAACTAATCTCCCTTCAAATAGTTCATATAAAAATGCAGTTAAATCATCTGGCGTAGAAATCACAGCTCCAGCAGCATAAGCGATGTCGTTTTTCCACTCTTCTGTTTTTTGCCATATTGTGCCGTCAAATAAATAAGAATAACTTTCTTTATTAGAAATATTAACATGTTCACTTGGATAATACGTATTTTTTAAACCTATTTTTTTAACGATTCGACTTTCTAAATTTTCCTTAAACGATTTCTTTGTAATCGTTTCAATAATAATTCCTAATAAATAATAATTTGAGTTACTGTATTCAAACTTAGTATTTGGTTCAGCAATTGATTTATAGTTTACTATTTTATTTAAAATAGTTTGTTTTAAGTCTGGTGTGTCTAATTCCTCTTGTGAAAGTGAGTCTTGATTGATGTAATCTTTTATTCCAGAGCGATGATGTAGTAAATCTTCAATGGATATTTTATCTGCATTTTCAATTTTTGGATAAAATTTTGATAATTTGGTATCTAAACGCAATTTTTTTTCTTCAATCAATTGCATTGTAATTACAGCTGTGAAAATTTTAGAGATAGAACCCACTTTATATTTGGTTGTATAATCTGCTTTTATTTTTTCATCTGCATCTGCAAATCCATATCCTTTTGCAAAAACCACTTTGTTACCTTCTCTAATTGAGATGGAACCCATGAATTTATCGTTTTTATTCAAATAATTCAACAAACTGTCAATTTTTTGGAATCGATTTTGCGCAACTAGACAAGTAGAAAAAGAAAATACTAAAAAGAAAAGAATTTTTTTCATTGTTTAAAATTTAAAATTATACGAATTTACAGTTTTTTTTCTTCCTAATAATATTAAACAAACTATTTTCTAAACACCCTATCTTTCCAAGTATAATTCCCAAACAACGAATAAAAAGAAACTGCTGAACCAAAAAACGGATACAAAATTGAGCTTAGCAACACAAAACGTAATTTAGTTTGGAAAAACGCAGCGGTTTTAAAAAGTAAAATGAGATCAATTAAAAATTTACATCCTATAAAAAGCATAAAATAGTTTTGGTCTAACATTCCAATTAGCAAAAGCGCAAAACACAAAACCCAACAAAAATTTGCTGCAAAAACTATTATTGCAACTGCTTTTCCAAAAACAGAAGAGTAACTAGTGCTTTTTGCAGCCCAGCGCACACGCTGCATAAAAAGTTCTTTCCAAGTATTAACAGTTTGAGTAGCAACAATACTTTTTGTGTTAAATAAGAAACCAACATGCTTTGGATATTTTAAAACAGCTTTTTGCAATAAGAAAACATCGTCTCCACTAGCAATATTTTCATTTCCTTCAAAACCTTTTAATTCATGGAAGAACTTTTTTGAATACGCAAAATTGGCGCCATTACACATAAACGGCTTCTCTATACCAAAGCTACCAATAGTTGCACCTTGCAAACTCAAAAAATCCAAAGTTTGAAAAGTGTGTAAAAATCCGTTTTTAGGTAAATATCTTACACCTGCAGCAACCATTTTTTTATTGGTAATTTGAATATAATTATCAAATGAGAGTAACCAATCTTTTGGAACCAAGCAATCTGCATCAGTAGTAATTATCCAATCGTTTTTAGAGATTTTAATAGCGGTTTCGATCGCGTCTTTTTTCGGCGAACCTGATTTTCTATTATTATTGATAATCGTAATTGAAAATTCATAATTCGTAATTGAAAATTCTTCTTCAGAATCATCATCTACTAAAATTATTTCGAAAAGATCATTCGGGTAATTCAAAAGCGAAATAGAATGTAATAACTTGGGTAAATTCTCCGCTTCATTTCGAAAAGGAACAACAATAGAAAAAGTAGTTTTTGGAACCAAATTTTTGGACTCAATTTGCCTCATTTTGGCAAACCCAAATAGTAAAGTCGCTATAGTAAAAACATAAACAATTAATATTATAAAAATAACAACCATCATTCTTTGTTTGGTTTAAATTGTAAAACAAAAACACTTCCAATTAAAACCGGCAGCACCAAGTTAAAAAACCACATGAGCGAAGTAATTGCAATTATTTTCCAGCTTTCAATTCCAATTTGCCCAAATAAATAAACAGCAACACTACCTTTTATAGCAACATCCATTAAGTGAATACTCGGAATAATCGATGCCAATAAATACATTGTAAAAATAGCGCCAAAAGCCACTTCAAGCCCAATTTCAATGTCAAAAATCAATAACAAAAAGAAGAATTGACAAGAGAAAACCAAATAACGCATTATTGAAAAAAAAAGATTTTTTCTGTGGAGCGAAAATGAAAAGGAAGCAATTTTTTGGACTAATTTTTTGATTGAAAACCCATATATTTCAATATTCTTAAAAAGGAAAAAAAATAAAAATACAGCTATAAAAAACCCAAAAATAAGCCAACTTGAAACTTGAAAATCCAAACCAATTAATGAAATTCCAATAATGCCAAAAAAAATTGTAACAAGCATTTGACTGCTGTTCCCAATAAAATTTAGCAAAACAACTTGCTTTCTATATTTCTTTGTAAAATATAAAACCTTAGCGCCATATTCACCAATTCGATTAGGCGTAAAAATAGAAGCAGTGAGCGAACCTAAACTTTGCCTTGCAGCTACAAAAAAAGTAATTTCCTTAAAACTAGAAACTAAATTTTGCCATTTAAAAATCTCTAAAACCCAATTTGCAGCTGAAAATCCAATTAAAATTATAATAGATTTTAACGATAAATAATTCGAGACAACATTCCAATTTAGGTTTTTATCGCCTTGCAATTGCTTATATATGTATAACAAAGCGCCAGTTACAATCAAAAGTTTGATTATAACTAACAGGAATTGTTTAGCTTTGTGAGGAATTGAAATCATTACTACAAAGAAAAGAAAAATTGGCAAACGAACGCATCATATTAGGAATAGATCCAGGAACAACCATTATGGGTTTTGGTTTGATTAAAGTCGTGAATAAAAAAATGGAGTTCATTCAGCTAAATGAATTACAATTAAACAAGTTAGATAATCATTATCAAAAGCTAAAACATATTTTTGAACGTACAATTGAACTTATTGATACACATCATCCAGATGAAATAGCAATTGAAGCGCCTTTTTTTGGTAAAAACGTACAATCGATGTTAAAATTAGGAAGGGCGCAAGGTGTTGCTATGGCAGCAGGTTTGTCTCGAGATATTCCAATTACAGAATACGAGCCAAAGAAAATAAAAATGGCCATTACCGGAAACGGAAACGCCAGTAAAGAGCAAGTTGCCAAAATGCTCCAACAATTATTAGGATTAAAAACCTTACCCAAAAACCTCGATTCAACCGATGGATTAGCGGCAGCAGTTTGTCATTTTTTTAATTCAGATAAAGTAGTTATAGGCAAAAGCTATACAGGTTGGGATGCTTTTGTGAAACAGAATGAATCAAGAGTTAAAAAACAGTAATCAGTGTTCAGATTTCAGTATTCAGTTGCTTTAGTTTTAAAAATTAAATTATGAGATTTCAAGATTTATTAGCTTATAAAAAAGGGTTTGATTTGTCAATGAAAATTTTTGAAGAGACAAAAACTTTCCCAAAGGAAGAGACATATTCTTTAACTGATCAAATTAGGAGAAGTTCAAGAAGTGTAACAATTACTATAGCTGAAGCATATAGAAAAAGAGAATATCCAAAGCACTTTCACAGTAAACTTACAGATGCTGATTCCGAAAATTCAGAAACTCAAGGTTGGTTGGAGTATTCTTTAGCTTGCAAATACATTTCCAATGATAAGTTCATTGCGTTAACTAATTCAAGTATTGAAATTGGAAAACTTATTAATTATATGATGTTAAATCCTGATAAATTTGGAGTTAAGAAAGAATAGTTAATCGCAATAAATGAACTGAACACTAAAAACTAAAAACTGAATACTTTTTTAAATGAGCGGAATCTACATTCACATCCCTTTTTGCAAGCAAGCATGTCATTATTGTGACTTCCATTTTTCTACTTCCATGAAGAAAAAAGACGAAATGGTTTTGGCTTTGGCTAAAGAAATTATGTTGCGTAAAAGTGAATCTCAAAATGAAGAAGTAGAAACGATTTATTTTGGTGGTGGAACACCAAGTATCTTATCAACTGAAGACTTAAGGTTTTTGATTGATGAAGTGTATAAAAACTACCAAGTTGTAGAAAATCCAGAAATTACAATAGAAGCCAATCCAGATGATTTAACAGAAGAACGAATTATTGAATTATCGAAGAATAAAGTAAACCGACTTTCAATTGGAATTCAATCTTTTTTTGAAGACGACTTACAGTTGATGAATCGTGCTCATAATTCAGAGGAAGCTTACAATTGTTTAGAAATTGCGACAAAATATTTCGATAACATTTCACTAGATTTAATTTACGGAATTCCAGGTTCCAGTAACGAAAAATGGAAGCTAAATATTGAAAAAGCACTTTCTTTTGGAATCCCTCATATTTCGAGTTATGCTTTAACGGTCGAACCAAAAACAGCTTTGGATAAATTCATCAAAAAAGGAATTATCAAACAACCTGATGATGAAGTAACTCAAGAACAATTCCATATTTTAGTGGATACATTGCAAGAAAACGGATTTATACATTACGAACTTTCTAACTTTGGAAAACCAGACTATTTTTCGAAAAATAATTCTGCGTATTGGTTGGGCAAAAAATACATTGGAATTGGACCCTCGGCGCACAGTTACGATGGGGTAAATAGAGGTTGGAATGTTTCTAATAATACTTTATATATTAAATCTATTCAAGAAAATAAAATTCCAATAGAAACCGAAAAACTTTCAATTACAGATCGCTATAACGAATATGTTATGACCGGATTGCGAACCATTTGGGGAGTTTCTTTAGATAAAATAGAAAATGAATTTGGAAAACTTTATCTGAATCATTTAAACAAAGAAGCAAAGCGTTTTTTAGAAGACGCCTTGCTAACTATTGAAGAAAATGTGCTTCGAGCAACTAAAAAAGGAAAGTTTCTTTGTGATGGAATTGCTTCCGACTTATTTTTAGTAAATTTGGATTAAAATCAATCCAATTGAAAACTACAATTCAACATAACAATCAAACTTTTGAAATAGATTTATCTAAACCTTTAGACATTTCCATTCCATTAACTAATAATGCGCAAAATCCTATTGCTTGGTACCAAAGCTTACCAGTTATTGAGCCGGTTAAAGACGGAGATTGGATAGGAAAAGTTTCAGAAGGAAAATCTTCTACTAATTTTAATAATATCTTTTTTAATCCGCATGCACACGGAACACATACTGAATGTTTAGGTCATATTACAAAAGATTTTTATAGCATTAATCAATGTTTAAAACAGTTTTTCTTTACAGCAGAAGTTGTTTCGGTTAAACCAACTAAAATTGGGCAAGATTTAGTTATTACAAGAATTGCCATTGAAAAAGCTTTAAAAGGAAAAACTCCTGAAGCAATTATCATTAGAACTTTGCCTAATTTAGAGAAGAAAAAACACATAAATTATTCGCATACAAATCCGCCATATCTAGATTCAGCTGCAGCAAATTATATAAAGGAAATTGGCATTCAGCATTTATTAATTGACTTACCCAGTGTAGACAAAGAGCACGATGGAGGATTATTATTAGCGCATAAAGCTTTTTGGAATGTAAAAAATGTAACCAAGTTAAATGCAGATGCTTGTCTAAACTGCACAATAACTGAATTGATTTATGTTAACGATGCAATTCTTGACGGAAGTTATTTCTTGAATTTACAAATTGCTTCGTTTGAAAATGATGCAAGTCCAAGTAAACCCGTTCTATATAAGACAAACTAATTCTTCATAAAAATGAACATTCAACAACTATACGAATTTTGTTTATCTAAAAAAGGAGTAACCGAACATTTTCCTTTTGATGAAGATACGTTAGTTTTTAAAGTAGGTGGTAAAATGTTTTGCCTAGCTTCATTAAAAAAATTTGAAGAAGGAAACCCATTTCTAAATTTAAAATGCAATCCTGAAAAAGCAATTGAACTTAGAGAACAGTACGAATCTATAAAACCTGGCTACCACATGAGTAAAATGCATTGGAACAGCGTTTATCTAAACAAAGAACTTCCTAGTAAAATGATAATTGAACTTATTAATGATTCGTATGAATTGGTTTTAAAAAGTCTCGCCAAGAAATTACAAATAGAAATTTCAGAATTAGAAAATTTCAGAATTAGAAAATTAAATATTGATAAAAAATGAATTTATTAGTTAGTTTATTCGTTATATTACTTGGAATTTACTCAATATACACAACATATAAGAAGCCTTCCCCTTTAAAGAGTACAAACCTAAAAGGATATATTGGAGGTATAGCTTTCTTATATTTAGGTATTATGGGTTTTATTGGTAAAATAGATGTTGTTCAAATTATTAAAGATATATTTAACTTATAATTACACCCCGCTCACGCGCAAATCCTTTCGCATGGTAATTTAAAATCGGTAATATATAATGTTTAGAGATAAAATAAATAAAGGCGAGCTTAACGGTTCGTCTTTTCTTTAAACCCAAACAACCAATCCATAAGCCATTTTAAGTTCATCTAATACAATTTTAAACCAAATAACCCGACCGCTCGGATATGCGCAAAGGATAGCGCGGATTTATAATCCGTGCACATAAAATAAAAAAAACATAGACAAGCCATTTTAATTACTCGCCTCTTTTAATCAAAAGAAATAATCAAACACAAAAATTGAGGGTCTAGGTAATCTTTCTTTCAAAAACAAATTTTTCATTAAAGCAAAAAACCCCGTCTTAGAAAAGACGGGGTTTAAATAACTTTGGTGGTACCTCCAGGGATCGAACCAGGGACACATGGATTTTCAGTCCATTGCTCTACCATCTGAGCTAAGGTACCTTTGTTATTGCGAGTGCAAATATAGAACCATTTTTATATTATCCAAAACAATTTTTAAAAAAAATCAATTTGTATATTTGCTATCACTAAATAAAAAACATGCTTCTTACAATAGACATCGGAAACTCATTTGTTAAATGCGCTGTATTTGAGGAAAATAGAATTATAGAAAAGTTTATTTTCGAGAATAAAGACACTCCTATACACTTTGAAAAAATATTAAAAAAATATAAAAAAATTATAAACGGAATCATTTCATCCGTTGGAAAACTTAATGAAGCATCTATTTTACAATTAAAACAACGAATTAATATTGTAGAAATTTCTTCTGAAAGCACTTTTCCTTTTCTTAATAATTATGCAACTCCAAAAACACTTGGAATTGACAGGATGGTTTTAGTATCGGGTGCAGTTTTAAAATTTCCATATCAAAACCTTTTAATAATAGATGCAGGAACCTGTATAACTTATGACTTCGTAGACTCCAAAAACATGTACCATGGAGGCGCAATTTCTCCTGGAATTACTTTACGTTATAAAAGTTTAAATGATTACACAGCAAAATTGCCACTTTTAGACTATAAAGACACCTGTGAACTAATTGGAAACTCAACCGAGAGCTCTATTTATTCGGGAGTAATTAACGGTGTTATTCAAGAAATAGATGGAATTATTACACAATACAAAAACACTTATAAAGATTTAACAATAATTTTAACAGGAGGAGACTCAGATTTTTTGGCTAAAAGTATAAAAAACACCATATTTGCCAATTCAAATTTCTTATTAGAGAGTTTGAATCATTTATACACTTATTGTAAAAACAAAAATGACTAAAAAAATAATCGTAATTGCAGCTTTTTTGATTGGTTTTGTGGGCTATTCTCAAGAGAACACATCTTCTCCATATTCATTTTATGGCCTTGGTGAAGTTAAATTTAAAGGTACTGAGGATGCAAAAGCCATGGGAGGTCTTTCTATTTTAGCAGACAGTATTAATTTAAATTTGTCTAATCCTGCTTCTTATTCTTCTTTAAACAGAGTAACTTTTGCAGTAGGTTCTACAACTTCTTTTAATACTCTTAAAAACTCTACAACATCTGAAAAAGCAAAAAGAACAAGTTTTGATTATTTAGCTATTGGGATTCCAATGGGAAAAATTGGTGCTTCATTTGGGCTTATGCCTTATAGCGCAGTCGGCTATAAAGTTAAAAATACCTTTACAGACGCCGACAATACTTCACTTGAAAGATCAAAAAGATATACTGGAAATGGTAACATTAACAAAGCATTTATTGGTGGAGCATATAGTATAAATAGTGATTTTAGTGTTGGTTTAGATCTTCAATATAATTTTGGAACATTAAAAAATACTGTTTCTGAATCACTTATAGATAACGGTACTGCTATTCAACTAAGTACTAGTGAAAAAAACACGTCTAATATAAATGGACTTAGTGTAAGTGCAGGTTTAATGTATAAAAGAAAAATAAACGAAAAGTTAGACTTTTATTCAAGTACTACATACAGTCCTGAGTCTAAATTAAACTCTACAAACACAAGAAATACTGCAACTGTAACTTACAGCAGTTCTGGAGGAACTGAATACACGAATGCCTCAAATGAGGATGTTGTGACCGAAACCGACTTAATTCTTCCTTCAAGACTTTCAATAGGAGCTGGTATTGGAGAAAGAAATAAATGGTTAATTGGCTCTGAGGTAATATTACAAAGTAATAGCAATCTTGTAAATAGATTTACAAACTCAAACACTTTCTCATATAAAAATTCACAAACTTTTATTCTTGGAGGTTTTTACATTCCACAGTTTGATGCATATTCTGGATACTTCAAAAAAGTTATCTACAGAGCCGGCTTAAGATATGAAAGCACAGGATTAATTGTAAACAATGAGAATATAAACGATTTTGGCATGAATTTTGGATTAGGTTTACCAGTTGGACTATCTAAAATAAATATTGGACTTGAGTTTGGAAAAAAAGGCACTACAAATAGTAACCTTATTCAAGAAAATTATTTCAATCTAAGTTTTGGTCTATCACTAAGTGATAAATGGTTTAGAAAAAGAAAAATTGATTAATTATTAGCATAAATTACAAATACGATGAAAACGAAATTAACTATATTACTTGCAATAGCAATTAGCTTTGTAGCTGAGGCACAAAGTCCAGAAGCATGTACTGAAACATTAAGCCTTATGGCTTCTTCTGTAAAAGCAAAAGATCCTTCTGCTTATGATTTTTTAACAACTTTAAGAAAAGAATGTCCTTCATTTCACAAAGGAATATATTCTTACGGAGAATTTGCAATTAAATTAAAAATTGACAATGCAAAAGACGTTGTAGAAAAAGAGAAATACGTACGTGATTTAATGAAACTTTACGATGAATTTGCCTTATACTTTCCTGAAAACAGTAAGGGAACTGCCATGGAAAAAGGCTTAGCATTATTCAACTATAACGTAGGTAGCAAAGAAGAAGTTTTTAACTTATTTGACAAATCATTTAAAAGTGATAACGCAAATTTTGATAACACAAGAGCTATTTATGCTTATTTTGAACTGTTTGTTAACGACTATAAAGCAGAAAAAAAAGGAATTACATTGCAACAAGTTTTTGATAAATACGATGACATTAATGAAAAGCTAGACGTATTACAAAAAGAAGATTCTTCTGAAAAAGATGTTTTATTAGCAAAAGAAGAAGCTGGTCAAACTTTAGATTCTAAAGAAGAAAGAGCAAGAAAGAAAATTGATGCTAATCTTGAAAACATATCAATTGTAACTTCAAGTATGGATGCAATAATTGTAGAACTATCTACTTGTGATAAATTGATTCCTTTCTATGAAAAAAGTTTCTTAGAAAACAAAACTAACGAAGTTTGGTTAAAAAGAGCTGCAGATCGTTTAGAAGCAAAAGAATGTGACGGAGATCCATTATTTTCAAAAATATCTGAAGCTTTATATAAGCTAAACCCTAGCGCAGATGCTGCATATAAACTAGGTATCGTAGAATATCAAAGAAAGAATACCACTAAAGCAATAGCTTACTTTAATCAAGCTGCTGATATGTTTACAGACAACTCTAAGAAAGCATCCGTTTATTTTAGGATGGCAACTATGTATGCAAAAAGCAGTAAGCAACAAGCTAGAACTTATGCTAGAAAAGCTTTAGCTGTTAAACCTTCTTATGGAAAAGCATATTTATTGATTGCTCAATTATACGGATCAAGTATAAATGACTGTGGAAGCACTCCATTTGACAAAAGAGCAATGTACTGGTTAGCTGCTCAATATGCAGACAAAGCAGCAGCAGCAGATCCTTCTATAAGAGCTAGCGCTTCTAAAATGGCCTCTGGATATAGAGCATCAGCACCATCTAGAACTGAAATTTTCGATTCTACAAGAGCTGGTCAACGAATTGTATTCAATTGCTGGGTAGGCGAAAGCATAACTATACCAAAATTATAAATGAAAAAAAAGATTAAATATATATTATTCAACATAGTCACGATTCTTGTCGTGACTATGTTTTTTTCTTGTGAAAAAAGCTTGAATGATGTTTCAAAACTTAGTCAATCTTCTTTTCTTCCAAGCGGTGAAGCCGATTCTATTAACCTAAAATACACAGATTCTGGGAAAATAAAATCAATACTTAAGAGTGCTAAAATGTTAGACTATAGTGCTGTTAAAAATCCATTTACTGAGTTTCCAAAAGGCATATTTGTTACAATGTTTGATGAAAATAGAAAAATTACTACTATCCAATCAGATTATGCTATTTCTTATAAAAAAACCGACATTATTGACCTTCAAGGAAATGTTCGAATAATATCGCACGACGGAAAAAAACTTGAAACTTCACAGTTGTATTTTGATCAAAAAAACGAATGGTTTTTTACTGAAAATAGTTTTAAGTATACCGATGAAGCCGGAGGTTTTCTTCAAGGCCCTGGAGTAGATTTCAGCAAAGACTTCAAAATTTTCAATATGCAAAAAACTAGTGGAGAAGTAAATAATTTAGATTCGAAGTAAACATTTCATAGTTTATTTTTAATTTTACTTACTTTTGTTAAAAATAACAAACATGACTTATATAAAAATTATACAATACGTTTACTTAGCATTTGGAGTTTTTTTCTTGTATGATGCTTTTATGAAATATTCTGCAGGAGAAAATCCATTCTTAAGTGTTGCAATTGGAGTTGTAGCAATAGCAATGTTTTTCTTTAGAAGATACTTTCACAACAAACAGCAAAATCGTCAAAAATAGCACATGGAAATAACCATAATTGTTATTTGTTTATTACTTTCTGCATTTTTCTCAGGTATGGAAATAGCTTTTGTTTCCTCAAACAAAGTGTATTTATCTATTGAGAAAAAACAGAATAATTTTAATTCAAAAACCTTATTAAAACTAACTGAAAAACCATCGCAATTTATAACTGCAATGCTAATTGGTAATAATGTTGTGTTAGTAATCTATGGTATTTATTCCGGAGATTTATTAATGAATTGGATACAGTCGTTAGACTACACATTTTCGCCACTGGTTAGCTTATTACTTCAAACAATACTTTCAACTATCATTATTTTAATGACCGCTGAATTTTTACCAAAAGTTTTTTTTCAAATTTATGCCAACTCATTTATAAAGTTATTTGCAGTTCCTGCATATATATTTTACTTTTTATTTTTTTGGGTTTCAAAATTTGTACTTTGGATTTCAGATTTTATACTTAAAAAATTTTTCAAAACAGAAGGAGACCAAGTACAAGATTATTTTAGCAAAGTAGAGTTAGGAAACTATATAAATGAACAAATGAGTAGCATTTCTGGTGAAGATGAAATTGATTCAGAAATTCAAATATTCCAAAATGCATTAGAGTTTTCAGACTTAAAAGCTAGAGACATAATGACTCCTAGAACAGAAATTGCAGGTGTTGACATTCTAGATCCCGTAAATGAATTGAAAGAATTATTTGTTAAAACCGGGTATTCAAAAATATTAATTTATCAAAATTCTGTAGACGACATTTTAGGTTATGTACATTCATTTGAGTTGTTTAAAAAACCAAAGACTATTAAATCTATAATGATTCCAATAGAGTTTGTACCGGAAACAATTTTAATTAAAGATTTACTTGATATTTTAACTAAAAAAAGGAAAAGTGTCGCTGTTATTTTAGATGAATATGGCGGAACTTCTGGAATAATAACAGTAGAAGACATTATAGAAGAATTATTTGGCGAAATTGAAGATGAACATGATTTAGACGAACAATTAATTGATGAAATAATTGAAGAAAATGTATATTTATTTTCTGGAAGATTAGATGTTGAGTTTATCAATCAAAAATATAATCTAAATATTCCTGAATCAGATTCATATATAACTTTAGGAGGTTTTATTGTAGATAATACAAAAGAAATTCCTCAGAATAAGGAAAAAATAAGAATTGAAAATTTTGAAATCATCATTCATTCTGCTTCTAATAAAAGGATAGAATTAGTAAGACTTTCGATTCTTGATGAAAAACAATAAAAAACAATAAAAAATTAATCGAAAATGTAATTTTACTATTTCATTATTGAATAGATAATTGTATTTTCGCCCACAGAATTAAATAAACTTAAATAAAAATGGCAGTTTTATCTAAAATTAGACAACGTTCATTCTTCCTAATTGTAATTATAGCATTAGCTTTATTTTCATTTGTATTAGCAGATGTAATTAAAGGTGGAGGTTTTGGCTCAAGTTCAAACGATGTAGGATCTGTAAATGGTGAAGGGATTTCAGCACAAGATTTTATGCAAAAAGTTTCTCAAACTGAAAAACAAGGTCAAAACACTTCAACAACTCAAGCAATAAACAGTGTTTGGGAACAAGAAGTTCGTAGTGTATTATTGAATGAAGAATTCAAAAAATTAGGAGTAAGAGTTGGTAACGAACAACTGATAAACATTCTTAAAAAAGATCCTAATATTTCTCAAAACCCTCAATTTCTTAATGAAGCAGGTCAATTTGATGAAAACAAATTTAAAGAATTTGTTAAAGCAAAAAGAAACGACCCTAATCCAGAAACTTGGAACCAATGGAAAAATTATGAAAATAATTTAGAAAAATATGCAAAGGAATTAATGTACAACGACATGATTAAAGGTGGTATGTACGTTACTAAAGCAGAAGGACAGTTTAAATATGAATTAGAGAATAAAAAAGTTGCATTTGACTATGTTACTTTACCTTATTCAAACATAAATGACGACCAAGTTAAAGTTTCAGACGATGAAATTATGGCTTACATTAAAAAATTTCCTAAAAAATACAAGTCAGAAAACACAACTTCTATTGAATATGTTTTGTTTGAAAACAAACCATCTAAAGAAGACGAAGAAGCAATGGTTACTTCAATTAACACTGCTTTAGTAGAGCTAAGTATGACAACTAACATTGGGACTTATGTTAATGCTAATTCAGACATTAAATTTGACTCAACTTATTTAGCTAAAAAAGATTTACCTCTAGATTACCAAGAGCAATTATTTAATTTAGCTAATGGTGAAGTATTTGGACCTTATGTTTTTAATGGTCATCAATGTTTATCTAGAATGATTTCTAAAAAAGCTAATGGAAGTGTAAAAGCAAGTCATATACTTTTAGCATATAAAGACGCTGCTCAATCATCTGCTACAAGAACAAAAGAAGAAGCGCAAGCTCTTGCAAATAGTTTATTAGCACAAGCAAAAGCAAACCCATCAAGTTTTGCTAATTTAGCAGCAACTAATACTGACGATCCAGGCTCTAAAGATAAAGGTGGACAATACGATGATATTGCACCTGGACAAATGGTTCCTACTTTTGACAAATTCATTTTCAATAACCCAATTGGATCTATTGGAATTGTAGAAACAGACTTTGGTTTTCATGTTATAAAAGTAGATGACAAATACAATTCAGTTTTACTAGGTACAATTGCACAAAGAATTGAACCATCTGAAGAGACAATAGACAACATCTATACAATTGCAAGTAAATTTGAAGCAGAAGCTAACGAAAAAGATTTCGACGTAGTTGCTAAAGCAAGTAAACTAGAAGTTATCCCTGCAACAAACATAAAATCATTTGAAGAATACATTCAAGGATTAGGAGCACAAAGAGCTATTATAAGCTGGTCATTTAATACGGATAATAGTATAGGTGACGTAAAAAGATTTGACATTCCTCAAGGATATGTAATTGCAAAATTAAAATCAAGAAACGAAACTGGTTTAATGTCTGTAGACGTGGCTAAAGACATTGTTACTCCTCTAATTAAAAATGAGAAAAAAGCAGCTCTTATTAAGGCTAAAATGACTGGTACAACTTTAGAAACTATTGCTAAATCTTCTGGAGCATCTATCATTTCTGCTGGAGAACTTTCTTTATCAAACCCAATAATTCCAAATATTGGATCTGAAACAAAAGTTATTGGTACTGCCTTTAATACTGCAAAAGGAAAAGTTTCATCTTTAATAGAAGGAACAAATGGTGTTTATTGCATTAAAACAACTAATTTAATTGCTGCTCCTGCATCAAATAACAACAATGGCTTAATTGCTCAGGAACTAACACAACAAAAATCTTCTGCACAAAGTAGAGCTTACCAAGCTTTAAAAGAAAAAGCTATAATTAAAGACAACAGATCACGTTTTTAAAAGCAACTAAAATAAATATAAAGGGGTTCATAGTTTTGACTATGAACCCCTTTATATTTATAACATCAGAAAGTTAAATAAACATCTACTCTCTTAACTACCACAAAGACTTTAATTTTATCCAAACCTTTCTAAACAGAACTAGATTTTTTAAAACTCAACTGCATGGTTGTTCCTTTCCCTACTTCAGACTGTGATACTTTAATTCTTCCTTTATGGTACTCTTGCACTATTCTTTTAGTCAAAGACAAACCTAACCCCCATCCTCTTCTTTTCGTTGTAAAACCAGGCTCAAAAACTTTTGAAAATTGATTTTTAGGAATCCCTTTCCCCGAATCTTTAATTTTCAATTTCACAACCGTAAGATTATCTTCAATAGAGATATCAAGATTACCTTTTCCTTTCATAGCGTCAATTGCATTTTTTACTAAATTCTCGATAGTCCAACTATGTAATGCCGAATTTAAATCTACATAAACAGGAACGTAAGGCACGCTAATTGTAAAAACAACTTGCTTCGATGTTCTCGATTTTAAATATTCAATTGAATCTAAAGTTTCTTTAACAATGTCCTTTTGTTCTAAAATTGGCTCAGAACCAATTTTAGAAAATCTATCGGTAATTGTTTGTAACCTATTAATGTCTTTTTCAATTTCAACAATAGTACTTTCTTCTATGTTCTCCATTTTCAACAACTCCAACCAACCAATAAGAGAAGATAACGGAGTTCCTATTTGGTGCGCTGTTTCCTTTGCCATACCTGCCCAAAGCTTATTTTGAGTAGCCATTTTTGTAGCTCTATAAAAATTAAAAACTACAGCACCAAAAAGAATAATGATTAGTAATAACGCAATTGGATAATATTTTAATTTATTTAATAAAGGTGAGTTTCCATAATAAAGTAATTGGTAATTATTTTCAGAAAGTTCCATTTTAATTGGTTGATTTTCTGTTTTGATAAAATTAAGCATCTTTTCAAGCGCCAATGTATCTTTCAAAGTTGCTTCGTCAATATTATTTTGATTTGTTATATTCCCGTCAATATCCGTAACAATCATAGGACTTGATGTATTACTACTGATTATCTGAAACGGAAGTTCTATTTCTGTATTTTCATCAGCATTAGCCAACGTTTTTTGAGCTGTAGCCCATAATTCCATCTTTGTTCTTTCTTCAATTTTAAATATTTGAAAAAAATTATACGTATTCCAAAGAATTAATACAACAATAAAAAACGAAGCTAAAATTATAAACCATCGTGTAAAGTTTCTTTTTTCTGAAAATTGCATGAAATTATTTTTTGTTTAAAAGTAATGAAAAAATGCAAATCGATAAAGGATTGTCAATGCTATTGTATTTCTTATATTTGTAAAAAATTAAGAAAGATGTTAAGTTTAGATCCTAAAGAAATTTCTCCAGCTAAATTACAAGGTTATTTACAAAGCGCAGTAGCGCCAAGACCAATAGCTTTTGCAAGCACAATTGACGCAAATGGAATTCCAAATTTATCTCCATTTAGTTTTTTTAATGTTTTTAGCTCTAACCCTCCTATTTTAATTTTTTCACCTGCACGAAGAGTTCGAAATAATACGGTAAAGCATACATTATTAAATACGCAAGCAACAAAAGAAGTGGTAATTAACGTTGTAAATTATGACATTGTACAACAAACCTCTTTATCGAGCACAGAATACCCAGATGGTGTAAATGAATTTGAAAAATCTGGCTTAACTATGGTTCCTTCAGACATTGTTAAACCTTTTAGAGTTGCAGAAAGTCCGGTTCAATTTGAATGCAAAATAAATGACATTATTGCTCTTGGCAATCAAGGTGGTGCTGGAAATTTAGTTATTTGTGAAGTAGTTAAAATCCACATTCATGAAGACATTCTTAATGAAGAAGGAATGATAGACCAACACAAAATTGATTTAGTTGCTCGTATGGGTGCAAATTGGTATTCTCGTTCAAACAAAGGAATGTTTGAAGTAGAAAAACCGCTTTCAACTCTTGGTATAGGCGTTGATAACGTTCCAGAGTTTGTAAAAATGAGTTCTATTTTTAATGGGAATGATTTAGGAAAACTAGGAAATATAGAAGCTATTCCGACTGAAGAAGAAATTACTATATTTGTAAAAGAAAATTTCGAAATCAAAGCTGTATTAAGCGGTGATGATTCTGAAAAACAATTAAGAAAAGCAAAAGAATATTTAGATAAAAATGAAGTACTTACTGCTTGGAAAGTGCTTTTGGCAAAACAATAAAAAACAATAAAATGGAAGTTACAGGAAAAATAAAGTTAGTAAATGATGAGCAACAAATTAGTGCATCATTTAAAAAAAGAGAATTAGTAGTTACTACAGATGAGCAATATCCTCAGCACATTATGGTAGAATTCACACAAGATAAATGTGATTTATTAAACAACTATAACGTAGGTGAAGCTGTAAAAGTATCTATTAACTTAAGAGGAAGAGAATGGATTAACCCACAAGGAGAAGCTAAATATTTCAACTCTATTCAAGGATGGAGAATTGAAAAACTACAAGCACAAGCTCCTGCTGGAAATGTACCTCCAATGCCAGCTGCCGATGCTTTTGAACCAGCTTCAAACTTTAAAGAAGAAGAACACGACGATTTACCTTTCTAAATTAGAAAAAATACAATGCGCAAAATTTTTTATTTAAGTTCGTGCGATACATGTAGAAAAATTATTAAATCGCTACCAAATGGTAGCGATTTAATTTATCATGATATTCGACAAGACACTATTACAGTTAAAGAATTAGAAGAAATGCAAACTCTTGCTGGAAGCTACGAAGCTTTATTTAGTAAAAGAGCGCAATTATATACCGAAAGAGGTTTAAAAAATCAAACTTTAACAGAGGAAGATTACAAATCTTTAATTTTAGAACATTATACTTTTTTGAGTCGACCTGTTTTTATAATAGATAATGAAATATTCATTGGCAATTCACAACAAAATATGTTAAAGGTGATGAAAGCTTTAGGAAATGTCTAAAAGACTCCTTGCTATAATAGGAGCAGTATTTGTTGCTATGATTTATGGCTCTACTTTTACTGTTGCAAAAGATGTAATGCCAACTTATGTTCAACCATACGGATTTATCCTTATTCGTGCTATTGGTGGAACTTTTTTATTTTGGCTGCTAACTTTTTTTGGGCCTACAGAAAAAATAGACAAAAAAGATTTTCCGCGAATTATGGCTGCCGCTTTTTTTGGTGTAGCTTTTAACCAACTTACATTTTTTAAGGGCTTAAGTTACACTTCTCCTATTAGCGCTTCTGTAATAATGGTAACCGCACCAATTATTGTTTTAATATTATCGGCTATTATTATTAAGGAAAGAATTGAACTTAAAAAAGTAATAGGAATTATTATAGGCTTAGCCGGAACAGCTATTTTAATTTTATACGGAAAATCTATAGGAGATAGTTCAAATGCTGGCTGGGGAAATTTTCTGGTTTTTGCAAATGCCTTTTCATACGCGGTTTATTTAATTCTGATAAAGAAATTAATAACTAAATACCATGCATTTACTTTTATAAAGTGGATTTATACTTTTGGTTTAATCTACATTTTGCCATTTGGTTTTTCAGAATTTAGCAATATAAACTGGGAAACTATTCCAACAGATATTTATTATAAAATTGGTTTTGTTGTTCTGTTCACTACATTTTTTGCTTATCTAATAAACCTAATGGCTATGAAACATTTAAAGCCAACAACATTATCTGTTTTTATTTATTTACAGCCTCTTTTTGCAGCAACATTTGCAATTAGTTTAGGTAAAGACGAATTAAATTGGATTAAAATATTATCGGCTATTTTAATTTTTACAGGCGTATATTTAGTTACGCATAAGAAAGTAATTAATCCGAGTTCTAAATAACTAATCACTATTTCTTATCTTTGAACTCATTTTTAAACAATATATGATACAATCAATGACAGGTTTTGGTAAAGCCTTTTTACAATTACCTAATAAAAAAATCACAGTTGAGTTAAAATCTTTAAACAGTAAAGGTTTAGATCTTAATGTTAGAACTCCTTCTATTTATAGAGAAATGGAATTACAAATTCGTAATACTATTGCTCAAAAATTAGAACGTGGTAAAATTGATTTTTCATTATATATTGAAGTTACTGGCGAAGAAACATCTGCTAAAATTAATGTGCCAATTATAAAAGGTTACATGAATCAAATGCGTGAAGTTCTTACGAATGCAGATGAAACCGAGTTAATGAAAATGGCTGTAAGAATGCCAGATGCTTTAAAAACCGAAAGAGAAGAACTAGATAAAGAAGAATGGAAACATATTCAAAAGGTTATCGAAGAAGCTTTAAATAGCATTGATAATTTTAGAACAGATGAGGGCGCTTCATTAGAAAAAGAATTCCAGTTGCGTATTGCAAATATTCGTTCGTATATGGAACAAGCTTTGGTTTTGGATCCAGAAAGAGTACAAAACATAAAAGACCGTCTTTTTACAGCAATTGAAGAATTGAAAGTAAATGTGGATGAAAACCGTTTTGAACAAGAATTGATTTATTATTTAGAGAAATTAGACATTACGGAAGAAAAAGTACGTTTGACTAATCACTTGGATTATTTTATCGAAACCATGAATAATGATGGAGGTTTAGGCCGAAAACTAGGTTTCATTACGCAAGAAATGGGAAGAGAAATCAATACTATGGGTTCTAAATCCAATCATGCCGAAATGCAAAAATTAGTGGTGATGATGAAAGATGAATTGGAAAAAATTAAAGAACAAGTTTTGAATGTTTTGTAAAAAAAACAGATAAAAAAATTAGAAAACAACACAACTATACTGAAATGAATTCAGCAATAACAAAAGGAAAATTATTAGTATTCTCTGCACCATCTGGTTCAGGAAAAACTACCATAGTAAGACACTTATTAGGAAAAGAAGATTTAAACTTAGAGTTTTCTATTTCTTGCACAACTCGAGAACCTAGAGGAGAAGAAATTCATGGTACAGATTACTATTTTATTTCGTGGGAAGAATTCAAAAAACACATTAAAGCGGAAGACTTTGTAGAATGGGAAGAGGTTTATACGGATAATTTCTATGGAACTTTACAAAACGAAGTAGAACGAATTTGGGCATTAGGAAAACATGTTATTTTTGATATTGATGTTGCTGGTGGACTACGAATTAAAAGTAAATTTCCAGAAGAAACTTTAGCAGTTTTTGTGAAACCACCAAGTGTGGATGAACTAAAAAGAAGATTGAAATTACGTTCTACAGAAAGTGAAGACAAAATTAATATGCGAATTGCAAAAGCATCGGTTGAATTAGCAACTGCACCTCAATTTGACATGATCATTAAAAACTACGACCTTGACATAGCTAAAGAAGAAGCATATCAATTGGTTAAAGAGTTTATTTCTAAAAAAAGTAATTAGTAAAGAGTGATTAGTAATTAGCTAAAAAATGTCTGAAATAAAATCATATAAAGATTTATTGATTTGGAAAAAAGGGATTACTATTGTAAATCTGGTTTATCAATTAGTAAAAACATTTCCACAAGAAGAAGTCTATGCTCTTTCAAGTCAATTAAAAAGAGCTTCAGTTTCAATTCCTTCTAATATTGCTGAAGGTTATGGGCGAAATACAGATAAATCATTTAGTTATTTTTTAGATATTGCAAGGGGTTCTTTATTTGAAATTGAAACACAATTAATTATAGCAAATGAACTAGGTTTTATTACTAATGAAAAAATTTACAAAGAATTATTAAACCAAATAGAAGAAGAATCAAAAATGATAAATGCTTTTTCTAAAAAACTTAAAAGCTAATTACTATTTACTAATCACTAGTTGCTAAAACAATGAAAATCGGTTTATATTTCGGAACATTCAACCCAATTCACATTGGCCATTTAATTATTGCCAATCATATGGCGGAACATTCTGATTTAGATCAAATTTGGATGGTTGTAACGCCGCATAATCCGCATAAGAAGAAAAGTACGCTTTTAGATGATTATCATCGTTTAGAAATGGTGCATCTGGCTACAGCTGATTTTCCTAAAATTCAACCTTCTGATATTGAATTTAAGTTAACCCAACCTAATTATACGGTAAATACATTAGCGCATTTACAAGAAAAATTCCCTAAATATGAATTTTCATTAATTATGGGCGAAGACAATTTGAATTCGCTTCATAAATGGAAAAACTACGAAGTAATTTTGAATAACCATAATATTTACGTGTATCCAAGATTGAATTCAGGAGAATTAGACGAACAATTTGCCAATCATCCTAAAATTCACAGAGTTGGCGCTCCGGTTATTGAGTTGTCTTCTACTTTTATTCGCGAAAGCATTAAAAACGACAAAAATGTTGTGCCAATGCTTCCTAATAAAGTTTGGGAATACGTTGAACATAACTTGTTTTATAAAAAGTAAATTAATTATAGTTAAAATGATAGATTATAGTTATTTGAATAGTATCTCAAACGCTGAAGATTTAAGGTTATATATACTAGAGCACACTTTAGATATTGAAGAAACCACATCAAAAACACTTGGTTATATTCTAAAAATTGATTGGGAGCAATCTAAGTCTTTTGGTTATAGTTCAGTTTCACTTTCTTTTAACCAAAAAATCCATATAATTCAAGACCTTAAGGGTTTAGACTCCAATGATAAACAAAAACTTGCGGATTTAATGACAATTAGAAATAAATTTGTTCATGTGAAGTCTATTAAAACTTTTCAAGATTTATTTAATATAGGTGCTGCTGGACAAGATGTGAAGAAGCATTTGGTTAAATGGTATGGCTCAAAAGACAATATAATTGACGAAGAATTGAGATATAAAATCTATTTTTTTTGGTTGTATTTAGATGTAAAATCTATTTTAATTAGAAAGATTGGTGAAGATGCAATGGAAAAAGGTAAAAAAGCTGGAGAACTAGATTTTTTAAAAGCTGTAAAAGAAAAAATACTAGAATTACCTGTAGGAAATGAAATTATTTCCAAAACTTTGGAGGATATGAAAGAGATGCTTAAAAGTTAAAAAAACTAAATCTATTACTCAACCTTAACATTCCTTTACCACTTGTTCCGTATTACATTTTGTAAATTTGCTTTCAATAGAAAAAATACAAAATGAACAATTTCGAATTATACAATCCAGTAAATTATGTCTTTGGAAAAGGACAAATTGAAAAATTAAAAGACTTAGTTCCTTCAAATACAAAAATTCTAATCGCTTATGGAGGTGGAAGTATTTTTAAAAATGGAGTTTATGACCAAGTCAAAGCTGCTTTAGCAACGCAATTTGAAGAAAATAATATTGTGGAATTTGGTGGAATAGAACCAAATCCACGATATGAAACCTTAATGAAAGCAGTTGAAATTATCCGTGAACAAAAAATTGGATTTGTTTTAGCCGTTGGTGGTGGAAGTGTTATTGATGGCGTGAAATTTATTTCTGCAGCGGTTAATTATGAAGGTGATGCTGCAGATATTCTTCGAAAACGTATTCTTTTTAAAGAAGGAGCAAACGTAATTCCTTTTGGAACTGTTTTAACGTTACCAGCAACAGGTTCAGAAATGAATTCAGGAGCAGTTGTAACTATTGCTGCTACACAAGAAAAATTAACTTTAGGTGGAAGTGCTTTATTTCCTAAATTCTCTATTGTGGATCCAACAGTAATTACATCTTTACCAAAAAGGCAATTGCAAAATGGTGTTGTAGATGCTTTTACGCACACAATGGAGCAATATTTAACGTATAAGCATGATGCAATGCTACAAGATAGAATTGCAGAAAGTATTTTACAAACTTTAGTAGAAATTGGACCTAGCGTTGTGGAAAATCCAACAGACTATAAATTGGCTTCTAATTTTGTTTGGTGCGCTACAATGGCTTTAAATGGGCTTTTAAACAAAGGCGTTCCTTCAGACTGGGCAACACATATGATTGGGCACGAATTAACTGCTATGTACGAAATTGATCATGCTAGAACATTGGCAATCATTGGTCCAAACTTATATAGAGTAATGTTTGAAACGAAGAAAGAAAAATTAGCTCAATATGGTGAAAGAGTATGGGATTTAAAAGGATCTACAGAAGAAGTTGCTGAAAAAGCAATTGAAAAAACAGTAGAGTTTTTCCATACAATGGGAATGAAAACGAAACTGTCTGAAAACACAGAAGATTTTGCAAAAACAGCTGATTTTATCGTAAATCGTTTTGAAGAAAGAGGCTGGAAAGCTTTAGGAGAAAAACAAAACATTACAACAGAAAAAGTAAGAGAAATTGTGGAAATGAGTTATTAATTCATTTGCATTTTTATAATTTTTACCTTTTTTGACCCTAGAGGTGATTCTATCAAAACATAATAAATACCACTTTGGAGGTACGTTAAATCAATAGTTTGGTTTAATTTACCTCCATTTATTTTTTCAATAATTTGCCCTAAACTATTAGATATTGCAATTGAATTTACAAACTCTATTCCGGTTACATTTAATTTATTTATAATTGGGTTTGGATATACTTTAATTGATTCTAAATTAAATTCTTTATTACTTAATGTTCCAACCTCAATTGCTATATCAAATGAACTACTCCCAAACGAATTTGAAGCAGTAACTGTGTAGATAGCATTTGGTGTAATTACCGTGGGTATTCCCGAAATTTCCCCAGTAACTCTATTAAAAACTAAACCTACAGGTAAAACCGGGTTAATGCTAAAACCATATTTTGTAATCTTTCTAATTTTATGATTTCCATAATCCGCAATTATCAAATCATCATTAGAATCGACAACAATACCAGATGGGCTATTAAAACTAGCTGAACTAAAGTCTCCATCTATTGCTCCAAAAAAACCAATTCCTGCAAAAGTGCTTACAACTCCTGCAGTAGAAATTTTACGTATTTTATGATTGCTTTGATCTGTAACATACAACTCATCATTAGAATCTACTGCTACAACTGCCGGTCTATTAAAAGTAGCTAAACTTCCTGTATTATCCATTGCACCTGCCACTCCAGAACCCGCAAAAGTAGAAACCGTTCCGTCTACTGCAATTTTTCTAATTTTATGATTCCCATAATCTGCCACAAAAACAGTCCCAAAAGAATCAATTCCAATACCAGTTGGTCCATTAAACCTTGCATTAGTAGTAATTCCATCTAAAGAACCTGAAACCCCAGTACCTGCAAAAGTACTTACTATTCCATCAGGAGTTATTTTTCTAATTCTATGGTTACTATAATCTGCAATAATTAAATTATCTAATGCGTCTATCGCTAAAGCTGCCGGATAATAAAACCGAGCAGAAACACCTACTCCATCTAAAAAACCCGCAACTCCAGATCCTGCAAAAGTACTTACAATTCCTGTTGTGCTAATTTTTCTAATCTTATGATTACTTTGATCTGTTATAAAAATATTTCCATTAGAATCTACAACTGCGCCATCCGGATAATTATATGTAGATGTACTTATAAGTCCATCTTGTGAGCCTATTGTACCGTTTCCAGAAATTGTTGTAACTTCATTATTTAAATCAATATTTCTAATTTTATGGTTACTCCTATCTACCACTATTATATTCCCATAATTGTCTAATGTAACCACTGTAGGATAATTGAACCTAGCAGAAACACCGTTTGCATCAATAGCCCCAAAAGAACCATTACCTGCAACTGTAGTAACAAAAGGTGCATTTGGCACTAATCCTCCAGAATTTGAAACCACTAAAGGAGAAATAGAAGAGTTTACATCAAAAAAAATTGGGGTATTGTACGAAATATCAGGCACTTGTCCAAATACCGCTATAGATTTGCAAAAAACAAAAAAAGCAATAAAAAAAGCTTTCATTCAAATTCAATTATTCAACAAATATAATTAATTACATTTTAAGACTGATAATGAATTTAAAAGGCACTAAGTTTTACATATAAAACAATTTCTTTATCTTTGAATTTCCTAAAATGGAGAATGAAATGGAAAACAATCCAAAATTTGCCGTTATTGGCGGAGGAAGTTGGGCAACTGCAATAGCCAAAATGTTATGTGAAAACCAATCAGAAATTGCTTGGTATATGCGAAGCACTTATGCCTTAGAACATTTAAAACACCAATACCATAATCCTAATTATTTAAGTTCGGTTGAGTTTGATATAAAAAAATTACGCTTAACTAATGATATAAATGAAGCGATTGCATTTGCTGATTATATCATTTTCGCAATCCCTTCTGCTTTTTTAAGTGGTGAATTGGAAAAACTAACAGAAAGCTTAGAAGGAAAAGTAATCTTTTCTGCAATTAAAGGAATTGTACCAGAAACTAGCTTGATTGTTGGGGAGCATTTTCATCAAAAACACAATGTTCCATACGACAATATTGGCGTATTAACTGGACCTTGTCATGCGGAAGAAGTTGCGCTTGAAAGATTATCGTATTTAACATTAGCTTGTGGTGACAAAGAAAAAGCCAAAATAATGGCTAAAAATGTAAGTTGTGAATACATTAAAACAAAAACATCTGACGACATTATAGGTACAGAATATGCGGCAATGTTAAAAAACATTTATGCTATTTCTGCCGGAATTGCTCATGGATTAGGTTATGGAGACAACTTTCAGTCTGTTTTAATGAGTAATGGAATTCGCGAAATGAAGAAATTTATTCAGAAAGTTCATAAAATGAAGCGTAACATTAATAACTCTGCCTATTTAGGCGATTTATTGGTAACTGGATATTCTGTATTTTCTAGAAATAGAATGTTTGGAAATATGATTGGAAAAGGGTACACAGTAAAATCTGCCCAAATGGAAATGAGTATGATTGCAGAAGGTTATTATGCTGCTAAAAGTGCTTACATGTTAAATCAAAAACACAAAGCAAAAACCCCCATTATAGATGCTGTTTACGCTATTTTATATGAAGGAAAAGAACCTAAAATGGTGTTTAAAAAATTAGCAGATAAATTAGATTAATATTTTTCAGCCACAGACGTCTTTCAACAAAAGAGACTTAACTGTTTAATAAACAAATAGTTAAGTCTATTTTTTATTTTACACAATTAAGTACAACTTACTGATTAACAGGCTTTTAGACTACATTCTCTTGAATAGAAAATCATGTAGTAAATTTGCAAAAAACAAATCAGATGGACCATTTAATTAACCACCCTTTTATTTTAGGATTATTCAGCATCATAATCATAGCAATGATGTTATTAGATTTAGGTGTATTGAACAAAAAAAGTCATGCTATATCTAATAGAGAAGCAGCAATTTGGTCTGTAACGTGGATTTCTTTAGCCATGGGTTTTAGTGGGATAATTTATTATTATTTAGGCGCAGAACAGTTTATGCAGTTTCAAGGTGCGTATTGGATAGAAAAGGCTCTTTCTGTAGATAATCTTTTTGTATTTATCTTAGTTTTTGGTTATTTTAATGTTGCCAAAGAAGCCCAACATAAAGTCTTATTTTGGGGTGTTCTGGGAGCGTTATTTTTTAGAGCTATTTTTATTTTTACAGGAGTTTGGATTTTAAATTACACTTACTTGCCAGAAATGGAGCTTTTTGGTCACCTTGTAAAAATCAATTACTTGTTAACCATTTTTGGAATTATTTTAATTGTGGCCGGTTTTAAATCTTGGTTTAGTAGTAGTGAAGATGATGGTGATAAAGATTTTTCTAAAAGTGCTGGCTCAAAACTAGTACATAAATTATTTAAAGTGAGTCCGAATTTTGATGGTGATAAATTTTTTACCATTCAAAATGGAATAAAAATGGCTACTCCGTTATTAGTTGTTGTTGCTATTGTTGAATTTACCGATTTGCTTTTTGCAGTTGATAGTATTCCTGCTATTTTTGCCATTGCACCAGATGATCCGTTCATTTTATACACTTCAAACATATTTGCTATTTTAGGACTTCGTTCGCTTTATTTCTTGCTAGCCAACTTCATGTATATGTTTAGCCGCTTACATTACGGATTAGCGCTTATTTTAGGCTTTATAGGTGTAAAAATGATAATTGCTCCGTTCTTCCATATTTCATCAATGGTTTCGCTTGGAGTTGTTGGAGGAATTTTAGTGATTTCAATTGTTTGGTCATTACTTTTTCCAATTAAAGATTAATCTACACTTATTTCATCAATAAAAATAAATGCATCTCCGTTTGATGGAAAACCTTGATGCCATTCGGGAAGTTTACCAAAATTAGTAGCTATCACTTTTGCATATCTCGCTTTTTGCGATTTGAATTTTAAATCGAATGATTTTATTACGGTTTCATATTCTTTTGGGTCAACCGAATTTTCGACTGTTCCCACTTTTGTAAACGTAACATTATCTTCTGATATGTAATAATCGACTTTAGTTGGCATTAAAATCCACGAACGTGTGTCTTGTAAATAATTCGAACTAATACTAGTAATTGTTTTTACATCTTGCATGTCAATAATTACTTCAAAATCTTCGTTTTGATAACCTTGCCATTCTCCTTTTCTCCAGTTTTCGTTGCCAAAAATCCCATCAATTAAACCTTCATTTCCACCAGCATGATATTGTGGATTGTATTTTCCTTTGATGTCAATTGTAAAGTTGTTAGGTTTTTTGAAGAATTGGGCAGAAATAGTGTTGCTTTTTTTATAAGTTTTAGGTGTTTCCTTCTTTAAATTATATCCTTGTCTATTTTGAATGTTTGAAAAAGCATAAACAGTTGATGATGCATTTATTTCAAATGGTTGCTGATATTTAATTACATTATTAGAAATTATCAAACTATCTTTTTTAATTAAACTATTATCAACCCAATAGTATATTTCGTCTAAATTTTTATCAATATCCGAAATTATCTTAATAGTCATTCTATCCTTAAAAGATTTACTTTCTGCTTCAATTACTGGAACTTTAGAGTATATTGGTGCTGGACCATCTAAGTAAACAATAGTATCTGGACCTTTTGGAAAGTAATCTAAATTATAATTTACAAACTTATTTTCACTTTCATCAGTATTGAGAGCTAGAGTTTTATTTTCATTAATTTTAATTTTTGCATTAGGAAAAGTTGATTTACAAGTATTAAAATATTGTTGTCCTGGTGTTACTGTATAAATCCCCATCGAACTCAACACATACCAAGCACTCATTTGTCCGCAATCTTCGTTTCCTATTAATCCGTCTGGTGTGTTTTTGTAGAAATTCTCTAAAATGTATTTTACTTTTTCATTGGTTTTTTCTGGTTTTCCAATATAATTGTACAAATATGCCATGTGGTGACTTGGTTCGTTTCCGTGTGCATATTGCCCAATTAGACCTGTAACATCTACTTGTTCTCTTCCTGTGGTTTTACTTACACTGTTGAACATTTCGTCTAACTTGGCTTCAAATTTATCGTTTCCACCATAGGCTTCAATCATTCCATTTATATCTTGCGGAACAAAAAAGGTGTATTGCCACGCGTTTCCTTCGGTAAAATTATTATTCACTTCTTTTGGATCGAAAGGTTTATCCCAACCTCCATTTTTCTTTGGACGAATAAATCCGGTTTCCCAGTCGAAAAGGTTTTTCCAACTTTGCGAACGTTTCATGAAATACTGGTACTCTTCTTTTTTATCTAAAATCATCGCCATTTGTGCAATACACCAATCGTCGTAAGCATATTCAAGCGTTTTAGAAACACTTTCATGATCATCGTCAATTGAAATGAATCCATTTTTCTTGTAGGCTTCTAACCCTAAAACATCGCGCATAGCAGAAGCTTTACTTGCTTCAAACGCTTTTTCGTAATCAAAACCTTTTATACCTTTTACCATAGCGTCGGCAATTACAGAAACGGAATGGTAACCAATCATACAATCGGTTTCATTAGAAGCCAATTCCCAAACAGGCAATCTCCCGCCTTGTTCGTATTGTTTGATGAAGGTGTTGATATAATCGGAAGTTCGTTTTTTATCTATCAATGTGTATAAAGGATGTGCAGCTCTAAACGTGTCCCAAAGCGAAAAAACCGTGTAATAATCAAATCCTTCTGCAACATGAATTTCATTATCTCTACCACGGTATTTTCCATCTACATCTTGTGCAATATTCGGTTGCATCATGGTGTGATATAAAGCAGTGTAGAAAATGGCTAGCTTGTCTATATCATTTGAAGTGACTTCGATTTTTGATAATTCTTTGTTCCAAAGTGCTTCAGTTGCTGCCTTGACTTTTTCAAAATCCCAATGTTTAATTTCCGAACTGTTCAGTTTTGCTCCTTCATAACTTGTTGGCGAAAGAGACACTTTTACTAGAATTTTTTCTCCTTTTTTGACTTTTTTAGCAAAACTCAATGCTAATTCTGTTCCGCGAAATAATTGTTCTGATTTTGTTTCATTGGCTTTTGCCAAATTAATTTTCATTGGAACGTTAAGCTCAATTCGGGCATACACGTATTGATTAGTCGCCCAAGCATTACTTCTTCTTAATACTTCAATTGTTTTGTTATCAACAATGTGAACTTCTCCTTCTAATAATTCGTCACGATGATTTAAATCTAAAATAACATTAGCTTGACCTTCTTTATTAAATGTATATTCATGAAAACCAACACGAGTTGAAGTTGTTAATCGAACATCGATGTTATGTTTATCTAATTTTACTGAATAAAGTCCTGCAGAAGCTTTTTCGTTAGCATGTGAAAAAGTAGAAGAATAAATTTTATTATCAAACGAAGGTTCACCCATTGTTGGTATTAACATAATGTCGCCATAATCAGAAACTCCAGTTCCGTTTAAATGTGTGTGAGAAAATCCGTAAATTAAATTATCCGAATAATGATAACCAGAGCAACCGTCCCAACTTCCATCAATTCGAGTATCTGGAGAAAGTTGCACCATTCCGTATGGTGTTGTAGCTCCTGGAAAAGTATGGCCGTGACCACCTGTACCAATAAATGGATTAACATGTTTAGCAAAATCTTGTGCATTTAAAAGACCACAAACTAAAACTGCAAAAAACAGAACTAAATTTTTCATTTGAAACTAATTAAAGTATAAAATTAAGAATTAGTTTTTTAAAATACTTTGGTTGTAAAACATTTCTTATGATAAGAAGTTTTTTTCTATATTAGCGTATCTAAAAAACTTTAAAAAAATATGGAAAACATTCAATCCACTAATCCAACCTATAAATTAGGTTTTAACGGCAAAGGAGCAGACTTCTTTGGAATTATTGTAGTTAACTGGTTACTAACAGTAATTACACTTGGTATTTATTACCCTTGGGGGAAAGCAAAAGTATTACAATACATTTATGGTTCATCTACATTAAATGATGATGCATTTACCTTTCATGGAACTGGTAAAGAAATGTTCAAAGGGTTTATAAAAGCAATTTTGATTTTTATTGCGCTTTATGCTGTGCTTTTTTTATTTATTTATTTACAGTTGCCTATTGTAGGTCTTTTGTTATTTTATCTTTTACTTTTAGCCTTTATCCCATTAGCTATTCATGGTTCTTACCGCTATAGAATGTCTAGAACTTCATGGAGAGGAATTCGATTTGGTTATAGAGGTGATAGAGAGGAATTTATTAAATTATTCTTTAAAAATCTTTTATTCACTATTCTAACTTTAGGTATTTACGGTTCTTGGATGACAATAAACATAAGAACTTATGTTTTAAGCAACATTAAACTTGGTGATTTAAAGTTTAAATATGTTGGTGATGGTGGAGATTATCTTCTATTAAACTTAAAAGGATATTTCTTAACTATTTTCACATTAGGTATTTACGGTTTTTGGTGGCAAAAAGACATTTTTGAATATTTTGTAAACAACTTAAGCCTTGAACATAATGACCAAAAAATTAAATTAAAATCTACTGCAACTGGTGGTGATTTCTTCAGCCTTATCTTTGTTAACCTTTTAATTATAATCTTTACTTTAGGATTAGGATATGCATGGGCATTAACAAGAACTTTTGTTTTTATGGCTAATAAAATTGATTTAAATGGAGATATTGATTTAGATCAAATTGCTCAAACAGAAGAAAGCTATAAAGATGCTACTGGAGAAGACATGAGTGACATGCTTGATATAGATTTCATATTTTAATGAACACTACAGCAATTTATTTTGATGGTAAATCATCCATTCCACAAGAAATTCAACTAACATTAGATAAAACTTCAGGCGTGCTTTCATTTAGCACGCCTTATTTTAAAAAGAAAATTAATCTTTCTGATGTTAAAACAGAAAAAATAGGTAAATTCTTATTAGTCTTATTTGAGGAGGATTCTATTCAGCAAATTAAAATAGAGGATTTGAAATTTCAAAAAGAACTAAGCAATTATCTTAAAACAAATAATAATTGGTATGATAAAATTGTGAGCCTAAATATTGGAACACATGTTGTTTTATCTATTGTGTTTTTAGCTTTCATTGGAATAATATATTTTTATGGAGTGCCTTATATCGCCGAAAAAACGGTTGACATAATTCCTGAAGAGTACGACAACCAATTAAGTACTTTGTTTTTTGAAGAGTTTATTGAATCGGAAATTGTAAATAAAGAAAAAACAAAATTATTAAATGATTTTAGCAAAGAGCTTCAATTAAATAACACAAAACCATTAAAATTTACCGTAATAGAATCGGACATGGTGAATGCTTTTGCTTTGCCTGATGGAAATATTGTTGTTTTTACAGGCATAATTGATGCTGTTGAAAATGCTAATGAATTATCTGGACTTATTGGTCATGAAGCTGCACATGTAAATAAAAGGCATTCCATGAAAATGTTATGTAGAAACCTTTCTGGTTATTTGTTTATTTCTGCTGTTTTTAATGATGTAAACGGAATAACTGCAATAATAGGAGATAATATTCATAGCCTACAATCAATGTCTTATTCTAGAACATTTGAAAAAGAAGCAGATATTGAAGCCTTGGAAATATTACAACAAAACAACATCGATCCAAAAGGCATGTTATTGTTATTTGACCGTTTAGAAAGTCATTCGGTAATAGAAATTCCGGAATTTCTAAGCTCACATCCAATCACAAAAGAAAGAAGTAATTATATTAAAGAATTAATCACAAAAAAGAAAATAAAAATAGTTTCTAATAAAAAAACGGAAGACCTATTTAAAAAGTTAAAAAAAGCACTCTAAAAAGAGTGTTTTTTTTTTTAAACTACCATTATTCCAAGCTTATTTACAACTGGTAAATCAATTTGTGCATTTACGTTTATAGAATTTGCATTAAAAATGAATTTTTTATCAAACATTTTATTACCTAAAAAATAAGATAACAAAAATTCATTGTTTAATTCCAATACTTTATTTTCTAAAAACTCAATTCTTATAGCTGTTTGCGTCTCTACTTTAGCAAAAGCGTGGCGCAATGACATTGTGTTTCTTTCTTCACCATCAATTAAACCATACGCACGAGAAACTATCATTGCCATTTCTAAAGGTTCGTTAGTTGCATTTAATAAATAAGCGTACCAACAGTTTTCTTGGAAATCATCACTCCAATCCTGAATGGCTACAATAAAAACATTTTCCACTACAGGAACAATAATATCTGATTTCATAATATATATTTTTGAAAAACTATTCTGTTATTTTAATAATTACTGGAACAATAAATTGAGTTTTAACTTTTATACCTTGCTTTATAGCGGGCTCTACTTTTGGAAAATCAGACAAACGATTTTGTAAAATACTGTCTATTTTTTTAAAGTTATAGGCAATACTATCTTTCGAAATTTGGGCTTCAAACCGAAGTGTAGCATCTGCATTTACAGTAACCTTAACCTCAATAGTATCTACTTCCGGGTAAAGTAACTGAATTGTATCCATTCCTATTTTTTGTTGAATGGTTTGAATTAGATTGTCAAAAAAACATTGTTTTTGAGCTTCTTTATTCTGAATAGTATCGCAATTAAAAATACTTGGGTACTGATCTACAGTTTCCCAATTTATTTTTTTTAATTTTTCTTCTAATAATGCATTTTCATCAGGAGCCTTTGCATCAAAGTATTGGCATGAGAAAACACAAAAGAAAGAGGTTATGAGTAAATATTTAAACAATTTCAAGTTGGTTATTTTTTACAAAAATACTATCTTTTTTTTATTGACGTTAAATATCTGGCTATTTAATATTTTATTAAAAAAAAATCACCAATTACGTTTGTAATTGGTGACTAGCTATTTGTATTATTCCTTTACCCTTTTTGGTGGCACAGGAACTGTTCTTGCTGGAGGTGGCGGAGGTGGTGGAAGTAATTCTCCTTTTACGTTCTCTTTCTCTCCATTTAACTTAAACATCAATGGCAAACCATATTTAACTTTAACAGCTTTTCCTTTTTGTAAACCTGGAGCAAATTTTGGCAATAAAGAAATAATTCTTTTAGCTTCAACTTCTAATAAAGCGCCATTTTTGGGACCTCTTGTTAATACATCTACAACATTACCTTCTTTGTCTATTGTAAATTGAATGGAAACCTTACCTTGTATATTCTTTTTTGCAGCTTCTTCTGGATAAGCGAAGTGTTCTTGAATATGCAGTGCTATTTTATCATTGAAACAACTTCTTGCATCGTCTTGTGTTGCATTCTCACAACCTACAAATACAGGTATTTTTTCAATTGCCGCAAATGGCATTTCCTCTATTTCTGTATTAGCATTTTTTACTTTTTTCTCTTGCGCAATTCCTTTTGTAGAGAACAATGCAATGGACACCAATAAAATTGGAATTACTGTAGCATACTTTAGCATACCTACTTTCTTTGATTTTGATTTTTGTAACATAACGATTCGTTTTTTGATTAATGATTGATTGAAAAAATTATTTGTAAAGGCAATATTTTCTACTTGAAAAACTTGATTTATTATCGTTTCATAGTATTTCTTTTTATCGTAATTCACACTTGTAGCATCTGCTTCAAACTCATGAATTTCGGCTAATTTATTTTGAAAAACATACAGCAAAGGATTAAACCAAAAAGGTATTTTAAAAAGCTCAATAGCTAATAAATCTAAAGAATGAACTTGATTTTTATGAATTAATTCGTGTTTTAAAATTAGCTCGAAATCTTGATTTTTATCCCCAATGAAAATGTAATTCAAAAAAGTAAATGCCTGATTAGAATTTTGTAATTTATATATGATTGTTCCCTTAAAGTTTTCTTTATGTGAAATTTTAATGAATTTGAAAATTTTAAGAAATTTAAGAATCAAAAGAAATACTGAAATAGCTATTCCTATTAAATACAACACTACGAACCATGATTCTTGCAAAAAAGCAGATTGAGACACAGCGTTTATACCAGATTCTAAATTATTACTTAATATGATTTCATTTAACTGCACAAACTGTGATTCTTCCGTTTGGATAGTAAATTTGAATAATGGAATTAGAAATGAAAAAAGTACACTTCCTATTAAATATATGCGATTCCACTTAAAAAAAGTTTCCCCTTTAAGAAGCACCTGATAAACCAATAAGAATACAAGTTGTATACTTATAGTTTGGAGACTATAAATTAAAAAATCATTCATTTTTATTGTTTTTAATTTCCTTTAATAACGCTTCTACATCTTCTAAATCTACGTCGTTTCTATTTACAAAAAACGAAACCATATTTTTAAAAGAACCTTGAAAATAACCTTCCATCAATTTATTTAATGAAGAACTACTATATTCCGTTTTCTTAACAATAGGAAAATAAACATATCCTTTACCTTCTTGTTTATGGCTTACAAACTGTTTTGTTTCTAATATTCTAATTATGGTAGAAACCGTGTTGTATGCCGGTTTTGGCTCTGGAAGTTGCGCAATTATATCCTTAACTGTTGCGTCTTGCAAATCCCATAAAACTTGCATTAATTCTTCTTCTGCTTTTGTAAGTTGCTTTGTCATTTTTATCAACTAATCTTTTAGTTCGTTAAAACAAATATAGAACTAATTTTTTAGTTTCAACTAATTTTTTAGTTTATTTTTAATGTTATACATTTATACCTCATAAAAGCAGCTATGGAGTACTTTTTATTAATTATGAGTTTTTGCTTACTTATTATAGGCATATTAGGGAGTTTTTTACCTATTTTACCCGGACCACCAATTAGCTGGGTTGGGCTTTTATTACTTTATTTAACAAAAGGAATAGAAATTAACTATTGGGTACTTGGCGTAACACTTTTTATTGCATTGTTTGTTGTAGTGCTCGATTATATAATCCCAGCCAAAGGAACCAAGCGTTTTGGAGGAAGTAAATATGGCGTTTGGGGAACTAATATTGGTTTAGTAATTGGATTATTCTTTCCACCAATAGGTTTTATCATTGGAGCATTTGTAGGCGCTCTTGTGGGAGAACTTATTTACGACAAAAAAAACCAAAACAGAGCTTTAAAAGCAGCAACCGGTTCGTTTTTAGGATTTCTTGCTGGAACTTTTATAAAACTAGTGGTTTGTTTTGCTTATTTAGGCTTGTTTTTTAGCCTAGTTTGGAAAAATTCGGGTATTTGGTTTTAGTGATGCAGAATACTTATTCTTTAGTAAATTTTTAGGCTTAAATTAGAAGTCGCGCTATCAGATTTTTTATAAATCATATCTATGAAAAATTAAAAAATTCTTTAATAATGTAAATTAACAATAATGGAGCAGCAAGTGAAAAAAACATATAAATTAAAAAAATCAACCTAATATTATTTGGGAGTTTATTTTCCGTTTTTAATAGAAATTCTTTTCTATGCATAATTTCATATATAAAAATATTACATAAAAGTGTTAAAGCATAAAAGAAAAAAATACTGTTTTCAATTTTAAAAAACCTAAAATCTAATAAATAATATATTAATATATATATATATAAAAACTAAATGTGAGGATTGACAAAAGGAAATACTTCCTATTGCAACAATTTCAGGATTTGAATCTTCCTTTTTTAAATTAGTGAAATGATACAAAAATATATTATCGTAAAATTTATAAATCATATTTAATTTATTTTACCTCTTTAGCATATTTTACAATCCGTTAACAAAATTAGTTTCAAAACAAATTTAACATAAATACATCTAATTCGTTTTCTAAACCTCGAAGAATTTTTGAGAACACCTAATTGACACCTTTTTATTTGAAAAAAGTATCTTTTAAGCAGTATGATTTTACAAAAGTGTATAAAATCAAAAAGCCATCCAAATTCTAATAATCCAGAATATAGTGGTTTTATTAGACAAACTCCTTACGAGACAAAGAGTCACAGATAAGTCTTATTTAATGTTTGCCTTTAAAAACAATTACTATTTATTTAAAACAATTGTAAAAATAGTTCCTTTATTAATTTCTGAAACAACTTTTATGGTTCCTTGTAATTTATCAACAATACTTTTTACAGTTGCTAAACCAATACCTGTTCCGTAATTATTGTAGCGGTCTTTAATATTTAATGTTTTAAAAAAAGTAAAAATTGAATCAATATTATCTTTAGAAATTCCCATTCCATTATCTGAAACCGTTAATTCATATTTAGATTCCTTTTCAACAAGCTGCACTTGCAGAATAACTTTTTCGTTTTGATTGTACTTTATTCCATTAGAAAGCAAATTGATCAAAATTTGTTCAACAGCTACAGCATTAGAAACCATTGTTAAATCTTGAACTATTTGGAGTTCATATTCGTTTTTAGAATTCAATGAATTAAAAACCTTTATAGCAATAGCACTTACATCGACAATGTCTTTCTTTAAAAAATCTTGGCTATTACTTTTATGGTATTCTAGCATAGCATCTACAAAATGCTTTAATGAATAAGAAGATTCTGAAATATAATCCAAATACTGAACTCCAGTTTCATTAAGTTCGCTCGAACACTCCTCTTTAAGTAAATTAGAAAGTGATATAATATTATTTAAAGGCGATTTAATGTCGTGAGAAACCACACTAGCAAATTGTTCTAACTCATTGTATTTAAAATTCAGTTCTGAATTGTCAAATATTAGTGTTTTATTATTTAACCTTAATTGCAATAAATTTGAAACTTGCTTCCCTAATTTTTTTAATCCTAAAATTTGATTTTCCGTTAAATTTCTAGGTTTTACATCAATTACACAAAGTGTCCCAATTGGAACATCTGTAGTTGGATCTATCAAAATAACGCTGGCATAAAAACCAGTTGTTAATCCATTTAAAACAGCAACTTCTTTAAAGACTTCGTGCTCAAAAACATTAGGAATGTTTACAAACGTATTAGATAATTCAATAGCAGCAGAACAAAAAGAAGTAGCTCTAGGGCTTTCATTGTGCGGCAAACCTTCGTTCGATTTAAACCATTGCTTTTTATCATCTATAAACGTTATGGTAGAAATAGGTGTTTCACAAATTTGAGAGGCCAAGAAAGCAATATCGTCATATTCTTGTTCTGATGCTGAATCAAGAATATTGTATTTAGCTAAAGCTTTAACTCTTTTATAATCGTTTGTTACAGATAGTGCCATATTGCTTTTCAAATTTCTAATATTCTCAAAAGTAACAAAAATAAACACTAAAAGCCATTAAAGAGATTACAAAGCAAAAGTGTATAAAATCAAAAAAGCTATCCAAATTCTGATAAATCAGAATATATGGAAAGCTTTTCATTGGTCTAACTACTAAACCTGCTACGAGTTACAAAGTCGCAGCGTAAACAACACAA